>Ga0302325_10002321_pt1 | contig 46412 bp, 40 predicted proteins | sample Palsa_T0_2_FD_201948 | JGI IMG/M metagenome (GOLD analysis project Ga0302325, IMG submission 201948) | Peat permafrost microbial communities from Stordalen Mire near Abisko, Sweden - Palsa_T0_2 | ecosystem: Environmental > Terrestrial > Soil > Palsa > Peat permafrost | place: Sweden: Abisko...
CACCGGCATGCCCAAGGGCGTGATCTGGACCCACAACGACCTGCGCGAAATCACCCTGGCGGCGGCGCGGCGCATGGGTCCAGTGCCTGAGACGCTCGAGGAACTGGCCGCGCACCACGCCAAGCTCGGCCCCGGTGGGAGAACGCTGCCGGCGCCGCCGCTGATGCACGGCACCGGCCTCCTGACCGCCATGGGCGCGATGCTCGGCGGCGGCTCGGTGGTGACGCTGGAAGGCGAGACCTTCGACGCCGACGAGCTGCTGCGGGCGATCGACCGCCACAAACCGCAGTCGATGGCGATCGTCGGCGACAGCTTCGCCAAGCCGATGCTGAACGCCCTCGAGGCCGCACCGGGCAAGTACGACGTCTCCTCGCTGGCGATGATCATCTCGTCCGGCGTGATGTGGAGCATGGAGGTCAAGCGCGGCCTGCTGGAGCACATGCCGGGGGCGATGTTGAACGACGGCTTCTCGTCGTCCGAGGCCCTGGGCATGGGCGCGTCGGTGACGGCCAAGGGCGCCGAGGTGCAGACGGCCAAGTTCGTCATCGGCGAGCGCTGCAAGGTGTTCGACGAGCACGACGATCCGGTCGAGCCCGGCTCCGGCGTCGCCGGGATGGTCGCGATCATGGGCCCCAACCCGCTCGGCTACTACAAGGACGACGAGAAGACCGCCCGCACGTTCCGCACCATCGGGGGCGTGCGCTACTCGATCCCCGGCGACTGGGTGACGGTCGAGGCGGACGGCTCGCTCACCCTGCTGGGCCGCGGCAACGCTTGCATCAACACCGCCGGCGAGAAGGTCTTCCCCGAAGAGGTCGAGGAGGCGCTGAAGCGTCACCCGTCGATCGAGGACGCGCTGGTGGTCGGCCTGCCGGACGAGAAGTGGGGCCAGGCGGTGACCGGCGTGGTGACGCTAGCCGAGGGCCACGAGCTCGACGAGCCGGCTTTGCGGGCGCATGTTCGCCAGTCCCTGGCCGGCTACAAGACGCCGAAGCGGATCGTTCTGGCCGATCGATCCCTGCGCGCGGCCAATGGCAAGGCCGACTATCCCGCGGCGCGCGCATCGGCCGAAACCGCGGTCTTCGGCGCGGCCGCCTGACGCGCCCGACAGCTGCGCCGCTGCGACATTCCGTCCGCAGCGTCAAAAAAAAGCGCAAGTTAACGCCGCGGTCTTAAAGCGGACTCGGCCGTGGGTGGACTCCAGCGGCGGGGAGGCTCGGCGGCTTGGAGAACAACCGCGCTCATTCCGGCGCATCGCGCGAGTTGCCGTTCGGCGTCAACCTTTCGCTGGCCGTGTTCGATCGCGCGACGCGGATCGCTCGCGGCATGTTCGGGGGCGGCGAGGCGCTGGTCGTCCTGGTGCAGGATGGCGTGGCGTGGCGCAGCCGCGACTTCGGCGCGCAGCTCGGGCCCCGCGACTGGGCGGCCGAAGCGGTGATCGCCAGCGGCAAGCTGCTGTGGATCGAAGACGGCCGGACCGATCCGCGGACCTGCAACGAGCCGCTCGTGCTCGAACCGCCCCACCTGCGCAGCTGGATCGCCGCGCCGATCCTGCTCGAGAACGGCGCGCTGCCCGGCGTCCTGTGCGTCGTCAATACCCAGCCGCAGCCGTTCGATGCCAGCAAGGCCGCCCGGCTGAAGGATCTCGCCGATTTCGTCGCCGACGAGTGGGCCAGGGCGAAGGCGGCGCAGGCCAAGAGCGAGGCCGAGCTGGCGCTCAACGCCCTCGAGTTCAGGTTCTCCGCGCTGGCCGAGGCCATGCCGATGTCGCTGGTGATGACCGACATGTCGCAGCGCGTGATCGCCGCCAGCCGGGTCTGGCGCCGCGCCCTCGCCCTGGACGACGTCCCCGTCGCCGGCCGCACCCTGGTCGAACTCTCCGCGGTCTATGCGCCCTACCACGACCTGCTGCTACGGGCGCTCGCCGGCGAAGCCGTGAGCAGCGTTCAGCTGAAGGCTCGGCGTGAAGATGGTTCGCGGGCCTGGTTGCAGGCCGAGATCGATGTCTGGCGCACGGCCGACGGCCAGCCCGGCGGGCTGGTGATCACCACCAACGACGTCACCGAGCTGAAGGCGGCGCTGGGCGCGGCCGAACGCTCGGAGGATCGGCTGAACCTGGCGCTCCATCTGACCGAGGTGCACGTCTGGGAGCTCGACTATGTCCGCCGCCAGCTGTTCAAGGCCGGCGCCGAAGCCACCTTCTTCGAGCAGCCGCAGACCTACGACACCGTGCACGGCGACATCTATGCGACGATCGACCCGCGCGACCACGACCACGTGCGCGAGGCCTGGCGGCGGCATGTCGAGGAAGGCGCGCCTTACAATCCGCACTATCGGATCGCCCGCACCGACGGGCAGGAGGTCTGGGCGGAAGGGGTGCTGCGGCTGTTCTCCGACGACCAGGGCCGCCCGGTGCGCATGGTCGGCGCGATCCGCAACATCACCGCGGCGAAGCAGGCCGAGCAAAGGCTGATGCAGGCCACCGCGGCGGCGGAGGCGGCGAACACGGCCAAGAGCCAGTTCCTCGCCACCATGAGCCACGAAATCCGCACGCCGCTGAACGGCGTCCTCGGCATGGCCCAGGCGATGGAGGCCGACGAACTAGGAGAGGCGCAACGCGGTCGGCTCGGCGTCATACGCGAGTCCGGCCAGAGCCTGCTGGCCATCCTCAACGACGTGCTCGACATCTCCAAGATCGAGGCCGGCAAGCTGGAACTGGAGATGGTCGACTTCGACCTGGGCGAGATCGCGGGGAGTGCGTGCCACGCCTTCTCGGCGCTCGCTGAGACCAACGGTATTGCGCTGGTGCTCCAGGTCGCGCCGAGCGCCGAGGGCCTCTATCGCGGCGACGCCTCGCGCCTTCGGCAGATCCTCTACAACCTGATCTCCAACGCGGTGAAGTTCACCGAGGCCGGGACGGTCTCGGTGGCGGTGACGCGGCGGCGAGGCCGGGTTCGGCTCTCGGTCAGCGACACCGGCATCGGCATCGCCAAGGACGACATCCGGCGCCTGTTCGAGAAGTTCGAACAGGCGGACGCCTCAACCACCCGCCGCTTTGGCGGCAGCGGCCTCGGACTGGCCATCTGCCGTCAACTCGCCGAGATGATGGGCGGCCAGATCCGCGCCCGCAGTTCCGACGGCGTCGGCACGACCTTCCAGGTGTCGCTGCCGCTGGAGCGGCTCGGGGATGCAGTCCAGGCGCCCGCGGCCGCCGCGCCGGCCGAACCGCGCTCCAACGCCACCGAGCTTCGCATCCTCGCGGCGGAGGACAATGAGATCAACCGGCTGGTGCTGCAGGCGTTGCTCGGCCAGGTCGGATTCACCCCAACCATCGTCGCCGACGGCCGGGCCGCGCTCGAGGCCTGGGAAGGCGGCGATTGGGACTTGATCCTGATGGACGTGCAGATGCCTCGCATGGACGGTCCGACCGCGACGCGCGAGATCCGCCGGCGCGAAGCCGAGCTGGGCCGCCGCCGCACGCCGATCATCGCCTTGACCGCCAACGCCATGGCCCATCAGATCGACGAATACCTCGGCGCCGGCATGGACGGCTTCGTCGCCAAGCCGATCGAGGTTGGACAGCTGTTCGCCGCGCTGAGCCGGGCGTTCGAGCCGCCGGCCGAAGCGCTTGCGCAGGCTGTGGGCAAGGTCCTGTAGTCCGGGGTGACGGCGGGCGGTTGAACGCGGCATAAGCGGCGGATGACAGCTGAGATCGACGTCATTGTCGTGGGCGCCGGGAATGCGGCCCTCTGCGCCGCGCTGGCGGCGTCGGAAGCCGGCGCCAGGGTGCTGGTGCTGGAGCGCGCGCCCGAAGCCGAGAGCGGGGGCAACAGCCGCTTCACCGCCGGAGCGTTCCGCTGCGTCTACGATGACGTGCGCGACCTGCGCGCGCTGATGCCGGACCTGACCGACGCCGAGGTCGAGCGCACCGATTTCGGGACCTACACCCAAGCCCAATTTTTCGACGACATGGGCCGCATCACCGAATACCGCACCGACCCGGAGCTCTGCGACCTGCTGGTCACCCGCAGCCGCGCCACGTTGCGCTGGATGCAGGCGCGCGGCGTCCGGTTCATGCCGATCTGGGGTCGGCAGGCCTACCGCGTCGACGGCCGCTTCAAGTTCTGGGGCGGGTTGACGCTCGAAGCCTGGGGCGGCGGACCGGGACTGGTCGACGGCCTCTACCAGATCGCCCGCGCGGCCGGAGTCGAGATCGCCTTCGGCGCCAGCGTCACGGACCTCCTGGCCGACGACGACGGCGTTCACGGCGTGAGGGTCCGGCAGGACGGCCGCTCGCGGGAGGTGCGGGCCAAGGCGGTGGTGCTGGCCTGCGGCGGGTTCGAGTCCAACACCGAGTGGCGCACGCGCTATCTCGGCCCTGGCTGGGACCTGGCCAAGGTGCGCGGCACGCGCTTCAACACCGGTGAGGGCCTGCGCATGGCGCTGGCGATCGGCGCGGCCAGCGCGGGCAATTGGTCCGGCTGTCACGCGGTCGGTTGGGACCGCAACGCGCCGGACTTCGGCGACCTGGCGGTCGGCGATGGGTTCCAGAAGCATTCCTATCCACTCGGCGTGCTGATCAATGCGAACGGCGAGCGCTTCGTCGACGAGGGCGCGGACTTCCGCAACTACACCTACGCCAAGTATGGCCGCGCCATCCTGGCCCAGCCGGGGCAATTCGCCTGGCAGGTGTTCGACGCCAAGGCCGTGCCGCTGCTGCGCGACGAATACCGCATCAAGCAGGCCACGCGGGTACGCGCCGACAGCCTGGAAGACCTCTGCGCCAGGCTGGAGGACGTGAACGCCGGGGCGGCGCTGGCGACGCTGCGGGTTTTCAACGCGGCGGTGAAGACTGGCGTCCCGTTCGATCCGAACGTCAAGGACGGCCGCGGCACGGTCGGCTTGGCCGTGCCGAAGTCCAACTGGGCCAATCCGCTCGATACGCCGCCGTTCGAAGCCTACGCCGTCACCTGCGGCGTCACCTTCACCTTCGGTGGCCTGAAGATCGACGGCCAGGCGCGGGTGATCGACGCCGACGGCGCGGCGATCGCGGGCCTCTATGCGGCTGGCGAGCTGGTCGGCGGCCTGTTCTATAACAACTACCCCGGCGGTTCGGGCCTGATGGCCGGCGCGGTGTTCGGTAAGATCGCGGGCCAGAGCGCCAGTGCGTTCGCCGCTTGAAGCGCGGGTTGCCAATCGCCACCTAAAATGGACGCCGGCCAGGGTCGCTCATCCGAGGGTCAGGGCCGGCGGAGTCGCTTCATTCGAGGGCTCGCCATGAACCGTCCGCCGCTGTTCGACAGTCCGTTCCTGCTCGGCTTCGACCACACGCGCGGATTGATCGAGCGGGCCGCCAAGGCGGCGGGCGAAGGTTATCCGCCCTACAACGTCGAGGAACTCGGCGACGGCAATGTCAGGATCACCCTGGCGGTGGCCGGCTTCGCGCCGGCACAGCTCGAGGTGACGGTCGAGGACAACCAGCTCAACGTCGTCGGCAAACGCGAGGGCGGCGAAGGCGAGCGGGCCTATTTGCACCGGGGCATCGCCGCACGCGGCTTCGTCCGCAGTTTCATTCTGGCGGATGGGCTCGAGGTGGCGGGCGCAACGCTTGAGCACGGCCTGTTGCACGTGGAACTGTACCGTCCGGAGCCGCAGAAAAAAGTGAAGCAAATACCGATCCGGACGGCGGGCTGAACCGGCCGTCGTTCCGAGCGTTAGTCAAATGAAGAGGAGGTGGTCACAATGACGCCGCATCATCTGTCGACCGAAGCGTTCGCGTCCCTGGGGGCGCCGGAGGTGGTCTACGTGCGCCCGGTGATGGGCGCCGAAATCTTGGCCGATACCCCACTCGAAGACTTCCGCGGCTTCCACATCGAGCCTGATCAGGTGCTTTACGCCTTGCACGGCGCCGATGGCGCGCGCCTGGCGGTGATGACCGACCGCGCCACCGCCGTCGCAGCGGCCGAGGCGCACGAACTGGCGATCGTGTCGCTGCACTGAGGGCCCGTCGCCGCCGACGATTGAATCCAGCCAAGATACTCCGCTTCGGTGGGGAGGACGGCATGCGAGCACTCGCGGGTTTGATCTTTGGGCTCTGCGCCTTCGGAGCGGCGCAGGCGGCGGATCTGAACGACCCGGTCTGGGACAGAGCGCCGGGACAGGACGACTGGGCCAAGGCCTATCCCGCCCACGCCGCCGAGGCCGGCGTCTCCGGTGCGGTCAAAATGAAGTGCGCGGCCACCGCCGCCGGCCTGCTGTCCAGCTGCGCTTGTGATCCAGGAGACGCCCACGGGCGAAGGCTTTGGCGCGGCGGCGCTGTCGCTCGCGGCGGGCATGGCGTTGAAGCCGACGGGTGCGAACGGCCAACCGATCACTGGGCGCAACCTGATTGTGCCGGTCCGGTTCGAGGCCGCGATGCTGCGCAATCCCGGGACGATCATCGGTAACCCGGACTGGCAGCGAAAGCCGACCAACGATGAGATGCTCCAGTTCTACCCCGCCGAGGCACGTGGCGTTGCCGGCAGGGCGACGATCCAGTGCACCGTGAGCACGCGTGGATTGCTCGAGAGATGCATACTGGACGGAGAGAGCCCTGTCGGCCACGGGTTCGGCACGTCGGCGCTGGCGATGACTTCCACTTTTCTCATGCGACCGATGACGGTTGACGGCCTGCCGGTCGGCGGCGCCCAGGTCACCATCCCGATCACCTTTAAAGGCGTCCCCGGCGGCCTGAGCGCGCCCCCGTCGAACACGGTCCGAGTGATGCGTGCGGCCCCATGGATGACCGCGCCGACGGCCGACGCGCTTTCGGCCGCCTTTCCGAAGAACGCCATCGGCAAGGTGGCTTCGGCGCACGTGGTCCTGCGTTGCGGCTTCCGCGACGACGGCGGACTGAAGAGTTGCGACACGATCAGCGAGACCGCCAAAGACCGCGGCTTCGCTGATGCGGCGAGGTCCCTGACCAAGGATTTCCGCGCCAATGTGGATCCCAAGAAAGACAGACTGGGCAGCCTGCGCGTCGACATCCCGTTCGATTTCCGCGACCCCAGCCAACCGGCGCCGCCGAACGAGGTCTACGACCCGCTTTGGCTGAAGACGATCAATCCGGCATACGTCGCTCAGTTGTTTCCGGCCGCCGCCGTGAAGGCGGGCTTGCGCGGCGGCAAGGCCGACGTCGTCTGCACCGTCCAGCACGACGGCAGCCTGAAGGACTGCACGGTGGCGGCGGAGCAGCCTGCCGGCCTTGGTTTCGGCGACGCAGCGCTCACGGTCGCCGGCGTCATGGTCATGAACCCCTGGACCGCCGAGGGCGATCCGGTGGACGGGGCGCGTATCCGCCTGCCGGTGCGCCTCGAACTTCCGGCGGACACGCCGGCCACGCCAGCCACAGCTCAGCCGGCGTCAAAACCCTAAGCAGCGCTCGGCCGGGCTTCCTGCACCAGCAGGGCCAGGATCGCGTCGGCGCCGTGGGCCTTGCGCAGCTGTTCGCGCAGCTCGCCCTGTCGCAGCAGGCGCGAGACGCGGGCCAGGGCGCGCAGGTGCTCACCGCTGGCCTCCGGCGGGGCGAACAGGGCGAAGACCAGATCGACCGGCCGGTCGTCGACGGCGTCGAACGGCACCGGCTGCTCCAGCCGCACGAAGACGCCGCGCAATCGGTCGAGGCCCTTGAAGCCGGCGGCCTCTCGCTCGAGCAGGGCGTCAAGCACTTACGCCGCTTTCAGGCCGAACGAACGGGCGGCCATCTCGGCGACGACATTCAGCGCCTGACGCTTGCCGGGGGCAGTGATGCGTGGCGCGACGGCCCCGCGATCCAGCAGATCACCGATGTTCATCTAAGTCGAAGCTCTCACCCGAAGGAACGCCCAGAACAGCCCTCGCCACCCCCCGGCCCAGCAAGACGCGGGCCGAATGCGCGGGCATGAACGCACGAGAGTGACCAGAGGCTCCCGCTCCGAACTAACTAGTGCCGACCCGTCGGTCCGCCGCCGTTCAGGGCCTTGGTCCGCTGGGGATCGATCCAGCCGATGTTGCCGTCGGCCCGTCGATAGACAACCGATAGCCCGCCATGCGCGACGTTTCTAAACACGATTGCGGGTTGTTCACTCAAATCGAGGTCCATGACCGCCATCGAAACGGTCATCGTCCTCAGTTCCTCCTGGGATTCGGCGATCACCATCGCCGCCGGCGGTTGGCCCGCCGATTCGTCGTCCCAGTCATCGACCTCGTTGGCGTCGTCCGGCGCGCGCAGCACGTAGGACGCGGCGACCTCGGCGGCCTTGGCCTCCGCGGCCACCGAGTGGCTCTTGAGTTTACGCTTGTAGCGCCGGATGCGGGTCTCGATCTTGGCCAGCGCCTGGCCGAAGGCGCCGTGGGCGTCCATGCCGAGGCCATGGCTCTGTAATCGCTGGCCGGAGGCGAGGCTCACCACGCAGTCGATGCGGAACCCGTGGCCATCGCGCGAAAGCACCACGTCGGCGTCGCCGCCGCGCTCGAAGTACTTGCCGATGCTAGAGAGGAGATCGTCGGATATCCGCGTGCGCAACGCTTCGCCGACATCAATGTGTTTGCCGGAAACCTGGACTTGCATGCCGTAACAACGCACCGGCCGCCGGATGGTGTCAAGCGTAGCCAGACCCCAGTTTAGCTCAGCTCGCGCAGCAGCCTTTTGCGCTCCACTGACGAGGGAATCCGCATCGCCTCACGGTACTTCGCCACCGTGCGCCGGGCGATGTCGACCCCGGCGTCCTTCAGCACGTCGACGATCGCATCGTCTGAGTGCACGTCGCTGTCGCCGCGCTCGGCTTCGATCAGCTGGCGGATCTTGTGGCGCACCGCCTCGGCCGAGTGAGCCTCGCCGCCGGAGCTGGAGGCGATCGAGGAGGTAAAGAAGAACTTCATCTCGAACACGCCGCGCGGCGTCGCCAGATATTTGTTCGAGGTGACCCGGCTGACCGTCGACTCGTGCATGCCGATCGCGTCGGCGACCGTCTTCAGGTTCAGCGGCCGCAGGTGCTCGACGCCGTAGGCCAGGAAGCCGTCCTGCTGGCGGACGATCTCGCTGGCCACCTTCAGGATGGTCTTGGCGCGCTGGTCGAGGCTTTTCACCAGCCAGTTGGCGCTGGAGATGCAGTCGGAGACGAAGGTCTTCTCCTGGTCGGTCCGCGAGCCGGCCGAGACCCGGGCATGATAGCGGTGGTCGACCAGCAGCTTGGGCAGGGTGTCGGTGTTGAGCTCGACCAACCACAGGCCCTGGGCGCCTTCGCGGACGTAGACGTCGGGCACCACCACCTGCGTCAGCTCGCCGCCGAAGGCCGCGCCGGGCTTTGGCGTCAGCGCCTTCAACTCGCCGACCATCTCGCGCAGATCTTCGTCGTCGACGCCGCAGACCCGCTTCAGCGCGGACATGTCGCGGCGGGCGAGCAGTTCGAGATTGGCGACCAGGGCCGCCATCGCCGGATCGAACCGGTTCTTCTCCTTCAGCTGCAGCGTCAGGCACTCGGCGACGTCGCGGGCGAAGACGCCGGTGGGCTCGAAGCCCTGCAGCTTCGCCAGCACCGCCTCGATCCGGGCCACATCGCAGCCGAGCCGCTCGGCCAGCTCGGCCAGGTCCGCGCGCAGGTATCCGCCCTCGTCGACCGCATCGATCAGGGTCAGCGCGATAAGGCGCTCGGAATCGGCCAGGCCGGCGACCGACAACTGGGCTTCCAGATGTTCGGCGAGGCTGAGTTCGCGCACGCCGGCGCCTTCGCGCTCGCCGTCGCCGTCCTCGAAACCGCCGCCCTTGCCGGCCTTGGACCAGTCGACCGAACCGCCGGCGTCGGCGCCGCCGCCCGCGCCCACGTCGCCGGTGGCGTGGTCGCCAGGCGAGGCGCCGTCGTAGAGATCGTCATGCCGCGCGTCGATGTCGGCGGCGGCCGCGCTGTCGGTCACGCGGTCGGCGGCGAAGGCGTCGTCCGCGCCTTCGACGTCGGCGGTGCTGGCCTCGGCGTCGTTCTCCGACTCGCCTTCGCGGTCGTCGCGCTGCAATAGGGGATTGCGCTCGAGCTCGGCGTCGACGAACGCCTCCAGCTCAAGGTTGCTCAACTGCAGCAGCTTGATTGCCTGCTGCAGCTGCGGCGTGATGACCAGCCCCTGGCCCTGCCGTAATTCTAATCGCGGACTGAGCGCCAAAGCGCCCTCCAAACCCCAGTGAACGAGACCGTTCTAGAGGGCTCAGGGGTTCTGATTGGTTAATGTGAAGGTTGCGCGATGTCGCATTCCGCGCAGATGGCCGGACGCCTAGTTCGACCCCCGGATGGTCGGCTTGCCGAGCAGGCTGTCGGCGATAATCCGTTGCTGGATCTCGCTGGTGCCCTCGAAGATCTTGGTCAGCCGCGCGTCGCGCCAATAGCGCTCGATCGGGTGGAGGGTGGTGTAGCCGGCGCCGCCGAAGATTTGCAGCGCCTCGCTGGTCACCTTCTCGGCCATCTCGGAGGCGAACAGCTTGACCATCGAGGTCTCGACCCGGCCGGCCCGGCCGGCGTCGATCTCGCTGCACACATAGTACATCAGCTGCCGCGCCGCCTCGACCTCGGTGGCCATGGCGGCGATCTTGAACCGGATCGCCTGGAAGTCGGAGATCGGTTGCCCGAACTGGATGCGCTCCTTGGCGTAGGCGATGGCGTCCTCCAGCGCGCCGCGGGCGAGGCCGATCGAGCGGGCGGCGGTGTGGGCGCGGGCGAGACCGAGTCCGAACGCGACCGCCTGGTGCGCGCGGCCGCCCTCCTCACCGTGCCCGGCGGCCGTCTGCCGGACCGGCGCGCGGGTCCCATCGAAGCGCAGTTCCCAGGTCTTCCAGCCGAAGTAGCCGATCTTGGGGATCGGATTGCCGGTGCAGCCCGCAGGCAACTCGCCCTTGGGCTTCTCCACCGAGACCGAGATGGTGCCGCCGCGACCGGGCGGGGCGTCGGGATCGTCGATGCGGCAGAGCACGCTGATGTAGTCGGCGCCGTCGGCGAAGGTGCACCAGTACTTGTTGCCGGTGATCATCCACGCGTCGCCCTCGCGCCGGGCGCGGCAGGAGACGCTGGAAAGGTCGGATCCCGTGCCGGGCTCGGACAGCGCCGCGGCGCCGAGATACTGCCCCTTGGCCATCAGGCTGATCTTGCGCCTCAGGTCCTCGCCCTCGCCGGGGATCGAGCGGTAGAACGAGTTGCCGCGGGCGATGATGCTGGCGACGCTCATCCAGCCTCGCGCCAGCTCCTCGGCGACCAGGCAGTACTCGAACGCGCCGAGCCCCAGCCCGCCGTATTCCTCCGGGATCAGGATGCCGAAGAAGCCGAGCTCGCCCATCTGGTCGATCAGCGCCTGCGGAATGTCGCCCTTGACCGGGTCGAGCCGGTTCGCCGTCGGCAGCACGACGTCGCGCACGAACTGCCGCGCCACGTCGCGCATCATGACCCGCTCCGGGGTCAGGTAGCCCTGAGTCACATCCGTGGCGGCGTCGTCGGCCATCGCCGTCTCCTTACATGCCGATCAGCTCGGCCTTGCGCACGGTATTCATGACGATGCGGATCGAGGCGGCGTCGACCATCGTGCCGTTGACGTTGACTGAGCCCAATCCATCGGCGAGCGCCTGGTCGTAGGCGGCGGCCAGCTCGCGGGCGCGGCCGACCTCCTCGGGATCGGGTGAGAATATCTCCAGCGCTGGCGAGATCTGCGCCGGGTGGATCGCCCACTTGCCGACGAAGCCGAGCATGTAGGCGAAGCGCGCTTCGCGCCGATAGCCCTCCTCGTTGCGGAAGTTGGCGTAGGGACCGTCGACCGGGTCGAGCCCGGCCGCTCTGGCGGCCATGGCGATGCGGAAGCGCGGGTAGTGGAACACGTCGCCCGGATAGCCCTCGCCGCCCCAGCCGCGCAGGTTCATTTGCTGGCTGGCCGAATAGTCGCCCATGCCGAAGATCAGCGCCTCCATCCGCGGCGAGGCGGCGGCGATCTCCTCGACGTGCTGCAGTCCGGCGGCCTCCTCGATCAGCACTTCCAGCCCGATCCTGCGCTCCAGCTTCAGCTTGGCCTCGAGCTGGTTCAGCAACAGGTCGACGAACTGCACATCGGCGGCGCGCGTCGCCTTGGTCAGCATGATCGTGTCGATGTTCTTGCCGGCGCCGGTGACCACTTCGATCACGTCCTCGAAGCACCACGGCGTGGTCACGTCATTGACCCGTACACAGCGGGTCTTCTTGCCCCAGTCGAGCGCGTTCAGCGCATCGACGATGGTGGTGCGCGCGCCCACCTTCGCCGACGGGGCGACGGCGTCCTCCAGGTCGAGGAACACGTGGTCGGCGTCCGACATGCAGGCCTTGGCGATCATCTTCTCGCTGACGCCCGGCACCGAGAGCTGGGACCTGCGCAGGCGCATAGGACGCTGTGTCATGACACTTTCTCCGCGATGGCGCCGGCCGCCCGCCAACGTGCGATGTCGTCGTCTGTCGCGCCGTGCTGGAGCAGCACCGCGTCGGTGTCCTGCCCCAGATCTGGCGCGCGTCCGCGAACGCCGGCCGGGGTCCTGGCGAACTTGATCGGCTGGCCGGCGATGCGCATCGTCTCGGCGACGCCGGGGATATCGATCTCGGCCAGCATCTGGCGCGCGGCGAAGTGGCTGTCGTGGGCGATCTCGTCGATGTTCAGCACTGGGCCGAACGGCACCACGCCGCCGAGCCGCCGCTGCAGTTCGGCCTTCGTCAGCGCCCCGGTGAGCTCGGAGAGCCGCTCGATCACCATCACGCGATTGGCGGCGCGGGCCTTGGGGGTGGCGAACGCCGGCTCGTCCAGCAGCTGCGGGGCGCCCAGCGCCTTCACCAGGCCGTGGAAGAAGGCGTCGCCCGGACAGGCCAGGGCCACGAAGCCGTCAGCGGCCGGATAGATTCCGAACGGCAGCAGGAACGGGTGGTGATTGCCCTCGGGTCCCGGCACCTGTTGGCCGAACGAATACTGGTGCACGATCCGCTCGCTGACGCCCAGCACCGCGTCGACCATGGCCACATCGAGGAACTGGCCCTCGCCGGTCTCGCGGGCGTGCAGCACCGCGCTGACGATCCCCAGCGCCGCATAGAGCGCCGGCACGGTGTCGCCGACGCCGGGGCCGATCTTGATCGGGGTGCCGCCGGCGAGGCCGGTGACGCCCATCATCCCGCCCATCGCCTGGGCCACCACGTCGTAGGCCGGCCAGTCGACGTAGGGGCTGGCCCCGGTGCGCGGATCGCCGAAGCCACGGATCGCCGCGTAGACCAGCTTCGGATTGAGCGCGGCCAGGGTCTCGTAGGAGAGCCCGAGCCGATCCATCACGCCGACGCGGAAGTTCTCCACCACGACGTCGAAGCGGGGGATGAGCCGCGTGATCAGCGCCGCGCCCTCCGGCGTCTTTAGGTCGACCGCGAGACTCTGCTTGCCGCGATTGATCGACTGGAAATAGCCCGAGTAGCGGTGCTCGACATCGGCCGCGTGGAATGGCCCGGAGCCGCGGGTCAAATCTCCGCCGTCCAACGCCTCGACTTTCACCACTTCCGCGCCGAGGTCGGAGAGCTGCTGGGTGCAGAACGGTCCGGCCAGCGCCTGGGTGAAGTCCAGCACCTTCAGCCCTCTGAGTGGCCCAGTGGCGGCTGGGCCGCTCACCGGCCCGCCCAGTGGCTGCGGCGCTTGATCAGCATTCGCCGATCGCCCTGGAACACCTGCTTGTCGTCCTGATTGACGCCGTAGTGGCGGAAGGTGACGACGCCGGCGTCGTCGCGATCGCTGGCCGCGACCTCCAGCACCTCGGAATAGGCGTAGAGCGTGTCGCCGTGCACCACCGGGTTCATCAGCCGGATGTTGTCCATGCCCAGCTCGGCCAGGGAGTTTTCGCCGGTGTCCTGCATCGCCAGACCCATGCACAACGAGAAATTTACCCCGCCGTACGACAGCCGCCCGCCGTACGGGCTGTCCTTCATCGAGTCCTCGTTGAAGTGCGCCTGGGCGGTGTTCATCACTAGGTTGGTGATCAGCACGTTTTCCAGGCCCTCGACCGTTTTGCCACGCGCGTGGCGGATCACCTCGCCGACCTTGAAGTCTTCGAAGTAGTTGGTCTTGCCGGTGAGGTCGGAGAGTTTCATGCGCTCGCTTCCGGTTTCGGCGGATGGCGCAGCCGCACCAGGTTCGAGCGCTCGAAGTCGATCACCCGCTCCTCGCGCTGGTTGAAGCCCTCTGTCAGCCAGGTGACGATGCCGTTGGCGGGATTGCTGGCCGACAGCCGCGCGGCCTTGGTGGTCGAGCGGGCGGTCAGGGTGTCGCCGGGATAGACCGGCTGGCGATAGGTCAGCGCGCCTACGCCCACGAACGGCCCGCCGATCTCGCTGTTGTCCTCCACCGACAGGCCCAGCACCGTGTTGAACACCAGCAGCGGGTTGACGACGATGTCCGGATGCCCGTGCGCCTTGGCGTAGACGCGGTTGGAATAGAGCGGGTTGAAACTCAGGGTGAGCGTGGTGAACAGCAGGGTGTCGGAGAGCGCGACGGTGCGGCCCCAATGGTGTTGGCGCACCTCGCCGACCTCGAAATCCTCATAGAGCCGGCCCTTGGGCGAGAGCCTGGCCCGCGCGCGGAAATCTTCCGCCATCCTCCTGGTTTCCCTCGCTCTTGGCGCCAACCCAATCACGATGGCGCCGGCCGGGCAACGCCGAATCGGGAGCGCCAAGCTTCACCGCGGATTGACGGGGTCGGCCGCCCCTGCCACCAATTCCCGCTGAACGGGAAGTCTCAATAATTCGCTCGGAGGATCGTATGGCCGACAGGATCATGGTCGTTCGTCACGCCGAAAAGCCGGGCGTTCCGCCGCCGATTTTTGGCGTCGACATCAACGGCAATCAGGACCCCGAGAGCCTAATCGTGCGCGGCTGGCAGCGCGCCGGGGCGCTGGCGGTGCTGTTCTCCAAGACCGGCGCGCCGACGCGCGATCACCTGGCCGTGCCGGCGACGATCTACGCCACCAAGTCGCACACCCACAGCCAGCGGCCGATCGAGACGGTGTCGGCCGTCGCTGCGCTGCTGGGGCTGACAACCGACGAAGAGTTCAAGATCGGCGACGAGGTCCAGCTGGCGCACAGCGCCGAGGCGGCGGCCGATCCGGTGCTGATCGGTTGGCACCACGAGGCGATTCCGGCGCTCGCCAACGCGATCCTGGGCGATACGACCACCGCGCCGCAGAAGTGGCCAGGCGACCGGTTCGACATGATCTGGGTGTTCGTACGCAAGAACGGCAAATGGAACTTCCACCAGGTCCCGCAGCTGGTGCTCGCGGGCGACAGCGACAAGCCGATAGCCCAGACGCCCGGGGCGTCGGCGACGCCGATCGTGATGGACTAGAACACGTCGAGGTCAGTTGGACTCCTACTCACGTCATTGCCGACCGGAGCGCGCAGCGCAGAGTGTCGCCAACCCATGAACACTTTCAGCGGTCGCGTTCATGGGTGGGACAAGCCGGCCATGACGTTGACAGGCTGTTCCAGCAGCATTCGGCAAGCCTAAACCCGCTCCAGCAGCGCCACGGTGCCCTGACCGCCGTCGGCGCAGACTGAGACCATGCCGCGCGCGCCGGCCGGCATCGCCGCCAGCTCTTTGGCCGCCTGGCTGAGGATGCGCGCGCCGGTCGCGGCGAACGGGTGGCCGATCGCCAGCGTGCCGCCGTGCGGGTTGACCCGGTCCCAGGGGAACTCGCCGAGGTCGGCGTGCACCTTGGCGCGTTCTTGGCGATAGACCGGGTCGGTGGCGGCCTTGATGTTGGCCAGCACCTGGGCGGCGAACGCCTCGTGGATCTCCCACAGCGCGATGTCGGCGAACTTCAGACCGTGGCGGGCCAGCAGGCGCGGGATCGCGCGGCCGGGGGCCATCAGCATGCCCTCGTCGAGCCGGAAGTCGATCGCGGCGATCTCGAAATCCACCAGCTTGACCGCCGGGGTAACGCCCAGCCGGGCCACGCCTTCCGCATCGCCGACCCAGAGCGAGGCTGCCCCATCGGTGACCGGCGAGGCGTTGCCGGCGGTGATCGTGCCGGCGGGATCATAGGCGGTGCGGAGGGTTCCCAGCCGCTCTAGCGAGGTGTCGCGGCGGGGGAGGGTATCCTTCTCCACACCGCCGAACGGGATCACCAGGTCGTCGAAGAAGCCGGCGTCCTGGCCGGCGACGGCGCTCTGATGGCTGCGCAGCGCCCACCTGTCCTGTTCTTCGCGGGTGATGGCGAAGCGCTTGGCGGTGTCCTCGGTGTGCTGGCCCTGCGACTTGCCGCTGACCCGGTTGGCCCAGGCGTTGAGCGGCAGGTCGAAGTCGGCGGCGGTAAGGTGGGTCAGCATCTCCGCCGCGCCGGCCGGATCGCGCGGGAAGGTGGCGATCAGCTTGTCGGCGACCGGCTTCTTCAGCGCGATCGGCACGTGGCTCATGGTCTCGGCGCCGCCGACCAGCGCCAGGTGCGCGCCGCCGCGGCCGATCATGCCCGAGGCTTCGATCGCGCCCATGAAGCTGGTCGAGCAGGCGAGCACGGTGGAGAAGGCCGGGATGGTCGGATCGAGGCCGGCCTCGAACACCAGCTCGCGGGCGATGTTGGAGACGGTCGTCTCCGGGATCACCTCGCCCCAGACGATGAAATCCGGCCGGGCGCGGGCGGCCATCGCCTCGGCCACCGGCGCGGAGATGGCCAGGGCGTCGTATGGGGCGAACGCGCCGCCGCCCTTGACGAACGGCGTGCGGACGCCGGGAACCAGGAAGATATCGGCCATGCCCGCCTAACCTCTGACGTCGGTGTCCGGGCGATCGTCGCCCTCAGAGAGCTCCTCGTGCCAGCGCCCGCCAGCGTCCTCCCAGGTGATGCCGGACGTGTCGCCCGCCACCCGCTGTTCACCGGCCGCGCGCTTGGCCGCGGCCTTGGCGGCGTCGTGGCTGGGATAAGTCTCCGAATAGACCCCGTCGACGCGGTACGCCCAGCCGCTGTCGTGCTGGACGATCTCATAGGTGACGTGGCTCATGCGGCGGCTCCTGATGCGGCGACGGCGTCGTCCAGCACGGTCGATATGGTGAAGCCGGCCTTCAGCGCCAGGGTGACCGGCGTGCGCTCGACGATGTCGCGCAGCCGCTCGATCGCGGCGGCGTCGGGGGCGCCGGTCACCTGGACTTTTCGGTCGATCTGATGAACGCCGTCCACCATGCGGTGGCGCAGCTGGACCGAGAGCCTAAGCCCGCTCCAGCCCTTGCGCTCGCCGTATATGCGCAGCGTGATCAGGGTGCAGGCCGCGAGGCCCGACATCACCAGATCGAACGGATCGGGGCCGACGCCGCGCCCGCCGTTGGCTTCCGGTTCGTCGGCCAACAGCGCGTGGCCGGCGGCGACGATGTTGACCTGATAAGGCGCTTCGCCAAGGTTTGCCTGCACCATCCTGCTCTCCTCGCTGCTACCCCGTTGTCGGGCGCAGCCTTACGCCTCGTCGGGCCGCATCGGCGAGATCGGATCGCTGGCGGGGAAGGTCTCCTCCAGCGCCTCGTCGAGTTCGGCTTCCCGCTCGGCTTCGGGAATCAGGTGGTCGTCTTCCTTAGGGTGGGGCATCCGAGCCTCCGTTCGCCGCCGCAGCGCCCTGGATATGGGCGTCGCGAAACAGAAACACGATAGTCGCCGCGGCCGCCAGGGCGAGCGCCGAGCCGGCGATCGCCGCAACGTGGAACGCTCCGATCAGCGCCGCACCGCGCAGCGCCAGCACCGCGCCGACCAGGGCGACGACGATCACCCCGCCCAGTTGGGCCACCGCGCTGTTGAGGCCGGAGGCGGCGCCGGTGTGCTTGGCGTCGGCCGCGCTCAGGATCGCCGACGTCAGCGGCGCGGCGGAGCAGGTCATGCCGAGTGCGAGGACCGCGACGCTAGGTAAGACCGCGGTCCAGTAGTTCGCGTGCGGCCCGACCCGCATCGCCAGCAGCAGGCCGGCGCCGATCAGCATCGCGCCGGCGATCAGCAGTGGCCGCGCGCCGATGCGGCCGGCCAGCTCGCCGAGGAGGGGCGATCCGATCATCATGATTACGGGGAACGGCAGCATCACCGCGCCGGCCTCCGTCGCCGAATAGCCGGCCGCGGTGATCAGCACGAAGGGCAGCAGCAGGAGGAAGCCGGCCATGGCCCCGTAGAGCAGCAGGGTCAGCAGGTTCAGCGCCACCAACGGCCGCGAGCCAAACAGCGCCAGCGGCGTCAGCGCGCGCTCGCCCAGCCGCTTCTCGGTCCAGACGAACGCTGCGGCGAGTCCCGCGCCCAGCGCGATCGCGGCGACGGGGCCGGCGCGCCAGCCCATGGCCCCGGCGCCTTCGGTCAGGCCCCAGGTCAAGCCGGTGAGGGCGCCGGTGATCAGGGCGGCGCCGACGAAGTCCAGCCGCGCGCCCTCGGTTGGCGGCGGATCGCGGTCGATGGCGTAGAGGGCGAGGCCGGCCGCGGCGGCGGCCAGCGGCAGGTTGATCAGGAAGATCGCGCGCCAGCCGACTGTGTCGATCAGCCAGCCGCCCAGCACCGGCCCGACGGCAGCCGCGATTGCGCCGGCCGCGGCCCAGATGCCGACCGCGCGGCTACGCGCCGGCCCTTCGAACGAGGCGCCGAGCACCGCCAGGCTGTTCGGCAGCATCAGCGCGGCGCCCAAACCCTGCGCGACGCGGGCGGCGATCAACCAGGCCAGCGTGGGCGCGGCGGCGCAGGCGGCGGATCCGGCCGCGAACAGTACGATCCCGGCCGCCAGCATTCGCCGTCGCCCGTAGCGATCGCCGAGCGCGCCGCCAAGCAGCAGCAGGGCGCTCAGCGGCAGCAGATAGGCGTTGACCACCCACTGCAGGTCCGCCGCGCCGCCGTGCAGGCTGCGCCCGATCGCCGGCACGCCGACGTTGACGACCGAGCCGTCGATGAAGTCGAGACCGGACGCCAACACGGTCGCCGCCAGCACGAGGTTCGGGCGACGGGTCGATTGGCCCTGGCTGGCCAGGGCCTGGCCGCGGTCGCAGAGGGTCTTGGCGGTCACGCCGGCAACATAGGCGAAGGCGCAGCTTACGTTGCGAACCGTTTTCGCGGCGGCGCTTGACTGAGGATTGAATCGCGGAGGTCTTGGCTCTCGGCGTTCAGCTGACGCCGGGTCTTTGACATCGTCAGGTAACAGGAAATCTGGGGCGCCGCCGTGTCGGCGGCACGGCGAGGGCCCCGTTATCAACGGCCGTTTACGGTTTCACGTGAAACATCGCCGGCGGACCGGGGCGTCGACTGCGCAGGAATACTGAAAGCGCAGGTGCTTGAGGCCGACAGTCACACGGGCTGACCTGCGTCGAAAGCTACTTCAGACTCACCCAGTTTGTCATCCCGGAGAGCCGCGCAGCGGACTCATCCGGGATCTGCTTCACCGCCGACGCGAAGTAGATCCCGGCTCTCCGCCGCTTCGCGGCTGCGGCCGGGATGACACATTTTGGAGGATGAAGCTGAGTCCGGGTCCGCCAGGCTCTACGAGGCCGTGTTCGCCGCCAGCCGCGCGCCGACCGCCGCCAGCAGCATGTCGTGGGCGCGGTCGACGATGTCGTCGATCGAGGGGGTCTTGGCGAACATCGCCTTGGCCCCGGCGAGGATCTCGTCGCGGGTGGGCATCTGCGGCAGGTGGACGGTGGCCAGCGCCTCGCTGGCGCGGTGCTGGGCGCGCGCCAGGGTCTCTTGCAGCGCCGCCAGCTCGGGGCCGTGCAGGGCTTCGGCGATGGCGCGGGCGATCGGCTCGGGGTTGAAGCGCGCGGCCAGCTGTTCGGCGGCGCGGTCGATCACCCGCGCGCCCAGCCGCTGCTCGCCGCGCAGCAGCTGCTCGGGCGGCAGCTTCAGCTCCCAGACCACGCCGATCCAGGAGAGGGTGCGCAGGAAGTAGAAGGTGGCGTCCACCTCCCACCAGCGGAAGCCCTGACGCACGCTGCTCTGGCAGGCGTGGTGGTTGTTGTGCCAGCCCTCGCCCATGGTCAGCAGCGCCAGGAACCAGTTGTTGCGGGAGTCGTCGCCGGTGACGTAGCGCTTCTTGCCGTGCACGTGGGCGAGCGAATTGATGCAGAAGGTGGCGTGGTAGACCAACACCGTGCTCCACAGGAACCCGACCACCAGGCCCGGCCAACCGGCGACCAGGAAGCAGAGCCCGGCGGTGAGGACGGCGGGGACCAGCTCGAACCTGTCCAGCCACACCAGTTCGGGAAAGGCGGCCAGATCGGCCACCCGCACCAGGTCGGTCTTGGTGTGCTTGCTGTCGAAGATCCAGCCGACGTGGGCGTAGAAGAAGCCGCGGCGGCGCGGCGAGTGGGTGTCTTCGACGGTGTCCGAATAGAGGTGGTGGCGCCGATGCAGCGCGGCCCACCAGAGCACGCTGTTCTGGGCCGTGGTCTGGGCCAGGAACGCCAGCACGAACTGGAACACGCGGCTGGTGGAGAAGGCGCGGTGCGAGAAGTAGCGATGGTAGCCCGCGCCGATGGCGAAGATGCGCAGCCAGTACAGCCCGATGCAGAGCGCCAGCGCCTGCCAGGTGACGCCGGTCCAGAACGCCGCCAGGCAGCTCAGGTGGACCAGCACGAACGGGATCGCTTGCGGGTGGACGATGTCGGAGTGGGTGGTTTCGGCGTCCGTGTCGGTGGACATGTGGGCGAGGGTTCCTGGCGGTCTGCGGCGCTGCGAAGCGGTAGGCCGAGCTTGTGTCCGTTGTGTAGAGCCTGTCCCACTATGTAAGCCATTTTCCTTGTCTTCGCCTGAACATCCTGGCGCGGCATTGGGCCGCCCCGTCAACGCTGGAGCGCCGCCGTGCGAGTCTGCGGGATTCTGACCTTCGCCGGCTTGCTGCTCGCGGCCACGCCGGTCCTTGCACAGCCTTCGACGACCCCGGTCGTGGCCGTCGCGCCGCAGTACGACACCACCCACGTCTATGTGGCTCAGGCCGACATGGCCGCGTTCGCCGCCAGCTTCACGGCGACGTTCGGCGGGCAGTCCTCCAAGCCCGCGATCATGACCGTGACGCCGACGCCCAGCAGCACCAGCTTCGAAGCGGTCCAGACCCCCGCCGGCTCGCTCTCGGTATTCGGGTTCACGACCCCGATTCCCTATGGGTTCGGCGCCGAGCGGACCGGCTATCTGGTCGCGGACATGGACGTGGCGATCGCCGCCGCCAAGGCGGACGGCGCCGACGTGCTGGTGGCCCCGTTCGCCGATCCGATCGGCCGCGATGCAGTGATCCAGTGGCCCGGCGGGGTGAACATGCAGCTCTACTGGCACACGACCGCGCCCAGCTACACTCCGCTCGCGACGGCGCCGGAGAACCGGCTGTACCTGTCCAGGGAGCGGGCCGACGCCTTCATTCGCGGCTTCCTTGCCTTCTCGCACGGCACGGTGACGGCAAACGACGCCGCGGCGCCGGGGATCGAGATCGGGCGACCGGAGGAGACCTTCCGGCGGGTCAGAATCAGCTCGGCGTTCGGCAAGGCGGTGGTGCTGGTCACCGACGGCCACCTGCCCTGGCCCTACGGCCGCGAACTGACCGGCTATGAGGTCGCCGACCTGGCGGCGACCCTGGCCAAGGCGACCGCGTCCGGCGCGACGGTGCTCGTGCCGCCCTATGTCGCGGATCACCGCAACGCCGCGATCGTCCAGTTTCCCGGCGGCTACATCGCCGAGATCCACGCGCCGCTACCACAGTGATCGGGGCTAGCCGCCGGTCAAGGCCCAGACGGCTTCCTTGACCTTCGCCAAGGCGACCTGACCGACCACTTCCAGGTCCAGATGCGGCAGGTTCGGCAGCTCGTCGGCGGGCACCACGGCGTCGATGATGGCGGGGCCGTCGACGGCGAAGGCGGCGGCGATCGCCGCCTTCAGCTCGCCCGGCTTCCTGGCGGTGAAGCCTTGGCCGCCGCAAGCGCGGGCCAGCGCCGCGAAGTCGGGATTGGGGAACTCGATGGCCCGGTGGAAGGCCGGAATGCCGACCCGCTCCGCTTCCAGCGTGATCAGCCCCAGGGCCGAGTTGTTGTAGATCACCACCTTGACCGGCAGCTTGTGGTGCACGGCGGTCATGAACTCGCACATCAGCATGTTGAAGCCGCCGTCGCCGCACATGGCGATCACCTGACGCGAGCGGTCCAGCGCCTGCACGCCGTTGGCCTGGCCCAGCGCGGTGCCCACGGCGGCGTTGTTGAACGAGCCGATGATCCGCTGCGAGCCGCTCTGCCGAATCCAGTTGGCCGACCACAGCGTGTTGAGCCCGGTGTCGAACACGAACACCGCGTCGCGCGCGGCCAGATCGCCGACAGTCCGGGCGACAGCCTGGGGATGGATGCGGTCGGCGCTGCGACCAAGGTCGGCCTGCTTATCCAGCATCTCGTCCCACTTGCGCCGCTCGCGGGTGACACCGTCGAAAAAGCGGACGTCATCCTTCGCCGCCACCTGACCCAGCAGCAGCTTCAGCGTCGGCAGGGCCGATCCGGCGACGCCCAGCACGGTCGGCGCGCGGCGGCCGAGCACCTCCGGCCGCTCGTCGATCTGGATCACCCTCGCCTTGTGCGGCAGAAACTCGGAATAGGGATAGTCGGTGCCGACCATCAGCAGCAGGTCGCAGCGCATGACCGCTTCGTAGACGGCCTTGGTGCCGATCATGCCGATCCCGCCCATCCAGCGCGGATCGTCAAACGGCATGATGTCCTTGCCCTTGACCGAGTGGATCAGCGGGGCCTTGAGCCGGTCCGACAGCGCGCGCAGTTCCTCTGCCGCGCCGTGGCAACCATTGCCGCACATGACCACCACGCTGCCGGCCTTACCGATCCTGGCGGCGATGTCAGCGACCGCCTCGGCGTTCGCCGCGAACGGCTGGCGCGGCTTTAGCGTCGCAACGCTGGAAAGCTCGCCCTCCGCCTTGGCGCCGATCACGTCTTGCGGCAGCGTCAGGTGAGCGACGCCGCGTCCGGCGTAGGCGGCGGCGATCGCCTGGTGGATCACGCTAGGCGCCTGCGCCGGTGACGAGATGGTCTCGGTGTAGAGCGCCACGTCGCGGAACAGCAGATCCGGCTTAGTGGTCTGGATGTAGTCGGTGCCCTGGAACTCGCGCGCCATGTCGCCGGAGAGCGCCAGCACCGGGGCGTGGTCGCGGCTGGCTTCGTAGAGCCCGGCCACCAAGTGGGTGCTGCCAGGCCCGGTGGTGCCGGCGCAGACACCGAGCGTGCCGGTGAGCTTGGCCTGACCCGCTGCGGCGAGGGCCGCGCCTTCCTCGTGCCGGACCCCGACCCACTCGATCTTGCTTCTTCGCACCGCGTCCGCGAGCGGATTGAGCGAGTCGCCGATCAGGCCGAACACGTGATTGACGCCGATCTGCTCTAGCCCGCCAACCAAAACGTCGGCAACCGTCTGGGACATCATCCGCTCCTGTCTTGTGGCCACGCCGGGTGCGTCAGGGCCCAATTCGGGCTCCGCAAGTGAAGCTTTCTTTGGACCGGCGTCATCGTCTGTCACAATTCTCGCGCAACGCCAGGGGGCGTCATCTGGAGACATCGACATGACCGCGCCGGAACGGCGAGAGTTCCTCAAACTCGCCGCAGGTTCCGCCGTTGCCTCAGCAGCTGGATCGCGGGCGATCGCCAAGGCGCTCGCCATCCCGGCGCACGCCGCAACGCGCTCCATCCGCGACGTCGAGCATGTGGTGATCCTGATGCAGGAGAACCGCGCGTTCGATCACTACTTCGGCGCCCTGCGGGGCGTGCGCGGGTTCGGCGATCCGCGTCCGGTGACCCTGCCGTCCGGACGCTCCGTCTGGCGCCAGCCCGACCCGAAGGCCGAAGCGGGTTACGTGCTGCCGTTCCACCTCGATGGCCGCGCCACGAGCGCCCAAGTGATGCACAGCCTGGACCACAGCTGGAAGGGCTCGCACGAACGCTGGAAGAACCACGACGCCTGGATCGCGGCCAAGACGCCGCTGACCATGGGCTATTTCACCCGCGCCGACCTGCCGTTCTACTACGCGCTCGCCGACGCCTTTACGATCTGCGACGCCTATCACTGCTCGATCTTCGGCCCGACCAACCCCAACCGGATGTTCCTGTTCACTGGAACCAGCGGGCTCACGGCGGGCGAGACCGGGCCTCTAGCGGTCGCCAATCCGTGGCAGGAGTTCAACGAGACCGCCGAGATGGCGCACGACAATCCGAAGTTCACGGGCTTCGGTTGGACCAGCTATGCCGAGCGGCTGCAGGCCGCCAGCGTCTCCTGGAAGGTCTATCAGGAGTATGACAACTACGGCGACAACGCCCTGGCCTATTGCCGGGCGTTCCGGGACCTCGACAGGGCTTCGCCGCTCTATAGGCGCGGCCGGGACTGGGTGGCGGGATCGACTCCGCAGAATGCCAAGTCGTCGCGCGGCGAGCACCTGGTCAGCGCCTTCGCCCAGGACGTCGCTGCCGGGACGCTGCCCCAGGTGTCGTGGATTGTCGCCCCCTACATCATGTGCGAACACCCGAGCGCCAGCCCTGGCTACGGCCAGTCCCTGACCGCCCGCCTGATCGAAGCTCTCGCGGACCATCCGGAGGTCTGGTCCAAGACGGTGTTCATCCTCAACTACGATGAGAACGACGGCTTCTTCGACCACGTCCCGCCGCCCGTGCCGGCGGTGAACGCGTCGATGGGCGCCTCAAACGTCGACGTGGCGGGCGAGATCTACGGCCATGAGCCCGTCGGTCTTGGCCCGCGGGTGCCGCTGATGGCGATCTCGCCCTGGAGCCGCGGCGGCTGGGTAAACTCCGAAGTGTTCGACCACACCTCGGTCATCCGCTTCCTGGAAAAGCGCTTCGGCGTCGCGGAGCCGAACATCAGCCCGTGGCGCCGGGCCGTTTGCGGGGACCTGACGTCGGTGTTCGACTTCGAGCAACGCGGCGCGCCCGCCAGCCTCGTCGGTGCAGCCGGGCTGATCGCGGCGGTCGATGCGGCGGCCGCCCTGCCTGCGCCGGCGATACCAAGCCAACAGGTCCTGCCGCTGCAGGAGCCGGGCGGGCGACCTGCCAGGGCGCTGCCATATCGGCTTCATGTCCACGGCCACGCCGAGGCCGATCATGTCGCCCTCACCTTCGTCAACGACGGTCAGGCGGGCGCGTCCTTCAGCGTCTGGTCGGCGGTCAACGCCGCCGGGCCCTGGTTCTACACGGTGGGCGCCGGCTCGCGCCTCGCGACCGATGTTCTCGTCGGACCGGCGGGCTACGACCTCACCGTTCACGGGCCGAACGGTTTCCTCCGGCGCTTCGCCGGGCGCGCGCCAGCGGGTCTCGAAGTCGAGGCGGCCTACGTGCCTGAGCGGGACCGGATCGCGCTGACGATCAGAAACGCGGGCGCGGCTTGCCGCGTGACCGTCTCGCCGGGCGCGTACCCGCACGGCGACGCTCGGGTTCACCAGCTGGGTCCCCGGCAGACGCTGACTTACCCCTGGCGGATCGACCGATCGGCTCACTGGTACGATCTGATCGTCACCGCCGACCGTGACCCGGTCTGGTCGAGACGGCTTTCGGGCCACATGGAAACCGGCCGCGCCAGCCTGAGCGATCCCGCAATCGGCTAGCGTAGCCGCGGCTGGGGCCATCGCCTCGGGCGGTCGCCTCAGCCCGTTCATAATGTTCATCGGGCTGTAGTTTTACCATCACCGAAGCGTCACGCAGCGCCCCTATGGTCAAGGCGCGTCGGGGGTTTCACGTCGCAATTTTTGTTTCGGTTCGCGCTGTCTTGAGCGTGCGCACGGTGTTGCGCGCGTGAGGGCGGTGTTGATTGAATCTCTTGGGGGAGACGTTCGTGAAAGCCAGATACAAGTTTTCCTGCGCCGTTGCGGCGATCCTCAGCGGGTATGCGGGCGCCGCCCTCGCCGCCGACCCGGGCGTCGGTCCCGCCGGCATCCAGCAAGTCACTGCTACGGCCACCGACGCTTCGGCTGACGCCAGCGCCAGCGGCGCATCCGTCGGCGTCGAAGAAGTCATCGTCACTGCCGAGCGCCGCGACGAAAGCGTCCAGTCGGTGCCGGCGACGATCCAGGCTTTCACCGGCCAGGTGCTGGCGCAGCAGAACATCACCACCCTCGACGATCTGATCAAGTACACGCCCAACGTCACTTTCGGGAACAACGGCCCCGGCCAGGGCGTGATCTTCATGCGCGGCCTCAGCGCCGGCCTGCAGGGCAACCAGTCCAGCGCCACGATCGCCACCTTCCCGAACGTCGCGCTCTATCTCGACGACCAGTCGATGCAGTTCCCGGGTCGGAACGTCGACGTCTACGCCGTCGACCTGGAGCGGGTGGAAGTGTTGGAGGGCCCGCAAGGCACGCTGTTCGGCGGCGGCGCGGAAGCCGGCGCCATCCGCTACATCACCAACAAGCCGAAAATCGGCGGTTTCGAAGCCAGCGCCGAAGCGCAGGCCGGCGTGACCGAGGGAGGCGATCCGAACTACGCGTTCAACGCGGTCTTCAACGTCCCGCTCGGGGATAAGGCGGCCGTTCGCCTGGTGCTCTACGACGATCACCACGGCGGCTACATCGACAACGTGCCGAGCACCTTCACGCGCTCGAACAACGACGCCGGCAACGCCTACTTCAACATCCTGCCGAACGCCGCGGGGACCTGTCCGAACGGCCTGCCGGCGGGCGGCGCTCACAACCTGTGCACACTGCCGGGGGCCCCGCAGGCCAACAACGGCGACATCGCCCGCAATAACTTCAATCCAGTCGACTACCAGGGCGCGCGCCTGTCAGGCCTCTACGACATCAATGACGACTGGAATGTCCTCGTCAGCGAGAGCTTCCAGAGCCTCGACGCCGAGGGCCTGTCGGTGGAATATCCCACCGGCTCCGACTTCCAGCCGCTGCAGCCGCTGCAGACGACTTCCTTCGCACCGTCGTACGACCGCGACAGCTACTCGAACACGGCCTGGACCCTCAACGGCAAGCTTGGGCCGCTGAAGGCGATTTATACCGGCAGCTACCTGCTGCGACACATCAACCAGCAGATGGACTACTCGAACTATTCGCGCTCCGTGGAAGGCGCCTACTACGCCTGCACCGGCGGGACCAACGGCCTGCTCGGGGCCGGCACGCCGCTGACGTGTTTCTCGCCCGTCTCGAGCTGGCTCGACCAGGTCAGGAACACCCATCTGAGCAATGAATTCCGTGTGAGCACGCCCGATGATTGGCGCATCCGCGGCATCGCGGGCGTCTACCAAGAGAACTTCCGCATCTACGACAACATGAACTTCAACTATAAGACGATCCCCGATTGCAGCCCGCAGAACCTGACGATCGCGCTAGGCGGCGGCCAGCCGTGCGTGGCCAACGTCACGACCGCGCCGGGATCGACCGCCAACGTCCCTGGGCAGCGCAGCAACAACACCGCGTTTGGTGAGGATACCCAGCGCGGCTACGACCAGATTGCGTTCTTCGGCTCCGTCGATTTCGACGTGATCCCGCACGTCCTGACAATCAGCGCCGGGACCCGCTGGTATCAGTACAAGGAGTTCGAGGTCGGCTCGGAATACGAGACCGGAGGAAGCTGCGTGGACGTGCCGAACGGCGGATGCACCGGGTTCAACCCCGCTACGGGCTCCGGCGGCGGCATGTTCAACATCGACTCGCACCACGACCACGTGACCTATTCCGGCTTCAAGAGCCGCGCGAACATCACCTGGCACATCACGGATGATGTATTGACCTACTTCACCTATTCGGAAGGCTTCCGGCCCGGCGGTTTCAACCGGACTGTCGGAGGGGTCGCGCCGTTCCCGATCATCAACCCCGCGGCGCCTCTCGGCGCGACAGCGGGAGCGAGCCAGTTCGAGAAGCCGAACGGCTACGCACCAGACTCGCTGACCAACTACGAGTTCGGCCTGAAGAGCGAATTCTTCGATCACCGCCTGCAGCTGAATCTCACCGCTTACCACATGGAGTGGGACAACGTTCAGTTGCTGTTCTTCAACCCGACCGAGCTGGGCAACACCACCTTCGGCATCAATGGCCCGGACTACGACGTCAACGGCGGCGAGGTGCAGGTCGTCGCCAAGGTAACCGATGGGCTGACGGTGCAGGGCTCCGGGACCTACAACGACGACCGTCAGGCCAACTCGCCGTGCCTGACCAGCAATATCGCGGGGAGCCCGAGCTTCGGGAAATGCATCACGGAAATCTTCCAGAAGGGGGTCGGCGCGGTGGCGTTCCAGAACCCCTTCGGCGCCGTTGGCACGGTGCCGGCGTTCTCGCCGGCGTTCCAGGGCGACCTGCGGGCGCGCTACGATTGGGAGATCGGCGACTACAAGGCGTTCGTTCAGGTGGGCGGCAGCTACACCGGTAGCCAGTTCAACCAGCCCGCCACCTACGCCTCGGGTACAGGCGTCCTGATCCCCAACACGACGCTGCTCCGCTACGAGATGCCAGGCTACGGCACCCTCGACGCGTCGGTCGGCGTCTCGAAGGACAATTGGTACGCCTCAATCTACGGGACGAACCTGACCGACTCCCACGCCAGCATGTTCACCTCGTCGGCGCAGTTCATCAAATCCGAGGTGCCGATCCGGCCGGCGGTGGTCATGCTGAAGATCGGCGCGCATTTCTGACGCCCGCTTCGTCTTACAGTAAGACGGGCGCGGGCCGCGGGGCCCGCCCGTCGTTGCGCCTGGGCCCATGGATCTGATCACCCTCCCTCCGTCGCCGATCGAGGCTGAAGTCGGCCGGTTGCGGAAGCTGCAGAAGGACGGCCGGCACGCCGAGGCGCTGCAGGGCGCCGACGAGTTCCTGCGCGACATGCCGCAGAACCGCGACCTGCTGCTCATCGCTGCGATCAGCCTGCGCTACCTGTTACGCCTCGACGAGGCCCTGGCGATGCTAGAGCGCCTGGAGCGGACACAGCCGCGCTTCAGCCGCCTGCACGAGGAACGCGGCCTCTGTTTCGTCGCCCGCAAGGACGCGCCCCCGGCGATCGAGGCCCTGCTGCGCGCGGTGAACATCAACCCAGCGCTGCCAACCAGCTGGCGCATGCTGGAGGGCCTGTATCGCCTGACCAAGGAGCCGCGGAACGCCGCCACCGCCGCCGCCCACGTCGCCACGCTGAAGAACCTTCCGACCGACGTGGTGACCGCAACGTCGTTGTTCTCCGACGGTGACCTCGCGTCGGCCGAGCAGATCATCCGCGCCTACCTGTTGCGGGCTGGCGATCACCCCGAGGCCATGCGGCTGCTGGCCAGGATCGGGATAGCCCGCGACGTTCTGGATGATGCGGAGCTGCTGCTCGAGGCCGTGCTGGAGCTGACGCCGCAGTACCAGGCGGCGCGGTACGACTACGCGCAGACGCTGGTAAAGCGACAGAAGTACGTGCTGGCCCGCGTGCAGATCGAGCAGCTGCTGGCCTTGGAGCCCGGGAATTTCGATTACCGTACGCTGGCGGCCACCGCGGCCGTGGGCCTGGGCGAAAACGACAAGGCGATCGGCCTCTACCGCGAGATGATCGCCGACGTCCCGGCCTCGCCCGATGCGCACCTATGGCTCGCCCACGCGCTGAAGACGGTGGGGCAGGTTCCGGAAGCGATCGACGAGTACCGCGCCGCGGCGGCGGCTCGGCCCGATTTCGGCGACGCCTATTGGAGCCTGGCTAACCTCAAGCTCTACCGTTTCAGCGACGCAGAAATGAGCCGCATGCGCGCCGAGGAAGCCTCGCCGGCGACCGCGCTGGAGGACCGCTGCCACCTCTGCTTCGCGCTCGGCAAAGCGCTGGAAGATCGCGGCGAGATCGCCGAGTCCTGGGCCTGTTACGAACGCGGCAACGCCCTGAGGCGCTCTGAGAGCCGCTACCGCCCGGAACTCATCGAGAGCAACACCCGCTTGCAGATCGAGGTCTGCACGAGCGAGTTCTTCGCGCGCCGCGCCGGCTGGGGCGATCCCCGCGCCGACCCGATCTTCGTCCTCGGCCTGCCGCGGTCCGGCTCCACGCTGCTGGAACAGATCCTCGCCTCGCACTCGCAGGTGGAGGGCACGCAGGAGCTCTCCGATGTCCCGCGCGTCGTACTCGAGCTGCAGGGCCGCGACCCCGACCTGGACAACCCGCGCTATCCCGCGGTGCTGGCGGACATGACGGCCGAGGATTTCCGGCGGCTGGGCGAGCGGCACCTCGCCGAAACGCGGGTCTATCGGACCGACAAGCCGTTCTTCATCGACAAGATGCCCAACAACTTCCGTCACATCGGCCTGATCCACCTAATGCTGCCGAACGCGCGGATCATCGACGCGCGGCGCGAGCCGATGGCCTGCTGTTTCAGCAACCTCAAGCAGCTGTTCGCCCAGGGCCAGGAGTTCACCTACAGCGTGGGCGACATCGCCCGCTGCTACCGCACCTACCTCGAGCTGATGCGCCATTGGGACGAGGCGCTTCCGGGCCGGGTGCTGCGAGTGCACCACGAAGACGTGGTCGACGATCTGGAGGGCAGCGTGCGACGGCTGCTGGACTACTGCGGCCTGCCGTTCGAGCCCGCCTGCCTAGAGTTTCACAAGACCGAGCGCAGCGTCCGCACGCCCAGCTCCGAACAGGTGCGCCAGCCGATCTTCCGCGACGGGCTCGACCAGTGGACCAAATACGCGCCCTGGCTCGGCGAGCTCAAGGCCGCGCTAGGCGACGCGCCGGAGCGCTACCGGGACTAGGTCGACCGATAGCGCAGCCCATCGACGAGGAGCGCGACCATGCGCTCGGCCCGGCCCGGTCCGGCGTTGTGGGCGGACATGCCGAGGCTGGCCACCGCGCCCAGCAGTTCGTCGGCATCGACATCGGCGCGAACCTCGTCTGCGGCGGCGGCAGCGTCGAGCAGCGTGCGCAGGGCGGGCCGCAGCCGTTGGTCGAAGTAACCCGGCAGATTGTCGTACGCCGGATCTCCGGAGTGGAGCGCCTGGGCGAGTCCCCGTTTGGCGGCGATGAAGGCGGCGTAGCGCTGCATCCAGGTCGCCAGGGCTTCGAACGGCTTACGGTCGGCCGACAGCATCGGCGCCGCATTCGCGCAGGCGTCGATTTCACGGCGGAAGACGGCGGCGATCAGGTCCGAGCGCTGCGGAAAATGCCGGTAAAGGGTGCCCAGGCCGACGCCGGCCTGCTCGGCGATCTCCCGCACCGGCGCGTCCACGCCTGAGGTTGCGAACACGGCCTTGGCCGCAACGAGCAGAGCGTCGAGGCTGCGCTGCGCGTCGGCGCGCACGCGCCGATCAGCGCCGACTCGCGGCTCCGAGCCGTCTTCCTGCGCCTCCGGTCTTTCGCTCATCACATTCCTCGCTTGCCAGATGGATCACTGTTCCGTATTGAAACGGAACAGTGATCCGTCTCAGCTGATACCGGAGCCGAGCGGCGCTGACAACCAACCGCCAACGAGGTCGCCATGAACAACAAGCCCGTCGCCCTGGTCACCGGGGCCAATCAAGGCATCGGCCTGCAAATCGCCAAGGACATGGTGGCGCACGGCTTCACCGTGCTGGTCGGGTCGCGCAATCTCGAACGCGGCGAGGCCGCGGCCAAGGAGGTCGGAACAGACGCGCACGCGCTCCAGCTCGACGTGACGGACCAGGCCTCGATCGACGCCGCCGCCGAGCGGGTCCGCAGCGAGTTCAGCCGCCTCGACGTCCTGATGCAGAACGCGGCCATCTCGAACACGGGGCTGCGGGCTGGCATGTCCGTCGAGGAATATTCCAAGTCCACGCGCCCGAGCGTCGTCTCCCTCGCCGAAATGCGCGCGGTGTGGGACACCAACGTGTTCGGCGTTCTCGCGGTCTACCAGGCGATGCTGCCGATCCTGCGCCAGACGCCGGGCGCCCGCATCGTCAACGTGTCGAGCGGCGTTGGGTCGCTCACGACCAACTCCGACAAGGCCTTCCACTACCGCGCGATTTTCGGCCCGGTCTACCCGGCGTCCAAGACCGCGCTGAACGCCATCACGCTCGCCATGGCGATCGAGTTGGAGCCGGAGGGGATCCGGGTCAGCACGGTTTCGCCCGGCTACACCAAGACTGCCCTGAACGGCTATTCGGGGACGGAGACGGTGGAGCAGGGCGCTCGCGAGGCGGTGCGCGTCGCGCTGCTTGGCCCGGACACCCCGACAGGTACGTTCACGCGCTGGGAGGGCGAAACGATCCCATGGTGATCGGCGACGGTCGCCGGTTCCCGCCTAGGAGCGGACCCCAGCTGAGCTGACGGCCGCCAGCGCCGCGCTCGCACTGGTGCGGGCGCGGCCGTGAAAATAGAGCGCCGCCAGCGCTGTCAGCACGGCCCCGGCCGCGCTGGTGGCGTAGGCGCTGAGGGTGAAGAACTGCAGCCAGTCCAGCTTGAACCCGCCGAAGTTGCGCCAGAGCAGCAAGGCGCCGCTGCCGATATAGCCCGAAGCGTCGGCGACGTAGATCAGGAAGCCCGCGGTGGCGAGGCGGCCGCTGAAGGCGATCAGCCGGTCGAACAGCATGGCGTTGAACGGGGTGTAGGCCATGTAGAGCCCGGCGCCGGCAAGGATCATCCAGGGCAGCGGCGAGAGCAGGTGCGCCTGGAACGCCAGCGTCGAGGCGCCCAATAACGCGAAGCCGGCGAAGACGATGCCGTGGATCACCATCAGCGCCCGCAGATTGTCGCGCACCACCATTACCGCGCCCAGCGCCACCAGCGAGATCACCGCGACCGGGAATTCGCTCGCCGTGAAGATCCCGGCTTCCTTGCCGTAGCCCAGCGCGGTCCAGATCTCAGCGGCGAAGTTGTCGCGGAAATCCCGCAGCGCCGTCAGCAGGATGTACGACAGCACAAGCAGCACGACGCCGGGCGCATAGGCCCGCAGAAAGGCGCCGCGTTCGCTCGCGCTCATCGGCGCGCGCTTCACCCGTTCCGCTTCGTCCGCGGCGCTGGGCGGCGGAAGCTGGCCCAGCACCCAGACGGAGACGAACAGCAGCGGGAAGAACACCGCGCCGGCGGCGGCCGGCATCCAGAAGTCGGTGACGTGGACGCCGTGCAGCAGCCAGGCCCCGAGCGACTTCACGACGCCCGACGAGAGGATGAAACTGGCGCAAAGGATGGCGCCCAGCACCTCCGAGACCCGCCGGCCTTCCATGTAGCCGAACACCAGGCCCCAGATCATGCCGAGCGGCAGGCCGTTGAGAAACAGCGCCGCGACGTTCCACGGCGCCGGCAGGAGGGCGAAGGCGATCAGCGCCAGCCAGGCGGCGCCGATCAGCGCCAGGATCGCCGCGCCGCGGCGCGCTGGGCTGATCTCGGAGATCACCTTGACCCCGATCAGCTTGGAGATCGCGTAGCCGGCCGCCTGGGCGATGACGAGGGCGATCTTGTAGTCGAGCGCGAAGTGCCACCCCGGCACCGCGTCGAACGTGGCCGCCGTGAACGGCTTGCGGAAAGCGTACATGGAGAAGTAGGCGCAAAAGCCCGCCAGACCCGCCACGATGGTGAACACGACCGGATCGGCCTTCGCCAATCCTCGCGCGAGCCTGCCCTCCACCGCGTTCCCCAACCCCGCGCCAAAGTCGGCGCACGTCGAACGGTCTAGACGCGCTCTGTAGCAGTTGGGTGACAACGCGCCTGTCGAACTGTCATCTGGCTGTGCCAAACCACGGCTTTGATCCCCCGCGCGTTCCTGGAGCGCCATGCCCGCCAACCCGCCCTTCGATCTGGCCGTCATCGGCGCCGGCATCGTCGGGCTGGGCTGCGCGCTGGCGGCGGCCAAGCGGGGCAAACGGGTGGTGGTGATCGACCGCGACGCCCAGGCCAACGGCGCCTCGGTGCGCAACTTCGGCTTCATCACCGTAACCGGCCAGGAACGCGGCGAGATGTGGCGGCGGGCGATGCGCAGCCGCGAGGTCTGGGCCGAAGTTGCGGCCGATGCGGCCATCCCGATCGAGCATCGTGGCCTGTTGCTCACCGCACGCCGGCCCGAGTCCGTCGCCGTTCTGGAAGCCTTCCTGCAAACCGAGATGGCCGCCGGCTGCCGGATCCTGGACGCCGGCGAAGTGACGCGCGAGCACCCGGAGGTCGGGACCCCCGGCCTGCTTGCGGCGCTTTGGAGCCCGCACGAGCTGCGGGTAGAATCGCGCGAGGCGATCCCGCGCCTGGCGGCCTGGCTGCAGGAGCGCCACGGCGTGACGTTTCTGCGCGAGACCGCCGTCTTGAGCGTGGAAACCTCGAAGGTCGTCACGAGTCGCGGCGTGGTCGAGGCCGAGACGATCGCAGCCTGCCCGGGCGACGATCTCCACAGCCTGTTCCCGGAACGGATCGCCGCCTACGCCATCACCCGCTGCAAGCTGCAGATGCTGCGGCTGGCCGATCCCGGCTTTCGGCTCTCCGCCGGCGTGATGTCCGACCTCGGGCTCGGGCGCTACGCCGGCTATACGGCGCTGCCCGAGGCGCAAGCGCTGCGGGCCCGGCTGCAGGCGGAGCAGCCAGACCAGCTCGAACACGGCGTCCATCTGATCGTGGTCCAAAGCGCCGACGGCAGCCTGGTCGTCGGCGACAGCCACCACTATGCGCCGACGCCCGATCCGTTCGCCCATGACGCCGTCGATCGGCTGATCCTGGACGAGTTCGAGGCCGTATTCGGACACGAAGCGCCACCTGTCGTGGAGCGCTGGACCGGGACCTACGCCTCGGCGGCGGGCCGGACCGTCGTCATCGATGCGCCGGCGCCGGGCGTGCGGCTGGTGATGGTGACCACCGGCGCCGGAGCGTCCACCGGCTTCGCGCTCGGCGAAGAGGTGGTGGCGGATCTTTTCGGGGGAGCACAGCGGTGACGCACAAGGGTCTTGGCAGGTTCGATCTGGTGATCTTCGATTGGGCCGGCACCATGGTCGATTTCGGCTGCCGCGCCCCGTTGGCGGCGCTGATCGAGGCTTTCGCGCGCCACGGCGTCACGCTCGACGAGGCGGCGGTGCGCGCGGACATGGGCAAGGCCAAGGCCGACCATGTACGGGCGCTGCTGTCTCAGCCGGAGGTCGGCGCGGCCTGGGAAGCGGTCAACGGCGCACCGCCCGACGAGGCGGACGTGGCGGCGCTGATGGACGACCTCGGCCCGCTGATGCGCGAGGCGGCGGCCGACGCGGCTGAACTGATCCCCGGCGCGGCGCAGACAGTGGCGGCGCTGCGGGCGGCGGGCCTCAAGGTCGCCTCCTCCACCGGCTACACCCGCGAGATGATGGCGCCGGTGCTGGTCAGGGCCGCCGAGCAGGGCTACGCCCCCGACCATCTGGTCTGCGCCAACGAGACGCCGCAGGGCCGGCCCTCGCCGTTGATGATCTACAAGGCCTGCGCGGAGCTGGGTGTCTGGCCGCTCTCGCGCGTGGTCAAGGTCGACGACGCCGAGGCCGGCATCGCAGAGGGCCGCGCCGCCGGCTGCTTCAGCGTGGGCGTGTCGGCCTCCGGCAACGGCGTCGGCCTGTCGCGGGCCGCGTTCGCGGCGCTGCACCCGTCCGACCGCGCGGCGCGCCTGGCGATCGCCGCGGCTGGCCTCAGGGTTGCGGGCGCCGATCTGGTGGTCGAGACCGTCGCGGACTTGATCCCAGCGCTGATCGACACGCAGTGGCCGCACTGGGAAACGCAATCTGGGGTGGCCGATGCCGGCTGACTTCGCCGCCGAAATCACCCGTGCGTTTGCCGAGCGCGGCGGCGACGCCTACGGCGAGAACGTCACCCAACTCGATCACGCCCTGCAGTGCGCCCAGCTTGCCGAGGCCGAGGGCGCCGGCGACCAGCTGATCGCGGCGGCGCTGCTACATGACTACGGCCACCTGTTCGAGGGCCGCGGCGAGGCGGCGGAGCGCGACGGCCGCGACGCGCGTCACGAGATCCACGGCGCCCGGGTGCTGCGGCGTTGGTTCGGCCCCGAGGTGGCGGGTCCGGTCGCGCTACACGTCATGGCCAAGCGCTACCTCTGCGCGGTAGAGCCGGGTTACGAAGCCGCCTTGAGCCCGGGCTCGGTGCTGAGCCTGCGCCTGCAAGGCGGCCCGCTCGGCCCGGCGCCATGCCGCCGCTTCGAACGCAGCCGCTTCGCCGCTGACGCGATCCGCCTTCGACGCTGGGACGACGCCGGTAAGATCGAGGGGCTCGTCACGGCGGGCCTGGAGCTGTACTGGCCGATGTTGAACCGGATCGCCGCGGGTTAGCCGCCGGCGCGCGTCAGGCTGCGTCCACCAGCACCAGTTCGGCGTCCTCCAGGGCGGTGACGCGCAGCATGCTCTCGTCGCGGATCGCCGCACCGTCGCGCGTCTCCAGCTTGACGCCGTTGACCTCGACCGAACCGCGGGAGGGGACCAGGTAGCCGTGGCGGTGCGCGCCCAGCGGATACTCCGCCGTCTCGCCGGCCTTCAGCGTCGCGCCCAACACGCGGGCGTCGGCGCGGATCGGCAGCGCCTCGTCGTCGCTGGTGAGGCCGCTCGCCAGCGCGACGAACTTCCCAGAACGGTCGCCCTTGGGGAAAGGCTTGGCGCCCCAGGCCGGCGGATCGCCGCCGTGGTTCGGCAGGATCCAGATCTGGAAGATGCGCGTGGTCTCGTCCTCGAGATTGTACTCGGCGTGGCGCACGCCAGTTCCGGCGCTCATCACCTGGACGTCGCCAGCCTCGGTGCGGCCCTTGTTGCCCAGGCTGTCCTCGTGGGTGATCGCGCCTTCGCGGACATAGGTGATGATCTCCATATCGGCGTGGCCGTGCGGTGGGAACCCGCTCTTCGGGGCGATGGTGTCGTCGTTCCAGACCCGCAGCGCGCCCCACTGGTTGCGCGCCGGATCGCTGTAGTCGGCGAACGAAAAATGGTGCTTGGCGTCCAGCCAGCCATGGTTGGCGCCGCCGAGGCTGGCAAAGCTTCTGCGCTCGATCATGTGGGTGTCCTTCCTAGGCCGAGAGCTCGTATTGGCCGTCAGATGGGTATTCGAAGCGGAATTGCTTGCCGCGCGCAGGCCGAGGCGCGGCGCCTTCGCGTTGGTGCATCTCAAGGCCGGTCCGGCGGAGTGGGTGAGCGGCTGCTACAACGGCAGCAACGTCCTCGACGTCGATGACGCGGGGTGCGCGCGCACCTTGCGAGGCGCCGTCGACGACAGCGGTGCGCCCGTGCGGCCGGCGGCGCGGGCGCGGGTTCCTGTCGCTGATCTCCCGAAACGTCTGGCCGGGTTCCACGTAGTCTCTTTCGCCCGTTGGTCGGCCTACGCGTGGCCGGATTCGGCTCTGCAAACGATAGTGATCTTGCTGGATTTTGGTGGGAATCTGGCGGAAGCGAAGGTGCTTCTCGCGCGGCTTGAGCGCGAGGATCGTTACCGCGCCGCGATCGTCGACAAGAACAAAGGAGCTACCGCAGAACGGGCGTTGAACGTTTTCAACCCCGGCCTGGTGATCGGGTTGGGCGGCCCAGCACGGTCTCTGGTAAGCGCGGCTTCGTTGTCGGACGCTGCAGCCGCCTTCGAGGTCTGGCCGTCAGCCTAACACCGACTGGCCGCGCTTGTCCTGGAACGCGCCAGGATCGACGTGCCAGAGCGCCCTCTGGCGCCCACGACGGTGGAACTCCGGTCGATCCGACCGATCCACCGTAGGTCACATTGACCGCTCGGCGCCAGCGGCGATGCCGCCGACTTACGCCGCCGCAGTGATCCGAGCGCCACGAAGCGCGTGTTGGACGATGTTGGCAACGCCGTGGACAGCTATTTCGCGACAGAGCCTGGCGTCTCGCAGTCGCTGGTTACGAAAGACCATTGGCTTCACAGCCTCGTCACCTCGACGATGAACGCAAACGCCACGGCAGCCGAAAAGCCGGCAACGATACGCTCGCCGCCGAGTGGTGGGCGCTATCCGCCGCGAAGGGCGACGCGGCCGGCCACGCCGGGCTCGGGGTCGCCTATGCGCTGGGTCACGGCGTCAAGGAGGACGACCAGATCGCGTTCGCCGTTCCAGAAGTCCGCCGACCAGGGGAACATGGACGGCGAGGAATGGGAGGGGTCGTACTACCAGCACGGCTACGGCATGGCGGTCGACCTCACCCGCGCCCGTTACTGGTACGAAAAGTCGGCGGCGCAGGGCTACACCTACGCCCAGGACTGGCTCACAAAGAACCCCAAGTAAGCCGGAGCCCGCCGGCGGGACGGATTAGGCCGCCCACTGCACCACGCGTGGTCACCGATCAGGACCCAAACCGCGCGGATATGTTGGCGCTCCGTCGCTGTCCGTCGCCCGATCTCCACATGGCAGTTCGTGACACTCAGCGGCCTTCGGGAAGGTACGTTGCGCGGCCGTCCCACGCATGGCGGAACTAGTCTTCCGCAACGGCACGTGATGCTGTTGCGGGCAAATTCCGCCACACAGGAGCGACGGTGAAGAAGGTTCTGATCGCCAACCGGGGTGAGGTGGCGATCCGCATCGCTCGCGCGGTTGCGGAATGCGGGCTGGCCTCGGTCGCGGTGTTCGCCGAAGACGACGAACCGGCGCTGCACCGTCAGAGCGCAGACGAGGCTCGTCCGCTGAACGGCCGTGGTCCGGGCGCCTATCTGGACATGGATCAGCTGCTCGAGATCGCTGCTACGGCGAATTGCGACGCAGTTCACCCGGGCTATGGCTTCCTCAGCGAAAGCGCCCCATTCGCCGCGCGCTGCATCGAGGCGGGGTTGACCTTCGTCGGGCCCTCGCCGGCGACGCTTGCGCGCTTCGGGGACAAGGGCGAGGCGAGGCTGCTCGCCCAAGAGCTCGGGATCCCGGTCATCGAGGGTCTGGCAGGCGGCGTCGGCCTCGAGGCGATCGCCAGCTTCCGCGCCAGTCTCGGTATCGACGCCGCGATCATGATCAAAGCAGTGAGCGGTGGCGGCGGCTTCGGCATGCGCCGCGTCGGACCCGGCGACGACCTCGCCGCCTCCTTCGAGGCGTGCGCACGCGAAGCGCAGCGCGCCTTCGGCGACGCGCGCCTCTACGCCGAGCGGCTCGTCCAGCACGCGCGCCATGTCGAGGTCCAGGTCGTCGGCGATGGGCGCGACGTCGCGGTGCTGGGAGATCGGGACTGCTCGATACAGCGTCGCCGTCAGAAGATCATCGAGATCGCGCCCTGTCCCAATCTCGCGGCGGACCTCCGCGCGAAGCTCGGCGAGGCGGCGCTGAGCCTTGCGCGGGCCGTGCGGCTGAGCAGCTTGGCCACCATAGAGTTCCTGGTCGACGCCGACGACCAGACACGCGCCTGGTTCATCGAGGCCAATCCGCGACTGCAAGTCGAACACACCGTGACCGAGGAGGTGACGGGCCTGGATCTGGTGCAATTGCAGCTGCGGCTCGCCGCCGGCGAGCGCCTGAACGACCTCAATTTGAGCCGCGAGCTGCTGTCTCGGCCGGGATTCGCCATTGAGCTTCGCATCAATCTCGAGGGCGTCGATGCGGACGGCGCCGACCGTTCCAGCGGTGACGTCCTCACCACCTATGAACCCCCCTCCGGCCCGGGCGTCCGGGTGGATGGGTGCGGCTACGCTGGCTATCGACCGAGCCCCGCTTACGACAGCCTGATAGCCAAGGTAATCGTCTCCAGCCGTGGCCCGGAGCTCTCTGCGGCGATGGCGAAGGCCGGTCGGGCACTCGCCGAGTTCCGCATCGCGGGCTGCGAAAACAACGTGCCCGTGCTCCGCGCCTTGCTCGAACGCGAGGAGGTGGCGAGCGGTCGCGCCACCACCATGTTCGTCGAAGCGAATCTGCGCGAGCTCGCTGCGCGGGCGACCGAACTGGCCGAGGCGGCGCCAGGCCGCGAGGTCGAGCGGCGCGTCTCCGAGCACGCTTCGCCCTCCTTTACGCCGCCCCCGAGCGCTATCGCCGCCGTCGCGCCGCTTCGAGGAACGGTCTCGAGTCTGGAGGTGGGCGTCGGCGAATCGGTGCGGCTTGGCGAGACGGTCGCCGTCCTCGAGGCGATGAAGATGCAGCATCTGATCGCCGCGCCGGTCGCGGGCGAGATTCGCCGGATCGACGTTGCGGTCGGGCAGACGGTGGACCTCGCGACTGCGCTTCTGTTCATCGAGCCGGGCGAGCATGCCGACGCCGCCATAGATATCGCGGCGATCGACCTCGAGCAGATTCGGCCGGACCTGCAGGAAGTTGTCGCCGCCCACGCGCTGACCCTGGACGAGAACCGCCCGGCGGCCGTGGCCCGGCGGCGGCGAACTGAGCAGCGGACCGCGCGCGAGAACCTCGACGACTTGTTCGACGAAGACAGCTTCAAGGAGTTCGGCGCGCTCGCGCTGGCGGCCCAGCGGCGGCGGCGCGACCTCGAGGATCTCAAGGTCAACACGCCGGCCGACGGCCTGGTGGTCGGTGTCGGGGCGGTGAATGGCGGCATGTTCGACGAGGAACGCGCTCGCTGCGTTGGTCTCGCCTACGACTTCAGTGTGCTCGCTGGGACGCAAGGGCACTTCAATCATAAGAAGACCGACCGCATCCTCGAGTTTGCCGAGCACTGGAAAGCGCCGATCGTCTGGTTCACCGAAGGCGGCGGCGGCCGGCCGGGCGACGTGGATGTCGCTCAGTTGTCCGCGTCGTCGCTCGACACCTCCAGCTTCACCACGTTTGCGCGGCTGTCTGGGATCGCGCCGCGGATCGCGATCAACTCGGGCCGATGCTTCGCCGGCAACGCGGTCTTCTTCGGCTGCGCCGATATCACCATCGCGACCCGCTACTCCAACATCGGTCTCGGCGGTCCGGCCATGATTGAGGGCGGTGGCCTGGGCGTGTTCACGCCGGACGAGATTGGCCCGTCGAATGTGCTCTACGCCAATGGCGCGCTCGATCTCTTGGTCGAGGACGAAGCGGCGGCGACCGAAGCGGCCAAGCGCCTGCTCGGAGTGTTCCAGGGCGCGCTGCCGGAATGGACCTGCCCCGACCAGCGCATTCTGCGGCACGTGATCCCCGAAAACCGGGTGCGCGCCTACGACATGCACAGGGTCATCGAAGGTCTCGCGGACACTGACACCTGGCTCGAGCTCCGCGGCGGCTATGGCCCGGGCATAATCACCGGCTTCCTGCGCATCGAAGGCCGGCCGATGGGCGTGATAGCCAACAATCCGCTCCATCTCGGCGGCGCGATCGACTCCGAAGGGGCGGAGAAGGGCGCGCGGTTCCTGCAGCTGTGCGACGCGTTCGGCGTGCCGGTGCTCTCACTGTGCGACACGCCGGGCTTCATGGTCGGACCGCAGAGCGAGGCGACCGCGGCCGTGCGACGGGGCTCGCGGCTCTTCGTCACCGCCACCAGCCTCAGCGTGCCGTTCTTCACCGTGGTCACCCGCAAGGGCTACGGACTCGGCGCGCAGGCGATGGCAGCGGGCGACTTTTCCGCGCCGGCGATGACACTGGCCTGGCCCACCGCCGAGTTCGGCCCGATGGGGCTGGAGGGCGCGGTGCGCCTTGGCTATCGCAAGGAGCTCGAAGCCGAGGGCGACCCCGCCAGCCGCCAGGCCCTGTTCGAGAAGTTGGTCGGACGCATGTACGAAGCGGGCAAGGCCCTGTCGGTCGCCTCGGTGGTGGAGATCGACGCCGTGATCGATCCGGCCGAGACCCGCTCGTGGATCCTGCGGGGTCTGAAATCCTGCCCGGTTCCAGCCGCGACCGGCCACAAGCGGCGGCCGTTCGTCGACGTTTGGTAGGGCGAAACGCGCCGCACCGGCTCGACCCCCTAGATGCCCAGGTCGAGCAGGTTGTAATCCTTGATCGCCGCGCGGGCCGCGTCGTCCCAGGGCACGCTCTCGCCGGCGTGCGGGGCGTAGGCGAACGGCGTTTCGTCAGGGAACCGCTGCCGGCGGGCGTCGATGGCCCAGCCGATCGCGCGGGCGCGTTTCGCAATGCGCTCGCCGTCATAGACGGCGGGCGCGTTGTGGACGCCCCCGCCGGCCACACCCAGGACGGAGCGCCGGCGGTGGAATCCGAAGTTCACGGTCACGCGCCAGTCGGCGCTGGTGTTGGCGAACGAGCCGTGGACTGCCTGGCGGTTGGTGATGGCGACGTCGCCGGGATCGCAGACCAGGGGGACGGCGGCCGGCAGCCGCTCCGACCCCGCGGTGGCCACCATGGCGGCGATGTCGGCCTTGCCGCGATGAGACCCTGGCACGACCCACAGGCCGTTGGCGGGTGTGCAGCCATAGAGCTGGGCCATGAAGTTGAAGCCGTGCGAGCCTTCGTCGAGCTCGGGGCTTTGCCAGTGCGTCCAGCCGTCCTGGTGCCAGGCGACCGAGGCGCCGAGACCCGGCGCTTTCATCCACAGCGCCTCGTTGAAGGGAACAAAATCGGGGCCGTTGATGGCGGCCGCAACCGCCAGAAGCCTGGGATGGCCGTAGACCCGAAGGCACGCCTCTGAGAACTGCAGCGAGCCCAGCACGAGATAGACCATCTCGTCAGGTGCGTCCGCCGGCGCCGGCGGCTCGAACATCTTCACCGGGTAGCGGCCGTGGGCGGCCATGGTGCCGCCGACCGGATCGCAGAGGGGCTTGGCCCAGATGAGGTTCAGCCCCTCATGGCCGGCTCCGAGCGCCGGCCGGCCTTGCGCGTCGACCGCATCGCCGCGCCGGACCGGAAGCCGCGCCTGAATGTCGAGGAAATCCGTCTCGATGTCAGCGAGTTCGTCTGCCTCCAGGACGCCGGTGAAGACGTAGAAGCCGCATCTGCCATACGCCTCGCGAATGGCGGGATGCAGGTCGCCCGCGTCGGTGAACCGGATCGGGCCGCGGTTGCCCAGCGCCAGCGCACGCGCCTCACCGTCCGCGCAGTATCGCCGCATGGCCGCTTCCTGGGCGCCATAGTCGGTGACGAGCGTTCCAACGGGCTTGTTCATCTTCGCCGCCTCCGCGGACAGGGACGGAGGAATTGTGGTCCTACCGGCGCGCGCAGACAACCGGACTTTGCGGCGGGACGCTTAGCTGATTGACTGCCCCCAACGAGGGAGGACGCGTCATGAAGGCTGCGGTGCTGCGCGAGGTGGGCCAACCGCTTTCGATCGAGGAGCTCCAAATCGGCAAGCCCGGGCCGCACGAAGTGCTGATCCGCACCGCGGCGGCGGGGGTCTGCCACTCGGACCTCCATTTCGTCGAGGGCAAATACCCGGCGCAGATGCCGATGGTGCTCGGCCACGAGAGCGCGGGCGTCGTCGAGCAGGTGGGCTCGGAGGTGCGCGCGGTAAGGCCGGGCGACCACGTCATCACCTGCCTGTCAGTCTTCTGCGGCCATTGCGAGTATTGCCTAACAGGCCACATGTCGCTCTGCCGCAGTCCCGAGGTGCGCACGCCATCGTCGCCGCGGCTGACCCAGGACGGCGCGCCGATAGGCCAGTTCGCGCAGCTGTCGTCGTTCGCCGAGCAGATGCTTGTGCACGAGCACGCCTGCGTCGCGATCCGGCCCGACATGCCGCTCGATCGCGCCGCGCTGATCGGCTGCGGCGTCACCACCGGCGTCGGCGCGGTGATCCATACCTCCAAGGTGCGTCCCGGCGAGACGGTCGCGGTGATCGGGTGCGGCGGCGTCGGGCTGGCGGCCATCAACGGCGCGGCGATCGCCGGCGCCGGGCGGATCATCGCCATCGACACCAGCGCCGCGAAGGACAACCTGGTGCGCCAGTTCGGCGCCACCGACTTCATCGACGCCAGCCAGGACGATCCGGTGGCCAAGGTGATGGAGCTGACCGGCGGCGGCGTGCATCACAGCTTCGAGGCGATCGGCCTGGCCAAGACCGCCGAGCAGGCGTTCAACATGCTGGCGCGTGGCGGCACGGCCAATATCATCGGCATGATCCCGGTCGGTCAGACGATCTCGCTGATGGGCGCGGCGTTCCTGGGAGAGAAGCGCATCCAGGGCTCGGCGATGGGCTCCAACCGTTTCCCGGTCGACATGCCGCGCTTCATCGACTTCTACCTCGCCGGCAAGCTGAAGCTCGACGAGATGATCTCGCGGCGGATCAGGCTCGAAGACATCAACGAGGCGTTCGCCGAGATGAAGACGGGCGCCATCGCGCGTAGCGTGATCGTGTTCGACGCCTGAGGCGGGGAAGGCCCTTACCTGGAAGCGGACTGCGCGGTGAGGCCAAGGCCCGGCGCTAGTCGCGCTCGCGCAGATCCAGTCCCGCGCAAAACACCGGCCCCTCGGCCCCGATCACCGTGACGCGCTCGCTCGCAGGCCCCGCAACGAAGGTCTCCGTGAGCTGGTCGAGCAACTCGGAATCGAGCGCATTCCGTTTTTCGCCCCGCGCCAGGGTGACGAGACGGACGGGGCCATCGTTCGAAACCTTGATCTTTTCCATGGATCCTGCGGCAGCGGGGCCAGCCCAGTTGGGCATCACCCCAAATTGGTCCCGCCGGACATACTTGTCACCCCACCGCCGCGGTAGAGGAGCCGCGCTGGCGTTCTCTGGGCGACCTCAACGCGTGTTCATGACGTAGCGCGGGTTCGGGCGAGCCAGCTCAGCGCCGCTGTTCTCCAGACGGACCCTGCCGGATGTTGGCCGCAAGCTGGTGACCGAGTGATGACCTGCCCACCTGGAAATCTACCTGCGAGGTAGAACACCTCGCGCAGACAAAGGCTTACAAAGGCAAGGGGTTAAGAACACCGGTGTCGCGCGGTGACGCTCTAAGCTTCCAGTTCGATGTCCCAGTAGAGGTAGTCGAGCCAGCTTTCGTGGAGGTGGTTGGGGGGGAATCGGCGGCCGTGTTCCTGCAGCTCGTACATGGTCGGGCGGCGGGGGTGGCGACGCGGATGCATCTCGGCTTCGCGCGGGGTGCGGCCGCCCTTGCCCAGATTGCAACGCGCGCAGGCGGTGACGATATTCTCCCAAGTGGTGCGGCCACCGCGCGAGCGGGGCGTCACGTGGTCAAAGGTCAGCTCGTCGGACGAGCTGCAGTACTGGCAGGTGAAGCTGTCACGCAGGAAGACGTTGAACCGGGTGAACGCCGGCGGCCGGTCCTGCGCCACGTACTGCTTCAGCGAGACCACGCTCGGCAGCGACATCTCGAACGAGGGCGAGTGGATCTTCTTGTCGTAGGTCGAGACCACGTCGACGCGGCCCAGGAACACCGCCTTGATCGTTTCCTGCCAAGGCCAGAGCGAGAGCGGATAGTAGCTCAGCGGCCGATAGTCGGCGTTGAGCACCAGCGCAGGCCAGCCGGACGGCACGCGGCTAAGCACCTGCATGGCCGGGCTCCCTGGGCCGGAACGGGCGCCGCCGAGGACGGCGAAATGAACCTTGGGTGCGACTGAAGACACGCCTCCTTGCGGCCCTTGGCGATGGAATCACGCCCATGGCCGCTGCCTTAAGGCAGATTCCACGACACCACGATGACGGCAAGGGGCCGATTAGCCTGGCCGTAACAGGTTTGCCGATAGGGTTGCGCCGGAGAGACGGCCTCACCTACCGATCCGGGGCCTGTGGGAGCCGAAAGCCGCATGAACGCCACCCTCGCCGACCTGGTCGGCAGCCTGCAAGCCAAGGGCCGCATCGCCGCCGACGACGTGCTGTTGCTGCGCCGCGCCTTCTACACCCCGTCGATGATCGCCACGGAAGACATCGAGGCCCTCGCCGGGCTCGACAAGGCCGTCAGTGATCGCGGGCCGGAGTGGGGCGACTTCTACGCCGGCGCCGTGGTCGACTTCGTCGTCCACCAGCAGGAGCCCGCCGACTATGTCGACGCCGCCAAGGCCACCTGGGTGATGGGCGTGTTCGCCGGCGACCTGACCTGCGACGGCTCGTTGGAAGCGCTGCTGCGGATCGTCGAGACGGCGGTCGACGTGCCGGCCGAGCTGGCGAGCTTCATTCTCGGCAAGGTCAAGGCCGCGATCGCAGCCGCAGGCCACGTGGACGCCGCCAACGTGGCGATGCTCAGGCGCCTGGTGTTCGCCGGCGGCGGACCGGGCAATGTTGGCGTCACCCGCGACGAGGCCGACGCGCTGTTCGACATCAACGACGCTTGCAAGGGCGCCTCCAACGACGAGACCTGGCCCGATTTCTTCGCCAAGGCGGTGGCTGACTCGCTGACCGCGGTCAGCCCGTTCAAGGTTGAGAGCCGCGAAGACTCGGCGAAAGACGACGCCTGGCTGAGCGAACGCGAGAGCACCGGCGGGTTCCTGGCAAAGATGGCCCACGTTCCCGACGTGCGCGGCGCCATGCACGACATCTTCCATCCGTTCGACGAACAGGCCGATGAGTGGAAGCAGGCCGTGGCCGAAATGGACGTCGCCGAGAGCGATGGGGCGATGATCACCGAAGAGGAAGCCAAGTGGCTGCTCGGCCGGTTCGGCGCCAGCGGCCTGGGCGAACCGGAGCAGCGCCTGATCGATCTGCTGAAGACGATCTCGCCGCCTTCGCTCGATCGGCTGTCCGAGGTGATGAGCCGCGCGGCCTAGCATTACA
>Ga0302325_10002322_pt1 | contig 46392 bp, 25 predicted proteins | sample Palsa_T0_2_FD_201948 | JGI IMG/M metagenome (GOLD analysis project Ga0302325, IMG submission 201948) | Peat permafrost microbial communities from Stordalen Mire near Abisko, Sweden - Palsa_T0_2 | ecosystem: Environmental > Terrestrial > Soil > Palsa > Peat permafrost | place: Sweden: Abisko...
AGTATACCTGAATTCATGTTTAAAAAGCTCAAATTGTGAAGCAGCGGATCGCCTTTTTTGACTTCGATGGCACCATCACTACAAAAGATACCCTGCTGGAGTTTATAAAGTTCAGTAAAGGGCCCTTTCGCTTTTACCTGGGCTTTCTGCTAAACAGCCCCTGGCTGGTCGCCTATCGCCTTAAAATCATCTCTAATCAGGCTGCAAAGGAGCGGATCCTCACCTGGTTCTTCCGGAACCACCCCCTCCCCGCCTTCCAGCAACTATGCGACGAATTTGCCACCGGCATCATGCCCGGTCTCATCCGCCCGAAAGCCCTCCGGGAAATCGCGCTCCTGCAGGAAAAAGGCGCCACCGTTGTGATCGTCTCCGCCTCCCCCGAAAACTGGATCGGCGCCTGGACCACCCACATCCAGGCCTCCCTCCTGGCAACCCGCCTGGAACTAACCCCCACCCCCATCCCCCGCCTCACCGGCAGGATTCTGGGCCGCAATTGCCACAGCGAGGAAAAAGTCAGGCGCATCCGGGAAGCCTACCCCCTGTCCGATTACAACGAGATCTACGCCTACGGCGATACAAAAGGCGACAAACCCATGCTCCGCCTGGGCACAGCCTCCTTCTACAAACCCTTCCGCTAACCCCACCCCCGCCGCACCCCCCCGAAAAGGGGAAAATTGCATAAGTTTAATGCAAAAAGCTTTTAAAGTCTTGCCTTTCTTTATAATTTAGAGCCCGTAAATATCCTCTTGAATCCATATCGGATTGCTTTTCCGTATTTTTAAAGAGTTATTAATTTTTTAATATATTCATTATGGAATTCATCGGTAAATCCGTAGAAGACCTGAAGGCCTTCGCACAAGAAAAGAAGAATGTGTACCAAACCGCAGATCCCTTCCCCAATATCTACTTTGACAACTTTTTCATACCGGAAAAATTAAAAGAGGTGCTGAATGAATTTCCAGACCTCACAAAAAACGCGGATCTTAAATTCAATGACCCCAATCAGGTCAAACTTGCCTCAAAAGGCGAATACCGCTTCGGCGATAAGACCCTGCATTTTATGCATTTCCTGAATTCCCAGCCCTTCCTGGAATTCCTTTCCGAACTCACCGGCATCGAAAACCTTATTCCCGACCCCTTCTTCGACGGGGGCGGATGCCACCAGATCCAACCCGGCGGTATGCTGAAGATCCACGCCGACTTTAACAAACATCCCACGACCAAACTGGACCGCCGCCTCAACGTCCTCGTTTATATGAACGAAGACTGGCACGAAGAATACGGCGGCCATTTCGAGCTCTGGGACACGGAAATGAAAGGGGTCCGGAAGAAGATCCTCCCGCTCTTCAACCGGATGGCGCTCTTCTCCACCACCACCAACTCCTATCACGGCCATCCCAACCCCCTGACCTGCCCCCCGGACAGGACCCGCAAATCCCTGGCGCTCTACTATTATACCAATGGAAGGCCGGAATCCGAAATTATTAAAGGAGCTGAAGAACACAATACCATATTCCGCCACCGGCCGGAAGATAAAAAGTCCAGGATGATGACCAACCTCAAACAGGTCATTAAGCTGGTGACCCCGCCGATCCTCCTGGGAGGACTGAACAAATCAAAGAACTGAAGCACGGAATGTATGGAATCCACCCCCGATAGCTCCGGCAGCCCCCTGACCGGCAGGGATATAGTTGTCATCGGCCTCCAGCCCTGGTATTACGAGATCGGCAGCAATTGCAAAACTATTGCAACCTATCTGGCTAAAAACAACCGGGTGCTGTATGTAAACCTTCCCGTCAACCGGAAAACCTTCCTTTCCCGGGAGAAAACACCCGGCATCCGTCAACATTGCGAAGTCATTAAAGGCAACGGGGAAAAAATACGCCCGATCGGCGACAACATGTGGGAGCTCTATCCTACTACCCTGGTGGAATCGATCAACCGCCTCCCATCTACCAGCGCATTCAAAGCCATTAATTATTTCAATAACCGGCGCTTTGCCCGGGATATCCGGAAGGCCGTAAACACGCTGAAGTTCAGGGATATCATCCTCTTCAACGACAACGACATCTACAACGGGTTTTACCTGAAAGAGCTGCTGCATCCCGTCCTGTACGTCTATTATTGCAGGGACTTCCTCCAGGGTTATGATTATTGGAAGAAACACGTTTCTATTTTAGAACCCCAGCTTATCCGCAAAGCCGATATCGCCGTAGCCAATTCGGTTTTCTATGCAGGGTATTGCTCGACACACAATCCCAACTCCCATTACATCGGACAAGGCTGTAATTTTGATCTTTTCAACACGGATAAGGAACATCCCCGGCCGCCTGAACTTGGATCCCTGTCCTCCCCCATTATCGGTTACGTAGGGGCCATTGACTCGGCAAGGCTGGATCCGCGCATCCTGCAACTCATCGCCACCGAAAGGCCAGACTGGACTGTCGTGCTCGTCGGTCCCGAAGACCCGACTTTCGAAGCCAGCTCCCTTCACCGGCTGCCCAATATTCATTTTACCGGGAAGCAGCCCCTGCATTCCCTGCCTGATTTTGTCGCGCATTTCGACGTCTGCCTCAACCCCCAGCTTGTCAATATCATTACGAAAGGTAACTATCCCCTGAAGATCGACGAGTACCTGGCAATGGGAAAACCAGTCGTCGCTACCCGAACCGAGACGATGAAACTTTTTGAAGCGTACACCTGGCTGGCGGACCGGCCAGAAGACTATATCCCCCTTATTGAGGAAGCCCTCCGCCATCAGTCGCCCGAAGAACAGACCCGCCGCATCGCTTTCGCACGAAGTCACACCTGGGAGAATTGCATGAATGAACTGTACAAGGTTATTTCAAAACATCTACCTTCGAAAGATGAGTAACAGAACGCCGCTCTACGCAGCCCTGGACGCGCCCGGCGCCAGCCGCCGTTACCTGGTTGCCGTCTTTATGGCCGGCGCCCTCCTGCGGATAGGGATTTGTTTCTTCACCGCATTGCCAAACATGCACAAGGATTCCTTCGAGTACTTCCGGCAGGCCGACACACTCCTGGCGGGTGGCTACACCGACTATTTCCCTAACGGGTATCCGCTGCTCATCGCGCTGGTCAAAGCCCTTTCCCCGGCTCATACCCAGGGCATTCTATTGTGGATCCAGATCGGGATGTCCGTTTCGACTATCGCATTCGTCTATGATATCGGCCGCAGACTGTCGGGCTATTCCGTCTATGGCCTGCTGGCGGCCCTCATCCTGGCCGTTTTCCCTTCGCAGATCAATTACGTAAGGTGGTTGACGACGGAAACACCGACGGCTTTTTTCCTGCTCGGCGCCTTTTTCTTCTACTTTCGCAAACAATGGTTCTGGTGCGGAATTTTTCTGGGAATGGCCACCCTCGTAAGGAGCAACGTCTCCCCCGTGTTCATCCTGCTCTTTCTTGCTCACTTTATCCATACGCGAAAATTGCCCCTGACCCTGGTCGCCGCAACCCTGCTGCCCCTCCTGCTGATCGGGTCGTATTGCTATATGAAGACCGGAAAGTTTTCCACGGCCGGCAATAACCAGATCAATATCTTGTATTCCGTCACTGCCAGCGGTCCCGACATAGACTTCGGGCTGGGCAAAAAATTCCCGGAGGTTAATACCACCGGGAAGGCTTTGCATATGTATGTCGATCATATGAAAACAGAACCATTTGTCTTTATCCGCCAGAAGCTCGCCAACCTTTGGGAATTATGGGGCTTCTATGCTTCTTCGGCAAACGGGGGCCGGAGCGTAGGCTCCAGGCTCCTGCTGGGCGCCGGTAACTTTTTCCTCCTGACCCTGGGGCTCTTCGGATGGTGGAGACACCGTAAAAATTATCGGGTCTCCATCCTGATCCTGCCCTTTGCAGTCGTCACAGTCCTTCATACCTTTTTATTCGCTATGCCCCGGTACACCTATCCCGTAGAGCCTTTTATGATCCTGCTCGCCGCCTGGGCCCTCCTCGATCTCGCCGGTCCTCCCCCCGTCGCAAAACCCTATGGCCCCACCGACTCTCATCCCACCGACTCTCATCCCACCGACTCTCATCCCACCGACTCTCATCCCGCCGAAAGCCCCGCACGACCGTCCGCTATTGCTTGACGATCCTGAAGACAGAAGGCTTGCCGGGCTGACCGTTAAAGTAGACGCTCAGCAGGTACACCCCATTCATCAGGCCCGATGGCATTGATATGAGCTGGGTGAATTCAGTCGACTCCTTATCGAATTCATATGCCATGATGCCCTTTCCTCTAAGGTCGCTTAGCTGAACCTTCACCTGGCCGGTCCAGCTATTCGATCCGGTCACCGTGACGGTCGAACCCATGAAGGGGTTCGGATAGATACCCAGGTTCTGATCCGGCGAGGTGCGAAGGGTGGAGATCACCCTCACATCTACAGAGCTGGTATCCGTCCCTCCCAAGCTGTCCGTCACCGTTAGCATAAAAGTATAGTTGCCTGACTGCAGCCCCGATATATTCGTTATCGCGGAAGAGGGATCCGAAATGACCACCCCGGTCGCGCCAGAAGTCTGAGCCCAGCTGTAGGCCACAATGGTGCTGCCTGTGACGGTTGACCCGCTGCCATTCAGTACGGCTGTCGTCGCCGGGTAACCGATAGTCGTATCGGCTCCCGCATTGGCGATCAGAACTACCGTCGCCTGGCCCGCCAACACCGTGATCGTAACCTGGGCGGAAGCGCTGACCCCCGCATTGTCCGTCACGGTCAGCTGAAAGACATAGGTACCGGGCTGCAATCCATATAATTCCGGCGTGGCCGTAGAAGAATTCATGATCGTAACGCCTCCCTTGCCGGATAGTTGCACCCAATCATAAGAGACAATGCTGCCGTCGGTGTCATAAGAAGCCGATCCGTCCAGGCTGACGAAGGCAACCGGTAAAGTCACCGTCTGGTCCGGGCCTGCTATCGCTACCGGCGGTACATTGGCCGGCGGCAAAGGGTTTACCGTCACTTTCACCTGGTCCGTCGCTTTTACACCCGAATTATCCGTCACGGTCAGCTGAAACACATAGACACCCTGCACCAAACCGCTGACTGCCGTCGTTGCCTGATCGGCCGATCCGAAGACCGCCGTCGAGGGACCGCTCACCTGGGTCCACTGATAGGAAACGATCGTGCCGTTCGCCTCCGAGCCGCTGCCCGTAAGATTGGTACTATTGACAGGTAAGGTGATGGTCTGGTCCGACCCGGCATTCGCAGAAGGAGTACCCGGCGCCGGCGGCGCGGCATTTACCGTGACCTTCACCGCATCCGTAGCGGTGACACCGGAATTGTCCGTCACCTTGATCTGGAAAACATATACGCCCTGCACCAGCCCGCTCACACCGGTCGTGGCCTGTCCGGCCGCGCCGATCGTCGCCGTCGAGGGACCGCTTAGCTGCGTCCACTGATAAGACACGATCGTGCCGTTCGTCTCGGAAGCCGTCGCCGTGAGGGTGGTACTATTAACAGGTAAGGTAATGACCTGGTCGGCCCCGGCATTGACCACAGGGGGTCCCGGCACCACTGCAGGCGGATTCACCGTAACTTTTACGACATCCGTCGCCGTTACACCGGAATTATCTTTCACCGTGATCTGGAAGGTATATACGCCCTGCACCAGCCCGCTCACGCCGATCGAGGCCTGCCCGGCCGCGCCGATCGTGGCCGCCGAAGGACCGCTCAGCTGCGTCCACTGGTAAGACACGATCGTTCCGTTCGTCTCGGAAGCCGTCGCCGTGAGGGTGGTACTATTAACAGGTAAGGTGATGACCTGGTCGGCCCCGGCATTGACAACGGGCGTACCCGGGACAATCGCGGCATTCACCGTGACCTTCACCACATCCGTGGCGGTGACACCGGAATTGTCCGTTACCATGATCTGGAAAGTATATACGCCCTGCACCAGCCCGCTTATCCCGGTCGTGGCCTGTCCGGCCGCGGCGATCGTCGCCGTCGAAGGACCGCTTAGCTGCGTCCACTGATAAGACACGATCGTGCCGTTCGTCTCGGAAGCCGTCGCCGTGAGGGTGGTATTATTGACAGGTAAAGTAATGACTTGGTCGGCCCCGGCATTGACCACAGGGGTTCCCGGCACCACTGCAGCCGGGTTCACCGTAACTTTTACGACATCCGTTGCCGTTACCCCGGAGTTATCTTTCACCGTGATCTGGAAGGTATATATACCCTGCGCCAGCCCGCTTATCCCGGTCGTGGCCTGGCCGGCCGCAGCGATCGTCGCCGTCGAGGGACCGCTCAGCTGCGTCCACTGATAAGACACGATCGTGCCGTTCGTCTCGGAAGCCGTGGCCGTGAGGGTGGTACTATTGACAGGTAAAGTGATGACCTGGTCGGCCCCGGCATTGACAACGGGCGGACCCGGGACGATCGCGGCATTCACCGTGACCTTCACCGCATCCGTAGCGGTGACGCCGGAATTGTCCGTTACCATGATCTGGAAAGTATATACGCCCTGCGCCAGCCCGCTCACACCGGTCGTGGCCAGTCCGGCCGCACCGATCGTCGCCGTCGAGGGACCGCTTAGCTGCGTCCACTGATAAGACACGATCGTGCCATTCGTCTCGGAAGCCGTCGCCGTGAGGGTGGTACTATTGATAGGTAAGGTAATGACTTGGTCGGCCCCGGCATTGACCACAGGAGGTCCCGGCACCACTGCAGGCGGGTTCACCGTAACTTTTACGACATCCGTCGCCGTTACCCCGGAATTATCTTTCACCGTGATCTGGAAAGTATATACACCCTGCACCAGCCCGCTGACCCCGGTCGAGGCCTGCCCGGCCGCAGTAATCGTCGCCGTCGAGGGACCGCTCAGCTGCGTCCACTGATAGGAAACGATCGTACCGTTCGTCTCGGAAGCCGTCGCCGTGAGGGTAGTACTATTGACAGGTAAGGTGATGACCTGGTCGCTCCCGGCATTGACAACCGGCGGACCCGGGACGATCGCGGCATTGACCGTCACCTGGACGGTAGCCGTTGCCGTTATCCCAAGCGCATCCGTTATCAATAACTGAAACCGGTACACGCCCTGCACCAGCCCGCTGACCGCCGTGGAAGCCTGCGCGGCTGAGCCGATGACGGCTGTAGAAGGACCGCTCACCTGGGTCCAGCTAAAAGATACAATGGTCCCGTTAGTCTCGGAGCCGCTGCCCGTCAGCGTCACGGTGCTGGTAGGCAGCGTGATCGTCTGGTTGGCGCCGGCACTGACCACCGGCAGACCAGGCGCCGGATTGACCGTTATCTTGACCGTCGACGTGACGGAAACTCCGCTCGCGTCGGTCGCGGTTAGTTCGAAAACATATACGCCCTGCACCAGCCCGCTTGCCGTCGTGCTCAGCGCGCCGGTATTGCCGAAAGTTGCAGTAGAAGGACCGCTCATCTGACTCCACTTGGTGCTGGCGATCGTGCCGCCCGCCTCCGATGCGGTTCCCGTCAGCGTAACGCTGCTCGTCGGCAGAGTGATCGTCTGGGCCGGACCGGCACTGTCGACAGGATGCAGGCCGGAACTGTTCACGGTCACGGTTACAACAGCGCTATCTTTCATCCATCCGTTGTCGATCACTTTCAACTGGAATTTGTACACACCGTTTACCAGTCCTGAAACGTTGGCCTTCGCGCCTGACGGCAGGGTGATAAGGGCAGCGCTGGGTCCGGAAACCTCGCTCCATACATAATACACGATCGCTACATTATCGGAAGACAATGAACCGTCCAATACAGCGGTCGGACCCGGCACCGTTTGATTGGCGCCCGGATTGGCAATAGGTGCTGTATTCGCCGGTATGGTATAGACCGTACAAGCGTTGGCGCCCGGATTACCTATGCAGTAAGGAGAAGTGGAAAGTATCGTTTTATTCGCGGCAAAAGGATTAATAGCCGTTATATAGGGCACGTCCCATGAATTAGGATAGATCGACCCTATTTCACCGCTCACATAATTCGCATCCATGACACCGTTAGCCAAAACACCGTACTTATTCCGACCCCAGGAATACATCTGGCCATTCGCATCCACTGCGAATTTGTAGAAAACGGCTTCCACACCTTCCGACAACTCGACGAAATTACTGATGCCCGGCGCAACCTGAATCGGCTTGTGCTGCTGTAGCTGCGCTGTGCTCATATCCCAGTTCCAGGCATAAGGCTCAGGCGTCGTACCGCCATAAGGCGCCGGATTGATCGTATAAATGGCATAATTCAATTCCTGGCCGTTACCGATCTGGCCACACTCGTTTCCTCCCCAGGCCCACAAGGTGCCGTCGGTTAAGATCACATAGGTGCTGGTATTATTGGTCGAGATCTTGGAGATTTGATGAGGCAGATTGAGCTGAGCGTCGAGAAGAATAGGCGCGGGCGTGTTTGTCCAGCCCGAACCTGCGGTGGCGCCTACACCCATATATCCCTGATAAAGGCCCCATCCGTATAAAGACCCGTTGGCCAATAACGCGTAAGAGAACAACCCTCCGCCGGCAATATCTTTTGCCCGGGAAGGCAACGAAATAATATGCGGATGAGTATAGTCCGGCTGGGTGATGCTGCCAAGCAGACAATTGTCGCCTCCGTTTCCTCCCCATGTCCAAACATTACCGGCCGAATCCAGCGCGATAGCGATATTCTGAACAATCACCTTGGTTATGACAGTGCCGGCCGGAAAAGCAGTGACCTGCACCGGGCGGGTATTCACCTCGCCATAAGTCCCATTACCCCGGTATCCTCCCTGCGTATTGCCCCAAACCCATAATGTGCCATCCGACTTGGTAGCAAATATAATTGCACCATACCCGGCGCCCCCCGTAAAAATGGAGGAGGCCATACGCAATGACGTCACATTCGTGAAAGGATTTCCAAGGCTATCCGTTGGAACAGGCGCAAACGCAGTGGGCCAGCCCGTCGTCGTGCCGTTGCCCGCCGAGCCATCTTCATTGGGGCCCGTAAAATAAACATTGCCGTTTATATCTATACAGGCAGCCGTATGCAACCCGGAAGCGACATATTTAATTTTTGTGCCGGCAGCGGGAAATTGACAAGGGATCGGCAAACCGGGCACACCCGTATTCGTTCCGATACCGTTACCTCCCGAACCAAGACCATACAATGTTTGAGTAGTGTTATCCAGAATGAAATTCTGGTATTCGCCGCTTCCAATAGAATACCTGGAAGTTTGAGCATAGAGATGGAAAGTTAAGCCCCATAGGGTGAGCACGAACAGTAAAGCTGGTTTCATAGACGGACTTTTTAGGATATTAGAAAAAGGCTTACATTATGTTCCGTGGAGTTTAATGATGCACTGAACGCGGACCGCGAAACATAATACATTACTGAAGCCTTTATTTGGATTTTAGCAATAATACGATCATAGTTTTTCGATATAGGGTTATAGACTCATAAAAACCTTTCAGGGAAGATCAAAGACCATACCAAAGAAGAATAAACCCTATTAAATGAGCCTGGTTTTGGAAGCTTAAAAACCGCCACCGGAACTAACTGATTGACAATAAAGAAAGTCGATTTTAGCAAACTAAGTAGGATCCCCTATTGGGTCCCCTTGCCAGGAACCTTATATTGATTACACGGACTGCTATCGGGGTAAAGAAGACAAAAAGGAGAGGTAACTATTTTATTTCCGGTAAGCGCAAATGGATCCACCGCCGTGACGGTGGTAATGTCCCATGAATTTGGATACGCAGCCAGGATATCCGAACTGTTGCACACGACGCCATTGCCTAAAACAGATCCTTTATTCCGGCCCCATGAATACAATTGTCCGCTCGCTGTTTCGGCATAACAGTAGAACACCGCACAGCTCCCGCCGAAAACCCTGATAAAATCATTCACCCCGCGGGCAAGGTGAACCGGCTTTTCCACCAGCATCTCGCCGGGGCTCCAATCCCAGGCATAAGGCGGCTTATGCCTCGCATAATCCAGCTCATGTCCATTACCTACACAGCCCGATGAATTATCCCCCCAGCCCCACAGCGTCCCATCCGTGAGGATAACGTGCGTGGAAACACTATTGGTAACAATGGAAGCTATCGGATGCGGCAGGTTCAGATCGTAGGTCAGATCTCTGGGAACCGTTGGCGGAGGCTCCTGATGGGCCCAACCACCCTTACCGATGCACATATAAGCAGTGTGATAACCCCAGCCATATAATTTCCCATTGACGCCTAAAGCATAGGAAAAAAAACTGCCTCCGGCTATATCTTTGGCCTTTTGAGGTAAAGGCAGCTGGTGCGGATGCGTATAATCCGCAGTATTTGTACCCAAAAGCTCCTTTCGATTGTTGCCTCCCCAGGTCCAGACCGTTCCGTCGGAAGCCAAAGCGATCACTACACAGCCTGCTACAACTTTTACTATCTTTTTTCCCCTGGGCATATTCACCTGTACCGGGCGGGTATTTATCTGACCCGCCTGCCCATTCCCTCTCATACCCTCTGTAGTTTGCCCCCATATCCAAACCGTCCCATCGGATTTCACCGCTATATTTCCACTAGAACCCCCGCTGGCCCAACAAGCCACCTGCACAATCCCTTTAAAAGGGTTTCCCAGGCTGTCAGCAGGCACCTTTACCGGGGCCAACCCATTATCAGCCAGACTGCCGATCCCCGATTCTCCGACCCCGTTGGCGCCCCAGGTCCAAACCTCCCCATTCCGGTCCGCCGCCAGGCTGTTATGTAACCCGGAAGCTACATCCACAAAAGAATGATCCGGAGGGACTCCGACCAGGATAGGCAATCCCGGCACGCCTGCGTCCCAGTTTACGCCCGCTGTCACCAGGCTGCTGCTGACGCCATATAGCTTGCTGGTAGCCGTATTTATAATAAAACATTGATACTCACCAAGTCCCACCAAATATTTCGGTAAAGCATCGGAAGAAGGCGGCTGCGCGACGGTCGAGGAAAAAAAGAAAAAGACGAATACGGGCAATAATATCCGGTACACCATTTAGCTGCTTTCTTATTATAGTATAATATACGATTAAATCGGAAAAACTAAAACAAAAGCCAATTATCTTTAAACTCCATTCAGCTACCTACTTATGCAGTATTTACGATCACCGCTTTTTCCCATTAGCCTCCTAAGCCTTCTTTTTTTGCTTTTCCAATGGAAGACAATCCTCCATACACCCGCCCCCGGAACCGATTTTTCTATTTATTATCACGCAGCCGGACAATTTAAGGACAATCCATCCGGCTTATACCAATCCACACAGACAGCCTTCGACCAATACTTATATCCCCCACCCAGTATACTCTTATTCCGGATATTCAGCCTTTTTCCTGAAAGGACTTCCTATTTCATTTTCACCGGAACCATGTATCTGTCCCTGCTCGCCGCCCTATTAACCACTCAATCCCTGATCACTCAATCCCTAACCCCTAAATCCCCGACCCATCAACCCCTCACCACCCAGTCCCTCACCGCCCAACCCCCGACCCATCAACCCCTCACCACCCAGTCCCTCGCGGGCTACCTTCTCTTTGCATTTGCGTCCGCTCCCGTATACCACAATATCAGCCTGGGACAGATCAATTGCCTCGTTCTGCTGCTGAGTATGCTTTACCTGTATTTCGGGAAGAAAAAGCCCGCATTGGCAGGCCTGTTGCTTGCGGCTGCTATCTGGATCAAAATCTATCCGGTGCTGCTGCTGCTGCCCGCATTGCTTTCAAGGGAAGGCAGGGCAACATTTCTCTTTTGCATGGCAGGAACCGCACTGATCCTGGTAATCACTCTGCCCTGGGTACCCCTGCACCTTTATGTGGATTTCGCGAAGAAAATGGCCGATCTTTCCCGGTACACCTCGGCCCATATCATTAACCAATCTGTTACAGCATTCGGCATAAGAGGCTCTATCCCATTCCAACGCTCCTTTCAATGGCCGAATATTTACCTGGTGCCCGGCTGGCTCAAAATAACAAATTATCTTATCATGGCAGTAGTGCTGGTTACAACAATGGCCAAAGCAGCTTCTGATCGCCCCATCGTATGGGGAGCAATTATACTCGCCGCCGGCGCCCTATTCTCCCCCCTGGGCTGGGGGCACGCCTTCGTATTCTGCCTGCCCCTATTGATGATATCCCTCGAACGTATAGAAAGATCGATACCCCGCAGACCACTCAACTATGCCCTGTTTTTTGTCACGGCCCTTCTTTTTCTGATCCCCGTTCACAATCACCCGGCTTTCCTCGATCAATGGCCAGCCCTTATCCAGAATATCTATTATTCGCGTTTTTTGTGTATTACTTTACTTTTAATTTTTTTTGCCCTGCACCCCTCTACAGCAAAAGAGATGCAGCCACAACGGATTACAGGTAAATAAACCGGCTTTTTATTGTATGTTTGAACACCCGCAGATCATGCTTAAAATATATTAGCCCGTTGGAAAAACCCTTTTCATCATATTGGATCCGTTCCGCTTTTTATTCCATCCTGCAACGTTTTTCGGTAACCTTTTTCGGGCTCATCAATTTAATCGTACTGATCAGGACCTTATCCAAGCCCGAAATGGGCGCCTGGGCACTATTCCTGGCCATTACAACCATTTTTGAGCAGACAAAGACCGGGCTGCTGAAAAATGCCCATATCCGCTATGTCAGCAGCAGCAATGAATCCACCCAAAAATCCGCCATCGCTTCCTCTTCCCTGCTGATCAACGCCGGCATCACCGGGCTGTTCATTATCCTCATCTGCCTCTGTTCAGGCTGGGTCAGCGCCCGCCTGCACACCGGGACGGAATTGGCCACCATGCTGAAATGGTTCACCCCCGGATTGATCTGTATGGTCTTCTTTTCACACCTGGAAGCCATCCAGCAATCCTTCCTTGACTTCAAAGGAGTGTTCGCCGGCTATTTCGTGCGCCAGATCGTTTTCTTTTTGTGTATCGGCAGCTGCCTTGTCCTGCATATCCACTATTCCCTCGTGGACGTGGTCCTCTATCAATCCCTGGGTTTCGGGCTGGGCACCCTCGTCATCTTCTATTATAGCCGCCAATACCTGGAATACCGCTTCAATCCCACCGTTTCCTGGATCAAACATATCCTGGGCTATGGAAAATATATCTTCGCCTCCGGCGCCATTTCCAATATCTTCTCCAACCTGGATCAGCTGATGACCGGCACATTTATGACCAGCACCGTGGTTGCTTATTATAACACAGCCACACGTATCAATACATTGCTGGATATCCCCTCTTATGCCGCCGCGGATATTATTTTTCCCAAAAGCGCCCGGGCATCCGTGGAAGAGGGTGAAGAAAAGGTCAGATACCTGTTCGAACGTATGGTTGGGATCCTGTTGTCGTTTAGTACGCCGATAGCCCTGTTCATCATTATTTTTCCAAAACTGGTCATCTGGCTGATCGCAGGAAGCAGTTATCTCCCGGCTGCTCCCATTCTGCAATTATACATGATCACAGGACTCATCCGGCCGATGCAAAATCAATCGGCCAACTTATTGAACTCGATCGGCAAACAAGCGATCTGTTTCTGGATGAATACATTTGCCCTTACTGCCAACCTGCTGATCAACTACGCATTTCTGAAAACGATCGGTTTCTACGGTGCAGCGGTGGGAAGCACCCTTTCCTATTCACTCGCATTGATCGCCTGGTATTTCCTCATGCGGCGCCTTATCGGGTTTCAGCCACGGAATATTCTGAAGTACATGCTTGAGTCTTATCTGATGATCTACTCCTTTGGAAGACAGTTCATCGGCCGCGGATCAAAGAGCCCCTGACTCCAGCCCCTGAACCCAACCCCTGACTCCAGCCTCCATCCCTTCCCCTAGTCCTTTAGCCGGAGCTCCAGCTGCTTCACGATAGCTTCGTCCTTTTCGGTATCGAATTTACGGGCGAATAATTTATCGGAGGCAATCAACGCGGGAAAATCCCCGGACGTCAACAGCTTGGGATTGGCGACAGCTTCGGACCAGTCAATATAAACCAGGTTATCTTCGATCTTGCCCCCATAGGACGAATTATAGATCACCGTGGAAAAGATCAGTTCATCCGCTCCCCATACATATCTGAAGAAGCGGACCACCTCGGGATGCTCTTTCAGAAAGGCCAGCATATAGCGGGCACAACCAATCGTTATCGTAAACCAGTTGGAATGACCTACAACTTCATGATCGGGTATGGGATATTTCCGGGCAGGCAACACCCGGTTCGCCAACGCCTCCAGCCGGTACTTTCCCGGTATCAGCCAATTGTGAAAATTATACCTCCAGGTATGAAGGGCAGCATCCTTCCACCATTCATGCTGGTCGGACTCCCTCAGACAAGTAATGAATTCAATGCCCTTCCGGTCTGAAATGTATTCGTAAATGTAAGTGGCCGGCCTGATAGGAAAATCCTGGGCCGACATGACATGGACATAATCGTATTCCCCATACTTTCCCCCGGAAACAATTTCCTCGATCCCATTCAAAGTAGCCTGCACCAGGCTATACCGGCCCCAAAATACTTTGATCCTGTTCCGTATAAGAAAAACCCGGTCCTTTTTTGAGAGATATTGGAAAGGCTCGATCCCGGTCTTTTTATCCACGTGAATATAATAATCGAAAGCCGGGTGATCCATAGCCTGAATAAGCCTTTCCAGCTGTAATGGATTCTTATGTGCCAAAATCAGATAGGCAATTCTCATGATTTTCTAATCCTTGACGTCCTTGAATAAAGAATTACTAACCTCCGTTTTTGTATGCACCGTATGGATAAAGGTCTTATTCGCTTTCCTGATCTGGAATAAGGTTCCCACCATCACCGCAACGGCTTTCGGCAGCTGAAGAACGGCAACCAGCAGATCCCTGTTGACCATGTTGGCAGGAACCCCCATCACCAGACTGGATAAATAAAGCAGGCCCAGCCCGATCGCCGCAATAGCCCAGGCCGGCTGGATGATAAATCCCAGCAGCAGCAGCAGCGGCAGCAGTACGAATAAAAAAGCGCGGGGCAATACCAGGTTATTCGCCACCGCCAGATTGAAATAGCTGAAATGGCCTTTTAGCAGCTGCCGGAAAGCAGGACCGAAAAACCTCCTCAGGTAAATGAACTGGCTGGATACCCATCTTTTCCGCTGTTGCCCGAAGGCATGGGAAGAATCCACTTTTTCATCGAATACCAGCGCATCTTCCAGGTAATGGATGCGGATACCTTGCTCCACAACTTTCAATTGCAATATTTTATCAAATCCCCCGACAGCACTTATCTCACTCAATATATTTTTGATCGTCCCGAATTCAAAACCCATCCCCGAACCAATCACCGAGGAAGACAGGCCGAGCCCATACGCCCCCTTCCGGAAGATATTGTTGTTGATCGCTTCGCTGACAGCGTCCAGGATCGCAAAAGACGTATCCAGGTTTTTGGCCACCCGCCTGCCCTGCACTGCCCGCGCGCCCCCTGCAAAGGCAGCGTTGATCCTATCCAGGAAGTTGGCCGCCAGCATATTGTCGGCATCGCAAATCAGCGCGATATCGTACCGGGTCCCGATCCGGGTGAACGCCTCGTTCAGCGATTTGGTCTTGGTGCTCTTGTCAAAAGAAACTTCCAATACCGTCAGAGGCAGACGGCGCAGCTTCTCCAACGTCTCTTTTTGAAAGGAATCCGCAATGACATAAACAGTATAACGGTCCGAAGGATAATCCAGACCCAGCAGATTGTTCGCCGTGGACAAGATTATACCGTCCTCCCGGTAAGCCGGCACCAATATCGCAATCTTCCGCTTTATAGGGTCCGCTGGAAGCGAGTCCATTTTCCGCCGGAAAAAAAATCGACCGGAAAAAGCAAGAATGAAAAGATAAAGAACTGAAAATGCGGAATAAATAAAACAAATAACAAAAAAGAAGTATATTATTTTACTGAAAAGCATGTTGCTTTAACAATTTGGAAGTTCTATTATTGTGCCCGGTCGCCGTTCTATATGCCCGGCCGTTGTTCCCGGGCCTAAATTAAACATTAATTTACACTCATGCAGTTCTGGTCCTATGTTTTCCTGGTAAGTTGTTTCCTGGTGTTTTATAATTACGCGGGATACGCACTCATCGTCCTGCTGGTCAATAAGTTCGCAGGGAAAAAGACAGCGGCCCCGGACGACGGAACCGGGTTTTTCCCTTCCGTTTCCTTCATTGTGGCTGCCTATAACGAAGAAGACTGTATTGAGCAAAAAATCACTAATTCGCTTGACCTGGATTATCCCCGGGAAAAGATCGAATTCCTGTTCGTCAGCGACGGCTCCGACGACCGGACGGCGGCCCTCGTTCGGGAACATCCCCTGGTCAGGTCCCTGCATCAACCCGAAAGACGGGGGAAGTCCGCCGCACTCAACCGGGCGGTGGAACAGGCCAGGAATGAAGTGCTTATCTTTAGCGATGCGAATACCGTGCTGAACAAGGAGGCCATCCGCCATATCGCCCGCCATTACGCAGATCCGGGAACCGGCGGGGTGGCCGGCGAGAAAAAAGTCCTTCCCGACCCTTCGGGGACGAACGAAGTCGGTACCGGGGAAGGCCTGTACTGGAAATATGAATCCTTTTTGAAAAAAACGGATTCAGCCTTTTACTCCGTGGTCGGGGCCGCCGGCGAACTATTCTCCTTCAGAAGCGCCTTATACGAACCAATCCCCGACAACGTGATCCTGGATGATTTTGTAAGTTCGCTAAAAGTAGCACAACGCGGATATCGAATTGTATATGAGCCAGATGCGTATGCCATGGAGCTTCCTTCCTTTTCTATGCAGGACGAAAAAAAGCGCAAGATCCGGATTGCCGCGGGCGGATTCCAGGCGATCGGTCTGCTGGCCCCCCTGCTGACCTTTAAATACCCCCGGCTTTCCTTTTTGTATATCTCCCATCGCGTATTCCGATGGGCGCTAAGCCCCTTTTGCCTTGTCCTGGCCTTTATCTCCAACGCGATCCTCGTCCTGGGTTCAGCCAGCCCCCCATTCGGCCTCCCGTCCCGCCCCCCATTCACGATCTTTTTCCTGGGCCAGCTTTGCTTTTATGGCATGGCCATCACAGTCTCCCTCCTCCCATCCCTCAGCCAACGATCCAGAATCGCCAAACTTGCCTATTATTTTACTTTTATGAATGTCTGCGCTATCCTGGGCTTTTTCAGGTTCCTCCGGGGTAACCAGAAAGCCGTCTGGGAGAAAGCCAGACGAGCCCAAGCCACCCCACTCGAAAGCTAAGCCCCCCCCCACCCCCTTATCGCGCCAACCGCATCCCCAAAATAAACCCGGCCGCCCCCTACATACCATAAGGGACGGCCGGGCCGCGACTCAAGCTAAAAAGCTTCTATAATTTTACGATCTGCACCGTCTGTGTGGCACTCCCGATCGTTACTTTGACCACATAGCTCGTCGAAGCCAGGCCATTCATCATCGCCAACGGAATCCTGGTGGTGCCCGTATTGACCGCCTGGATCTGCGAAGCCAGCCTTTCTCCCGCCAGGTTCCAGATCTCGATCGATGCATTACCCGCCTTCGTCGCATTGATCTCTATCTCCGCCTGCACATTGCCGACAACAGGATTATTCAATGCACGAACAGCAAAATCACCCTGATTGAGCAGACTGGCCGAAACGATCTGACTGTAGATCGACGCCCCATCAAGATCCACTTCCTTGATCCGGTAATAATGCATCCCCGCGCCTGCATTGGTATGGGTAAAACTGTAGGATTGTATGGCAGGGTCATTGGCCACTTCACCGATCGCCGCAAAATTAACGCCATCCAGAGAATGATCCACTTCATAGATTTTGGCATTCTGATTGGCCGCTACCGACCAGTTCAGATTTACATTACCGCCGGCCGGCGTGGCCGTAAAAGACGTCCAGGTCACGGGCAGCGGAGTACCGGAAGCCGCATTGGACAGAATGGCGAATACAATCTTGTTGGTAAAGCCCGCACTTAAATTGATCCCGGTGAAATTAGCGACGTTGCCGGTAAAACTGGACGGCGCATAATATACCTGGTTAGTGGTGCCGGTGGTAAAATCCCCATCCCCATCGTTATCCAGCACAAGGCGGAAATCCGAGGTAGTCCCGATCGTCCCCGTGATAGTAAGCCCTGTGAAGTCGAAACTCAGATTCACCAGCCCCACATTTCCCGTATTTTGTACCACCCACTGCGTAGCCAGCCTTTCCGAGCCCGCGGTGGCAAGAGCCGGCAGATTCGTGGTGGTCTCGGTAAGACCGGCGTTATTGCTCCCCACGATCAGGAAATTCTGATCACTCACCGCACCAGTGGAGGACACGACAATATTCCCCATCCCCGACTGTCCCGCGCCCGTACCGCTGCCGGTAGCAAGGCTGTTGGATTGGGTGGTGGACAGACCTGAACCGTTGTCCTGGCCGATCCCAAACACGAAATTGTTATAATTGGAACTATTAAACCCATAGCTGGCATTGGCAACAGCATCCCAGATCGTGGCCCCCGCGGAAGAAACATAGCTGGTATTGATGGGAATGCCATATTTCAACGACAGATAAGAAAAGATCTGGTTACGGGCTACACCGCTCACCGGCCCCGAGTAAACGACAAGTTCCGCCAGGTTGCCAAAAAAAGGCTCATCAAGCGCAGTGCTTCTGGCGCCGAGCAGATTGGCCCCATTGCTTAACACCCGGTCGATCGTCGCCATGCCGGCAGGATCGGTACTCGCCACCACCGGGCCTGTACCGATATTCGTCTGGTCGACCAGCTCCAGGTCATTGGTGTTCTGATTCAGTAAATTCAGCTGACTGATATACTGGGTATTCGGCACGTAAGTCAAGCCCAAACCCGTGGTAAATGGACTTACTTCCGGCTGGTCTCCATACTGGGGACCGTTGGGCATGGGCTGGGCGGCATACACCCAGAGGGCTGCGCCGTCAAAATTACCGTCAAACGCATTCGATGCGGGACGTTGGCACCACACCCGCTGATTGGCGCCGCCTACCGCCGTCGTGGATGACCATACAGCAAACACGGAATAAGCCAGTTGCCCGGCAGGAATGGGCGCGCCAACCCCGGCAGGGCCACTCATAAACTGAGTCCCGTTAAAGGCAATGGACGGCAGGAAATTAAAGGTGGAAGCCGCTACCGTAGGCTGGCTGCCCGCCGTAGCCGTAAAGGAGTTACCACCATTGTTGAAATAAGTCCAGCTGTTTAGGCTTCCGGTGGTAGGACTTAGCGTGGAAGCAGCATCCGCCCTTAACCAAAGGGAAAGATTGGTGCTGACGCCACCCGGACTTTGGGCCATCAGCCCCGATTGCATGGCAAGCAATGTTAGCAGGAAAAAGTAAAATTTCTTCATTTTTTCATTTTGAGATAAACAATAAGGTGCAAAAACGATTAACCGGATAGCCTTACCAGGAGATTGGATAGGAAAGAAAAAATAGAAGATTTTCTGAGGAAAATGGATGGGGGACAAATATAACTATTCTGGATATCTAAAACGAATACTTGCCAGCCCCGTTTATGTTAAGTCAAAGTCAACAAATGGAAACTTGCATTAAAGCCGATATGATATTATCTTTACAGCGCCGATCGGGAAAGGATTACTTAAGAAAATACTATCTATTTGGATGAAAATCAATAACATGATGTAATTTCTTTGCATATGTCGGTCTGAACTTAAATCTCTTCTATAAAAAAATAACTTAATGGATTTCCTCTATTTACTAAGACTCCTGTTAAAAAGAAAATGGTGGATCCTCTCAGTCGCAATTGCAGCAGCCGCTATCGCGTGGCTTCTCACGATGAACCAACCAAAAAAATATCGCTCCGTCGCACAGATCTCCACCGGATTTACCGTGAACGAGGAAATAAGAATGAGCAATGAGAACGTCGATATCTTCGCCGCCGACACAAAATTCAACAATGTCATCGTCACCTTCAAGTCCCCCGCCGTCATCAGCCTTCTATCCTACAACCTGATCCTGCATGACATGGAAAACCCAAACCCCTTTCGCCGTTTGTCATCGAAACAATTACAGTCGCTCCCAAAGATGGACTGGCAACAGACGGTGAGCCTGTTCCAGAACAAATTGGAAACCATGAGCGTGCTGAATTCCTTCAAACCCGAAGAGAAAAATCTGCTCGAATTCCTGGCCCTGTACGGCTACGATTATAAAACCCTGAACGAGATCCTCGCCGTCTACCGCTTCGAGCGAACCGATTATATCCAGATCGACTGCACAACGGAAAAACCCGAACTATCCGCCTTCATCGTCAATACCGTCTTCCCGCAATTCCTCCGCTATTATAAAAACATCCGCAGCAGCAAAACCGAAGAATCCATAGATACCCTTCAAAGCCTCATGGAAAAGAAAAAGCAGGATCTGGACGCGAAGAACGATCTGCTGAAAAAAGAAGGAATAATAGACGTCGGTGAAGAAAACACCGCCAAGCTCGAACAGATCATGAACCTGGAAACCTCCCTCACCGCGGAACAGGCCCAGCAGACTCAACGCACCTACGAACTGCAGAAGATCAACCAGAAACTGGCCAATCTGCCGGGAGCACCCACCGCCACCGGCACAAACAAGGTCGATAACACCAACAATGAGCTGCTGATCATTAAAAGAAACATGAACGATGCTTATAACGCCTATGTCAAAGGCGGATCGTCAGACCCGACGCTGCTAAGGAAATACAAGGCGCTTGAACTGGCCTATCAGAACAAGATCGATAGCCTCCGTCCCGCCGAAACATCATCCGGAACAATTGATGCCGGGACCGAAGGGGAGAGCAAGACCTCCCTGCTGGAAAAGAAGAGCGATATCCAGGTAGACATCAGGGCCGGAACCGATAACATCAGCCAACTCGAGACCAAGATCAGTGATCTCAAAGGCAACCTGATAAAAGACGCTTCCAAAGGCGCGGTGATAGAAACCCTGCTGAAGGATGCAGCACTCGCCAATAACGAATACCTGGCGGCAAAACAGAAGTACAACGACGCCATCGATATCGCAACCTCCTCCGTCAACAATTTCCGGGAGATCCTGGCAGGACAACCCGCCATTGAGCCGGAACCTTCCAAAAGACTGCTGGTCGTAGCCATGGCCGGAGCTTCCGTCTTCGTTATCTCCATTCTTATTTTTATCCTCCTTACCTACCTGGATTCCTCCATCAAAACCCCGGTCATTTTCTCAAAAATGGTCAACCTCAGGCTTATCAGCATGATCAACTTCATGGACCTGAAACAGCAGGACCTGGCCGATATCATTATCGCCCGGGAATCCACCGTCGATTCAGAAGATAACAAAAGACATAACCGTTTCAGGGAAGCCCTCCGAAAACTCAGGTTCGAGATCGAAAACAGCGGCAAAAAGACCTTCCTGTTCGCCAGCACCAAAAAAGGAGAAGGAAAAACTACCCTTATCCAGGCGCTCTCTTTCGCCATGAGCATGAGTAAAAAGAAGATCCTGATCATCGATACCAATTTCTGCAACAATGATCTCACCGTCCAATTGAAGGCCGACCCCATCCTGGAAAAGATATTCCCCGACAATACAAATGCCGCCACCCTGGTCGAACAGGTAAAGAAAGCCGCAAAAAATATCGGTGGTGGCACCGTCTTCATCATCGGATCCGAAGGAGGCGACTATACCCCCTCAGAAATATTACCCCGGGACAACCTGCTCCATCACCTGTCCAAACTGACAGCCGAATACGATTATATTTTCCTGGAAGGGCCGCCGCTCAACGATTTCTCTGACAGTAAGGAATTGGTACAATACGTCGACGGCGTCATTGCCATATTTTCGGCCACGCATATCATTAAACAAATTGACAGGCAATCCATGACCTTTTTCCATGAGCTGAACGGCAAATTCTGCGGCGCCGTTCTTAATATGGTAGACCTGGAAGATGTAAACGCAATTTAATAAACCTGCCGCTAACCGATGATAACGACCAAAATAGTAAACTTTACCCGCATGTCAAACCCCACCCGCATCGCAGGTTCTTTTATGCTAACCCTGTTTTTAACTTCCCTGATCGCATCAACTGTAAAAGCGCAACATGTCACGGGAGGCCGCCGCAAAACCGATAGCATACCGCCCCTGGTCTATAGGGTCAATCCGCCGCCCTCCGACTCCGTTATCCAAGCCAGACTCGTTCAATTCGCCCTGTTGGGGCCCCAATACCAGGCGACAGATCACAAGGTCAACATCGCGGAAAGCGATTTATCCAGGGCCAAAAGATCATGGCTCAACCTGCTGGCCATATCCGCCAATCTGAACGATCAGAGTTTTGAAGCGCCGGTGCCGGGCCAGTACGTCTATCCCAAATATTTTTTCGGCCTCACGATACCGATCGGCCTGTTTTTCACCCTCGGCCCTCAGATCCAGGGCGCCAGGGAGAGCGTCGAGGTCAGCAAAAACCTCCGCGAAGAAACAGCCAGGAGCCTCAAAGCGGAAGTCCTGTCGAAATACAAAGAATACAAAAACTACGGCGAATTGATCTCACTGGAGAACACCATCGTCGTCGACCAGCAGACCGCATTCAGCCTGTTTGAAAAAAAATTCAAGGACGGTACCGCCACCATCGAACAGTATAACCTGGCCAACAAGCTCTACAGCGACGAACTGACAAAAAAACTAAACCTGCAGTTATCCCAGGACCTTATCAAACTGGACATAGAAAGACTGATCGGGACCAACCTGGAAAACCTAACAAAATAAAAATGGAAGCTCCCCCCAGGACCGGCACTCCCCCCATATCCGACACTCCCCCCAGGACCGGCACTCCCCCACCGACCGGTATTTCTAAATTATTCACAAAAGCGTTTAACCTCACCCTGCTGCAAAAAAGCAGGCTGGCCTGGGTAGACTACCTGAAAGGAATAGCCATCGTTCTGGTCGTCTACCGTCACGTACTGATCGGGATCCAGCGCAGCGTCGCCACTGCACAGGCGCAAGGCTCGAATATTCCCGACGTGCCCTTCTGGCTGGAAAAGGCCAATATGATCTTTTTTAGCTTCCGGATGCCCCTTTTCTTCATCCTCTCCGGCATCTTTATCAGCGGTAGCCTGGCCAAGAGAACACTCAAACAGGTGATCGGCATCAAATTCGACAACCTCCTCTATCCCTATTTCGTCTGGGTCTTTCTCCAGGTCACCCTCCAGATCCTGCTGGGCGGTAATACCAATTCCAACCGGACCCTCATCGATTACACCTATATCCTGTACCAGCCCCGCGCCCTCGACCAGTTCTGGTACCTGCCCGCCCTGTTCAATACCACCGTCATTTACCTGCTGGTAAAAACCTGGCTGAAACCCCCGGCATGGGGACAGCTGCTGATCGGTCTCATCCTTTATTTTTCCTCCCCCTACGTCCATAGCATCAGCATGCTATCCGACTGGATGGAATTCTATCTGTTCTTTGCCCTGGGTGATACCATCTCCGTCTTCTTTTTTAAAGAATCCTCCCAGCGCTTCCTGAAAAACCCCTATACCTTACTCCTGATCACCCCAATATTCTTCCTTACCCAGCTATATTACCTGGCCCATCTGACCGAACCCGGAAAGGCCGATTTTCTCGTCATCGCACTCATCGGCTGTCTGAGCATGTTCATCCTGGCCTTCCGGATGCAGATCTGGAATGTCCTGTCCTTTCTACGGATCATCGGCTACCACTCCCTCTATATCTATGTCACACACGTCTTCGTCGCCGGCCTCGTGCGACTTTCGCTGACAAAATTCTTCGGCATCCACAACCCGTTCATTCTGCTGCTCTCCGGCATTTTCTTCGGCGTAACGATCCCGATTATGTTTTATAACCTGCTGGTGCTGGACGGTCCCCTGTGGTTCCTCTTTTCCTTTAAAAAACGACAACCCCGTCCTACCACCCCCGGAAAAATCAGCCTCACATGAACAGACGAAAAGCCATTGGCAGAATAGCATTGACCGGGATCGGAGGCGGACTTCTCCTGGCCGGCTACAAATGGTACGACTGGACCAGGACCCCGGACATAACCTACGTCGAACAACATAAAGAATTGATCACCGCCCTCGCCGAAACCATTATCCCGACAACGAAAACCCCGGGCGCCCCGGGCACGGACACCCCGGGCGCCCCGGAGACGGACACCCCGGGCGCCAAAGAAGCAGGAGTCGGGGATTATATCGTCGTCATGATCCGGGATTGCACCGACCGGATGTCCGCGAATAAATTCATCGACGGGCTGAAACAACTCGGACATTACTGCCAAAATCATTTTGACAAACCCTACCAACAATGTTCCGAAGCGGACCAGCAAGCCGTATTACACTATTTTGAAGAGAAAGACGCTCCCTATAAAGGCATTGTCGGCAAAGCGCAGGAGGCATTCCTGGGCCGGTCATTTTTCGCCACTCTGAAGAAATATACCGTCGAAGGCTATTGCAGTTCCGAGCTCGGCGCCACCAAAGGGCTGTCCTATTTATATATACCCGGCAGCTTCCATGGCTGCATCCCCCTGCAGCCCGGACAAAAAGCCTGGGCCACCCGCTAAATCAAACCCTCGTCAACACCAACTCAAATTTCTTTTTCTTCTTCAGAAACCACATCTCATAGTAGGTATAAGAGATATACGCTACCGTACCGGTAACCGCCAAACAAGCGAGCGGATAGCCCAGATCATAAACCACCCGCCACTCCGGATGCCCTATAAACTTTCTAAAGAACAGCAGCACGAACTGGCAGATAGCCGTATGGAAAAGGTAAATGCCGAAAGACACCTTGCCGAGTGTCTTCAGCAAAGGATACTCCAGCCTATACACCGAATTCTCCGCGATCGCCGCCAACAGGACATACCCGAATAAAATATCACAGACATAATGGTCGGCAAACAGCTGGAACATCATGTTCATCGGCTTAATGATGGATATCGCATACAAAAAGGCGATTATAGTCACCAACACCTGCACCCCGGGACGAAACAGAACCTTCAATAATGCCTTGTACTTTTCCCGGTTATAAAAGACCAGCGCCGCGAACAGACCGCCGCCGAACAGATCCAGCTTGTCAAAGATCAATACATAGTTCATAAGGAGCACCTTTTCAGTGGGCCACCCCGGGAAAAAAAGCGGCAGGATGAATACGATGAATACCCTCACCAGGATGCTGAGACTGAACATGACGACTAACAATGCCTTCAGTTTTTTCCTGAACGTATTGATCAGGAAGGGCCAGATCAGGTAGAACTGCTCTTCGATACAGACAGACCAGCTGATCTCGAACATACCCCTGTTGGAACCGATAAAAGCTAACTGGAAATTAACGGAAAAGAATACCAGGAAGACGAGGTTCATCATCATGGCTGGAAAGTCCGTGTCATTCCCCCACCCTAATTTATCCGCGACATAAGGCGAAAAAAAAGTCAGGATCAATCCATACCCCAGGTATAAAGGCCAGATACGCAGTATCCTCCGGATATAAAAGCTCCGGTAGCTTATCGTACCCGTGGAATCCTTTTCCATCAACAATAAGTAACTGATCAGGAAGCCGCTGAGGATGAAAAACAAATTGACGCCCATCCTGCCGGTATCCTCGAAACACCTGCTGAGAAAAGGGGCGGCGTCCGAGTAGCTTTTCTTAAACCCATAAGAATGCTGCATCAATACGAGCAAAGCCGCAAAGAACCGTATGCCATCTAAATTCTTAAAATAAACCTTCATGAATGTTCTTTTAGATCCTCGTCTTCACCAATTCGAATTTTTTCTTCCGGATTAAAAACCACGTCTCATAGTACCTATAGGAAAGATAGGCGATCCCGCAAGTGATCGTCAAATTCATCAGCGGGTAAATAATATCGTAAATGATATGCGACTCAGGATGCCCAATAAACTTTCGGAAGAAAACGAGTACCAGCTGACAGACGGCTGTATGAAAAAGATAAATGCCGAAGGATATTTTACCTAATGTCTTCAATAAGGGATATTCCAGCCGGTAGATCGAATTCTCCGCCACCGCGGCCAGGAGAACATACCCATACAGAATACCGCAGACATAGTGATCACCGAACAGAAGAAAGACCATGCTCGCCGGCTTAATGACGGATATCGTGTAGGAAATAGCCAGCAGGGTCATCAGCACCTGAACCCACGGCCGGAACAGTTTTCCCAGGATAAAAGCATATTCTTTCCTGCGGTAATGGAGTATGGCAATAAATAATCCGGCGCCGAACAGGTCCAGCTTGTCGAAGATCATTTCATAGTTTATGTTCAGGAACTTGTCGACCGGCGACGCCGGGAATACCAGCGGCATGATAAAATATAAGACTACCCGCACTGCAATACTCGTAATGAACATCCCGGCCAGGAGTACACGCAATTTTTTCCGGAAAGTATTGAGCAGGGGAGGCCATATCAGGTAAAACTGCTCTTCGATGCACACGGACCAACTGACCTCGAAGATCCCCCTGTTCTCACCCACAAAAGACAACTGGAAATTTACGGCAAATAACAGGAGAAACCCAAGGTTCATCAGCATGGTGGGAAAATCGGTATCGCTCCCCAATCCCAATTTCTCGGATACATAGGGCGAAAAGAAGGTCAAAATCAAACCATATCCCAGGTAGAGGGGCCAGATGCGTAATATCCGGCGCATATAGAAACTCCGGTAACTGATGGTCCCGGTCGAATCCTTCTCGAGCAGGAGCAAATAGCTGATCAGGAATCCGCTGAGGATGAAAAATAAATTGACGCCAAGCCTCCCCGTATGTTCAAAACAATTGTTGAGAAAAGAATAAGTATCGGAGTAGCCCCTTTTAAAAAAGAAGGAATGATGTATCAATACCAGCAGCGCAGCAAAAAAACGAATCCCATCCAGGTTCTTAAAATAAACTTTCATTTTCACGCTTTTTGGCTATTCCCTGAAAGGAGTGCATTTGCCGTATTATGTATTCGTAAAAATAACGTGAATTCACTATATTTATGCGCAAACCTTTTATTTTTTTGAACACGGACCACCGGTTGCAGGTGCAGGTGCTAAATCAATGGCGATGGGCGATCCAAGACAAGTCTTCCCGGATACAAAAGGACAAAATAACAGTTACGACGCCATTGTCGTAGGATCGGGCATCAGTGGAGGCTGGGCCGCCAAGGAATTGTGCGAAAAAGGCCTGAAGACGCTGGTACTGGAAAGAGGGAGGAATGTGGAGCACATCAGGGACTATACGACCGCCTTCCTGCATCCCTGGCAATTCCCCCACCGTCTGCAGAATACAGAGAAAGACAAAGAAGAAAATCCGATCCAGAGTCCGTTTTATAATGAAGCCACCAAACAATTCTTTGTAAGCGATAAAGAACACCCCTATATCCAGGAAAAACCGTTCCTCTGGATACGGGGCTACCAGGTAGGCGGCCGGTCACTGACCTGGGGAAGACAATGTTACCGGCTGAGCGACCTGGACTTCGAAGCCAACGCAAAAGAAGGCATCGCCGTGGATTGGCCCATCCGGTATAAAGACCTGGCGCCCTGGTATGATTACGTCGAAAACTTTGTCGGCATCAGCGGAAAACAGGAAGGCCTCGCGCAATTGCCCGATGGACAATTCCTCCCCCCCATGGAAATGAACTGCATAGAAGAACATTTTTCCGGGAAGATCCGGGAACTTTACAAGGACAGGATCGTAACCATCGGCCGGGTGGCCAACCTGAGCAAAGGATGGAAGGGAAGAGGGCCCTGCCAGTATCGCAACCTCTGCGACCGCGGTTGCCCCTTCAGCGGATATTTCAGCAGCAATGCCGCCACCCTGCCCGCAGCCGCTGCCACCGGCAATATGACTCTCCTGCCCGATTCCATTGTTCTGGAAGTGCTGTTCGACGAACAAAAGAACAAAGCGATAGGCGTACGGGTCATGCACACACATTCCCGCCAGGTGACCGAATATTTTGCCCGGATTATCTTCCTGAACGCCTCTACGATCGCCACAGCCGCTATCCTGCTGAATTCTGTCTCGAAAAGGTTCCCCGAAGGATTGGGGAACTCCAGCGGACAGGTCGGTCACAACCTGATGGACCATTTCACCGGCACGGGAGCCACAGCAGAATTTGAAGGCTTCCCTGACCAATATTATTCCGGCCGGCGACCCATAGGGATCTATATTCCACGGTTCCGCAATCTCGGCCCGGATCAACAACGAAAAGATTATATCAGGGGCTTTGGCTTCCAGGGCGCCGGCGGCAGACACGAATGGCAGGAGCAGACAGCCGGCAGCAGTTTCGGCGCCTCCTTCAAGAAACAATTGCTCGTCCCGGGGCCCTGGTCTTTATGGATCGGAGCCTGGGGCGAAACACTCCCCTACTATGATAACAGAATTACGCTCGATAAGGAAAAAAAGGATCAATGGGGACTTCCTCTCGTAAAGGTGTTTTTTGAATATCATTACAATGAAGAGGCTATGCGGAAAGATATCAGGTTATCAGCGGAAGAAATGCTGGATAAGGCCGGGTATAAGAATATACACCCCTACAGCCACGCACTCCCGGGAGGATCGGCCGTTCATGAAATGGGAACGGCCAGGATGGGCAGGGATCCCAAAACCTCCGTCCTGAATGAATTCAATCAATTACATGACGTAAAGAACGTATTTGTCACAGATGGCAGTTGCATGACCTCCGCCGCCTGGCAAAACCCCTCGCTGACCTACATGGCGCTGACCGCCCGGGCCTGCGATTTCGCAGTAAATGAATTGAAAAAAGGGAATCTCTGACCTTTAGAGTCCCTCTAATAATATCTAACCGTCACCCCTGACGGCAGGCTCTTCTCGTATTGCATTAAATTTCGCTTCAGATCGGGACCATTGCTCTTATCGATAGAATAAAAAGAAACCGTATCATCCCCGCAAATCACATTATTCCCGATTTGCCAGACAGCCACTTTTGTCCACCGCTGCAACAACGAATCGCTGAACCACTTATCGTATAACACCGCCGTCTTCGCATTATCCCGCCGGCAGAGACTATCCAGGAAGCCAGGCGTCCAATATTTTTTTTTCTTACTCCTGGCCACCTGGATATTTCCCAATCCCCACAGATCGATAGTAGACCCGCTGGTAAAATAGGAGATAGCCCCGATATCGTTGGCGGCAACAACATCCTTGTCATAATACCTCTTTAAAAATGAACCCATCTGGTATTGCTGTTCATAAATATTTATACAGGCCGTACCGGTCTTCGTAAAAGCAGCAGTACTTCTCAGCACAAAGGGGAAAAATAGTGCAAATACAATGACCGCCATCAGCAGGCAGACCCCCGCGGTCCGTTCTAAAAAAACCAGCCTTCCATATCGGTAGAGGAGCACGCCGACGATGATGACAGAACAGAAAACCAAATAAGCTTCGTACCGGTAAAGCCATCCCGTTGAAGCAAAAGTCAGCTGCAACAACGTACAGGCTGTCAGGATCGCCAGGACATACCCATACGCCGGTCGCTGCCGGATATGCTTCAGGAAGACAAAGTAAGTAAGGGGCAGGATGATCAGCAGACGCTGGGTAGCCAGTAAACTGATCCCCGGCCGGGGAGTTCCCGCAGGGATATCGTCCGTTTTGACAATCGTCAGCTTCTGTACGAGCACATTGTCGAGGAACCGGAGGATTCCGCTAATGGAAAAAGAAGCATCGTTCGATTTCAACAACACGGAATTGGGCAGGAAATAACTGCCCTTTGCAACGGAATAAATACCGAAAACCACCAAAGGCAATACGCTGATGAAACCGAGCCGAAAGGCCAGCATCGGTTTGCGGTGATAAAACAGGATCAGACATACAATCCCAACCAGGAATAGTCCTTCATATCGGATAAAACAGACCATCATCCCGTAAACGATCACCGGCCATGGTAATTTCCACCTTGCCTTTTCTCCCCCGGATGCTCTCCCGAGCCAGTCGGATACGCCAAAAACAAAAAGAAAGGAGAACAGACACTGTAAGGTATGCTCCATCCCGCAAATAACGAGGATAGGCAACGGAGTGAAGACCACCGCACAAAGAAGAATAACCAGCTGCGGGCCGTTATTGATATTCTCCCTTATCAGCCAGCGCCGGAGCGAAAAGAGGAGAACGACCACCGTTACGCAGTTGACAAGAAAAGGGATGATAACCTGTACGGAAAAAAGCTTGAAGAGACCGGCCAGCAACAAGGTATACAGCACCGAAGAGGAGGCCGAGGCGAAGGCGTACCGGTCCATTCCCCAGTTGCCGTAATAAGCCAGGTTCTTAGCCAGCGCCATATGAATAAAGGTATCGTCCAGGGGATAGACAAATGCCCCGTTCGTGTGCCGGATCACCTGGTATTCGATAGCGGCCACGGGTACGGCCACGGCTGCCAGGGCCAGGATTAAAACTATCTTCGGAGAAAATAAATTCTTAGCCATTATCCCGGACGTCATATTTTTTAAAACGTAAAATAATAGCGATCAAAGGATAATAGAAAGCCATATCCGTTATGTTACCGAGCGTGTTCTGCGCAAACATCCCGATATAATAACAGAAAATAGCGGAAGTAGCCGCCGCATATACCGCTTTCATCTCCTCATCCGGGCAGTGAAAATACGCCTGGGCCCCTCCTTTGAGGACGAAAAAGAAAAGGACACAAATAATGATCAGCCCGATCCACCCGATCTCCAGGGCCATTTGAAGATACCCGCTGTCCGTCTGAAAACCCGCCAGGAAATGACCGGGATTCAGGGCAGTCCCCAGTGAACCGGTCGTCGCCAACCCCCCACCGAAAGGATGAGATTGCATATAAGGCCGCACATAAGCCCTGCTCAGCTCCCGGACCTTATAGGACTCATCCTGGCTACCGACAAAACTGGAACGGAACCGGTTAATGGTATTATTATCATAGATGGGAACATAGAGCACCGCCAAAAAAGCCACAGCAGCTATCCAGGCAAATATCCTCGTGTTCCTTTTATGGATGCTGAGCAGCGTGAACATGCCGAACCCGGCCAATAACATGACATTCGCCGTACGGGTCCCGGAATAGGCCATAGCCAATAACATAAGGACCACCCCCCCAAGCAGCGTTCGTCTGATCCCCTTATCCCGCAGGCCTAGTGCAAGGACCGTAAAGAATACGCTGCAGGCAGCCATCATGCTGCCAAAAGACGTAGGATCGTTGAAGGTGGAGAACTTCCTGAATTCACCGTTAATAAAGACCAACCCGAACCTCACCTCATCCGCCATCACCCAGGTCCTTTCATAATCGAAAAGTCCATGCCATTGCTGTATGCAACCATAGAATGCCACCAGGGTACAAAGAACGAACAGCCACCCGATATACCTCCTTATGCTTGCCTTGTTATGCATGATCTGGAAAGCAATGAACAGGAAAATCAAGGTCTCGAATGATCTTCTTATCGCCTGCAGCCAGGCTCCGAAAGAATGCCCTTCCGGATTGAACAGTTCCAGGGCCCCATAAGAAAAATTGAGAATGATCAGCACAACGATCGTGGAGTGGGTAAATTGATTGAAGCTTTTCCTCAACGAGACTCCTTTGATAAAAAGGCTGAATAGCATAGACAAGGTCAATACATCGGTGATCACACCCGCCTGCAGCTCATCCCCAAAGAACATCCGGGAGACCTGGTAAACGAAAAAACAATAGACAAGATTGATGTAAAATCCGGCTTCTGTACTCAAAAGGCAGGCAACGATCACGGCCAGTCCCAATATAACGCCGAATACCCCGATACCCAGCGTCACATTCCGGGCCAGCAGGATTCCCATTGCTACGGAAATAAAAGTGAATAATAAGACGCCAGGCCAATTATTGAGCTTTCTCTCCAGAAACGTCCTTTCCATGCTTCTAATGACCCGGGACGAAGATTTTCGCTTTTGATTTGTAATTTCTTTATTCACGGCTTTTCGGATCAAAAAAATAATACCTTAAGGAATAGGCCGATCATGATCCCGGCAATGACCACGGTGACAAATTTTTCATGAGAGGAAACCTTATTTTCCTGCATAGATTTATCTTCCTGCATAGATAGCTCAAAGTTAAACCTTAATTGTCAGATTTCAAATCCCGGCAGGCCGCCAAATAAAGAAAGGCAAACAGGGCGGCCTGTTTACCTTTCTATCGTTAAAACTTACGCCGGAGCGCTATTGTTTCAGCAGTTTGAAGGTCCTGATCTTGTCGGCATACATCAGCCTGACGACATAGACCCCTGTCGCGTTAAAATTGTGGTCCGCGTTGATCAGCACATAATTCTCTCCCTGCACCAGGTTGTCGAACTCCTTCCGGTATACCAGGTTTCCTCTCATATCATAAATCCCTACCATCACCTTCTCATTATTGAAATCCGCAGGCACCGACAAGGTGAACGATTGACGGAATGGATTCGGATACGCGCTGACCACCGTATCGATATTCATCGACTGGGCCTGCGCCACCATCAACGATGGATTAGCCTGGTCGATCGTCGTATTCGCACCTCCCGCCACCTCCGGCGGCGCCGGTGCATTCCGTGCGATCGGAGCGTACCCGTCGATCACGATCGAATTGACCCAGCCCGCTATCGATGCACCGGGGGAGATAAAGGTCATGTTGATATCACCGCTCGCATTCGGTATCAGGCCACGCATGGTCACCGTCGTGTTGGTATTGTAAAGCGCATTCAGCCACACCGTATCATTACCCACTATATAGGCCGTATTATTGTTCCCCGTCTCATAGCTCTCACTGCCCATAAACGTGATGTCGTATACCTTGGCCAGATCGAGTCCCGACAACTGGAAGCCGCCTACATTGCCTGCGAACAATACATACTGATACTTCAGCACCGCATCAGGGTATACGCCGGAGTTATTACCCGTTACGTCCCCAAGATCATTGGCCCCCGCAAACACACCCGTCTGCAACAGGCTCATACTGCTCGCCGTGCCGCTGCTGTCTATGAAGTTACCAAAGGTATAGCCCTGTCCGCCCGGTGAATTCAGGTTGTTCCATGGGCTTGGAGCCGCAGGCGTGTTGTTCACCGCTACATAAACGGCATCGGAATAGGTAGTGACCGCCAGTACATTGCTGTAGTTGGAATAATTGCCGCTCGATACCGCACGCACGATATAATAATAGTTAGCGCCCTTGGCCAGCTTCGTGTCCGTGTAGGCGACCGTACCCGCTGGCAAGGCAGCAACCAGGGAATAGCTCCCCGTAGCGTCGCTGGCCCTCCATACTTCATAGCCCGTCTCGATCGCCGAACGATCCTGCCAACGCAGGCTCACCGTCGTCTGCGTGACCCCCGTGGCGATCAGACCCGCCGGGCTCAATACTAATCCCGTCGTCGTATCATACCCTTGCATCACAACGGCATTGATATAGGCATTGGCTGCCAATGGTCCCTTAGCCACGCCGATCGTTATCACCCCATTCACCGGCAGGATACCATTGATCTGCACCGTCTTATTAATGTTCCAATCGGCTTGCAGCGAATCCGTCTGCCCGTTGATCGTGAAATAGGTCATGCCATTCGTGCCATCCCACTGGCTGTTGAAGAATACAAAGTTATACTGCCTGGCATTGTTCAATCCGCTGAACTGTATCCTGCGCGTAGCCGTCGTAGGCTCATACACAAAATTTTGTATCACAGATACAGGATAAATCCCGTCCGAATTACCTGTCACCCATCCCGTATTGCTGAACCAGTTGAACCCATCCAGCAGCGTCGCAGAAATGCCCGTCACATTATTTCCCGCATCCACCAGGTTGGGCATCACCGTGCCGGCAAAGGGCGGCGTGAGCAGCGTATTCCAGGGTTGCGGACATACGGGCCCTCCCGTGAAGTTCACATACACCGATTGTACATTCGGCTCGGTTACCGCCAGCACAAAGCTCGTAGAGGCCGTTGAATCGTACTGGTCTGCCACCGTTACCGTCACATTCGGGTATACACCTACCGTACCTGCCGTCGGCGCAATATTCAATGTACCCGTTCCATTGCCGTTATCCGTAAAGCTGACGAATGGCGGAAGATTCGTTGCCGTCAGCTTCAACTGGGCCGTAGGATCATCAGTCGTCGTCACATTCACCGATACCGTCTGCGTATCGACGATATTCATATTGGCAATCGCAGTGATCTTCGGTAACCGGTTGAGCGACGTGATATTCACCGTATCCGTATAATTTGAATAGCCATGTGCGTTATACGCCCGAACGGTATACAAATATTGCGTGTGGCCCGTAATACTGCTGTCCACATAGCTCGTCGTGCCATTGCCCGCTGCCGTGCCTAACAGGCTGAATACCCCTGTACCGGCCGGTGCCCGCCAAACCTGGTAACCCGTCGCATTATACGCTGAGTCCGTCCAGCTCAACAACACCGCGCCCGTTGCCGCCTGGCCCGTCAGGTTACTGGCGCCCGCAGGAGGCGTACCGTCGTCGAATTGTTTGGTGATGACGATCGCATTGATATAACCCAGCACCGTATTGGCGCCAAGACCAAGCGAGAATGGAATAACTCCGCCCGATGCCGGCTTGATACTGCTGATGCTCACCGTATTGTGCTGGTTGTTCTGCACCGCCAGCGACACCGTCTGCGAACCTACCGTATAGGTAGTCGTACCATTGTTCCCCACCCCGTTGTACGTACTGTTAGAGAAGAAGGTCAACGTATATGTTTGAGTGGTATCAAGACCTGTGACTGTCCCGTTGATCGTATTCGGACCGCCATAGTAGGCGCCGAACCACATATAATCCAGCAACACCACATCGGGATACACACCGGAGTTATTCCCCGTCGAAGATCCATCGTTGGAAGTATTCCACCAGGTTGACGGTGAGAAGGACAGGCCTACCGTCGTCGTATTGCCCGCGGAATCCAGCAGGTTATTCGTCGTCGTTCCCTGCAGCGGGTTCCAGGGTAATCCCAGCGCACTCGCGTCACCGTTGGACACCCGCGTGAATATCTTCGTATTCGGGTTCTTATAATTTACCATCACCACAAAGGTCCGCACCGTCGACGTTCCGTTGTTGTCATTAGACGTCACCTGGACGTTATAGACACCTGCCGCTGCATAGCCGGGATGCAGGAACAAATTCGCTACCCCATTGGACACAGGCGTCAGCGTCGATCCGCCGGGCAGGCCGGTCGCCGCAAAAGTCAGTACATCCGATGGATTCTGCTCGGTGGCGATCAATGGAATAGTCACCGTATCGCCTTCATTCAGCGTATAGTTCGCTATGCTGTCGACCACCGGCGCATAATTGTTGTTAACAGAAAGACTGAATTTGGTCGTATCGGTGCCACCGAATGCATCCGTTACCAACACATATAATCCCGGATACACACCCGCCTGGGAAGCCACCGGACTAAAGGTCAGCGTGGCCGTGCGGTTGCCGTTATCTGTTAGCGTGGCAAAAGGCAGTGACGACAGGTTACCCGTAAAGGCCAGGGTGCCGGAATTGACCGACGTAGCGCTCAGGTTCACCGTCGTCGTCGTGCCGTAGCGTGCAAACTGGTTGCCCAGCATCGTGATCACCGGCAGGTTGTCCTGGGTAGTGACTTTGACCTCTGCAGTATAGGCTGACTTTCCGCCGGGATTGGAGGCCGTCACTTTATAATAGTAGACTGCATTGGAGAACAGGTTGGCATCAGTATACGTGGTGGTGGCATTGGTGAAACTGGCGATCATCACATAGTTCTGGTCATTATTGTTCGAGCGGTACAAATTGTACCCCGTCACCGAGGCCGTGCTATCCGTCCAACTAATATTCACCGTAGTGGAACTGGCTGCGGCAACCAAGAAATTGTAAGGCGTTGACGGCACAGCCGGCAGGGGCAGCGTAGTAGCGGAATTGGACACCTTACTGTACGCTGACTGACCGTATAGACCGACCGCCCTTACCTCGTAATAGTACTTGGTACTGGCCGCGGCACTTGAATCCGTATAGGCCGTAGCACCGCCAACCGTGGTAGTGACAATAGCAAACCCGGAGGTGGAGCTGGTAGATCTCCATATTTCGTAGCCCGTCACATTCGTGGCGGTGTCGGTCCAGGTCAGACCGATCTTATTATAAGAAATAGCCGTAGCGACCGCGTTGGAAGGAGCCGTCGGAGCCAGCCCATTCACCACCGTCGTCTCTACAAAGGCGCTGCTCGGTATAGTGACGAAATTCGTTCCCGATGCAGGCGTCTGCCAGGCTACTGTAAGCGCAGCACCCCCATTGGCGCTGGTCCCTATGAAATAAACAACAGCAATGGGATACTCACCAGCCGCTAATGTCATCGGGGCGCCGGTAACCACTGCACTCTTATGGGTGCCGTCATTATTCACGATCGTGGCGCCGCCATAATTATATGGAGATCCGGACCCATTCAGCGTACCAAGATAAATGGCGCTGCCGTCTACCGAAGTAGTGCGGAAGGTATAGACACCTGCGGTAGGGATCTGAATGTATCCCTGCCAGAGTACTCCAAACTCGGTGCTTTCGCCGAGTTTGGGAAAAGCAACACCCGAACTTGTGCCGCGGGATACCACAGCAAGCGTATTGAAATTGGGCAGTTTTGCCGGCGGCGTCGTAAAGGTGTAATATTGGTAAGGTAGCGTGGTCTGTAAGGCTTCCCCGGTCACCTGGTCACTGGCCGCGGACAGATTCCCTGCCGCGTCGAATGCTTTCACGACAATAGTATAAGATTGCGGGTAGGTCAGACCATCGACGGTGAAGGTCGTCGCCGTAGCGGCATACGATTTTGCACCGTTGATATAAATATAATATCCCACAACACCTATATTATCCGTGGAAGCGCTCCAACTCAGGGAGATGGAGGTGTTGGTGGTGCCTGTAATGGCCAGGTTGGCAGGCGCAGTCGGAGGCTGCGTGTCGGCAGTAGTTTGTGCGCTGGCTTCATTCGATCCGGCGGATGCAGCCGTGGCGTCGATGGCCCTTACTTTGTAATAATAAGTAACTCCCGGTGTTAGGTTTCTGACAGTGTCATTGCTGGCATCCGCAGCCGTAACCCCAATCAGGTTATAGGGTCCGCCGGACTTGGTGCCCTGCCAAACTTCAAATCCGGTATTATTATTCACAGGATTCGGGTTCTGGCTCCAATTCAGTACCAGGGACGTTGTGGACAGCGTCGTGGCGATCAGGTCGGAGGCAGGATCTGGCTTATTTGGGCCATTGGCATTGATCACGGTGAAAGGAGGTGAGAAATTGCTGGAACAGCCGTGCAACTGCGTCACTTCCACGATATATTGTCCCGGTGTCGTGACAGTCAATGTATTGTTGGTCCCGATGATCGTACTGCTCCCTGGTTTCTCCCAAGTATAGCTGGTATAGCTGGCCGGCACCTGCAGGGTCGTTCCGTTACCGTTCAGATCCGGGATCACCTGGCTCGAATTAGGGGTAACCGTGATAGGCGGCGTCACTGTCGGCGGCATGAGGCCAACCACCGCCGGGATAGGCGACCAGTTAGACCAGTTGCCGTTGCGTTCCACCCGCGCATCGTAGGTTCCATATTGCGTTACATTGATCGAATTTGTCGTCGCAGTGGGAATCACCGTCCCGTTCATCCGCCACTGGTATGCCTGGAATCCCGGCGCTAAGCCCAACGTCAGGTTGATCGGGACCCCGGCGCAGAACTGCGTCTGCCCGAAGAGCGTCCAGGGATTGGAGCAATAAGCATTCAGCAGGAATGGCCAAAACGCAGGCATCGACCAGGTACTGTCCCAGGTATCATGTCCCTGCGTGGTCATATCCAGATCCACATAATTCGCCCCCGCAGCCGCCATGGCATTCGCCACCTGCGTCGCCGTATATGGGGCCGGCGCTCCATCCAGGCCGCCATGGATATTCCAGATAGGCGTATACTTCACTTCATTCACCGTACTGCTGGCAGTAAATTGTATACTCACCGCGGACATGGGTATGATACCGGCGTCATAGGTCGGATTAGCCAGGTAAAAACCCCAGGTTCCATACCCGCCGGCCGATAATCCATTTCCCGTTACACGGAAGGGATCCAGCTTGTTGTTGGTTATCATATAATCGATGATCGCCGTCTGCGCTGCAAATTGCACAGGACCCCAGCTACCGGTCGTTTGCATCACCAATATATATCCATCATAAGTACCGGCAGCCACCGCATTGGAAAAGATCTGGCCACCATGGTACAATGAATACTCATTATCGTAAACTGTTCCACCTTCGCCATCCCCGTGATCGAAGACCATCATCGGGTATTTCTTGCCATCATTGGCCGTCGGATTGTAGCTCTTGGGGAAACACAACCTGAATTGACAGCCGTTATAAATATAGGCCTTGTATGGAGTCGTATTCCAGGGCAGCCTCACCGTCCTTACCCATTTGGCGATCGCGCCATAAGCAGGTATGGCAGGCGGTTTGGCGGGGTTGTATGTCACCAGGGTGTCAGCCGGATTCAAAATGCTTTGCCCACGGACGACCTGTCCGGTCATGGCGCCAAAGAAGATCAACAGCAAGCTGAAAATTCGAGTAGAAGTTTTCATGATTTATACATTGGTTAAGGGGTAAAAAACTTTTATATTCCTGACATAAACACCGTACACATCATACACCACGCACATCAAAAACACCACGCACATCAAAAACACCGCGCACATCACAAATGCTTCAAGCATCAGATGAAGGCTGCCGGCATCCCATGTCTTTGCAGTAGGATAAAAGGATGGAAGGATAAAAAGAAAAAAGGATAAAGAAGATACTACGATAGAAAAGAGATTGGATTACTAACTTCGGCCAGTGGTAACAGGTAGCAGGAAATTGGAAAATTATGGCAGTTCAGAAGGATGGCAGAAGAAGTGAACTGGTCAGATCAATGGAAATTAGATTACAAAGATGTTAATCGAATGTAAATTACTTTTTATTTCCCTCCCCAGCAAGATTTTATTAGCCTTTTTTTGCATATACTACGAAAAGGGTATAAAAAAAATAGCCGGTGAAAAATCACCGGCTATTCGCTGTTGGGGGTTTCAAGGTTTTCTACCTGTAACCCGTTGATAATAAACCAATTATTGCTTAAGGAGCTTAAAGGTCCTGACCTTGCCACCGTCATATATCAGCTTGGCCAAATAGACCCCTGTCGCATTAAAATTATGGTCCGCGTTAATCAGCACATAATTCTCTCCCTGTACCAGGTTGTCGAACTCTTTCCGGTATACCAGGTTACCCCTGATATCATAGATACCTACCGTGACCCGCTCGTTGTTGTAATCCGCAGGCACCGATAACGTAAAGGATTGATGGAAAGGATTCGGATACGCACTGACCACCGTATCGGTATTCACGACCTGAGCCTGCGCAGCCAACGCTGCCGGGTTATCCCAGAGTATCGCCGTATTGGCTCCTCCGGTTACCTGGGGCGGAGCCGGCGCATTCCGCGTCACAGGGGTGTACCCGTCGATGACCATCGCGGTGAACCAACCGGTGATGGATGTACCGTAAGACAGCATGGAAATGTTTAGCTGTCCCAAACCGTTCGGTACCAAACCGCGCATGGTGACCGTTGCATTGGTATTGTCCAGCGCATTCAGGAATACCGTATCCCCGTTCACTATATAGGCTGTATTGTTGTTGCCCGTCTGGAAGTTTTCACTTCCCATGAAGGTGATATCGTATTTCTGCGCGAGATCTAAGCCTGATAGCTGGAAGGACCCGAGGTTACCAGGGAAGAGTACATACTCGTACTTCAACACCGCATCCGGGTATACGCCGGAATTATTACCTGTAACGTCGCCCAGGGAATTGGGCCCTGCAAATAATCCCGTCTGCACCATGCTCAAACTGGTCGGCGCACCCGTACTGTCTGTGAAATTATTCCAGGTCGTACCTAGTCCACCGGAGGCGTTAAGGTTATTCCATGGACTTGAAGCGGCAGGAGTATTGTTGACGGCTATATAGATCGCATCGGAATAGGTCGTCACAGCCAACACATTACTGTAGTTCGAATAAGTCCCATTGCTGACAGCCCGCACGATATAGTAATAGTTGGCGTTCCTGCTCAGCTTCGTATCATAGTAAGTGACCGTATTGGCCGGCAGGCTGGCGATCAGCGAGTACGCTCCCGTACTATCGCTGGCCCTCCATACTTCATACCCCGTCTCGATCGCCGACCGGTCCTGCCATTGCAGGCGGACCGTAGTCTGGGTCACACCTGTCGATAGCAGATTCGTCGGGTTCAATACCAGCCCGGTAGTCGTATCATAGCCCTGTATCACCAGCGAACTGATATAGGCATTCGCCGCACCCGAGGCCTTGGCCACACTAATCGTTACCTGACCGCTCGCGTTCGCAAGAACCCCGTTGATCTGCACCGTCTTATTGATGTTCCAATCGGCTTGCAGCGATACCATCTGACCGTTGATCGTGAAATCGGTCAGGCCATTCGTCCCGTCCCACTGGCTGTTGAAGAACACAAAGTTATACTGCTTGGCCGCACTCAATCCCGATATCACCAGCTGGCGGGTAGTAGTAGTCGGTTCATAAACCCCGTTCTGTATGACCGAGGCCGGATAAATACCGTCTGAGTTACCGGTGTACCAACCCGTATTGGTAAACCAATAGAACCCGGTAGGCATGGTCAGCGAGATACCCGTTGGATTGTTTCCGTCGTCCAGCAGGTTCGACATCACCGTCCCGGCAAAGGGAGGCGTCAGCAACGTGTTCCACGGCTGCGGACTCGTCGGCCCACCCGTAAAGTTCACATATACCGATGCTACATTCGGCTCCGTTACCGCTATCGAGAAGCTCGTCGAGGCCGTCGAATCAAATTGGTCGGCCACCGTTACCGTCACATTCGGGTAAACCCCTACCGTTCCGGCCGTCGGCGCAATCGTCAGCACACCCGTGCCGTTCCCATTATCCGTGAACATCGCAAAAGGCGGCAGGTTCGATGCGGTCAAAATCAAATGAGCCGTTGAATCGTCCGTCGTCGTCACATTCACCGTCACCGTCTGCGTATCTTTCATCGTCACATTCGCTAACGCACCGATCTTCGGCAACCGGTTCAACGTCGTCGTCGACACACTGTCAAAGCCCGAAGTGCCATGCGTATTCACCGCCTCTACTTTATAGGTGTAAGACGTATTGCCCGTAATATTGCTGTCCACATAGCTGTTCGCCCCGTTCCCCGCGGCCGTGCCCAGCAACGTATAGGTCCCCGTCGACGCCAATGACCGCCATACTTCATATCCCGTAGCATTGTAGGCCGAGTCCGTCCAGCTCAGCAATACCTGGCCCGGCACATTCTGCGCCGTCAATCCGCTGACACCCGCCGGCGCCGTCCCGTCATCATATTGCTTGGTGATGACGATCGCATTGATATAACCCAGCACCGTATTGGCGCCAAGACCCAGCGAGAATGGGATCGTACCATTCGATGCCGGCTTGATGCCGGTGATCGTTGCCGTGTTCGTCTGGTTGTTCTGCACAGCCAGCGATACCGTCTGCGAACCTACCGTATAGGTCGTCGTACCATTATTCCCCACCCCATTATAAGTACTGTTAGAGAAGAAAGTAAGAGAGTAGGTCTGCGAAGTGTCTACGCCCGTCACCGTGCCACCAATCACATTCGGACCGCCATAGTAGGCGCCGAACCACATATAATCCAGCAACACCACATCGGGATACACACCGGAGTTATTCCCCGTCGAAGATCCGTCGTTGGAAGTATTCCACCAGGTTGACGGCGAGAAGGACAGGCCTACCGTCGTCGTATTGCCGGCGGAATCCAGCAGGTTATTCGTCGTCGTTCCCTGCAGCGGGTTCCAGGGTAATCCCAGCGCACTCGCGTCATTATTGGAGACCCGCGTGAATATCTTCGTATTCGGATTCTTGTATTTCACCGTCAGCACAAAGGTCCGTGTCGCCGACAACCCATTGTTGTCATTGACCGTCACCTGTCCCGTATACACACCCGCGGCCGCATAGCCCGGATGTACAAACAGGTTGGCAACCCCGTTGGATACCGCCGTCACCGTATAACCGGCCGGGAGACCCGTAGCCGACAGGTTCAGCGTATCGGAGACATTCTGATTCGTCGCGACCAACGGAATAGTCAGCGTATCGCCTTCATTGATCGTATAGTTCGCCACACTGTCCATCACCGGCGCATAGTTATTATTCACCGTCAGGTTGAACTTCGTCGTATCCGTCCCGCCATAGGCGTCCGTTACCAGGATATACAATCCGGGATAGCTGCCCGCATTCGAAATAACCGGGTTGAGCGTTAACACCGCCGTCCCGTTGCCGTTATCCGTCAAGCTGGCAAACGAAGGCAGGTTACCCGCCTTGAAGGCCAACGCACCCGAATTCACCGAAGTAGCGCTAACATTCAAGGTCGTCGTCGTCCCGTAACGCGCCTGCTCGTTCGGCAACATCGTGATGACCGGCAGGACATCCGGCGTAGTGGCCGTCACCGCGGCAGTATAGGCGGAATTGCCGCCAACTCCCACCGCTACGACCTTATAATAATAAGCCTGGTTGGAGAACAAACCGGAATCCGTAAAAGAAGTGCTGCCCGCGGCCACAGTGGCGAACGAGATAAAATGCACCGAATCGCCGATGGACCGGTATACCTGGTAGCCGGTAACCGTGGCCGACGAATCCCTCCAGCTAAACCCGATCTTCGTAGAAGACAAGGCGGTAGCTGCCGCACTATATGGAACCGAAGGAATAGCCGGCGTGGCCGGGGTAGTCGTCTCCGATTGCTTATTATAGAAAGCGGAATCCGGTATTGCCTGCATAGCTATGCCCGGTCCCTGGTAGCTGGTGACCAGTTCGTAACCGCCGCCAGCCTGGAAATAAGTGACATAGAGCGGATACCTTCCCGCCGTCAGCGTCTTCGTACCCGATTTTTGAGTAGCTCCATGCGGGAAGTCATTCTCGACAACCAGGTGGGCACTGTCCACTCCCCCGATATATAAATTGCTCCCATCGTCGGAATTCGTATAGAAAGTATAGTTGCCCGTAGTGGGTATATTGATATAGCCCGAGAACAGGAAGCCGAAATCAGTCGTGGTCGGGCTGGGCGACAAGGAAATATTATTCAGGACTCCGGTTGATACAGGTGTCAGGGTGCTGAAATTGGGCATCTGGCTCCAGGCGCCCTGGTAATAGTAGTAGTTGACCCCGCTGACAGAAGCCGAATCATACCCCGATCCGCCATACACGTTGACCGCCTGCACCCGGTAAAAATACTTCGTGGATCCCTGTACGGTAGAGTCGACGAAACTCGTCGCATTGGCCGCCGTCGTGGTCACGATTGAATAAGGTCCGCCATCGAAGGTGGCGCGATAGACCTCAAAACCCGTCTGACCGGTGCCATTGGCCGTCCAGCTGACATTGATCTTATTGTAGGCGGTAGCGCTCGCGGTCACCAGCGTTGGCTTGGCGGGAGGCGTTCCGGCCGGTGTGAAGCTCTGTACAAAGGCGCTGTTCGGGATGGCCACAAAAGCGCCACCGGTCGATGGCGTAGACCAGTTCAGTACCATGGAATACCCGCCGGCTGCCTGGAAGTAGGCTATACTAATGGGATATGTCCCCGCCTGCAGCGTCAGAGTGGCGCTGTTGGTCGCCGTGGCGCCCTGCGGCTGGTTGGCGTTCACAATCGGGGTACCCGAAAAGCTATACGGGAAAGCCGTCTGGTTGAGACCGCCCAGCCATACTTGGCTGCCATCGTCTGAAACGGTCTGGAAGACATATTTACCGGTCACCGGTATATTGATATAACCGTTCCATTCATACGAGAAATCCACTGTCGCTGTCGCATTTGCTATGCTCACATTCGGCATATTGCCCGAAAAAGTAGGCGTCAGCGTGGGGAAATCGGGCATGACGCTCGGTTGGGAGGCCAGGTTGTAATAGGTGTAATTCAGCCCGGTATTGATCGTGGGAGCCGATACCTGGTTGCTCCTGGCCGAAACATTCCCGCTTCCGTCAACCGCCACCACATAAAAGGAATATTCCTGGTTGGAAACAAGGTCGCTGACAAGGAACGTAGTATCGCCCACACCATTGGCATAGCTCTTTGCTCCGTTGACATATATATAATATCCGGTTACCGCTACATTGTCCGTCGAACTGTTCCAGATGAGGCTGACGGACGTCGAGGAAGTCGTCACCACCTTCAGATTGGACGGCGAAGTCGGCGGAGTCTTGTCGGAGGTAGTGGTCACGCTGGTCTGATTGGACAGCGCGGCAGCAGCCGTACTGTCAATCGTTCTTACCACATAATAATATTTTGTATTGGGAGTCAATCCCTGATCGACAAAGTCAACCGTATCTGTTGGTACCTGTCCGGCAAACGTCCAGGGGCCTCCCGAAGTAGTGGATCTGTAGATCTCAAAGCCCGTTTCTGTATTCGTCGGATGGGGATTCCTGGCCCACTCCAGCTGGACCTTCGTAAAGGATAACGCACTCGCTACAAGATTGGCAGCGGGGCTGGGTGGATTGGGGCCATTGGCATTGATCACCGTAAAGGGCGGAGAAAAATTGCTCGAACAGCCAAATTGCTGCGTCACCGAGACGATATATTGTCCGGGCGCCTTCGCCGTGAATGTCTGTTGCGTACCAAGCACCGTGCTGCTTCCCACCTGTTCCCAGGTAAAGCTGGTATAATTGCTGTCCGGCACCTGCAACGTTACAGAAGTTTTGCCGTCGGCCCCCGGAAGCACATCGCTCATCAGCCCGGAAACGGAAATGGGCGGCGTGACCGTGGGCGTTTTTACGGAAATCACCGCCGGTATGGGAGACCAGTTCGACCAGTTGCCGTTGCGTTCCACCCGCGCGGTATAAGTCCCGTAAGTCGTCACATGGAGCGTATTGGTAGTCGCCGTCGGGATCACCGTCCCATTCATCGCCCACTGGTAAGCCTGGAATCCGGCCGCCAATCCCAACGTCAGGTTGACCGGAACCCCCGGACAGAACTGCGTCTGACCATATAGGGTCCAGGGATTGGAGCAATAGGCATTCAGCAGGAAAGGCCAGAAGGCCGGCATCGACCAGGTGCTGTCCCAGGTGTCGTGACCCTGCGTAGTCATATCGAGGTCCACATAATTCGCCCCCGCGGCAGTCATGGCATTCGCAACCTGCGTTGCAGTATAAGGAGCCGGCGCTCCGTCCAGGCCACCATGGATATTCCAGATGGGCGTATACTTCACCTCATTTACAGTGCTGTCGGCAGTAAACAATATACTCACCGCTGACATCGGTATGATACCGGCCTCATAAGTCGGGTTGGCCAGGAAAAACCCCCAGGTGCCATATCCACCGGCAGAAAGCCCGTTCCCCGTCACGTGGAAGGGATCCAGTTTGTTATTGGCCACCATATAATCAATGATATATTGCTGCGCCGCAAATTGCACAGGACCCCAGCTCCCGGTCGTTTGCATAACAAGGATATAACCATCGTACGTGCCCGCAGCTACCGCATTGGAAAAGATCTGGCCGCCATGATAAAGTGACTGCTCGTTGTCGTACACCGTTCCACCCTCCCCATCCCCGTGATCGAAAATCATCATCGGGTATTTCTTGCCATCATTGGCCGTCGGGTTATAGCTCAACGGATAACAAAGCCGGAACTGACAGCCATTATAGATATAGGCCTTGTACTGGCTGGTATTCCAGGTCATCCTCACCGTCCTCACCCACTTGGCGATCTTGCCATAAGCAGGTATAGCCGGTGTATCCGCCGGGTTAAAAGTAACGAGGGTGTCGTTAGGGTTTAATACATTTTGACCACGGACCATTTGTCCGGTCAGCGTAATGAAGGCAATCAACAATAAAGTGAAAATTCGGGTAGAAGTTTTCATGACTTGCGTTAAAATTATATGTTAACCAACTTATATATAGAATTACTATAATAAAATGATTGCAACGTCGCGGTCGACGTATTTAACTTAGGATAGACTGGAAATAAGAAATAGTAGAGACGAAGAAATTAAGTTGTAACCGGGTCGATCGTAGGAATGGGAAAAGAATTACTGTGTGGTTAAATCAAGGAGGTATTAACAAAACGGAAAAGGTCGTCCAAAAGACCCCGCAAAATACATCCAATTTTTCGATTACACAAGCGGGGACAAAAACAATTATTATAATTAACCGGCAAATAACATTCGTTGACCGGTTTTCTCCCATGGCGTCATAAACCTTAACCGTTTTTCTCCCATACCGTCATAAAGCCACCGGTCATACGATAGGGTAACAGCTCGGCAACGGCACAATCGAACTTCTGCAACACCTTGATCTTTTTGGCCAAAAAAGAGAACGGAAATACGTCTTCAATAAAATTCGTTTTACCAAAACGGATAATGCTGAAACGAGTTGAATTTGCCAACTTTTGCAAAGACGACTTTGTAAAGAATTGAATATGAGTAAGGTCATCGGCACTACTCTGTACCGTAGTCCCCCGGTAACCAAAAGCCGT
>Ga0302325_10002323_pt1 | contig 46392 bp, 53 predicted proteins | sample Palsa_T0_2_FD_201948 | JGI IMG/M metagenome (GOLD analysis project Ga0302325, IMG submission 201948) | Peat permafrost microbial communities from Stordalen Mire near Abisko, Sweden - Palsa_T0_2 | ecosystem: Environmental > Terrestrial > Soil > Palsa > Peat permafrost | place: Sweden: Abisko...
ACGAGCTCGAGCTTTCGGTGCGTTCGGCCAATTGCTTGAAGAACGACAACATCGTTTATATCGGCGATCTGGTGCAGAAGACCGAGGCCGAAATGCTGCGCACGCCGAATTTCGGGCGCAAGTCGCTAAACGAAATTAAGGAAGTTCTGGTGCAGATGGGCCTGCATCTGGGCATGGAAGTGCCGGGCTGGCCACCCGAAAACATCGAGGAACTCGCAAAACGTTTCGAGGACCATTACTGAGTATCGTCGTCATGGCCGCGATTTTTCGCGGCCATCCGCGTCTTTGAATGCGACGAAGACGGGAATAGCCCGCACAAGCAGTGCGATGACGATTGCGTAAACTGGTAGGACCGCATGCGCCACGCGAAAACGCACAGAAAATTCAACCGCCGCTCGGACCATCGCAAGGCGATGCTGGCCAATCTTGCCAATGCGCTGATCAAGCATGAGCAGATCACCACCACGCTGCCCAAGGCCAAGGACTTGCGGCCGATCGTGGAAAAGCTGGTGACGCTCGGCAAACGCGGCGACCTGCACGCGCGCCGGCAAGCTATCGCGCAGATGCGTGATCTCAGCATGGTCAAGAAGCTCTTCGACGTCATCGGTCCGCGTTATAAAGGCCGCGACGGCGGCTATCTCCGGGTGATGAAAGCCGGCTTCCGCTACGGTGATTCCGCCCCGGTTGCCGTCATCGAGTTCGTCGATCGCGACGTCGAGGCCAAGGGTAAGGATTCAGGCCCGGTTCAAGTCCGCGCCGAAGCGTCGGCTCCGGCCGCCGCATAGGCGGTCGCAGGCCACGCTTCTAAAGACCCGTTCGCGCGCCTATATCGGGGCGGCGCCGATTTGGGAATTATCATGCATCGCTCGCGGCTCCCGGCAACGAAGCTCGCTGTGGCCGTTCTCGCGCTGGCAGCCGTGTCGTCGGCCGCGCCCGCGCAAGACCGCCGTCTTCCGTCTGCGGCCGCCGAGTTGCAGCTTTCCTTCGCGCCAGTCGTCAAGCGCGTGGCGCCGGCGGTGGTCAACGTCTACGCGGCCCGGGTCGTCGAAAACCGCAACCCGTTCATGAACGATCCGCTGTTCCGGCAGTTTTTTGGCGCGGTGCCCCGCGAGCAAGTGCTGCGGTCGCTCGGCTCCGGGGTCATCATCGATGCCGCCGGGCTTGTAGTCACGAATTACCACGTCATCGAAGGCGCGAGCGAAGTGAAGGTGGCGCTCGCCGACAAGCGCGAGTTCGACGCCGAGGTGGCGCTCAAGGACGAGCACTCTGATCTTGCCGTGCTGCGGCTCAAAGCGGCGGGCGAGCGATTCCCGGTGCTGGACTTCGCCAATTCCGATGAGCTGCAAGTCGGCGACGTCGTGCTTGCGATTGGCGATCCGTTCGGCGTCGGCCAAACTGTGACCCACGGCATCGTTTCGGCTTTGGCGCGCACCCAAGTCGGAATAAGCGACTACCGCTTCTTCATCCAGACTGATGCGGCGATCAATCCCGGCAATTCCGGCGGCGCTCTGGTCGATCTCAACGGCCGTCTTGTCGGCATCAATAGCGCGATCTATTCGCGCTCGGGCGGATCGCAGGGAATAGGCTTTGCGATTCCGTCGAACATGGTTCGAGTTGTGGTCGCCTCAGCCAAGGGCGGCAGCGCCGCCGTCAAGCGGCCCTGGCTGGGAGCGAAATTGCAGGACGTGACGCCGGAAATCGCGGAAAGCCTCGGATTGAAGCGTCCGAGCGGCGCGTTGGTGGCGAGTGCCGCCGCGGACGGGCCTGCGGCCAAAGCCGGCATCAAGACCGGCGATCTCATTGTCAGCATCGATGGCACCGCGATCGATGACGCCAACGCCTTCGACTACCGTTTCGCTACCAAGCCGCTTGGCGGCACCGCGGAGATCGGCGTTGTGCGCCACGGCAAAGAGATGGCCTTTCAGGTGGCTTTGCAGACCGCGCCGGACGAGCCGCGCGAGCAGATCGAGATCAAGTCACGCTCGCCGTTCCTCGGCACCACTGTCGCCAACCTGTCGCCGGCGCTCGCCGATGATCTGCGGCTCGATACTCAAACCCGCGGCGTGGTCATCGTCGCCGTCGCCGACGGTTCGGAGGCGCAATCGCTAGGTTTCCAAAAGGGCGATATTGTCCTCTCGGTCAATAATCAAAAAATAGAGCGATCCAACGATCTCGATCGCATCACCCGGACCGGCGGCCGCCAATGGCGCATTACCATCAACCGGGGTGGGCAGCAGATCACGGTCATGTTCACCGGGTGATCACCGTTACCTCTCCCCGCATGCCGGGAGAGGGAGTAAGTAAGACGTCCGATGAGCTCGCGTCCCAAAACCAAATCGCCCAACCTGTTCGCGGCGGCCGGCCTCGAGCGCGACGCGCCGCGGCCGCTCGCCGACAAGCTTCGACCGGACCGGCTTGCCGACGTGGTCGGCCAGGATCATCTGCTCGGTCCGGACGGCGCGCTGACGCGGATGCTGGAAACCCGCTCGCTCGGCTCGTTGATCTTTTGGGGGCCGCCGGGTACCGGCAAAACCACGGTGGCCCGGCTTCTGGCGGAAGCCACCGATCTGCATTTCGAGCAAATCTCGGCGATTTTTTCCGGCGTCGCCGATCTGAAGAGAGTCTTTGACGCCGCGCGCGGCCGGCGGGAAACCGGGCAGGGGACTCTTCTCTTCGTCGACGAGATTCATCGTTTCAATCGGGCGCAGCAGGATTCCTTTTTGCCGGTGGTCGAGGACGGCACCGTGGTGCTGGTTGGCGCGACCACCGAGAATCCGTCCTTTGAGCTGATCGCGCCGCTCCTGTCCCGCGCGCGCGTGCTGGTGTTCAAGCCGCTCGATCCGCCCGCGCTGGAGAAGCTTCTTGCCCGGGCGGAAGAGGTTGAGGCGAAAAGACTGCCGCTCGATGACGATGCGCGCGCGGCCCTGATCCGCATGGCTGACGGCGATGGCCGTGCCGCGCTGACGCTTGCCGAAGAAGTCTGGCGTGCGGTGCGAACGGGCGAAACCTTCGATACTGCGGCGCTGACCGAGATCGTCCAGCGCCGCGCGCCGATCTACGACAAGAAGCAGGACGGCCACTACAACCTGATCAGCGCCCTGCACAAATCGGTGCGCGGCTCGGATGCCGACGCGGCGCTTTATTATCTCGCCCGCATGCTCGATGCCGGCGAGGATCCGCTTTACTTGGCGCGCCGGATTGTCCGCATGGCCGTTGAGGACATCGGGCTAGCCGACCCGCAGGCGCTGGTCATCGCCAATGCCGCGAAGGAGGCTTACGACTTTCTCGGCTCGCCGGAAGGCGAGCTCGCTATCGCGGAAGCGGTGATCTATGTCGCCACCGCACCTAAATCGAACGCGACTTACATGGCGTTCGGTGAGGCGAAGCGCGTCGCCAAGGAGGCGGGCTCGCTGCTCCCGCCCAAGCACGTTCTCAATGCGCCGACCAAGTTGATGAAGACGGAGGGCTACGGCGCGGGATATGAGTACGATCACGACAGCGACGAGGCGTTTTCCGGCCAGGATTATTTCCCGGAGCAACTCGGCCGGCAGAAATTCTACGACCCGCCCGAACGCGGCTTTGAGCGCGAAATCAGAAAGCGGCTGGAATATTGGGCGAAGCTGCGCAAAGAGCGGGGCGACTCTTGATTAAAAAGTGGGGCCAATCGTGAGAGGAGCGCGCGGGCCGCGGCAGCCGGGCGGCGGTAAGCAGATCGCCGGATCGCGCCACCAGCGTCGCTTCGCTCGCCGTCACCCTGAAGTGCGGGCAGAGCGAGCATCGAAGGAGCGAGTCTCGAAGGAGCGGATCTCGAAGGAGCGGATCTCGAAGGGTGACGGCCGGGACGCCGCTGGCCCGAGGCATCAGTCGCAGCACCGCAAAGCGCACGGTTTACCCTCTTCGCTTGCGGGAAAGGGTGGCGAGCGTCCAACGGGACCGGCCCGAAGTGGCCGGCCCGATGGCAGGCTCCAATACGCGACGGGTGAGAGGTTCGGCATCGAAAGTACCCCTCTCCCGCAAGGGGAAAGGGCAAATTCGAGCGCGGTCCAAAACGTCGCGGTCACTGCCGACGAAGCGGGCATGCGGGTTGATCGGTTTTTCGAAGCGCGGTTCCCGGGCTTAAGCTTTTCCCACATCCAGCGCGTGATCCGTAAAGGCGAGGTCCGCGTCGACGGCAAGCGCACGCAGCCCAAAAATCGGCTGCAAGCTGGGCAGAGCGTGCGCATTCCGCCGCTCCGGCTCGACGCGCCGAAGCCCCAGGCCGCCGGCGGCGAAGCGGGCGACAAAACGCGCGAATTCCTCAAATCCATCACGCTGTACGAGGACGCCGATGTGCTCGTGCTCAACAAGCCGATGGGATTGGCGGTCCAAGGCGGTTCCGGCACCGTGCGCCACCTCGACGGCATGCTCGACGTGCTGCGCGACGCCGGCGGCCAGCGGCCGCGCCTGGTGCATCGCCTCGACAAGGACACCGCCGGCTGTTTGCTCGTGGCGAAGACGCGGTTTGCCGCGACAGCGCTCGCCAAGACTTTCCGCACGCGTTCCGCGCGCAAGATTTACTGGGCGCTGGCTGCCGGCGTGCCCAAGGTTCAGCAAGGCCGCATCTCGACCTATCTCGTCAAGGAAGAGCGCGAGGATGAATCGGTGATGCGTATCGCTCGGCATGGCGAGAAGGGCGCTAGCCATGCGGTGACCTACTACGCGGTGGTGGAAACGGCAGGACCGCTGCTGTCGTGGCTGTCGCTCAAGCCGGTGACCGGCCGCACCCACCAATTACGCGCACACATGGCGTATATCGATCATCCGATCGTCGGCGATCCAAAGTATTTCTCGATCGAGAATTGGCAACTGCCCGGCGGCATGCAGAACAAGCTGCATCTTTTGGCGCGGCGCATCGTCGTGCCGCATCCGCGCGGCGGCATCATCGACGCCACGGCGCCGCTGCCGCCGCACATGCAGCAATCGTGGAATCTGCTTGGGCTCGATGCTTCGCGCTATGACCCGATCGTCGACGCGCCCGAGGAATGAGCTCGATGCGACGGGCGGCCGGATCTTCAAGCTAAGCCACATTGTTGAAGAGGCACTGACCTAAAAGCCCGTTGTTTTGACGGCCGTCTTTTGCCCCCCTTGACAGGCAACTAAATGGTTGCATATTGTCGCTATGGATGACGTGTTCAGGGCGCTGGCCGACGCGAGCAGGCGCGAATTGCTCGACCGGCTGCGCGCCGAAAACGGCCAAACGCTGGGCGAGCTGTGTGCGCGTCTCGACATGACGCGGCAGGCGGTGAGCAAGCATCTGGCGATTCTGGAGAACGCCAATCTCGTCGCCACCATGCGGCGGGGGAGGGAGAAGCTGCACTACCTCAATCCGGTCCCGATCCATGAGATCGCCGAACGCTGGATTGGGAAATTCGAACGCTCGCGCCTGCAGGCGCTGAGTGAGCTGAAGAAGGATCTGGAGCGAAGCGACCGCTAGCTGAGCGCGGCGCCGACGAGGTGCTGACGTTTGAGACGGGAGGTTCACGATGTCTGATTTCGTTGTTCACAGTATGCCCGGCAGCCCCTATGGCCGTGCCGTGTTCGCCACCCTTGAGAAAAGCGCGCCAGCTATCGGCTCGTGCCGGTTACGCCCGAGACCGTTAAAGGCGAGCCGCATCTGTCGCGGCATCCATTTGGCCGCGTCCCGGTGCTCGAGCACGGCGATCTAATGCTCTACGAAACGCAAGCAATCCTGCGATATCTCGATCGCGTCCTGCCCGCGCCGGCGCTGACACCGCGCGCGCCGCAAGGGGCTGCGCTGATGGATCAGGTCATGAATGTCTGCGACTGGTACCTGTTTCAGGGTGTCGCCAACGTGATCGGGTTTCAGCGCATCGTCAGGCCGCGTTTGTTGGGCCAGCCGGGTGATGATGCCGCAATCGCGAAGGCGATGCCCAAGGCACACACGGTGATCAACGAATTGTCGCGTCTTTTGGGCGGCAAGCAGTATTTCACCGGCGATGCCGTAACCCTTGCCGACCTGATGGTGGCGCCGCAGCTCGACTTTCTCAGCCAAACGCCGGAGTGGACTGCGATGACCGCCAAGACTGTCAATCTCGGCGCTTGGCTCGATCGCATGAGGGCGCGCAACAGCTTCGTCGCAACGACCTGGGAGCGCATCGCCGCGCTCGCCGCGGCAGCCTGACCCGTTGTCGCGCAAGGTTGCGTTTTTGGACAAGGGAAAATGGAGACGGGGATGAGCGAAAGACCAAAGTTCGTTTACGTGACTTATATTGCCGCGAGCCCGGAGAAAGTCTGGCAAGCCCTGACCGACCCGAACGTCACCGAGAAGTATTGGTTTGGCTTTCGCGTCGCCGCCAACGGCAAGGCCGGCGAGCGCATGACGGCGACGGATCCGAAAGGAAAGGTGGTCCATCACGACCCGATCATTGAAAGCGATCCGCCGCGGCGTCTGTCTTACGCGTGGCAGCCGCCTTACAAGGATTTGCAGGGCGAGCGGCCGTCGCGGGTGACGTTTGAGCTGACTCCGCTGAAGGACCAGACCCGCCTCACCATCATCCATGATGAATTTGACGAGGGCAGCAAGATTTTCGGGCTGATCAGCAAAGGCTGGCCGGCCGTGCTCTCAAGCCTGAAGAGCTTCGTTGAATCCGGCCGCGGCCTCCAGCCGTCGTTTGAGGAGGAAGCGGCGCGCCGCGCCGCCGAAGATGCCGCTTAACGGACGGCGGGCTAGAGCATGATCCCAAAAAGTGGACACCGGTTTTCGGAAAAGATCATGCTCCATCGACAAGCTAGAGCGAGATGACGATTCGAAGAGAAGTCATCGCGCTTAGCGCAAGCTCGCGTTGAATTTATCGAGTGCCGCCGAACCGGGACAGAGCTCCGCCTCGCTCAGCGCATTAAGCGGAGGCTCCACCGTATTGAGGTGGCCGTGCATTTCGTCGGCTTCGGCGGCGACGTAGAGGAGACCGGTGACGATCTGCCCCTTGGCGGCGTGCTGCGCCAAGAAATGCATGGCGGCAAGGCGGTCGTGCACGTCGTATTCGGCGTCGCGCTTGCGGAGCGCAAGGGTCGAGCCATCGTGTTGCTGCACCAGCTCGACACTGCCCGGCGCGTAATCGACGGTGATCGCGGCGCGCCCGGTGATGAAATCGAGCTTGTTGACCGCGTCATTGTGCTCGCGCACGTAATCGAAGCTCTTGGTCGAGCCGGGATGATTGTTAAACGCCACGCAGGGCGAGATCACGTCGATGAAGGCCGCGCCGCGATGCTCGATGGCGGCCTTGATGAGCGGGGTGAGCTGCGTTTTGTCGCCCGAAAATGACCTCGCCACGAAGCTCGCGCCGACCTGGAGCGCAATGCCGACGAGGTCGATGGAGGCATCGGTGTTGACGACACCACGCTTCGACTTCGAGCCGGGATCGGCGGTGGCGGAAAACTGGCCTTTGGTCAGGCCGTAAACGCCGTTGTTCTCCACGATATAGACCATATCGACGCCGCGGCGGATGGCGTGCGCGAACTGGCCGAAGCCGATGGAAGCGGAATCGCCGTCGCCCGAGACGCCGAGATAGATCAGATCGCGATTGGCGAGATTAGCCCCGGTGAGCACCGAAGGCATGCGCCCGTGCACGGAATTAAAGCCGTGCGAATTGCCGAGGAAATAGGTCGGCGTTTTCGACGAGCAGCCGATGCCCGAGAGCTTGGCCACGCGATGCGGGGCGATCGAGAGCTCGAAGCAGGCCTCGATGATGGAGGCGGAAATGGAATCATGGCCGCAGCCGGCGCATAGCGTCGAGACGGCGCCCTCATAGTCGCGGTGAGTGAAGCCGAGTTCGTTCTTCGGCAGGTCGGGATGATGGAATTTCGGCTTGACGACGTAGGTCATGACTTAACTTTGCCCTTGCGCAGCGGAGTGACTTTCAGCGCGTCGAGACGATCGGCGATGGCGCCTGCAATGAACCGGGCGGTAATCGGGGTGCCGTCGTAATGCAGGATCGGCACCAGCCGCACCGGGTCGACGTTGCATTCATTGACGATTAGCGAGCGAAGCTGGCCGTCACGGTTCTGCTCGACCACGAAAGTGAAATCGTGCTCGGCGAGAAAGCTCGTGACACTGGAATGGAAGGGAAAAGCCCGCACCCGCAGCCGGTCGAGCGCGTGGCCGTCGGCTTCAAGGAGCTCGATCGCCTCGTCCATCGACGGCGAGGTCGAGCCGAAATAGATGACGCCATACTTGGTAGGTTTGTGCGCGTTGGCCTGCAACGGCCGCGGCACCAAATCCTTCGCCGTTTCGAACTTCCGCAACAGCCGCTGCATGTTGTCCGAATAGGCCGGGCCCTCTTCGGTGTAGCGGGCATAGCGGTCGCGCGATGTGCCGCGGGTGAAGAACGAACCCTTGCTCGGATGCGTACCGGGAAGCGTGCGATAGGGGATACCGTCGCCGTCGACATCGAGATAACGGCCGAAATCGGCGCCGGCTTCAAGCGCGGTCGCTGTCATCAGTTTGCCGCGGTCGAACTTGCGGCTGTCGTCCCAGGTCAGCGGCCGGCAGAGCCGATGGTTCATGCCGATGTCGAGATCGAGCATGACGAAGATTGGCGTTTGCAGCCGGTCGGCGAGATCAAACGCGGTGGCGCCGAACTCGAAGGCTTCGGTGGCGTCTTCCGGAAACAGCAGCACGTGTTTGGTATCGCCGTGCGAGGCGTAGGCGCAGGAAATGAGATCGGTCTGTTGCGTGCGCGTCGGCATTCCCGTCGAGGGGCCGGCCCGCTGCACGTCGAAGATGACGGCGGGAATCTCGGCGAAATAGGCAAGGCCGAGAAATTCCTGCATCAGCGAAATTCCCGGCCCCGACGTCGCGGTAAACGCGCGCGCCCCGTTCCAGCTGGCGCCAATGACGATGCCGATCGAGGCGAGCTCGTCCTCCGCCTGGATGATCGCGAACTTGTTCTTTTTTGTTGCCGGGTCGACGCGCATGCGCTGGCAATGGCGCGTGAACGCCTCGGCGAGCGACGAGGACGGCGTGATCGGATACCAGGCGCAGACGGTGGCGCCGCCATAGACGGCGCCGAGAGCGGCGGCGGAGTTGCCCTCGATGAAAATGCGATCGCCGACCCCGTTTGCGCGCTTGAGCCGCAAACGGAGCGGGTGCTCGACATTCATGGTCACCCAGTCGCGGCCGAGATGGAGCGCGTGCCGGTTGGCGTCGAACAGTTTCTCCTTGCCCTTGTATTGTTCGCCGATGAGCTTTTCGATTTCGGCCACGTCCATATCGAGCAGCGCGGAAAGCGCGCCGAGATAGATGATGTTCTTGAACAACTGGCGCTGGCGCGGATCGGTATATTCGCGATTGCAGATCGCGGTCAGCGGCACGCCGATTACGGTGATGTCGTCGCGGAACTTCGACTTCGGCAACGGTTTGGTTGAATCGTACAGCAAATAGCCGCCGGGCTCGATGCCGGCCACATCCTTGTCCCAGGTCTGCGGGTTCATCGCCACCATAAAATCGGTGCCGCCGCGAGCGCCGAGATGGCCGGACTCCGAAATGCGCACCTCATACCAGGTGGGCAGCCCCTGAATGTTCGAGGGGAAAATGTTGCGCGGCGCGACCGGGATGCCCATGCGGATGACCGCCCGCGCGAACAATTCGTTGGCGCTGGCGGAGCCGGACCCATTGACGTTGGCAAACCGGATGACGAAGTCGTTTACGCTCTGGATTGGCATGCTTGTTCTGCGAGAGTCATGTCGATGAGGTATTTCTGCATGTCCCACGCGCCGGTGGGACACCGCTCGGCGCACAACCCGCAATGCAGACAGACATCCTCATCTTTGACCATGATGCGGCCCGTCTTGAGGCTGTTGCCGATATAAAGGTCCTGCGTGGGATTTTCGGCGGGAGCTTGCAGGCGTGAACGCAGATCGGCTTCTTCGCCGTTCGCGGTGAAGGTGATGCAATCCATCGGGCAGATATCGACGCAGGCGTCGCATTCGATGCACAGCTGGCCGGTAAATACCGTCTGCACGTCGCAGTTAAGGCAGCGCTCGGCTTCCTTGAGCGCCAAATCGGGGTCGTAACCGAGTTCAACCTCCGCCCTGATATCGCGCAAAGCCACGACCTTTTCCCGATGCGGCACGCGATAGCGCTTGTCGGGGGCGATCTCGTTGTCATAGCTCCACTCGTGGATGCCCATCTTCTGGCTGCTGATCTTCATCTCCGGCGCCGGACGGACATTGACATCCGCATCGCGGCAGAAACGGTCGATCGAAATCGCCGCCTCATGGCCGTGCGCCACGGCCCAGATGATGTTCTTCGGTCCGAAGGCCGCGTCACCGCCGAAAAACACCTTTGGATTGCTCGACGCCATGGTCTTCGTATCGACCTTCGGCATGTTCCATTTGTCGAACTCGATGCCGCAATCGCGCTCGATCCATGGAAAGGCGTTTTCCTGACCGACTGCGACCAACACGTCGTCGCAAGGAAAATGCTCGTCGGGCTCGCCGGTGGAGACGAGTTCGCGGCGCCCCTTGGCATCGCGCACCGCTTTCACCTTCTCGAAAACGACGCCCGTGAGCTTGCCGCCTTCGTGGGTGAATTCCTTGGGCACGAGGTAATTGAAGATCGGAATGTCCTCGTGCATGGCGTCTTCCTTTTCCCAGGGAGACGCCTTCATTTCTTCGAAGCCGGAGCGGACGATCACTTTAACGTCTTCACCGCCGAGCCGGCGCGAAGACCGACAGCAATCCATGGCGGTGTTGCCGCCGCCGAGCACAATGACGCGTTTGCCGATCTTTTCGATGTGACCGAAGGAGACGCTGGCGAGCCAGTCGATGCCGATGTGAATATTCTTCGCCGCTTCCTTGCGGCCGGGGACGTCAACATCGCGGCCGCGCGGCGCCCCGCAGCCGACGAAGATCGCGTCAAAATCTTCTGCCAGCAGCGCCTTCATAGAGTCGACGCGCTTGCCGCCGTTAAATTCGACGCCAAGGCCGAGAATGTAACCGCATTCTTCGTCGATCACGCTTTCCGGCAGACGGAATTTCGGAATCTGCGTGCGCATCATTCCGCCGGACAGCGGATCCTGGTCGATAACGACACACTGGTAACCCATCGGCGCAAGGTCGCGCGCCACGGTGAGCGAGGCGGGGCCTCCGCCCACGAGCGCGATGCGTTTGCCGTTTTTGCTCGCCGGCGGCTTCGGCAAGCGATCGCGGATATCTTCCTTGAAGTCGGCGGCGACACGTTTCAAGCGGCAGATAGCGACCGGCTCTTTCTCGACCCGGCCGCGCCGGCAAGCGGGCTCGCACGGGCGATCACATGTGCGGCCGAGCACGCCGGGAAAGACATTCGAATGCCAATTGACCATGTAGGCGTCGCCGTAGCGGCCCGCCGCGATCAAACGGATGTATTCTGGGACCGGCGTGTGCGCTGGGCAGGCCCACTGACAATCTACGACCTTATGGAAGTAGTTCGGAGCTGAAATGTTAGTTGGTTCCATTCCCACTTCTCTTACACGCAGCATCCCGCCGAGTTGCTTTGACAGGTATCAACGCCGCTGCGCGGATCGGCATCTTCCGGCGGACAGGCTCAGTGCCGAATCCGGGGCTGGATACTAGTCGGGCGAACTGTGGATTTCCACCGCTTCTGCTTGTTTTAACAATGTTTTGTCGCTCGTTTTCCCTAACGAAAACGTCGTTGCAGCCGCGAACGATCCGCCTGCGGGACCGGCTAGTGTGACGCATCAAACCATCGAGATAAGATATTGGAAAGAATGACGATTTTTTGTGGAGCGAGCCGGGAATGCTCGAAATTTCCTGGCGCTCAGGAGGTTACGCTGCTGTGCACCACCCATTTCGCTATGGTCTAAGGTCTAATCTGTCATGCGCAAACCGTTTGAGAATGTGCCGCGGCAAGACCCGATCGAGGCGGCGCGGCGCGGGGCGGCGCCGGAGAAGCGCCGCCGGTTTTACGAGACCGTAAGCAGCGCGGCTCTCGCGGCTGGCGGCGGCTTTGAAGTGCTGCTCGATGGCAAGCCAGTGCGAACTCCGGCGGGCTGCATCCTTGCCGCGCCATCGGCTCCGCTTGCGCAGGCCATCGCCGCGGAATGGCAAGCGCAGGGCGAGGTGATCAATCCCGCAAGCATGCCGCTCACGCGCCTCGCCAACACAATCATCGACGGCGTGTCCGATCGGGCGGATGCGGTGGCGGCGGAAGTGAAGAAGTATCTCGCCTCCGATCTTATTTGTTATCGCGCGACTTCGCCGCAAAAGCTCGTCGAACGCCAGGCGCAGCATTGGGATCCGATTGCGGCGTGGGCCGAGACGGCACTCAGCGCGCGCTTTTTGGTGACCGACGGCGTCGTGCACATTGCGCAGCCGGACGTAGCCCTTATGGCGGCGGGCGCCGCCGTTCCGCAGGACGCGTGGCGGCTTGGCGCTGTCCATGCCGCGACCACCTTGGCGGGCTCAGCGCTGATCGCACTTGCGCTCGTGGAAGGACGGCTGTCCGCCGACGAGGCGTGGGCGGCCGCGCATGTCGACGAGGACTGGAATATTGCGCAATGGGGCGAGGACGAACTCGCCATGCAGCGCCGCGCCTTCCGCTTCGCCGAGTTTGCCGCCGCGGCGATGGTGCTGCGTTTGGTATAGACCGCGTCGGGCGATGGCTGTCGAGCTAACGCTTCGCCGATCGAGATTATTAGAGATCGCTCTTTAACTGCCGCGTAACGCGCCACACCGTATTGCCGACATCATCCGCGATGAGGAGGGCACCCGACTTGTCAAACGCGACGCCGACCGGGCGTCCCCGTGCTTTGTCGCCGTCAAGGAATCCAGTGACGAAGTCCTGGGCCTTGCCGCTCGGACGACCGTCCGCGAACGGCACGAAGACAACCTTGTAACCGTTGAAGTCAGGCCTATCCCAACTGCCGTGCTCGCCGACAAACGCTCCGCCGCGGAAAGCATCGGGAAGGCCGGCGCCGGTATTGAAGGCAAGACCGAGCGGGGCAACGTGAGAGCTCAGCGCGTAATCGGGAACGATGGCCTTCGCGACCAAATCGGGACGCTGCGGCTGCACGCGCGGATCAAGATGCTGGCCGTAATAGCTGTATGGCCAACCGTAAAAGCCGCCGTCTTTGACCGACGTGAGATAGTCCGGCACCAGATTGGGACCAAGTTCGTCGCGCTCGTTCACGACGGTCCACAAAGCGCCGGTTTGCGGCTCCAAGCTCAGCCCATTCGGGTTGCGCAGACCACTGGCGAAGATGCGCCAGCGTCCCGAGCTGCGGTCGACCTCCCAAATGGCGGCGCGGTTTTCTTCAGCCTGCAATCCGTTCTCGGTGATGTTGCTGTTCGAACCCACGCCCACATAGAGGAGCGATCCGTCGCGGCTGGCGACGAGACTCTTTGTCCAGTGATGGTCGATCGGGCCGCCAGGAAGCGGCGTGAGCGTCGTGCCCGGCGCGGTGATTGTCGTGTCCCCGTCTTTGTAGCGATACCGCACAATCGCATCGGTATTGGCGACGTAGAGGTCATTACCAACTAGCGCCACGCCGAACGGCGAATTCAGGTTGTCGAGAAAGACGCCGTGGCTCGCCGCGGCGCCGTCGCTTCCCAGGCCGTGCAACAGCGTGATTCGATTGCTCTTCTGTGCGCCGGCCGAGGTCGCTTGCGCCTCGACGAGGTGCATCACCAAATCTTTCGGACGCCTGATTGCCGCAGCCTTCGGTGCCTTAGACTCCACCACCAGCACGTCACCGTTCGGCAAGACGTAGAGCGAGCGCGGATGTTGCAATCCCTTGGCCAGCGCCTCGACCTTGAGCGCCGACGCGGCTGTCGGACTTTCGCCATCCTTCCATCCGACCACTTTGGCGATATGCGTCGGAGGCAACAGGTATTGCCGGATCTCCGGCAGGTTGGGATTGGGCCCGATCTGACTCGTGATGTCGAAGGGAGCGTCGTCGCAACCGGCAAGCGCCCACGCGGCCGCACCAAATAGCGCGGCGCGTGCGATCCATCGCGGTCCGTCGCAGGCAAAAAAGCTCACGGCCCGCCTCCGACCCGATACCGGTAAACCATCGACCAACCGAGCCAGCCGGTGAACAACAGGATCACGACGGTTAGCGCCGAAAGGGTCAAACCGAGCGGAACGACCGAAGTATAGGCGTCGCGGCTGTGGATCAACGTGTTGAATGTCGCCACTACCAGCACCGCGATATTGCCAACCGCATGCGGCCATGCCGGCGGCACCCTGCGCACCAGGCGATTGCCGAGAAAATCGACGATGCCGGCGATTGCGGCCAGCCAGCCGACCATAGTGCCGACGGTCACGAGCCATGCAGAGAAGTCCGCCCACGTTATCTCGGCGGTCTACCAATACATCAGATCGGTCAAAAGCGTTCCGACAAAGCACGCGATCGGAATGGGCACGAGGATCGGATGAATGGGATGGCTGCCGATGCGAGCCGTCGAGCGAATAATGACGTTGCGAAATGGTGGCGGCTCCAACGTTACTTCCGGTTCGGTCTCCGAGCTTAGCAAGGCGTTACGCTCACCCGTAGCGGCGCTAACGCTCGCGCTGCCAACGGAATTCCGATCTGCTTGCACGGAGTGCCTCGCGATTAGACCGCCACAGGGCCCGAGTTTGCGTTGATAACGCCTCCTCCCGTTGTTCGTTCAAATGGACGCGGCCCATTGCCATGCTTGAAAGCCTTGCTCCGTCAAAGGGCGCGCTCGCACCTTCGAGTGAAGTTCGCTAAGTGTGAAGGGCATTTGCTAGGTTTTGGACTTCACGGGTGATCAAGGTTCCGAGCATCGCCATTGTGGGCGGCGGTCTTGCCGGGTTGGCGGTGGCGGCAGCGCTCGCCAAATTCGGCTTCGCCGCTGAGGTTTTCGAGGCCGCGCCGCATCTCGCCGAGATTGGCGCCGGCGTCAATGTCAGCCCACAGGCGATCCGGGTGTTGCGCGCAATCGGGCTTGGCGAGGCCGTCGCCGCGGTGGCCAATGTCGCGCCCGGGGTGCTCACGCGTGACATTCACTCCGGTGCCACGCTCGACTATCGCGATCACGCGAGTGTGGAGACGCGTTTCGGCGCGCCGCTCTGCACTTTCCATCGCGCCGATCTACTCGAAGCGCTGGCGTATGGCCTCGATCGCCGCCGCATTCATCTTGGGCATCGCCTGGTCGCCATGGACGAGGGGACGGACGGCGTCGAATTGCGTTTTGCCAACGGCGTCACCCGTGACGCGGAGCTTTTACTCGCGGCCGACGGCATTCACTCGCAGGTGCGGCGCACGCTCTATGGTGACGATCATCCCTCCTATACCGGACAGATGGTGTGGCGGGCGCTTGTTGCCGGCGCGAGAGTCCCGGCCGGCGTGCTCGATCCATCGGGCCACGTTCAGTGGCTCGGATCGGGCCGCCACTTCTTCGCTTATTACCTGCGGGGCCGCGACGTGGTGAACATCGTCACCCAGCAAGACACCGAGCAATGGGTCGAGGAGGGCTGGTCGATACCGGGCGATGTGGCAGAGATGCGCACGAGCTTCCCCAATCCCGAACCGCGGCTTGCGGCGCTCATTGACGCGGCGACGGCGTGCTCGAAATGGGGCCTGTTCCTGCGTCCGCTCACCGAGAATTGGGGCCACGGCCGCATCCAGCTCATTGGCGACGCCGCGCATGCAATGTTGCCCAACGCCGGGCAGGGCGCCGCTCAGGCGTTCGAAGATGCCTATATTCTCGCGCGCTGGCTTGCCACGCTGCCGGCCGATCCAGTCGCGGCCATGGAAAACTTTCGCCGCGTCCGCATTCCGCGGGTGCACGCGGTCCAGCGCAGCTCGTCATTTATCGTGCGGGCCAAGCATGATTACGATCCGCGAGGGCCGGACATCGCGGCGAAAGTCGACGCCGTCGAGGCCATGGCATGGATCTGGGGGTATGATGCCGTCGCGAACTGGAACCGGGAACCGGCGGTGCCGGCCGGTCCGTAGAACAGTTAGTGGTCCGATTCTAACATTCGCATCCCAGTTCGGCAGCCTATCATGCGAATGTTAGAATCAAAGGACCACTAGCAAATATAAGTCGTAGGGAGCTTTGGATTTGACCTTCGCTTCGCAAACTCGCGGCCCGGGGGGTAGCGAACGTCAAATCCGCTCCACTAGCCGCCGGTGACGCTCATGTGGCGCGCAAGCGCCGGCCGGCGATGGCGCCGGTCGATGACGAAATCGTGGCCCTTGGGCTTGCGCGCGATAGCCGCGTCAATCGCGTCCTGCAGAAGTTCGTTGCCTTCGGAAGCGCGTAACGGCTTGCGCAAATCGGCGGCGTCGGCCTGACCAAGGCACATATAAAGAGTACCGGTGCAGGTCACGCGCACCCGGTTGCACGATTCGCAGAAATTGTGGGTCAGCGGGGTGATAAAGCCAAGCCGCCCCCCCGTTTCGGCAACACGCACGTAACGTGCCGGGCCGCCGGTACGGTAATCCAGATCTTCAAGCGTAAATCGCTGGGCCAAACCCGCGCGCACCATCGAGAGCGGCAAGTATTGGTCGAGACGGCCTTCGCCGACATCGCCGAGCGGCATGACTTCGATCAGCGTCAAATCCATGCCGCGCCCGTGCGCCCACTCGATCAGGCGGGGCAGTTCATCCTCATTCGCGCCCTTGAGCGCGACGGTGTTGATCTTGACGTGCAGGCCGGCGGATTGCGCAGCGTCAATCCCGGCGAGCACCTCATTCAAAGCGCCCCAGCGCGTAATGTTACGGAATTTGCCGGCATCGAGCGTATCGAGCGAGACATTTATGCGCTTGATGCCCAGGGCTGCGAGATCGGCGGCATATTTGACGAGCTGCGAGCCGTTCGTTGTGAGCGTGAGTTCTTCAAGGCGGCCGGATTGAAGATGTCGAGACAGTGTCGAGAACAAGGTCATGATGCCGCGGCGCACCAGCGGCTCGCCGCCGGTGAGGCGAAGCTTGCGTACGCCGCGCGCGACGAACGCGGAGCAGAGCCGGTCGAGCTCTTCAAGCGTGAGCAAATCGGCCTTCGGCAAAAAGGCCATGTGCTCGTTCATGCAATAGACGCAGCGGAAATCGCAGCGGTCGGTCACGGAGACGCGCAGATATGTTATCTCGCGGCCGAACGGATCGATCAGCGTCGGACGAGCAATGCTCCCATCGAGGGCGCAATCAAATTCCGGGATAGGCAAGGGTTCCACCATACACGCTGTCCATCGGCAGGCGTTTTCGGTGCCCAAAGCTCCATACGAGCTTCACTGGGCGCAACCGGCACACTACCACATATAGGTTAGCGTTCCAGTCCGATAAAGCCCTGACTATCCAAGGCATTATTGACGAAGCCGAGGTCAGTGATCGCGGCCGGAAGCTGCGCGAAGGAGCTTATGACCCGATCGGGTCGCAGTGAGGCGATGGGCACATCGGTATAGCCGAAATCAACCGCCACGATCGGCACGGCGGCCGCCCGGGCGGTGTTCACGTCGATCGGCGAATCCCCGATCATGATTGCGCGCTTCGGGTCGCCGCCGGCGCGCATGACGGTCGCGCGGAACACCTGCGGGTTGGGCTTCTGAATACCGAAAGTGTCTTGACCGCATATCGCGGCGAAACGCCGGCTGAGCCCGAGCTTATCCAACAGGCGCGTGGCGAGCCATTCGAGCTTGTTGGTGCATATCGCGAGCCGGTGACCCGCCGCGGCAAGCCGATCGAGCACTTGCTCGACTGCGGGGAAGGGGCGGGAGCGGTCTGCAATATGCTCGGCGTAGTGGGCGACGAACGCCGTGTAGAGCTCATCCACACCGGCCGGCGAGCAGTCCCGTCCTTCGGCCGCCAGCGCGCGTTCGATCATGCCTCTCGCCCCGCCGCCGATCAGCGGACGCGCGGCGTCGAAACGCACCGCCGGCAGATCGTGGCGGACAAGCGTAAAATTGAGCGTGTCGATCAGATCGGGGGCGGTATCAACAAGTGTGCCGTCGAGATCGAAAACCAGAGTCAGCATGGTTTTGCCTAACCGGCAAGGACCTCAGGCGCAAGCGTGCGTGCCGTCGGGGTTATCCGATTTCGTTGATTTTGCAGCTTGTTCGTTAACCGCCAGCCGATTCCATTGCCACCGCTTTTGCCCTACACAGCAGCGATGGATATCGAATCGTACAAACGTGCCGCTGCGGCTCGCGCCGTGGATTTCGTACAGCCGGGCATGCGGCTTGGGCTCGGGACCGGCTCGACCGCCGCTCATTTTGTTGATCTTCTGTCGGAGCGAGTCCGTGCGGGTCTGGATGTCGTCGCGGTGCCGACCTCGGAAGCGACACGTGAGCGCGCGGCGCGCGGCGGCATCGCGCTGACGACCCTGGACGAAACTCCACAACTGGATCTGACCGTCGATGGCGCCGACGAGGTGGCGCCGGACCTGAGCCTGATCAAGGGCGGCGGCGGCGCGCTCTTGCGCGAGAAGATCGTCGCCGCTGCCTCAGCGCGGATGATTGTGATCGCCGATGAATCGAAATGGGTATCGGTGCTCGGTCAATTCCCATTGCCCATCGAAATTTCGCCGTTCGGTTCGATTGCGATTTGGCGCGCGATCGAGGCCGCCAACGCCGATGCCGGCTGTCCGGGGCCTATCGCAATGCGTCAGGGACGAGACGGTCGCCCGTTCGAGACTGACGGTGGGCACTGGCTTCTCGATGCCAAGCTGCAGCGCATTCCCGATCCGCCGGCATTGGCAGCCCGCCTCGCCCAAATTCCGGGAGTGATGGAGCATGGGTTGTTCATCGGCCTGGCGCACACTGCCGTCCTCGCCGGCCCGAACGGGGTACGCCTCGTCGAACGACCCTGAAATCCCTACATAACGTCCCAAACGCTTTTGGTGTCCGCATGTCCGATTACGATGTCGACCTGTTTGTTATTGGTGGAGGCTCGGGCGGTGTGCGTGCCGCGCGCATGGCGGCGCAGCACGGCGCGCGCGTCATGCTTGCGGAAGAATACCGCGTCGGTGGTACCTGCGTCATTCGAGGCTGTGTGCCGAAAAAGCTATTGGTCTATGCCTCGCGTTTCCGCGCTGAGTTCGAGGACGCCGCGGGCTATGGCTGGGACGTTGCGCACGCGACGTTCGATTGGCGGACACTGATCGCCAACAAAGACAAAGAGATCGCGAGGCTCGAAACCGCGTATACCACCACACTCGAAAAAGTCGGCGTTGCCATCGTCAAGCAACGAGCGGTGTTGGCCGATGCTCACACGGTTGAGCTCGCCGACGGCAAGCGCGTCCGCTCCGCTTACATTCTGATCGCCACCGGTGGCGCGCCGACTTACGGCGATCCCATTCCCGGCATCGAGCATGCGATCTCCTCCAACGAGGCATTCCATTTGGAGCGGCTGCCATCGCACGTGCTGATTCAGGGCGGCGGCTATATCGCGCTGGAGTTTGCCGGCATTTTTGCCGGCCTCGGTTCGCGCGTGACGCTCGTGTACCGCGGCGACAAGTTGTTGCGCGGTTTTGATGACGACGTTCGGCAACACGTGCGCACCGACATGGAAAAGCGGGGTATTCGCGTCCTGACCGGTTGCAAGGTTGCGACGATCGAGCGAACCGAGTCTCACTTCGTCGCCGGGCTCACCGGCGGCACGCAAGTCAGGGCCGACTGCGCCATGTTCGCCACCGGGCGGGCCCCCAATATCGCCAAACTCGGCTTGAAGGGGGCCGGCGTCACGATTGCCGACAACGGTGGCATCGCCGTCGACGAATATTCGCGCACCAGTGCCGGAAGCATCTATGCCATCGGTGACGTCACCAACCGCGTCAATCTCACGCCGGTCGCCATCCGCGAAGGCGCCGCCTTCGCCGATACGGTGTTTGGCGGGAAGCCAACGGTGGTCGACCTCACTAATGTGCCGACGGCCGTCTTCTCAGAGCCGGAGGTTGGCGCCGTAGGGCTCACCGAGGCGGAGGCCCGCGCGCGGCTTCCGCAGACCGACATTTACCGGGCGATGTTTCGGCCGCTGAAAGCGACGTTGTCGGGCCGCGACACAACGGTGCTGATCAAGCTCGTGGTCGACGGGCAGAGCGACCGCGTCGTCGGCTGCCACATCGTGGGGGAGGCCGCCGCCGAAATGGTTCAGGTGGCCGCGATTGCCGTAAAGATGAAGGCGACGAAGGCAGATTTCGACGCCACGATGGCGCTTCATCCGACCACGGCCGAGGAGCTGGTCACCATAAGGAATAAAACTGCGAGCTACGCGCGCGAAGCCGCGGAATAGGCGGCTTTTTCCGCCCTGTCGTGTGATATAGCCGCGCTGTATATATGCGCCGTCATTCCGGCGAAGCCGCATAGCGGCGAGAGCCGGAATCCATAACCACCGGTCGTGAATATGGATTCCGGGCTCGCCCTTCGAGCGCCCGGAATGACGCTGGAGACGTTGATGTCGAAACGAACAAACGCGGCGAAGTGGAGCCCGGATTCATGGCGCAAAAAGCCGATTGTCCAGGTCCCGGAATACCCGAGCGGCGCGGCTTTGGCCGAGGTCGAGGCGCAGCTCGCGAGCTTTCCGCCGCTGGTTTTTGCCGGCGAGGCGCGCAACCTTAAACGATCGCTGGCGAGCGTTGCCGCCGGCGACGCTTTCCTGCTGCAAGGCGGCGACTGCGCGGAAAGTTTCGCCGAGCACGGCGCCAATAACATTCGCGACTTCTTCCGCTTGTTCTTGCAGATGGCGGTGGTGCTGACCTACGCCGCTGCTTCACCGGTAGTGAAGGTCGGGCGCATCGCCGGGCAGTTCGCCAAGCCGCGGAGTTCTCCGACCGAGAAGCGCGACGGCAAGGAGCTGCCGGCTTATCGCGGCGACATCATCAACGGCACCGATTTCACCGCGGAGTCGCGCACGCCCGACCCGCGCCGGCAGCTCGAGGCCTATCGGCAGTCCGCGGCGACCTTGAACCTCCTGCGTGCGTTCGCGACCGGCGGATACGCGAACCTGTCGAACGCGCATCAATGGATGCTGTCCTTCGTGAAGGACTCTCCACAGTCGAAACGTTATCAGGAGCTCGCCGGTCACCTGACCGAAGCGCTCGATTTCATGCGCGCCTGCGGCGTTGATCCGGAAATCCACCCGGAGATGCGCACGACCGACTTTTTCACCAGCCATGAAGCTCTATTGCTCGGCTTCGAACAGGCCTTTACCCGCGTCGATTCCACGACGGGGGACTGGTACTGCACGTCGGGCCACATGCTGTGGATCGGCGATCGCACCCGGCAAAGCGACCACGCCCACGTGGAATTCTGCCGCGGCATCAGGAATCCACTCGGCTTGAAGACCGGTCCGACGCAGAAGCCCGATGAGCTGCTCAAGCTTATCGACATCCTCGATCCCGACAACGAGCCCGGCCGCCTGACGCTGATCTGCCGCATGGGCGCGGACAAGGCCGCCGAACATCTGTCGCGCCTCCTGCGCGCGGTGAAGCGCGAGGGCCGCAACGTGGTGTGGTCGTGCGATCCGATGCACGGCAACACCATTACCTCGATGACCGGGTACAAGACGCGGCCATTCGATCAAATCCTCAAGGAGGTGCGGACGTTTTTCCAGGTGCATGCCGCCGAAGGCACCTATGCCGGCGGCGTACATCTGGAAATGACGGGGCAGAATGTCACCGAATGCACCGGCGGCGCGCGCGCAATCAGCGACGAGGACCTCAACGACCGTTATCACACGGTGTGCGATCCCAGGCTCAACGCCGAGCAATCGCTCGACCTCGCATTCCTGCTCGCCGATCTCTTGAAGGCCAAGCGTTCGCTCGCGGCTAAGCCGCTGCCGGCCGTCGCCGGCCCTTAAGGAGCGGCAAACCTTCGCTATGAACGAGCGCCTTGACGACCGCGTTGCCATTGCCGTGGCGCAGCTCAACCCCGTCGTCGGCGAGGTTACCGGCAATCTCGAGCGCGCCCGCGCGGCGCGCGCGCAAGCGTTCCGCGACGGCGCCGACGTTGTCGCTTTCTCTGAACTCTTTGTCGCCGGTTACCCGCCGGAGGATCTGGTGCTCAAGCCGGCCTTTCAGGCCGCGTGCCGCGCCGCTGTCGAAACGCTGGCGCGCGAAACTGCCGACGGCGGGCCCGGCGTGCTTATCGGCACGCCCTGGGTCGAGGACAAGAAGCTCTACAATGCCTACGCGCTCCTGACCGGCGGGCGCATTGAAGCGATCCGCTACAAGGTGGACCTCCCGAATTACGGCGTGTTTGACGAGAAGCGGGTGTTCGCTGCTGGGCCGCTGCCGGGCCCAATCGTCATCAAGGGAATCCGCGTCGGCATCCCGATTTGCGAGGATATTTGGGGACCGGAGGTGGTCGAGTGCGTAGCGGAAACGGGCGGCGAAATTCTGCTCGTTCCGAATGGCTCGCCTTATTGGCGCGGCAAGACCGAAGAACGCCTCAACATTGTGCTTAATCGCGTGGTCGAAACGGGGTTGCCGCTCATTTACGTGAATCAAGTCGGCGGCCAGGACGAGCTCGTCTTCGATGGCGCTTCGTTTGCGGTGAATGCCGACCGCTCGATCGGTTTCCAACTACCCGAATTCCAGAAAGCGGTGGTGACGACGCATTGGACGCGCGTTGACGGAGTTTGGCGCTGCAAGCAAGGGGTGATGGCCGCGGCCGCGGAGTTGGATCGGGCCGATTACACCGCCTGCATGGTGGGCCTGCGCGACTACGTCGATAAGAACGGGTTTAAGGGCGTCGTGCTCGGCCTTTCCGGCGGCGTTGATTCTGCATTGTGCGCGGCGCTTGCTGTTGACGCGCTCGGTGCCGAGCGGGTGCGCTGCGTGATGCTGCCGTACCGCTACACCTCACAAGAGTCGCTCGACGACGCCGCGGCGATCGCGCGCGCTCTCGGCGTTCGCTACGACATCGTGCCGATCGAGCGGGCGGTGAGCGGACTGGACGCATCCCTTGGCGAAATTTTTGCCGGTGCGCCGACCGATGTCACCGAAGAGAACCTGCAATCGCGTGCCCGCGGCACCATCCTGATGGCGATCTCCAACAAGTTTGGGCTCATGGTGGTGACGACCGGGAACAAGTCCGAAATGTCGGTTGGGTACGCCACGCTCTACGGTGACATGAATGGCGGCTTCAATCCGATCAAGGATCTTTACAAGACCGAGGTCTATCGCCTGGCGAAGCTGCGCAACCGCTGGAGGCCGGCAGGTGCCCGCGGTCCGGATGGGCCGGTGATGCCCGAAAATGTGATCACGCGCGCGCCAAGCGCCGAGTTGCGTGAAAACCAGACCGACCAGGATACGTTGCCACCCTACGATGCGCTCGATCAAATCCTCGAACGCTTGGTCGAACGTGAGGAACCGGTCGCGGCCATTGTCGCCGCCGGCTTCGATCGGGCGACGGTGATGAAAATCGAGCGCATGCTCTATCTTGCCGAATACAAGCGCCGGCAGGCCGCGCCGGGCGTCAAAGTGACATTGAAGAATTTCGGCCGCGACCGGCGTTATCCGATCACCAGCCGGTTTCGCGATCCCGGAACCGATCCTGCGGCATCCGAAACCGCGGCGCCGAAGAGTCCGATCACGGCCAAAGCCGGGAGTCAGGATTTTTAAGACGGCGTTCTCGCTTTGCCACCGCGCAAATCAATACCGCAATATCACGCCGGCGCGCAGATAAGGACCGAGGCGGTTGAATGAGTCGATGGCCGCGCCCGCGGCCGCCGTCCATTCGAATCCACTCAAGCGAAATGCCGTGATGTGCGCACCAAGCCGCCATTCGTGATAGTCGATGCACCACAGCGCTTGCGCTTCCGGACCGGCAAAGAAGCTATCGTATAAGCGCCAGCCGGTAGCGGCCCGTGCCGAGCCGATCAGTGCGATGGAGGCGACGGAGCCATCGAGCGCGATCATGCTCAGGTCGCTGGGCTGGTACCACCCCTCAACGTTCATCTGCGCGCCGGTATAAAATCCGCGCAACAGGCTTTTAGGATCATAAGGCGAGAGCTTGTAATCCTGGACGATGGGGCCAACGTAGAAACCGACAAAAGCGTTGTTATCGTTCATTCGCCAGCCAGGCAGAACCGATCCGGACAGTTGCGTCACGCGCACGTCGGTGTGAAGTCCGCCGGACGGATAAGTGTAGACGCCGCCGTTGGCGAGCAGCTTCGTCGCGAAGCTATCGTGATCAAGGCCGGCAGGCGCCCAAATTCCTCCGGCATTACCGAAAACGCCGTAGAACCGCAGATCGCTGTACCCGGAAAAAAGGTCGCCGCCGCCGAAAAGCAGAAGCGACGGATTACTCGGCCCGTCTCCATCAGCAAGCGCAGCGGCGCAAGAAACTATCGTCGCGGCGAAGGCCGCCGCGAAACGCAACAAACAAACCACAGAGGCCGCTCCCCCCGGTGCGCCTCAACTCCCGCCGCCGCTAAAAGCTACCGGGACGTGTATTGTGTGTCGAGAAGATTCATTACTTCAGGTTGCGGATTGGACTGCAACCTCCACGCGTGAGATCGCGATTGCTACACGCTGACGGCGCCCTCGGGCGTTAAGGCCAAAGCCGGCGGCTCGCCAATTCTGCGCCTTGCACAAGCGCTTCCAGTTTTGCCCAGGCGATCATCGGATGGACCCGGCCGCCGAGGCCGCAATCAGTACAGGCAATGACGCGTTCGCGGCCGACGGCGTCGGTAAAACGCAGGATGCGTTGCGCGACGAGTTCAGGATGCTCGACCACATTGGTCGCATGGCTGACGACTCCGGGTAGGATTATTTTGTCGCCCGGAAGCTTGACGTCCTCCCACACGTTCCACTCGTGCTCGTGGCGGACATTACCGGCCTCGAATGAATAAGCCTGACACTTGACCGCCAGCATAACGTCGACAATGTCGCGCATCGGAATGTCGGTCGTGTGCGGTCCGTGCCAGCTGCCCCAACACAAATGAAAGCGGACGAGGTTCTCAGGCAGTCCGCGGAGCGCGTGGTTGAGCGCCTCGATCCGCACCATGGTGAACTTCTTGTAGTCTTCCACGGTCGGTTCGGGATTGATCATGTCCCAGTTTTCGGCGATCGCCGGATCGTCGAGCTGTAAAACCAACCCGGCATCGGTGATGGCTTTGTATTCTTCGTGCATCGCATCGGCGCAGGCGAACAGGAATTCTTCGTCCGTTTTGTAATAGTTGTTGGCGAACCGCATCAGGCTCGCCGGCGCAACCGACGTCATAAAGCCTTCTTGGACGCCGCTCGCACTGAGCGCGGCTTTGAAGTTCGCAATATCGGAAGCGATCGCGGCCTGTCCCTTGTAGGAGACCGGACCGACGCATACCGGCCAGTGCGCTTTGCGCGGCCCGGTATTCGCAGGACCTTCCGGATCGCCGTAGATGTCGGGGAAACGATTGCGGTCGCGCCGGTCCCCCATGCCCGTGAGGACGATCTGACCCGGTTTACTTCGCCGTACCGGTTGATCGTGAAGGCCCGGTCCGCTGGCGAGATCGAGACCGGCCAGGCGATTGAACGCGTAGTTCCACCACGTGCCGTAGTTGACGCGACTGCCCATGGATTTGCCGAACTCGCCGTCACCCGGAACCTCGATGCCCATTTCTTCTTGTCGGCGCACGACGTCGACGACTGCCGCGCGGAGATGTTCCTGGAATCCCTTCTCGTCCGTCGTTTCGCCGGCTTCGCGGGCGCGGTTGGCTTCGATCAAGTCATCCGGGCGCGGCAGGCTGCCGGCTTGACTTGTCAGAATATGGTCGCGGCTTGCTCTCATGACGCGATGCACTCCATTTTTTTAGGCAGCCTTGCGCCGCGAGGCCCGATTACAAACGCGCTAATGCCAAAGCTCACGGCTTGCCAGCGCCGCCCCTTTGCCGAGCGCGTCGAGCTTCGCCCAGGCAATCGCCGGATGGACGCGGCCGCCAAGTCCGCAATCGGTAGAAGCGATGACACGCTCGCGACCCACGCTTTTTGTGAAACGGGCTATGCGTTGGGCCACCAGTTCGGGGTGTTCCACGACGTTGGTGGCGTGACTGACCACGCCCGGCAAAATGATCTTGCCTTCCGGGAGCTTGACGTCCTCCCATACGTTCCACTCGTGCTCATGGCGAACGTTGCCGGCTTCGAACGAGTAGGCCTGGCACTTAACGGCCAGCATGACATCAACGATGTCGCGCATCGGAATATCGGTGGTATGCGGACCGTGCCAGCTGCCCCAGCACAGATGGAAGCGGATGCGATCTTCCGGCAATCCCCGGATGGCATGATTGAGCGCTTCGACACGCACCATTGAGAACTTTTGGTAGTCTTCGACCGACGGCTCCGGATTCACCAAATCCCAGCTCTCGGCGATGGAGGGATCGTCAAGCTGTAAAATCAAACCGGCGTCAACAATCGCCTTGTACTCGCTGCGCATAGCTTCGGCGCAGGCAAAAACAAATTCCTCGTCGGTCTTGTAGTACGCGTTGGCAAGGCGCGCCGCGCTACCCGGCGCGACCGATGTCATGAAACCTTCCTTGACGCCGGAGGCTTTCAGCGCCGCCTGGAAATGGGCGATATCGGATTTGATCGCGTCCTGGCCCTTGTAGGTGATGGGCCCGACGCAGACTGGCCAGCTCGGCGCTCGCGGCCCGGTATAAACGCTGCCCTCCGGGTCGGTATACACCGCGAGAAACTTCTGCCGGTCGCGGCGATCGGCGTTGCTGGAGAGTACGATTTCGCCCGCATGACTGCGCTTGGGCGGAATTTCATTCATTCCCGGACCGGCCAAGTCGAGCCCAGCAAGACGATTGAACGAATAGCTCCACCAGGCGCGGTAATTGACCTTGTGGCCCATCGCTTTGCCGAACTCGCCGTCGCCCGGCACGTCGATCCCGCATTCCGTCTGGCGGCGCACAACATCAATGACGGCTCTGCGCAACGTCTCTTGGAAAGAGGCCTCGTCCGTTGTTTCGCCGGCCTCGCGGGCGCGGTTCGCTTCGATCAATTCGTCAGGCCGCGGCAAGCTTCCGGCGTGACTGGTCAGAATATGGTCGCGGCTTGTTTGCATGGGGTATGGTGACGCGCGGGGAGGAGGACGAACCAAGAAGGTCCGTCCTCCTCTCCAGTTCGGCGTCGATCCTCTGTTCCGCTAATATCAGACTGCGTGAAACTGCTGGGCTTTGACCGAGTCGACGAGGCCATAGAACACCTCGTTCACCTTCGGCCAGCTCGGCAGCTTCTTTACGTTGTTGAGCCATCGCTCGACGTTCGGATAGGCCGAAAAGTCGCAGCGGATGACTTCGCCGAGCGTCACCAGACCGGCGCCGAAATAGTCAGCGATGGTGATCTGGTCGCCGCACAGAAACTGCTTCTTCGGTCCGATCCAGTGGTCGTTGAGGATTTGCAGCCAGCGTTTGGAATTTTGCTGACCGATCTCGATGGTAGCCGCCTGGGCTTCGTCGCTGCGGCGCTTGAGATGCGGGAAAAGCTGCGGGTAGCAAAGGTTGTAGGCCCACTCCCGATAGAAATTGGTGTTGAGCCAGTCCATGACTTCATTGACCTTGGCGCGCTGCTTCAAATCCTTCGGGTAGGCCGGCGAGCCGATTTTGTCGGCGAGATATTTGAGAATCGCCGAGCTTTCGGTCAGGCGCAGATCGCCATCCTCGATCATCGGCACCAAGTTGTTTGGATTAATCTGCGTGTAGGTCGGCTGATATTGTTCACCGGTAAAAAGGTCGACCGTGACTTCGTCGACCGGGATTTTATTTTCGGTGATGAACAGCCGCACGGGGCGGCTCGTCATCGAAACCGGGTGCATATAAAGCTTCATAGCAATACTCCTCCCAAGTGCTGCTTTTTCAGTATCTCATTCTAGAGCATCTTTCTCCGCCGTGGAAACCAAAGCACGAACACGACAGATCGGCGACAGGGTGGGCAATAGCCTTGTCCCGCGTGACGCCGGATTGGGCAGAGAATGCCCAACCGAAGGGGGCTTAAGGGCGCGGCTGGTCACGTCGCGTTGATAACTTGCGAAGTGTCGTGATTTTAGCGTCGCGATACATCGGCTGTTCCTGCAGGACGAGCGCCGCTCCCGGCGACCGGCGAAGGCCGGCTAACAATCTTGCCAGTTCACCAACAGTTGACCGCAACCGGCCGTTCGGGCGCGGGCGCCATCGAGGCTTTTGCGCGGTCGCGGAAGAAGCCGAGTACTCTCCGAGCGGTGTCGACCGGCAGCCGATCGTAACTGTCCAGTGCGCGCTCGATATCTTGGGAAGAGGCCCTACGCTCTGACCCACGTAAGGCAAGGATCGCCCGGGTCGACGCCGGCGATAAGCCGCCAACCTTAGCAAGGATGAGGACCATTTCGGAATTTTGATCGGCCAGCGCCCGTTCTACGACATCTGTGGGCATGTCGCACATGATCGCGAGGCCGGCCGCAGTCTCATCCAGTTTCCGATCCTTGGCAAACTGCGCAATCTTGTTCTCGTTGAGGTCGCCAACCCGATGTTGCGGCTCCAGGCGAGCGCGGATGGCGGCCAGTCTTGCCGGTGCGTTGCTTTGATCCGCGCCGACGATGTCGCTGACGATCCGCTCCGCGGAACTCGTTGTCTGTGGGTTCGCGGCGGCGAGGCGGACGCGCACGCTGCGCGAAGCGCTTTCCAAAAGAACAAGGAAGTGCGGCCGTGGAATATCCGAGCGCAGGCCGACCGCGGCTGCAAGCTCATCGTCGCCGGTCGCCCATTTGACGAGAAGGCGGAAACCGAAATCGGAGATGCGGGCGCTTTTGTTCCTCACTATTGAGAGGTTCAACTTGCGGTCGCCACGTTCGATGAGCAGGTCAGTCACCGCCTCGCTGAGGTCGCGCCGCCGCGAAATGGCCAAGAGATGTTGCAAGCTCTTCGTCTTGGCGCTCGCAAGAAGAGCTTGCTCTTGCAGACGCTCCGATCGCGTCAGAACCGGGCCGGCCACTTGGATGTCGTGATCAAAGGCGAGCGCGTGGATCACGCCCGAAGGAGCGCTGGCGATCGGCGCGAGTTTGGCGGCGAGCGTGGCACGCGCGCTCGTTCCCACTGAATCGATCAGGCGCACCATGATGGCGTCGAAAAAGCGCAGCTGCTCGTCCGAATAGCGCGACGCATCGGCAGCAAAAACGTTGGCGACGCGCGCGAGCATATCGACGCGGCGCGCCTCGCTGCCCGACTTCAGCGCAGCGTCGAGTTCGCCCATTATCGAGGAGCTGAGGATCGACAGTTGAGCGTCCTGCACCATGAGTGCGGAAAATGCCGCCATAACGGTGAATAAAGGCTTGCCGTGTGGGTGAGATCGGTGCGCCGGCTAGCGGCCGGGATGTGAGGGGCCGCTGGGGAACAAGCCCATGCGGTTGCGAACCTCGGCGGGCACGCGGTACTCGCGGATGACGGTCCCTTGGTCGCGAAGCCCGCAAGCCTCCCTTTGGACGATGAAGCACCGAAGCGCATAGCCAGCGGCCTCCAGGAGCTCGGTCCGAGCCGCTTTCCGGGATGACCGGGAGGCATTGTCGACTGAAGAGCCTTGTTGGGTGGCGTCGAAGGCCGCCAAGCCGGTCTGGGCCGCTTCCAGCGCCCGCCCCAGGCGGCCGAGCGCCGCCGCTTGTTCCTGGACGATCTCATACTCGAGAACGTTACCGCGGCCTTGGCTGGTGTGCGGTTGGGGCGATCGCGGTGCCATGGCGGAAAAAATAAGCCTTGCCCGGCGCGCGTCATCGTCGGCAACCTTGCCAAGAATGCTGCGGATGCCCCCGCGGCCATCACTAGGGGGCCGCCGTGCTCGCTTCGGTGCGTGTCCAGGTGGTCAAGGTAATGGCCCCAGCGGCGTCAAGATCCTGCCGGCGTCCTGGGTTTAAGCCAGCCCCGGCGAGCACGTCTTCCGGCGTTTTGTGGATTCCAACTTGCGAGAACACAGGCCGTCCGGCGGGAATTTTTGCATGCAAGGCGCGCGTCAAGTAAAAGGCGTCGTAGAGCGACAGAAACAAGTCGAAGACCTCGGTGCCGCCGAGGATTGCTGTTAGACCGTCCGTGACGCCAAGCCGGCTTAAGGCCGCTTCGAAGGTCGTGCCGGCCGGGTTCCAGAGGATCGAATGTGGATGGGCCGGATCGTCGCAGAGCGACGGTACCTGCCGCGTCAAAATAACTCGCTTTCGCTGCGCCGCGCGCGGGCCGCCTTCGTGCGAATGGCGCCCGTGAACGATGACAGCGGCGCGATCAAGCTCGGATTGTAGAAATCTCTGGTCGGCATTGTTACGGATCGCTTCCGGCATTACGCCAACGGCGTTGGCGATCATGCCCTCCGCAGAGACGATGGCGTAACCTTCGACGCGGCATCCCTCGATCATGGGAAGGACGATAACCGTGCCGGGCAGCGGTGTCATGCACCGCGAGGGGGCCCCGGAATTTATCAAACTCAAGGCAATCCGGGCTTGTGCCGCGCTGCACAAGACGAAAAGGTTTGCATTATTGGCCCTGGCAGCCTATGTCGAATTCAAACGAGGGTTTGAAAAAAGGCTGCTTGTGACACGACCGTCCGATATTACGCGCGACCGGATCATCAAAGCCGCGGAGCGGCTGTTTGCCGAGCGTGGCTACGACCACACCAGCATTCGCGCGATCGTCGCCAAGGCCCGCGTCAATCAAGCGGCGATCAACTACCACTTTGACGGCAAGGACGGACTCTACCGCGAGGTGTTGCGCGCGGCTTTTCGCGCGCTCACCGAAGGTCAAATCTCGCATGCCGCCGAAATCAAAGCTCTCTCGCGCGAAAATGCGCTCGCCGAATTCGTGCGCTATCAGTTGCGCGGGCTGTTGCAGCGGGACGAACTCACTCGCCCAATCCGCATCTTCAATTGGGAAACGGTGCGCCCGACGGCGGTCTTTCGTGAGCTCTTGAGCGAAGAGTCGGCGCCATTCATGGGGCTTGCAACCGATATCATCAGCCGCTTCATGCCCACGGCCGATCAGCGCACGCTGACGCTGGCGGCCATTTGGCTGGTCGGCCAATGCGGCGTCTTCGTGCGCAACCGGGAGCGGCTTGCGGTCCCTCCGCTTTCTCTCGAATTGGACGAAGCGGCCGTTGAGCGGCTGGCCAAGCTTGTGAGTAGCTGGGCGATCGCGGGATTGGGATCGAAAGCTTAGCTTTCCCCTTTTCCCCCGGAAATCCGTTAGTCCGCCGCAAAAATTCCTTGCTCCCGGCCACAACGCGCCTATAACGTCTGTTTGAAATTCAACCGGTCGTTTGAAAAATACGGGGATGGAGGAGTGGTCATGCGATACCCTCAGACACTGGTCGCTCGCTTGGCGAGCAAGCTCGTTCTCGACATCCTGCCGGCAACGACCGCCAGCCTGGTAGGTGGCCTCTTGTTCGCGCATTACGGCCTCGGCCGCGCTACTGAGTCCGCCGCCCAAGTGGCGCCGGCCTCCGCGGAAATGATGCAGCTTCTGCGTGACGAACACGGGCTTATCATCAGCTTTCTAAACGCGCAGCTTGAGCGCGAGAAAACCGAACTTGCTTCAGGGGACGCGCTCCGCCACGGAAGCGGCGAAGCTGCGGCGACGGCGAATGTGCCGGCGCGGACCCCTGGAGCCAGCATTGCCGGCAAACCCGTGATGCCGCGCGCGAGAGTGACCATCGCCGCGACCGCGTCGGCGCCGCTAGTTATCGCGCAAGTGCAAGAAGCCGAAAGCCCAAGCGCCCCGCCTTCGCCGGCGCCTCAAGCGCTTATTGCCAAGACGATGGGCCTTAAGGACCACGTCGTGTCAGTGACCCATCGCGTCGTCTCCGTTCTCGGCGAAATTCCGAACTGGGTAGGACTGATTGGCGACCATTTGGGCGGAACAAACACAAAGTCGCGTCCGCTCCCCGATACGATCGCAGCATCCTAACTGCTGACAGATTAGGCAGAAGCTGCCCGGTTATTCGTGGTTAATCAGGCCTGTTTTGTCTGGTGTCGGCGGGAACGGGTTCTTAATCGGTGCGTTTGCACATTCGACGGCACTGGGGGCGGGCGAAGAACAACGGTCTGTCTCGGAGGTCGTCATGCCTAACGCCGGCAACTTCAATCCGGAGTGGGGCTATTTAGCCCCGAAACCGGGATTTATCCGCAGCGCCCGCATGGCGCTTGCGGCCGGAGCAATAGGCACAGTTGCCGGGATGACTGTCGCGATCGCGCTCATCGCGCACCCAAACGTTGATGTTTCTGTCGCCGCGCGCACCATGGCGCAATTGGGCGCGCTGGAAGCTTCGCCGGTTTCAGCCGCTAGCGCCGAGCTTTTGGAGAGCGACGCGCAACACGTGACCGCCCCCCGAATATCGGCGCGCACGAGCGTGGATCCTCGTGATGTAAAGAATTTTGCCGCGGCCGAGTCGCATTCGGCCGCGACGACGCAACAGCCCGCCGGCCTTTCGGCTTTAGCTGAAGCACCGGCTGTGAATGATAGCGCAGCGGACACGCCGATCGGACCGACGCCGCTTTTGTCGCCAAGGAAACTAAGCAAAGTTCAACAGGCGGCTAGTGTCGCGGCCTTGGCCGCGGCGCCGGCGTTAAGGGACGATGCCTCGGAGATGTCCAGCGAAGCGACGCCAGCTGTCTCGCCAAAGAAGGTGAACAAAAAAGTGCAGACGGCACGCGTCCGCACTCCGCGGAACGATCCGAATGTCCGCGACGGCGAGAAGGGCGGACCGTTAGATTTCCTGCCCCTGATTGGCCGGACAATTCTCGGCGCAAACTGGAACGATCAGGGTGGCCGCGCCATCGCTCGCTGATGTTAATCGTTCCGAACAGATAACGGTCGTTCGCTACCGGCAAACACCTTGCGCAAATGCGCTATCGACTGCGCTTTGTGCTGCCGGATAGTCCGGGATGCCGAACGCGAGTTTGATCCAGCCGGCGCCCCATGGATCGCTACCGCTATCCTGCCAAATTTCGCAGCGGCCATCGCGGAACTGGATTACGGCGTAGTCGGCACGCACGGGTGTCGATGCGGCGAGCGCCACGGTCAGAAAGCCGATCGCAAGTGCCAAGCGTTTCATGCTGTGCTCCCTGAATGCATCCTATAAAACTCGGAAGACCTCGAAGGTGTTCCACGCAAAATCTGAAGGTAGGGAGCGGCGAGCCGACGATCAGACGCAATGAGGATGGTCAGACGCAATGAAAGCGACCGGGTTTCGGAGCCCAAAAACCAACCGCCCGCCGATGGGGCGGGCGGTCAATGACATCAATGTCAGAGAACTGACGCTTACTTCCACCACTGCCGGCACCAATGGTGCTTCATCGCGTAACCGCCTTTGCCCTGAGCCACTTCCCAAGAGGGAACACTGACCCAGAGATATTTCCAGCCCGGGGCCGCCGGCGCGGCTTTATGATCAGCCCAAGCGCGGCAGCTCTTGTCCCCGAACTTCACGACGGCGAAATCAGCACTCGCCGGTGCCGCCGCAGCAACAAGCAGCGCCAGCGCGGCAATTCCGATACTCACTTTTTTCATCACTTACCCCCTGTCACGGACCCCTCCGGTCCAATCGCTAGTGAAAGTCGCGGCACCAGCCCCGGCGCATCGCGTAGTGCTTCTTGCTCTGGGCGAACTCCCAGCTCTTCAGGCCGACCCAGTGATACTTCCAGCCCGGCTGCACCGGTGCGGCGGCGCTGTCTTTCCAAACCCGGCAATAGCCGTCCTTCTTGAACATGACCACGGCATAATCGGCGCGCGCCGCGCCGGACGCGGCCAAGCCGAGCGCCAATACGCTCGCGGCAAAGACTAATCGCTTCATAATTCCCTAGCTCCCTTGTACCGACCCCGCTTTTTCCGATAGTAGGGAACCGCTCGCAAGGCAAGTCCGGAACGGTGCGCGGCGCGCGATTTGTGTCCATGCAGGCCGGCAAGCAACACGGAGGAATCTATGCCGGAGATCGTCGTCTATCTGCTCGAAGGCCGCTCGCTCGAATCCAAGCGCGGATTGGTCAAGGATGTGACCGCCGCAGTGGTCAAGAACCTCGGAGTGCCAATCGAATCGGTCACTGTCTCCATGATCGAGACGGCCAAGGAGGCGAAGGGCAAGGGTGGCGTCCTGTTCAGCGACATGGCCCCGCGTTAACCGCACCTCTCTCAAAAAGTTGAGTTAACGGCGTCGGTTGGATGGGCGTTTCGCGCCCCTGACCTGCGTTTAGTGCATCGCACAATTTTTCTTGCTGCGATGCAGTATGCCTCCCATAATAGGGCCGCAGCTTCAGAGGTGCGGCCATGGACGACATTTGGGACACAAAGGACGGTCGGCGGCGGGTCAGGCGGGATCCGCCGACCTTGGAAGAAGCCGCGCTTGCGGCGCAGGGCCTGACCACCGATCCGAACGAGCAGATCGCGATTGTCGCTTCGCTGATGGAAGTAGCCCCAGACGAGGCAAGGACGGCCGTCCTCCGTCTGGGCCGGAGCCGGGAGGTGGAACACGTGACGGTGACCGGCCGCATTGGCGCGCCGCGAGCGGTTGTCGTCGAACGGCGAACGTCCCGCTTCGCCGTTTCCCCAAGGCGTTCCATGGCGCGTTAGCCGTCATCGGATCGAAAGCGGCCGGCGATTTGTTATAGCCAGCGGCGGCTCCCGGGATCTGAAATCACTCGGTTCGTGACGAGGCGGTGCCACACGGACAGGACAACGATGGCGCCAATCACCGCGCCGATCAGTCCCGCGCCCTCGTTCCGGCCGTACCAGCCGATGGCTTGACCGATGAACGTGGCGACGAATGCGCCGGCGATACCAAGCAGGGTGGTGAGAATAAAACCAGCCGGATTGTTCGGGCCCGGCGCCAGCATGCGGGCGATGATGCCGGCGACGAAACCAATAATGATGATCCAGAGTATGTGCATCGCGACCTCCACGTGCGGGGCCAATTAAGGGCACAAATTGCACCGCGTTCCAAGACGCCAGGCGCGCGCCCCGATACGCGTTGCATGCGAAGCGGCCGCAAGCGGGAGAACTTTTGAGAATTGGAGCGTGCGCGCTATAATCCCCACGTCGCCAAGCAGCGCTGCGGAAAAACTTGCGATGACCAAGACCATCGTGAAACCGCGCACCAAAGTGGCCGCTAAGACGCAGCGGCCGCCGCTCTATAAGGTCATCCTGCTCAACGACGATTACACGCCGCGGGAATTTGTCGTCCTCGTCCTCAAGGCGGTTTTCCGCATGAACGAAGACCAGGCCTATCGCGTAATGCTGACCGCGCACCAGAAAGGCGCCTGCGTGATTGCCGTCTATGTCCGCGACGTCGCCGAGACCAAGGCCAAAGAGGCGACCGATCTCGGCAAGGAAAAGGGTTATCCGTTGTTCTTCACCACCGAACCGGAAGAATAACAACCTCTCGAGGTTTATCGGGCGTACGGCACAGTCGAAGCCACCGGCCAGTACATCGCCGTGCGCGTGCGTTCGGCGCCTTGCGTCGGCGCCTCGTAATCGAACATCAGCGCACCGAGGGTTACGCCGGCGAGGAATATCGTAACCATCGCAAGCATCACGGTAGGGCCGGCGCCGGGGGAGGGCGGCATGTGCCGCAATTGCTTGCGCAAAAATTCCTGGTCATGCTGGTCCATGGCTTAGCCCATCGCGCTGACGTCGAATGTCTTGAAAAACTCCCAAGGGGGCGGTTGTGTTCCGCTTTGGCAGCTCTAAAGATCAGAACTTTGTGAACGCGTGCGGCCGGTGTAGGTCCTAAACTGGGGCTTTGAACAGCACTTTGCGAGGTTTGCGATGAACGTTTCGGCTTCATTGACCGACTCTTCCGAGTTGAGAGGCGGCTTGGCGCGGATCGCGCCTTACGTGTTGAGCCTGCTCCGCATCATCGCGGCGCTCTTGTTCCTGCAACACGGCCTTTCGAAGTTTTTCGGATTCCCGTCCGCGGCCGGACCGCATCCGACGGCGCTGTTCGATTTGGAGTGGTTCGCCGCGCTCATCGAATTCGGCGGCGGCGTGCTGTTGACGCTCGGCCTTTTCACCCGCGTCGCGGCGCTTGTCGCCTCTGGCGAGATGGCAATCGGTTATTTCCTGTTCCACGCGCCGCAGAGCTTCTACCCGGCTCTCAACCGCGGCGAGTTGGCGATCATGTTTTGCTTCGTCTTTCTCTATTTAGTTTTTGCCGGCGCCGGGCCGCTCAGCCTCGACGCGCTGATCCGGGGAAACGCCAGGAAACCGTAGCGCCGCAAATTCAGACGAACTACAACAACGATGCCGACTGAATAATCCCGCAACTGGGCTGCGGTTGAGACGGGGGCGCACACATGTCGTTTGTTCTTGACCCTGAAGAATGGCGGAGCCGCCTTGCTGAGCTGCCGCTTGTGAGCTTCGCCGCCGGCGACACCGTGTTCGCCGAGGGCACGAAGACCGGACGGCTTTTGATCCTCAAAAGCGGCGCGGTCAGTATCATGAAAGAGAATATCGAGTTCGCCCAGGTGAGCGAGCCGGGCGCGGTGTTCGGCGAACTCTCTGCGCTGCTCGACGCGCCGCACTCTGCGGACGTGGTCGCGCTCGAAGACTCGGAGTTTCACGCCGCCGATGCGGGGACGTTGCTGACAGATCCGGTCGCGCTGTCCTACGTCACGGTGGTGCTGGCGCGGCGGATCGACGCCGCCAACCAGGCGCTGCTTCAGCTCAAAGTGATGGTGGAATCAGGTGAACCTTCCGGCCTGATCGACTCGACGCTCGACAAGATCGAGGGCTTGCTGGGCGCGGTTGGCAGCGGCTTTATTCGCGCCGGCGCAGGCCTTGCCGGCCATCCGTTTGCGTAAGGCGCGCGGCGCGTCATTGCCTATACGCGGCGCGCCGCGGAACATGTATGGTGCCGCCTAGAGAAGGCAGAACAAACATGCCGCATTGACCGTGCAAGCGGTCGCAAGGACTAAGAACAACATCAGGTGCATCGCCGGCTCCGAGAATCGGCCACGCAAAGGATGAACGAGACTCAGGGTTCGAGTCCCAAAGTTTGTTTTTCTGCGGATTCACCTCTCGTTTACGGGCGGCGAGGCGATTCTCGGGGAGCCGGCAGGGCATCGGCGAATCGAAGATGCCCCCCCGCGCTGCGCGCCCGGCGCTTCCGGCAATTTACGTTTTGGGACTGGCGGCGAACGGCAGCAGCAAATCCTCTTCGGCGAGAAGTTCGCGCAGGTCGCCTATGGCCTCGATGGCGTCTTCTTCGTTGGTCACCGCTTTGAAGCGCCGGAACACTTCACGCCACGGCTCGGGGCGGCCGATCCGCATCGCCCCTTCGACGTAATCGCGGGCGTCTTTCAGCGTCTTGAGGCGTCGCGGCTTCGGCTCGTCCTTGATGACGAGCGTTGGCGCAATCGGGAAATCGTCCATGGCGGTCATGCAAGCGAGTGTAGCGGGAAGGAGGCGTTAGACCAAACACGCAAAAAACGCGTGAAGGGTTGCGTCACCGCTCAACCCATCCCGCGCTTTTTAACCGGCAATGCCGCCTAGAGCATCATCCAGGCGGGCAATCTTACATCGTGCAGGTGCCGGCCCAAGTGTGGCACCACTGACCGCCTTTGCACATCGCCATCGCGGAGGCGCCTTTGCACATGCAGCCCATTTTGGTCATGCCTTCTTTGCACATCGGCGACATATGCATATGGCCCATATGCATATGGCCCATATGCATCATCGGATGCATCGCCATCGGCTTGTGCATCATTGGCTTCATTGGCTTGTGCATCATCGGCTTTGCCGGTGGTGCGTCGGCGCTGGCCGCGCCGACGGCCGCGAGAGAAACCGCAAGTACCACAGCAGTGAATAGCTTCATGGAGAGAGCCCCCTGGTTTGAAGTCAACCTTCAGCGGTTAGCAGGGGCAGCCTGAACGCCGCATGAACGATTATGCTCCGGCGGCCGAAAACGGGAGAATCCCGTTCTTCCCGGCAGCAGCGGAAGGGAAAAACGACATTGCCTGACCCTGCGGTGTGAACCGCCTCAACGCCTCAGCCGCGTTTGCCGAGCCCTCGGTGAGCGGCGGCGGCCTTCGGCGTGGCGCGGGTCAGCGACCGGCGCACTGTCTTGGCGCCCCTTCGTCTTGCGCGTATTCCCGGTTGAGCGGCTTCCAGGATTTCGCGCTCTGCCGTCAGCCAATGCTGTTGGGCTTCGCCGTCGCGGCAACCGGCCGCAAACCAGATCTCGTAGGCGCGTTTGCGGATGCGGTTGTGGAGATTAGCCTCCATGCGGTTTCTCCGTTTATCTGCGTTAGGACCCCATTTTGATGGGGTATTTATGGTTAACCAGCGGTTAAAAGAGCCGGACGGGGCCGCTCTCTCGGTCGGCTTTGACGAAAGCGAAAACGTAACGGGAGGGAGAATGCCGCAACGGGTCTTGATCACCGCCGGCGCTGCCGGCATCGGGCGCGAGTTCGCGCGCGCGTTCACCGCGATTGGCGCGCGGGTTTTCGTCTGTGACATCGACGCCAATGCGCTCGCGGCGATCACCAGGGAAATTCCGGGCCTGATCGCGCAGCGCTGCGACATGGCGCACCGCGCCGACATTGAACGCATGGTGCCTGACGCGGTCGCCCGTCTCGGCGGGCTCGACGTCCTGATCAACAATGCCGGCATCGCCGGGATGACGCTGCCGGTCGCCGATTATCCGCCGGACGACTGGGACAAAGTGATCGCGGTCAATCTCACCGCCATGTTCGATGTCACCCGGCTCGCGATCCCGCATCTGAAGCAATCGAAAGCCGGCGTCATTATCAACATGTCGTCGATTGCCGGCCGCTACGGTTTTGAAAATCGCAGCCCCTATGCCGCCACCAAATGGGGCGTGATCGGCTTCACCAAGACGCTCGCGATCGAGCTCGGCGAGTGGGGCATCCGTGCGAATGCGATCGCGCCGGGCGCGGTTGCCGGCGACCGCATCGAGCGCGTCTTCGCCGGCCGCGCGCAGATCAGCGGCAAGTCGATCACCGAGGTGCGCGCCACGGCGATGGCCGAACAGTCGATCAAGACGATGATCGATCCGAAAGATATCGCCGCGCTCGCGGTGTTCTTGGCCTCCGATGCGGGCAAGTCGATCAGCGGGCAAGTGCTGCCGATCGACGCCGACCGGCAGCGGGCGTGATGTTGCTCCAATTCGGAGCCATTCCGACTTCGTCATGCCCGCGCATAGCCGTTCGAAGAACGGCGTCGCTTCGCTCGCCTATGTCGCGGCATCCACGTCTCGCTTTCAGCCGAGCAACAAGACGTGGATGGCCGGGTCAAGCCCGGCCATGACGGGCTTTTGACGAGCGGCGCTTAAGCGCTCCTTCGCGCCGGCGCGCGATACGCCATGCGGGCATGGCCGGCGCAGTAGGAAATGCCGTCGGGCGCGGCGTTGCCGCAAAACGTCAAGCCGCCTGAGCCGGCGCCGGACACCTCAAGCGGCCAGCGGCATTTGCCGCGGTCGAGATCAAGCAGCGAGCAGGGTTGCGCACTGTCTACACTGGCCGCGCTCGCGTTGCCGCTGGCCGCCGGCGCGCCGTTCGAAAACATTAGGCGCAGCAGCCGGCGTTGGCTCGGCGCCCGCGGGCGGGCAGCGCGCGGAGGGCAGGTGCGCGCCGCGCCGCCCGGGGGTCGCCCCGACGACAGGCCGAGCCGATGGAGCTTGCCGATCACGGCGTTGCGCGAAACGCCGATCTGCGCCGCGATCTGACTGCACGTTAAGCCGGTGACGACGCAGCTTCGCAGCCGCTCGACGCGTTCCGGCGTCCAGGTTTCGAGTGTCATGGAATGGCCTCGCAAAGAAAGCGGCCGCCGCTCGGCCGCGACAGCGCAAAGGCCGCACACAACGGAAGCGCCGCGGGCGCTTTTCAAATCCGGGGAGGCGCGAAATCGGCGAGCGGCATTTTGGCAATAACGTGCCGCGCACCGAGCCGCATCCGCGCCAGTCGGACGGCAAAGCGCTCAACGAACAGGCCCGTACGCGAGGACAAACCGGGCCGACTTAAGGATGTTGTGCGAAAACCCTCGCTGAACCGAAGACTCGCACGATTCGACTCGGCTGCCAACAGTTTTAACTATATTATAACCAAGTTATATTGGCGAGGATGCCGGTTTATGGCGCGGCCTGAAAACCGTTCGGAGGCGCGGGCGTTGAGCCTGACGCTGCCGATCGAAACATTTAACTATCTGGTCTTGCTGGCAAATCTCGGCAAGCTCGGCCGCACCGAGAACGAGGTCGCGACCCATATTATTGTGCGCGAGACCTACGCCATGATCGAGCGGCGCTTCCACGAAATGCGCGTCGCGGCGCCGAGCGACGGCGAGGCGGAGTAGGGGTCCCTCCCGGCGGCCGGGGCTCCCATCCTTCGTGATGGCCGGACTTGATCCGGCCATCCATGCGGCATCGACGAGGCACCATGGACCACCGGGTCAAGCCCGGTGGTGACGAGCTGAAGGGGCGCCGGTCGAGAGTTCTTTCCGATCAACAATGTCAAACAGCGCACACTGATTTCGCGCGTCATCATTCTCGCGGTGCCTGCGCGCCCGAGCTTTGCTGACGACCACGCCAAGAAAAAAGGTGCTCTCCTCAAAAGGGAAAGCGGAGCGCCGAAAGGCGCATTGTCCAACCATGTCCGCACCGACAGACAAGTCTGCGAAACTCATCTGTGCGCGGCGTGCGCACTGTTTTTTCCAGCGCGCCCACCTTTCGGCGCTCACGCTTGCGGCACTCGCCACCGGCTACTACCCCGATGGCTCAGCTCCAGAACCGGGTTTCCCGCGGCGGCCGCTGACGGGTGTTTCACCCGTTTCGCCAACCGAAAGAAAAAACATGCCGCGGTTAAGCACGCTCCGTGCGGACCGGTCCTTGTGCCGGTCGACCGGGGACCTAAAGCCGCCCGGGAACGGAGTTGACGAAACTCCGCGCGCGGGCACCGCATCTCGCTCTTCATCAATTCGGCGTCACCGGTTGACGTCCCTTAACAACGAGCGAGGTAGCGCCGTTTATTGTCATCGCCACAGCAAAGTCAAAACGCTTCGAATTTCAGTTGTTAAATCAAAACATTTCGCCGCGCGGGTTTTTGTTCGAGTCTGCGGCACTCCAATGATTCTTTCGATTACCTCTCCCCGCCGTGCGGGGAGAGGTCGGATTGCGAAAGCAATCCGGGTGAGGGGGCGTCGCCGCGAGTCTGAGCCGAGCCGTTGGGCCCCCTCATCCCGACCTTCTCCCCGCACGCGGGGAGAGGGAGAAGCATTCGTCGCTGCGAGGAGCGAACGCGACGAAGCAATCTAGATGGGCCTCGCCGCGTTGGATTGCTTCGCCGGCGCTCGCAATGACGAGAGACCGCCTACCTATTTAACCGCGAGCAGTTCGACGTCGAACATCAGCGTCGCGTTTGGCGGGATGACGCCGCCGGCGCCGCGCGCGCCATAGCCGAGCTCGGGCGGGATGATCAGCGTGCGCTTGCCGCCGACATTCATGGTGGCGACGCCTTCGTCCCAGCCGGCAATGACCTGGCGCTGGCCGATCTTGAATTCGAACGGCTGGCCGCGATCGACCGAGGAGTCGAATTTCGCGCCCTTCTTGCCGCCCTCGTAGAGCCAGCCGGTGTAATGCATCACGCAGGTCTGGCCGGTCTTTGGCGAAGGGCCGGTGCCGGCCTTGACGTCGATGTATTTGAGACCGGACGGTGTAGTGACGGCGTTCTGGGCGTCGGCGGATTCGGCCAAGATCAAGACTCCTGTGAAGACGGCTGTGGTTGCGGCAAAAGTGGCGAGCGCCGAGCGGCGCGAAAACTCTCGCATGGTGCGGTCTCTCCTGAGGGGGAGAGCATGATCCCGAAAAGTGGATACCGGTTTTCGGATAAGATCATGCTCAACGGGTCTAACGCGGCAAACTAGCGGAGGATAGCCGGCGAGGCGAGGGCGCTCGCCTGACTTTATTTCGTCATTGCCGGGCTTGACCTCGTGGTGACGAGAAGGGGTTCGTCATTGCGAGGAGCGCACGCGACGAAGCAATCCAGATTGGCATGTTCGCGCTGGATTGCTTCGCTGACGCTCGCAATGACGAGCCTGTAGGATGGGTTGAGCGACTTGTCCGCCGAAGCGGCGAAGTTCACGAAGGCGGAAGCGAAACCCATCGCGGCCGCGAGATTGTTTGATGGGTTTCGCAAATGCTCAACCCATCCTACGCTAGCGCCCGCAATTCCAGATCGGGCCGATCGGCGTCTGCGTGTAGCAGGGACCGAAGCCGCCGCCGTTCCAGCGGTTGTTATAGAACGTCGGCCAAGCCGGGCCGTAGGAGTGGTAGAGCGGCCAGTCCGGCAGCCAATTGCGCGCCGCGCGTGCGCGCTCGATTTGCTCGGGCGTACGATAGCCGGGGAGGAAGCCGTAGCCGTGCCAGTGGCGCGACGCGTTGTGCTTTTGCGGCGGCGGCGGTTGCGCGGGCGTCGCCGATGCGATTGATGATAGGGACAGCGCGCCGGCGGCGACGGCGATGAACACCCGCGGGATGGACATCTCTGTGACGCGCCCCCAGCGCACTATGGTAATGCCGAAAGGCCGAGCGAGCGATTATAGTGATTGTAGGATGGGTTGAGCGACTTTTCCGCCGAAGCGGCGAAGTCCGCGGGGCGGAAGCGAAACCCATCGTCCGACGGCGCAGATGTGTGATGGGTTTCGCAAGTGCCCAACCCATCCTACGCGCTGACCTTAAGGGCGTAAAAGTTCAGTTCGATATTTCGGAGCGAGGGCTTTGACCTTCGCTACGAACGCTGCCTCAGCCTCCTTGTCGAGTGGCGGCGGGGGCGTTGTCCGAGTTGCTACGGGAACACCGACTTCTTTGAAAAACTCTTCCTGCCCTGCCGGCGAGCACAGGCATAACAGTCGCGAAGGTTGCCCGCTCTTGTTTTGGAATTGGTGAGGCGCGTTCGCCGGGATGTTAATTGTTTCGCCAGCTCGAATGATGGTCTTCTTTCCCCGGAAAGTGGCCTCGATTTCACCCTCTAAGATTGAGAACATCTCCTCGAAATCATGGCGATGAGGCGGAGGGCCACCACCAGATGGAATGTGCATGTCGATGAGACTGTAGCGACCGTTGGTGTCTTTGCCTGCCACAAGGATTGTGTACGTGTCTCCTACCAACCCGATGTGAGGCAAGTTCGGGTCGTCGGACCGCGCAAGCGTGGATTTCCTTGCGGGGTCATCCGCCGGTATCGTTGTATTCGCTTGGGACAAGGGGTCGGTCATTGTGGTTGCCTCGATAGTGGATGGGTTCAAGGAGTCTTAAAAGGCGCAAGGAAGCAGTCCTGTGACCACATTCACTAATGCTCGGGTGCGGCGCTTTTATGAGCACGTAGGTCGGGTTAGCCGCGGAGCTGCGTAACACGCCGTTTGAGTCGCCGGCCATTACATCGGCGGATTACGCTTCGCTAATCCGCCCTAAGCCGGTTCGCTATTTCTTCTCGATCGAAATGCCGTTGGGGCCGAGATCGATCCGCACGCCCTCGGGCTGCTTGCGATCCTGATAGAGCTGATAGCCTAGGATGACGACAACGACCACCAGTGCGCCGACGACGAGGTAGACAATATTGCTGCGACTCACGGCCCCCTCCATCGCTGCATGCTTATCCCGCGGCGCCGCAAAAGCGAAGTGTGCCGGGTGATTCCGTTGCCGGGAGCGACAGCGACGAGGCACTTATCCCATCTTCGACCACGAGGTTGTTTGATGGGTTTCGCAGGTGAAAAATCTTATCCCGCGTTGCATTGCTACCCGTCCCAATAAGCAGCCTAAGCATTGTCTTTGAGCCAAGATTCTATTGCGCGACAAATGTCCGAGAAAGTCAGTTTGTTTGCGTTGAGGTGGATGGCAGCCGAGGCAGACGGTAGTTGTTTGCTAAATTTTCTGAAGCGCGCGTAGATATGATCGCCGCCAGGCAGAGAATAAGTTCCCCCTTGACAGGTATCGAGCCAATCCCGAACTTCGCAGATGGCCTTTTTCGAGCTGCCATTGTGTAGCGCGATGTCTTGGCCCGAAATATCGGATAAAGCTTTCTGATAGCGATGTCCGCTGCGGTCAAGAACAAGTGCGTTTTTCAGCTTCTGCTTACCTGAACCAAAATTCTTCGATGCTAGAAATAGGCCTAGCTCAAAGGACATGTTCAGGCGTGGCAGTCCTGATTTTCGATCAAGAGTCATAAATGAGATATCGTGAACGCCATACTGGCATTCACGAATTATATCCTGGATTTTAGAAAGCCTGACCAGGCTTGAATCGCTGATTTCAAGGGCACAGCGAGGCCGAAATGTACACGCGTACACCGCGAAGCAAATCGCACGAAATATTGGCTGATAGTCAGGGGAAAATGGGCAATTTATAAAGACGCTACGCGAATAAATATTCGGGCGCGCCACCGCAGCCTACTTTTTCTTGAAGGCTTGTGACCACGTCATTACTGTGTTTGCGGACCGCGCTGGAGATTGGATGATATATCGACCGGATTTTGCACGCAGGGTGTAGCTTGCCGCGGCCTTTGGCATTGGCGGTAGCGGCTTCCCGCTCTCAACAGAAATCTGATGACCACTTGAGCCACCGCGCGAACCGGCGACCTCATACTCTCCCGACCTGGGAGCTCTTCGACCAGGCTTGAGCCTCTTGTCAGCGGGTTTCTTTCTCGATTTGCTCACGGGATGTCCAGTCGGTTGCTCATGCCACGATAATAAAGGAAAGCAATTCTGTCCAGAGTGGGCGCCCGCGACTCCCACCGCTGCGCCCGTTAGTTCCGCGACTTGCTCACGGCATTTTCAGTGTTGAAGCTTTTCTATCGCTTGCCGGATGCACTCAGGCAGTGGTCTTGACGGATGGGCTATCTCATTGAAGCGAATTCGCGCGGCCTGTTGGCTAACATGGCAACTCTCAGCAATTTGGGCAGGGCTGACAAACTCGCGAATGATGTGAGACGGCATCAAAAAGAACGACGCGAACTTGTTAGCCTGCCATTCAGCACTTTCGAAGGGCTTAACCTTCGTCTTGAGTCGACTGAAGTCGGTTCTCAACCTTCCAGCACCAGGATGCATAACAAGGTGCCCAAGCTCGTGAGCCAAAGTCATTCGGCTCCGACCATCTAGTTTTCGAGCCAGTTGGTAAACGGAATTTCTAATTACGATGTGCGGAGGATTGAACTCTGTATAAGCTTCGGCATCGCCCATTTCGGCGTCTGACCGGGTTACCAATGCAAATTGACCAAGCCGATGCAGTTTAGGGAGCTCGTTTTCTAACAACCGAACCACGTCGGGCGCCCAGTCGTTTGGGACACCAAGCCGGTCCCGCCAAGCTAACGTGATTGCTTCTATTTCTTTTGCAGAACGCGCAGCGACCGGGAAGTCTTCAATCCCGTCCATCTTTGGTAGCCTCCGGGGCCGATTTTCTTCCGAAACCACGTATATCACTCGGACGCATTTTGCTGATTTTGCGAAACAATCTCATCGAACTCGTTCGAGGTCCCCCAATGCCCCGACGTGAAAAAGCAACGACGTTTGTCTCAAGTCGCTTGAGCAATTCTCGTTGCTCCTGCTCATTCAACTGCAACCAATGAATCAGCTTTTGCGGGTACTGCGAAGGAGGAGCAGAAACCCCCATCTCGATGGACGAGATTTCGCAAGGTTGATAGCCAAGCGCGTCTGCTTGGTCGCCCAGCGTCTTGTCCTGACTGGACCTTAAGTCTCGGCAGTATTGTCCGAACCTCGTTAAAGCACTCGCCATGGCAGCCGTTCCGCTTTAAATCTCGAAAGGTGGAAGTTATTGCGGTGTTATTTTCCGCTTCGATGACGGGCGGCCTTAACAAGCCTCCACCCTTTGTTTCCGTGATCAGTAGGTGGCAGTGGCTTGCCGCGTGTAGAGTCTGCCTGCTCACCTGTTTTGCCGCCGCGAGGACCGCGTTGCTCATAAATTCCAGAGCGCGGCGCCGGCGTTCCCGGCGTCAATGGCTTTTTAGGCATTGGTGTTTCCCTTTGTTCGCAACTTCAAACGAGACTCTCTTACGAACACCCCGTCGTTGATCCGCACGTATCGCACTTCAAGCACGTGCCGTTCCTCACCAGCGTGAAGTTGCCGCACTCGCCGCAGGCTTCGCCTTCGTAGCCTTTGGCCTTCGCCTCGGCGCGCTTCTCGGCCGCGGCGGCCCGCGCGTCGGCTTTGGTCCATTGCATTTGCTCGAGCGCCTGCGCCGGCGACAGTTTTTGCTCGGGCTCGGACTTCAGCGCGGTCGAGCCGGCGACTTCGGCGCGCGGCGTCAACGCGGTGACGTTGGACGCGATCACCCCACCCCGGCCGGTTACACCGGCCGACCCTCCCCCTCCCGGGGAGGGTTGGGAAACGTCGCTCTGACTGTGATCGGGGCCGCGATCAACACCACCTTGCATGATTTTCAGCCGGTCGGTGCGCGAGCGCGTCAAGCCCTTCGACACATAGCGGGTGTCGGAGGAG
>Ga0302325_10002325_pt1 | contig 46372 bp, 53 predicted proteins | sample Palsa_T0_2_FD_201948 | JGI IMG/M metagenome (GOLD analysis project Ga0302325, IMG submission 201948) | Peat permafrost microbial communities from Stordalen Mire near Abisko, Sweden - Palsa_T0_2 | ecosystem: Environmental > Terrestrial > Soil > Palsa > Peat permafrost | place: Sweden: Abisko...
CGCTTGCGATTGGTCGACGAGCAGCGAGGTCCCAGCGTTCTTCGATCCGATGCGCCGCAGACGCTGTCCTTCGCCCAGGATCAGCAGGGTTCCCTGTGGTCGCGGGTACTGGTTTTGATCCCGCCCCTGCTACCAGCGGAGCCGCTGGGCGGCAGCGGCCCGAATTGCTGCCCGTCCCGGGCCAAAACCGAGCAGTGCGCCCCTGCTAAGGTTCCGCAAAACCACCTGCTAAACGCGGCATTCGATGTGCGGTGTCAGGACAGGGTTCGACCCCCGTCGGCCCCGCCGCCGTGGAAATGTCGCGCACTGTGCGTATGCTGGCGCGAGCGTGGCCGGCGCGAACGTACGAGAAGCCTTCGCATCGTCCCCCGAGGGGGACCACGACGCGCAGGCGTGCGCCGCCATCTACGCCCCGTACGTCACCGACACGGCGATCACGTTCGAGAGCGAGCCGCCGGCGCCGGAGCAGATGGCCGAGCGCATGGCCGGCGCGCTGTCCACCCACGCGTGGGTGGTGCTGGAGGACGAGGGGCGGGTCGTGGGCTACGCCTACGGTGGGCGCCACCAGTCACGGGCGGCCTATCGATGGGTCTGCGACGTCAGCATCTACATCGAGCGCGGACGACGGCGCACGGGTGGCGGTCGCGCGCTCTACGAAGCGCTGTTCGAGCGCCTGGCGGCGCGCGGGTACCGCATGGCCGTCGCCGGGCATGACGCTGCCCTGCGGCGAGGAGGGCGTGGAGGGGACGCCGTTCGACTTCCGCGCCGCCCGGCGCCTCGGCGAGCAGCAGATGGACTCGGCCTTCACCGACGTCTCGCGCGGGGAGGCGGGATACGCGACGGCGAGGCTCGCGGCGCCGGACGGCAGGACGGTCGAGCTGTGGGTGGACGAGTCCTACCCGGTGCTCGAGGTGTTCACGGGTGACACCCTGAAGCCGCCGCGCCGGCGTCGCGGGCTGGCGGTCGAGCCGATGACCTGTCCACCGAACGCCTTCCAGAGCGGCCAGGGGCTGATCCGGCTCGAGCCCGGGGCGTCTGTCACCACCCGTTGGGGCGTGCGACTGCGCTGAGGGGTGCCGCGCGCGAGCTCGCCCGATAGCTCGAACTGGGCTTGGCGCGCGTCAGAGCGTCGAGGTAGGCGGGTCGATCAGCGGGGGGGGCGTGCGGAGTCGTAGCGACGTTCGTCAGCTGGCCAGCGCTGGTGCCAGGTCGGCTGCCGGCACGCGGCTCGGAATCGTCAGCTTGATCTCGCCGTCACGGTCAATCAGCCACTTGGCGTTCACGATCGTGATGGCGATGACCGCGCCCGTCTCGTCGTAGCGGACGTTGTGGCCCTCCGGTGTGCCGAACGACTCGGCTGGCATCCGGGGCTCACCGACGCTCAGGTAGAGCACGTCCGCGTCTGCGTCGTAGTCGACGTTGTCGAACGAGAGGGTTCCGATCGTGATCGTCATCGCGGTAGGCCTTCCGGGTCGTTGTCCTACCCAAAGGCGGTGACGAAGCGGTCGGCGTCTCCTGCAAACTCTACAACCACCCGCATCCACCGGAAGGGGAAGGGCGCACGGCAGCGCAGCCAGTAGCGTTCGCGCCCCGAGTGCGGGTCGGGGTCCTGAAAGTCGGGCTGGCGAATCGCCTCAAGCAGCGTGTCCTGCCGCTCGGACATCTCGACGTGGCGCTGGATGTAGCGCCAGCGCTCCTCGGTCAGCTCGACACTGCGGCCTTGCGGCGAGAAGGCGCTCGCGATGACTGGGCTCTCGTCCACCGCGCCTGCTTGCCAGCCTCGCCGGTCGCATCGTGTGCCTCGGTAGCCACGCAACGGCGCGGAGGACGGCTGGTAATCGCAACATTCGAGGGTTTGACCCCCGTCGCCCCCGCCGCCGTGGAGATGTCGCGCGCTGTGCGTATGCTGGCGCGAGCGTGGCCGGTGCGAACGTACGAGAAGCCTTCGCATCGTCCCCTGAGGGGGAACGCGACGCGCAGGCGTGCGCCGCCATCTACGCCCCGTACGTCACCGACACGGCGATCACGTTCGAGAGCGAGCCGCCGACGCCGGCAGAGATGGCCGAGCGCATAGCCGGCGCGCTGTCCACCCACGCGTGGGTGGTGCTGGAGGACGAGGGGCGGGTCGTGGGCTACGCGTACGGCGGGCGCCACCAGTCACGGGCGGCCTATCGATGGGCCTGCGACGTCAGCATCTACGTCGAGCGCGGGCGGCGGCGCACGGGTGGCGGTCGCGCGCTCTACGAAGCGCTGTTCGAGCGCCTGGCGGCGCGCGGGTACCGCATGGCCGTCGCCGGCATGACGCTGCCCAACGAGGCGAGCGAGGGCCTGCACCGGGCGATGGGCTTCGAGCCCGTCGGGGTCTACCGCCGCATCGGCTTCAAGCACGGCGCCTGGCACGACGTGGCCTGGGTCCAGCGGGCCATCGCCGGCGGCGAGGACCCGCCCGCTGAGCCACGGTGAGGGCTGGCCCTGCGGTGCCACGTGGCGAGCGTGCTGGCCTGGCGGCCTCCACGCCGGGGCCGGCTCGGCGGGCCACGGTCCTCTAGCCCGCGCCCTCGAACGGCAGGCGCACGTGAAAGACCGTCCGCCCCGGCGCGCTGTCCACGGAGAGCGTCCCGCGCTGGCGCTCGGTGACGATCCGCCGCGCGGTGTCCAGCCCGAGCCCGGTGCCCTTGCCCACTCCCTTGGTGGTGAAGAACGGGTCGAAGATGTGCGCGCGCGCCTCCGCTGGGATACCGGGGCCGTCGTCGGCGATGTCCACCACCAGCGCGTCGCCGTCGCGGCGGGTGCTCAGCGTGATCGTGCCCTGCTCGCCGAGCGCGTCGATGGCGTTGTCGAGCAGGTTGGTCCACACCTGGTTGAGCTCGGGGCCGTGCATCATCAGGCGGGGCAGCGTGCGGTCGTAGTCGCGCTCAACCTGGATGGAGGTGTGCCTGAGCTTGTGGCCGAGGATCGTGAGCGTCGTCTCGAGTCCCTCGTGCACGTCGGCCTCCACCACCTCGCCGCGCCCCATGTACGCATATGACTTCACGGCGCCCACCAGCTCGCTCATGCGGGACGTGGAGTCCTTCAGTTCGTTCGCCAGACCGCGTGCGGTCAGCGAAGCGGCCATCCAGCGGAGCGCCGCCGGCGTCGCCACTCCCGCGAGTGAGGCGACCCGCGCCAGCCACGCGCCGTCGACACCGGCGGCGGACAGCGGCTCGGACAGGCGCCACGCTTCGGGCACGCCGAGCTCTTCCATCTCGGCCAGCAGCGCCTCCTCGGCGTCGGCGGCGTCAAGGGCGCCGAGGACGCCGCGCTCCTGCTGGCGGGCGACGATCTCGCGCTGGATTTCGACGAGCTGTTTGGCCTCGGCCCGCTCCACCCCGGATTCCACGAAGTGGTCGATCGTGGAGCTGAGCACGTCGAGCGACTCGGCGAGGTCGTCCGCTGCCCGCCGCGCGGCGGCGGCAGGGTTGTTGAGCTCGTGTGCCAGTCCCGCCGCCATCGTGCCGAGCGAGGCCAGACGGTCGCGGTTCTGCTCGACCGCCGCCACGCGGGTGGCGGCGGGGCGGATCGCGCGCACGACCTTCCGAGCGACGCACGGCTGAGAGAGCGCAAGCTCGGCAAAGCGGGCGCTCGGGATGGCGGCGAGCGTGGCGGGCGTGAGCGCCCGCATGGACACGGCGTTGACGCCTTCGGTGACGGCGGCGCTCGCCCCGATCCAGGTCGGCGGGTGGTGCTCGCTCACCGGGTCCTCGCGTCCGGCGGCGTCGACCGTGACCGCCAGCAGCGTGCCCGCGAACACCAGGTGCACGGCCTGCGTCGGCTGCCCCTGTTGCTCGATCACGGTGCCGGCCTCGACCTCCACCAGCTCGGCCGCCTGCGCCCAGCGCGCGAGCTGCTCGTCGCTGCACTCCTCGAACAGGTCCAGCGTGCGCAGCTGGTCGATGCTCGGATGGCTCACGTGCCCGGCCCGCTCACGCCGTGGCGAGGTACTCGTGGATCAGCGACACGGCCATCGAGCCCTCGCCCACTGCGCTGGCCACGCGCTTGATCGACCGCGCCCGCACGTCGCCCGCGACGAACACGCCGGGCACGCTCGTCTCCAGCGCGTACGGGTCGCGCGCCAGCGGCCAGCCGTGCTCGCGAACTTCCGGGCCGGCGAGGATGAAGCCGCGCTCGTCCCGCGCCACCACCCCCTCCAGCCAGTCGGTCCGCGGCGCGGCGCCGATGAACACGAAGCACGCGTCCACGTCATCCTCGCTCTCACTGCCGTCGGCGTCGCGGATGCGCAGCTTCTGCAGATGCCCGTCCACGCCGCTGGCCGCCACGGCCTGGGCACCCGTCCGCACCGCGACGTTCGGCAGCGCCGCGATCTGATCTATCAAATAGTGGGACATCGACTTCGCCAGGGAATCGGAGCGCACGAGCATCGTCACCTTCGCCGCGTAGCCCGAGAAGTACACGGCGGCCTGCCCGGCGGAGTTGGCGCCGCCGATCACCACCACGTGCTGATCGGAGCAGGCCCGCGCCTCGGTCATGGCCGCGCCGTAGTAGATCCCGGCGCCGGTGAAGTCGGCGAACCCGGGGGCGTCGAGCTGGTTGTAGGAGACGCCGGAGGCGACCAGCACGCAGTTGGCGCTGAGCGAGCCCCCGCCGGCGAGCTCGACGATCCGCCCCGCTCCCTCCGCGCGCAGCGCCTGCGCGTCTTTGACGCTCAGCAACTCGGCCCCCAGCCGCCGCGCCTGGTCGGTGGCGCGACGCGCCAGATCCGAGCCGGACAGGCCGGCGGGGAAGCCGAGGTAGTTCTCGATGCGGCTCGACTGCCCCGCCTGGCCGCCGGGCGCCTCGCGCTCGACCATCACCGTGCGCAGGCCCTCCGAGGCCCCGTACACGGCGGCCGCGAGGCCTGCCGGCCCGCCGCCCACGATCACCAGGTCGTAGTGGTCGGAGGCGGGCTGCACAGCCACGCCCAGACGCTCCGCTAGCTCGAGCACGGTGGGGCGCTCGAGCACGGCTCCGTCCTGGAGCAGCGCCACCGGCAGGCGGTCCGCCTCCACGCCGGCCACCGTCAGCAGCTCGCGCGCCTCGCCGTCCCGTTCGACGTCCAGCCAGCGGGCGGGCACGCGGTTGCGCGCGAGGAAGTCCCGCAGGTCGTGGGACTCCTTGGAGAAGCGGTGGCCGATCAGGCGCACGCCGCCGGCTTCCAGCGCCGCCCCCGACTCCCACGTCGTCAGCAGGTCTTCGAGCACCGGGAACAGCTGCTCCTCAGGCGGGTCCCAGGGCTTGAGCAGGTAGTAGTCGAGCGCCACCTCGTTGATCGCCGCGATCGCCGCCTCGGTGTCGGCGTAGGCGGTCAGCAGCACCCGCTTGGCGTCCGGCGCGAGCTGGCGGGCCCTGAGGAGATAGTCGGTGCCTTCCATGCCCGGCATCCGCTGGTCGGCGATCAGCAACGCCACCTGCTGGCCGCGCCTGCGCACCTCCGTGAGGATCTCCAGGCCCTCGGCGCCCGAGGCCGCCCGCATCACCCGGTAGCGCTCGCCGAAGCCCCGGCGCAGGTCGCGGGCGACGGCGGCGAGCACGGCGGGCTCGTCGTCCACCGCCAGCAGCAGCGGGCGCTCCCCCTGCGGGGACGATGCGGCGTCTCCCTCGAGCTCGGCCGTCGGCATGCTCGCGCGAGCGTACCGCTAGCGCCTGCGCCGCGAGGGAACGGGTGACTCACGGAAAGCGCGCCGCCCACGGCTCGAGCTCGACGCCGGCGGCGTTGATGACGTAGGAGATCAGGCGATACCAGCCGGCGAGGATCACCAGCTCGAGCAGCTGATCCTCGGCGAGGCGCGCGGACAGCCCGGTCCACAGCTCGTCGGGGATGGTGCTCGTGTCGTGGAGCGCATCGGCCGCCGCGATCAGCCGGGCGTCCTGCACCGACCACGCCGGATCGTCGGCCGTCCCGCTCGCCGTGGCCGTGAGCTGCTCGTCGGTCACTCCCAGCGCCTTGGCGAACGCCACCGCGTGCACTCCCCACTCGTACTCCGCTCCCGCCCGTGCGCACGTGCGCAGGATCACCAGCTCCCGGTCGCGCGGATCGAGCCGCGGGTGGCCGAGCAGCCCGGCCCCGAGCGGGCGCATGCGCGAGGCGAGTTCGTCATGGACGGCGAGCGTGCGGAACAGCGCCAGCGGCTCGACGTCCTCGCCGGGCGGCATCCACTTGGCCAGGAGGTCTGCCGTCGCGGGCGTGTATGGAGGCTCCAGGGGGGCGATCCTCGGCCCGGCCGCGTCGGGTGTGGTCGGAGCGGTATGGGCGGACTGGGCGGTGTGGGTGGTGTGGGCTCTGGGCATGCTCTGCTGTATCCTTTCGCTTCGATAGTCGAAGCAAGGAGTGTAGCTTCTGTTTCCGAAGCAGACAAGTAGGTCATCGCCGGCGCCCGGCAGGCGCGCTCGCGGCTCGCGCAGCGGGCGGCCGATCATGGCCCTGTTCGACCTGCTCGGCCGTCGCTGGACGTTGCGCGTGCTGTGGGAGCTGCGCGAGGGCGGACTGACCTTCCGCGAGCTGCAGGCGCGCTGTGAGGGGATGTCCTCGAGCGTGCTCAGCCAGCGCCTGCGCGAGCTGCGCGACGCGGGGATCGTCACCGTCGAGGGGGGAGAGGGCTACGCGCTGAGCGAGGACGGACGGGCGCTGCTCGACGCGCTCATGCCGCTGCACACGTGGGCTGAGCGCTGGGGGGAGCGCGCCTGAGGGCACTGGCGCGGCCGCCCGACGGTGTGCAGTCGGAGGGTATGATCGGCTGATCTTCCGCATGGAGAACCGCGCGCCGGAACGCCTCGTCGCGGAGTACAAGCGGCGCTTCGACGCGCACGACCTCGATGGCCTGGTCGAGCTTCGCGCGCGGACCTGTGCGCTCGTCGACCACCGCAGGCGGCGACCCGAGCGAGACGGCGACGGCGAGCGCTGGCACCCTGGGTTCGCCTCGACGGACGTACGCATCGAGCTGGACGAGCTACTTGCCTGCGACGAGCGGGTGATCGCCATGCGGGCGGCTGTCAGAGGAACGGTGCCGGATGACGGTGCGATGTTCGAGGTCCGGTTCGGAGCCGTGGATGTGGTCGAGGACGGGCGCTTCACCAGCGTCGAGCTGTATGACTCCGATGACCGTCGGGCGCTGTTCGCGCGCTATGTCGAGCTCGCTGGTTGACAGGCTCCCTAGCGGCTTCGCCGTTCACATGCCGTTCACCTGTGACCGGCTGCACACACAGGTCACGAAGCCCGACGTAGCTTTGGTTCCAAGGCGGTCTGCAGCTGATTCGCGGGGTTCCGCGGGCCAGGGTTGGCGTCGCCCGACCGACAATCAATCAAGGAGGGTCGTGCCATGTCTGGCGACGGGAAGGGCAGAGGCAGGCTTGCGGGGGTGCTTTGCACTGCGCTCGCGGCGACGCTGTCGATGGTGCTGGCGGCATCCGCGTCGGCAACTCCGAAGCTCGCGTTCACCTATGAAGGCGCACTCTACTCGGGGCCGAACATCACGGCGGTAGCTTTCGAAGTGAGCAGCATGCTCACGTGCGTCCAGTACTTCAATGCATCGAACACCACCGACAAAGCGGTGGATACCGACACATTGGAAGAACTCATCGAAACACCAGTTGACGGTGGGGCAGTCAAAACGGGCTGTCGCGAAAGCGACCACATAGTCCCGAACGTCGAGTCGGGGGCGTTCACGAAGCTGAAGGTGATGTGGAACGAACAGGTCACCACGGCTGGCAAGGTGACGCTGCACGAGTCTGGGCCATGCGTCTATGAGTTCAGTCACCTGCTGGCGACGCTGCATCTGGGGTTCTTCTATCCCAGCGCCAAAGGGTCGGCCACTGGTTCGCTGGTGGGCAAGGAAAGCAACCTGCTATGCAGTCCACTCCAGACGGTGCCGTGGAGCGTGGAGGTCGTGAAAGAAGTGGCCGGCGTATTCATCGATGTGGCGACGGAACGGCGGGGCTGAGCGAGCGGGCGGACTGGACGAAGACGGGTGGGACGAGCGCGGGCACGGAGGCCCGCGCGTCGTTCGTGCACCAGAGCCCCGCCCCGCCGCGGGCTTGGCAGCCCGAGCTGCGACCGTGTCTCACACGTGAATGGTCTCGGCGGCCGCCGTCGCGTGGGCGCCCTGCTCGGCCGAGCGGGCGTCGATCGCAGTGAGCTCCCCCACATCGGCTGCCGCGTGCTCGCCCGCGCCGGACGGCCTGGCGCGGATCGTGACCCACGCCGTCACCGCCCCGAGCAGCGCCACCGCCGAGCCGAGCAGCAGCCCGTAGTGGAGCGCGTACACGAAGGCGCTGCGACCGGCCTCGACGATCTGCGCCGGGACGCCGTGGGGGGCTCCGCCCGAGCCCAGGCCGGCGGCGAGCTGGGCGCGCGCGCTGGCGGGCAGCGCGGGCAGGAGCTGATCGATCTTCGAGCGCCCGAGCGTGGCGACCATCGCCCCGAGCACCGCCACGCCGAAGGTGCCGCCCACCATGCGGTTCATCGACAGGATGCCGGAGGCCACGCCGGCCTTCGCCTGTGCCACGGAGTTCATCGCGGCGGTGCTCATCGGCGACATCACGAAGGCCATGCCGACGCCCATCAGGACGAAGCCCGGGAGCAGCGCGCTATAGCCGCTGGTGACGGTGATGTGGGACTGCCAGAACAGCGCCCCCGAGACGGCGCTCAGGCCGAATGTCATCAGCGGGCGGGGGCCGACGCGGTCGGCGAGACGCCCGGCCAGCGGGGCGATCAGCACGATCATGAGCGTCGAGGGCAGGAAGCGCAGGCCCGCCTGCAGCGGCGAGTAGCCGAGCACGTTCTGCATGTACAGGGCCATGAAGAAGAACATGGCGAGCATCGCGAAGCTGACGATGAACGCCACCACGTTCGCGCCGAGGAACGTGCGCGAGCGGAAGAAGCTGAAGTCGACCATCGGCGATGACTGGCGCCGCTCGACCACAGCGAACGCCCCCAGCGAGACCGCCGCGAGGGCGAACAGCGCGAGCTCCCGCGGGGAGCCCCAGTGCCATTCGTTGCCCTGCACGAGCGCCAGCACGAGGGCGGCAAGGCCGATCGTGAGGGTGAGCACGCCGGGCACGTCAACGCGCTGGGCGGCGGTCTCGTCGCGGGACTCGCGCACCGCGAACAACGTCACGATCACCGCGCCCACCGCGACCGGCAGGTTGAGGAAGAAGATCGACTGCCAGCTCACGGTCTCCACCAGGAAGCCGCCGAGCACGGGGCCGATGGCGAGCGCGAGCGCCGATACGCCCGCCCACGTGCCGATCGCCTTGCCGCGCTCGGCCGCCGGGAAGGCGTTGGTGATGATCGACAGGGTCCCGGGCATCATCATCGCCGAGCCCGCGCCCTGGATGGCGCGCCACGCCACCAGCCAGGTGTCGCTCGGCGAAAAGCCGATGGCGGCGCTCGAGCAGGCGAACACGACGACGCCCGTGAGGAACATTTTGCGCCGTCCGAACAGATCGCCGAGACGCCCGCCGGTCACCAGCAGCACCGCGAAGGAGAGGGTGTAGGCGTTCACCGTCCACTCCAGGGACGCCGTTGATGCGTGCAGGCTCCGCTGGATCGAAGGCAGCGCGACGTTCACCACGGTGTTGTCGAGCATGATCATGAACAGGGCGAAGCACATGGCCCCGAGCGCCCACCAGCGGCGGTTGTCCTCGTTCATCTGCAATGCGCGCACACGCTCGGTCATCGGGCGACTCCCTTCTCGGTAGGTCTGTAGGCGGCAATCTCGGCACGGCGCTCGAGGATCAGCGACAGCGCCTGCTCGAGCGCCAGCTGCTCCTGCTCGCCGAGCGAGCTCACGAACTCCTGGAGCGCCGACAGCCGGGCCTCGTTGAGCGCCTGGGGCACCGCGCGCCCGGCGACGGTCAGCCGTACCTGCTTCATGCGCCGGTCCGCGGGGTCTTCCCGGCGCTCCACGAGGCCGCGCTCGTAGAGCCCCTCCACCGCCCGGCTCATGGCCGCCAGGGATAGGCCGAGCGACTGCGCCAGCGCCTTCACCGAGCCCCCGTCGCCGTCGCTGTCGAGCGCGCACAGGGCCTTGATCTGCGTGAAGGACAGGTCGAGTTCGCCGATCGCGTTGAACGTGCCCACGTTGGCGCTGCGCATCAGGTAGCCCGCGAGCGCCGCCAGATCGCGTGACAGCGCCGCTCGGTCGGTGGACGCGGGCGCCGGTCCCGGCTGAGTAATTGATTGCATCGCCGCAACTGTATCGCTGGCGCAATAGTTGCTTATGTGAGATGCGTCACATAAGGGGATGCGTTGCAGAAGTGTGGTCCGGCGCAATCCCCCGCCGATGGGCCGGGACGCGAGTCATCCCGCAGGCGGCGTAGCTGCTGCGTGATACTGCGAAGCAATGTCGCAGGGGAACGTGGAGACGCTCCGGTCCTTTTACGAAGGCCTCAACACCACGGGGGAGGCACCGGCCGAGCGTTTTCACCCCGACGTGGAGATTCGTATGTTCGAGGGATCGCCAATCCCGGGTCCTTATCGCGGCCTCGATGGGCTGCGTCGGTGGCGCGAGGACTCGTTCGACGTCCTCGAGGACGGGCGCCTCCTGCTGGAGGAGGTGATCACCGGCGATGATCCAGACGTGATCGTGGTCACCAATAGATTCGTCGGACGGATGCGGCATACGCGTCTCATCGCGGACTTCCCCTTGACCGTCGTTGTGCGGTTCCGCGACGGGCTGATCGTGCTGTTCGAGGGGTACCGAGAGCGCGCCGAAGCCCTCACGGCCGCGGGGGTGAGGGAGTAGGCGCGGTGAGTTTCGCTAGTCGTTTCGCCAGGCCCTCCCAGGAACAGCCGCCGGCCTGGCGCCCATCGGCGTGGACGCGCTCACCACGCTAGTGTGGGAGGTCGAGTGCCCGATCGAGAGCCTCCCGACGATCCCGATCAGAGCCCGCCAGAGCAGGGCCCGAACATCATGATGCCGCCGGAGGAGTTCGCGGGCAAGTGGGCGAATGCGGCGGCGATCGCGCGCACCCCGCACGAGTTCACGCTCGACTTCATGCGCATCGGCCCGCAGGGGCAGCAGGGCATGGTCGTCTCGCGCGTTTCCTTCTCGCCGCTGCTCGCCAGCCAGCTTCTGGACCTGCTCGGCGAACAGTGGCAGGCGTACACTGAGGAGTCGGGCATACCGCCCGAGGATGAGCGTGATGACTGAAGAGGAGCCGTTCAAAGGCGGCGAGGAGATCGAGCCGACCTGGGTCCCGTTGAAGGGGCCGAACGTGATCAGCACGCTCGACACGCCTCCGAGCCCCGACGCGGTCAAGGTGCACGACGCGGCCATGCGCAAGCACCTGCAGGATCGCCGCTCCCAGCAGGACCCGCCGCAGGGAGAGTAAGGAGAGGCGGGCGCCTCAGCCGGTCGGGAAGGGCAGCTCGAGCACCTTCGCGCTCGTGCCGTGCGCGCCCACGCGCAGGACGCTCCCCGGCTCGGCCTCGCGGCGCACGAGCGCCAGCGCGATCGGGCCGAGGTGGGTGGAGAGGGCGACGCTGCCCACGCGGCCCACCACTCGCTCGCCGAGCACCAGGTCCTCGCCGCTGCTGGCGGGCGCCGACAGGCGCAGCCCGCGCAGGTGCCGGTTCGGCTTGCCCTTGTAGTGCAGGCGCGCCACGGTCTCCTGGCCCACGTAGCAGCCCTTCGTGAAGCTCACGGCGCGCTCGTTCAGCTCCGCCTCCTGGGGGATGACGGTGTCGTCGAGGTCGATCCCGTAGCGGGGGCGGCCGCGTTCCACGCGCAGGCACTCGGCCGCCTGTTCGTGGATCGGCTCGGCGCCGCGCGCGCGCAGCGCGCTGCTCAGCCGGCTCGTGTCCGCCGCGTCGCAGAGGAGATCGACGCCCACGTCCGTGCGCACGGCCAGCGCGGCGATGCCATCGATCTCCACGCGCGCGCTGGCGTGCTCCCCGCCCGCCAGTGCGCCGGTATGAGCGTGCTCGCCGGCGCCCGGCGCATCGGCATCGCCGAGGGCGATCACTTCCGAGCCTGGGCCGATCAGCGACAGCAGCCCGCGCTCGAGTGTACGTTTGTGCAGTGCCACGTCGTAGCCGACCTTGAAGCGGCGGATCATGTCGAACAGGGCCTGCAGGGATGCCCGCTCGGTGTCGAGCAGCAGCTCCGTGTGAGCGCCCTGCTCGTCGCCGTGCACGACCAGGATGCGCAGATCGCCGAGCATCTTGCCCTTGTGGGTGAGGAAGGCTGCGTAGCAGCCCTCACCCGGCCGGAGCGTCATCAGCTCGTTCGTCACCTGCCCGTTGAGGAACTCGAGCGCGCCTTCCCCGCTGAGCGCCAGCTTGCCGCGCTCGGAGCGATCGAGCACGCCGCAGCGCTCGGTGACGATCCGGTGCTCGCCCTCCGGCGTGCTGTCGTGCCCCGGTGCGTCCGCCTCGAGGCCGCCGTCCACGACGGCTTCCCGAGCCTCGTCGATGACTTCGCCATGGGTGCCTGCCATTGGTTCGAGAATAGCCGCGCTAGGCTTCCGGCCAGTGGCTCTCGCCGAGGACTTCCAGGAGATCGTCGATTCGCTGCCCGAGGACTGGACGGACCTCGAGCTCGACATGCGCATCGCCGAGGAGTCGCGCTATGTGGAGTGCGCTCTCTACCTCACGACGTGCAACGCCCGCCCGTACTCGCACCACGACTGGCACTGGCGCCTGCTGGTGGCGCACAGCTTCGGGCACGCGGCGGCCGCGCCGACCGTCCACGGCGCGCTGCGCCTGATCGACGAGGCTGGCATCGAGGGCGAGTTGGTGGTTCGCGAGACCCGCAGCGGGCGCGTGGAGGTCACCCAGATGTGGGGTCGGCCACAGTCCGCCCGCGAAGAGTTCCGCCGCTTGCGCGCCCAGTAGTGACTGACAAGTCTCTGTACCCGTGGCCGTCTGCCTGAACATCGCGACCTACGAACGGACTCCGCTGCTGAGGCGCAGCCTGCAGCGGCTGCGAGAGAAGCCGACGCAGCCCGACGAGATCGTGGTCGTAGACGACGGCGGGTCGGATGGGTGCGAGCTGATCCCCGGCGAGTTCCCGGACCTGCCGATCCGGTACCTCTACACGCACCACCCCGGCCAGCAGTGTTGCTCGCACGCCCACAACGTCGGGCTGGTCGCGACGGAGGCCGAGTTCGTGCTGTGCGCTGAGCCCGAGGTCATGTTCGAGACGGACGTCGTCGGCGAGCTGCTGGCCGGGCATGTGGCGCACGGCCAGATGGCGACCGCCGGCACGGCCAGGAAGGTCCAGGCGGACGGGACGGTCAAGACGGTGGCGTGCGGCGAGCCCTACGCCGCCCTGTACCGCCGTGACTGGTTGATGGAGATCGGCGGCTGGGACGAGGGCTTCGAGGTGTGGGGCTGGGAGGACATCGACCTCTTCACGCGCATCTCCATCCGCTTCGGCGTCGGCCAGTGGCGTGAGCGCCAGACCATCGTCACGCACCAGTACCACCCGCAGGCGGAGCCCGCCATCAGCCACGGACCCAACCATCGGCGCTTCATGTCCAAGGGCTTTCACCCGCGCCGCCGGCCCGACGACCCAGACGTGGTGATCCCGCGTGGGCCGGACTTCGGCCGGCCGCTCATGCGCAGCAGCGGCGGCAGCTAGAGCACGCGCGCATCCTGGAGCTCTTACCTCTTATTGTGTCGGCATCTTGGCCGCCCACTTTCAATCGCAGTAGCGATGGCGCGCGCGCTCGCGCTCACCCGCGACCTGCTGTTCGGCTCGCGCGTGCAGGGCGCCCTGGCCGCGGCCGGGCACGAGGTGGAGCTGATCGCGGACGAGGGCCGGCTGAGGGAGCGCCTGAGCGATCCAGACGGGGCGCCCGCCGACGTGCTGATCGTCGATCTGACCGACGACGAGCTCCGCGGCGCGGCGGTCGTGGCCCAGCTCGCGGCCGAGGGCGAGCTGCGCGCAACGCGGACGTTGGCGTTCTACTCCCACGTGGACGTCGCTGCCCGCGAGCGCGCCGAGCAGGCCGGCTTCGACCTGGTCGTGCCGCGCTCGCGGATGGCCAGGGAGGGTGCCGCGCTGGTGGCGGGCCTGCTCTGAGAACCTGTTCTAGGCCGCGTGTTCGCGGAGAGCGCGCCGCCGCAGCGGGTGGTCGGGCGTGGCGCCCGGCCCCGGCAGGGCACGCGCGTCGCGCACCGACAGCCTCGCTCCGCACTTCTCGCAGATGCGGTGATCGTCAACCATGCCGCCGCAGCCGCGGTGCTCGAGCAGCACCGGCGGCCCGCCGGGCACGGCGTAGCGGTTGCCCCACTGCATCAGCGAGACGATCGCGGGCCACAGATCCAGGCCCTTGTCCGTGAGTCGGTATTCGTAGCGCGGGGGGTGCTCCTGGTAGCGGCGCTTCTCGAGCACGCCCTGCTCGAGCAGACGCGTCAGGCGCGTATGCAGCACGTTGCGCGCGATGTCGAGCTCGGCCTGGATCTCGTCGAAGCGACGGAGCCCGAGGAACACGTCGCGCACGATCAACAGCGACCAGCGCTCGCCGATCACCTCGAGCGCGCCGGCGAGGCTGCAGACCTGGTTCTCGTAGGAGTTCCCCAACATCTTCGTCCACCCAGCATAGCCGTATGGGTTGCATGATGCAACCTATGTGCTAGGGTGCGTTGCATGATGCAACGGAAGTGGCGGGTGGCACTGATCGTGTGCGTTGGCGTGTTCATGTCGAGCCTCGACCTGTTCATCGTCAACATCGCCTTCCCGGCGATCTCCAAGCACTTCGGCGGGAGCTCGCTGGCGTCGCTGTCGTGGATCCTGAGCGGCTACGCGATCGTGTTCGCGGCGCTGCTCGTGCCGGCGGGGCGTTGGGCGGATGCGTTCGGGCGCAAGCGGGTGTTCCTGCTCGGCCTCGGGGTGTTCGTGGCGGCAAGCACCGGCTGCGCGTTGGCGCCGTCCGTGGACGCGCTGATCGTCGCCCGCGTCATCCAGGCCGCGGGCGGAGCGCTGATGCTGCCCACCTCACTCGGTCTGATGCTCCCTGAGTTCGCCCCGCACGAGCGCCACGTGGCGATCGGCGTGTGGGCCGCCACGGGCGGCATCGCCGCGGCGGCCGGCCCACCCTTGGGCGGCCTGCTGGTGCAGGCCGACTGGCGGCTGGTGTTCCTGGTGAACGTCCCAGTCGGCCTGGCCGGCCTCGGCTTCGGCCTGCGCACCCTGGTCGAGCGGCGCGAACGCGGCGCGGCGCGCCCCGACCTGCTCGGGGCGGGCGCGCTGATCGTGGCGATCGGCTCGCTGGTGGTGGCGATCGTCAAGGGCGAGGAATGGGGCTGGAGCTCCCCGGCGATCCTCGCGCTGCTCGCCGTGACCGTGGTGCTGTTGCCGGCGATCTGGCGACGCTCCGAGCACCAGGCGGCCCCGATCGTGGATCCGGCGATGCTGCGAGTGCGCAGCTTCGGGCTGGCGGTGGGAGCCTCGGTGCTGTTCTTCGGCGGCTTCGCCGCGATGCTGCTGGCCGGCGTGCTGTTCCTCACGGGCGTGTGGCACGAGAGCGTGCTGACGGCCGGCCTGATGCTGTTCCCCGGCCCGGCGATGGCGACCGCCTTCAGCGTGCCCTCGGCGCGGCTGGGCGCGCGCGTCGGCTACCGCATCCCCGGTTGCATCGGATCGGTCATGTTCGCGGCGGCGAGCGTGTGGTGGATCGCGCGCACCGGAGACACGCCCGCATACCTCTCTGAGTATCTCCCCGGCCAGCTCGTGGGCGGCGCCGGCGTGGGACTCGTGATCCCCACGCTCACCGGTGCAGGCGCCTCCTCGCTCGCACCCGAGCGCTTCGCCACCGGTGCGGCGGTGCTCACGATGGGTCGCCAGATCGGCTCCGCGCTGGGCGTGGCCGTGCTCGTGGCGGTCCTCGGCACGGCCGCTACCAGCGCGAGCGACTTCCACGCCGTGTGGCTGATCAGCGTCATCGGCGGGCTCGCCACCGGCGTGGCGCTCGCCGCGATCGGCCCGCCGGTGCGCGCCGCGCGCGCGGCGCCGGTCATCGCTGAGCCGATCGCCGACCCGATGATCGCCGAGCCGCTGGTGGTCGAGAGCGCGACATGAGCACGCTCGGGGAGGCCTCCCGGAGCAGGGAGCGAGAGGGTGCTCTCCGCACCCGCACCTTCACCTGGCAGAACCCCTTGTCGATGGCGGCCATCGCGATGGGCCAGTCGGGGATCGACTACCTCGGCGCCATTGCCGAGGGAGCTCTCCCGCCGCCGCCGATCGCGCGCATGCTCGGCTTCGAGCTCGTCGAGATCGAGCGGGGCCGCGCGGTGTTCTCAATGGAGCCGGCCGAGTGGATGTACAACCCGATCGGGTCGGTCCACGGGGGCATCGCCGCGACCATCCTCGACTCGTGCATGGGCTGCGCGGTGCACACGACGCTGGAGGCCGGCGTGGGCTACACGACCGCGGATCTGCAGGTGCGTTACATCCGCGCGATGAGCGACGCGACCGGTCGCGTGCTCGCCGAGGGGCGCGTCGTGCACGCCGGCCGGCGCACCGCGACCGCCGAGGGCCGCCTGTTCGTAGAGTCCGACGAAACCCTGATCGCGCACGCGAGCACCGGCTGTGTGATCCTCCGCTGAGCGGTCGTCTCGGAGACTCAACCGGTGATGGTCGCCTCGCCGCCGCCCAGGTCGGCGAGCTCGGCCGCGGCCGAGTCCCCCTCCGGGGACGATGGGAGCGGGACGAGCGCGGCGTTGGGCACGCGTTTCACGCGCTCGAGCAGCTCCCCGGCGCGCACGGCGAGCGCCGCGCGGATGACCATGCCGTGGCAGACCACCAGCGCGGGCAGCTCGCCCGCTTCCACCTCGTCGAGCACGGCGCTCACGCGCACCTCCTGCTCGGCGAAGGACTCGCCGCCGGGGAACGCAAAGCTCGCATCGGCATTGGCGAAGGCGGCGAACGCCTCCGGTGCTTCGGCGATCACGTCCGCGAACGAGCGGTCGGTCCAGTCGCCGGAGTCGGTCTCCATCAGGCGAGCGTCCTCGACGGGGTGCAGGCCGATGCGCGCTGCCACGATGTCCGCGGTTTCGCGCGCGCGCAGCAGCGGGCTGCACCACAATGCGCGAAAGCCGTACGGCAGCGCGCGCTCGGCCAGATCCGCCGCCTGGGCGCGACCGGTGTCGTTGAGCGGCACCTGCTGCTGGCCCTGGAAGCGGCCCTCGTGGTTGTAGGCGGTTTCGCCGTGGCGGGCGAGGTAGACGTTTTTGATATGCCCACCCACCCGCGCGGTCAGGATTGCTCGAACCGGTCGAGATTCATGACCTTGTCCCAGGCGGCGACGAAATCGCGCACGAACTTCTCCTCCGCGTCGTCGCACGCGTGAACCTCTGCGAGCGCCCTAAGCTCGGAGTTCGAGCCGAAGACGAGGTCGACCGAGGTGGCGGTCCACCTGACCTCGCCGGTCGCGCGATCGCGCCCCTCGTAGACGTTCTCCGCCGAGCCCGACGGCTGCCACTCCGTGCTCATGTCGAGCAGGTTCACGAAGAAGTCGTTGCTCAGCGTCTCCGGTCGGTCGGTGAAGACGCCGTGCCGGGACTGGCCGTGGTTTGCGTTCAGGCTACGCAGGCCGCCGATCAGCACCGTCATCTCCGGAGCGGTCAGCCTCAGCATGTAGGCCCGCTCCAGCAGCCCATGCTCGAGCGGCATCGCCTCTCCCGGCCGGAAGTAGTTGCGGAAACCGTCGACGGTCGGCTCGAGCACGGCGAAGGACTCGACGTCGGTCTGCTCCTGGGAGGCGTCGCTGCGTCCCGGGGTGAAGGGAACAGAGACGTCGTGACCGGCGTTCTTGGCGGCCTGCTCGACGGCCGCGCATCCGCCGAGGACGATCAGATCGGCCAGCGAGATCCGCTTGCCGGTGGCCTGCGACTCGTTGAACTCCTTCTGGATCCGCTCCAGCGTCTGGAGCGCGCCCGCGAGCTCAGCCGGCTCGCCCCACTCCCAGTCCTTCTGGGGTGCGAGGCGGACCCGCGCACCGTTCGCACCGCCGCGCTTGTCGGTGCCGCGGAACGAGGTGGCCGACGTCCAGGCGGTCGCGACCAGCCGTCCGATCGACAGGCCCGAGGCGAGGATCTTCTCCTTCAGTGAGGCGATCTCGGCAGTGCCCACGAGCTCGTGATCGACGGCGGGGACGGGGTCCTGCCACAGCTGCTCCGCCGGAACCCACGGGCCGAGGTAGCGCGCGATGGAGCCCATGTCGCGGTGCAGGAGCTTGTACCAGGCCTTGGCGAAGGCCTCGGCGAGCTGGTCGGGGTTCTCGTAGAAGCGCTTGGAGATCGGTCCATAGAGCGGATCGACCTTCAGCGCGAGATCCGTCGTGAGCATCATCGGCGCGTGGCGCTTGGAGGGATCGTGGGCGTCCGGGACCGTGCCCTGGGCATCGGGATCCTTGGGGGTCCACTGCTTCGCCCCGGCGGGGCTCGTCGTCAGCTCCCAGTCGTACTCGAAGAGGTTCTCGAGGAAGCCGTTGTCCCACATCGTCGGCTCCTTCGTCCACGCGCCCTCCAGGCCGCTGGTGATGGTGTCGGCGCCATTGCCGTTGCCGGCGCCGTTCTTCCAGCCGAGGCCCTGCTGCTCGAGGGGAGCGGCCTCGGGCTCGGGGCCGATGTTGCCGGGGTCGACTGCGCCGTGGGTCTTTCCGAAGGTGTGGCCGCCGACGATCAGGGCGACGGTCTCCTCGTCGTTCATCGCCATGCGATCGAAGGTCTCGCGGATGTCCTTGGCCGCCGCGAGCGGGTCCGGGTCTCCGTTGGGGCCCTCCGGGTTGACGTAGATGAGGCCCATCTGCACGGCGCCGAGCGGTTTGGCGAGCTCGCGCTCGCCGCTGTAGCGCTCGTCTCCCAGCCAGGTGTCCTCGCTGCCCCAGTAGATCTCCTCGGCTTCCCAGATGTCCTCTCGGCCGAAGCCAAAGCCGAAGGTTTCAAAGCCCATCGACTCCATCGCCACGTTGCCGGTGTAGACGAGCAGGTCGGCCCAGGAGATCTTGCGGCCGTACTTCTGCTTGATCGGCCACAGCAGCCGGCGCGCCTTGTCGAGGCTGGCGTTGTCGGGCCAGCTGTTGAGCGGGGCGAAGCGCTGCGCGCCGCTGCCGCCGCCACCGCGGCCGTCGGCGGTGCGGTAGGTGCCGGCGGCGTGCCAGCTCATGCGGATGAACAGCGGCCCGTAGTGGCCGTAGTCCGATGGCCACCAGTCCTGTGAGGTGCCCATGAGCTCGACCAGGTCGCGCTTCAGTGCATCGAGGTCGAGGGTCTGAAACTCCTTGGCGTAGTCGAAGTCCTCGCCCATCGGGTCAGACAGGGATGAGTGTCGGCGCAGCACGCTCAGGTCGAGCTGGTTGGGCCACCAGTCGTGGTTCGTCCTCGGACTGGGCACCGTGGGAGTCGGGCTCGGGATCGCCGGGTTCTCGCTCTCGCTGACACTCTCAGTCATGTCGTCTTTGTCCCTTTCCGCTCAATGGTGCCTCTGCTGGGTCGCTGCTCGCCGCGTTGGATGCTCTGATCGGCACGCCGGGACTGTAACGCGGGCGCCACGCTGGGCGCGTACACGGTGAGAGCGGGCGGGCCCGTCATAGAGTGCGACGCCTGACGCCGCGGCGCGGAGGAGCACTTGCGCTGACGTCGAAAGCCTCACGATGGAAGAGCGTGGCCTGAACGCGTACGTCGCCGAGCTGGTGGGGACCTTCATTCTCGTCCTGTTCATCGCGCTGGTCATCAGCGTTTACACGCTTCACGCCGCTCCCAGCCCGACGACCGCAGTCGGCGGGACATTCGTGATCATCGGGTTGATCCACGCCTTCGTGCTGATGATGCTGATCCAGACGCTGGGCGGAGTCTCCGGCGGACACTTCAACCCCGCGGTCACGCTGGGGCTGGCGGTGGCGCGCAAGATCAAACCCGATCAGGCCGCCGTCTACATGCTCATGCAGCTGATCGGCGCGATCGCCGGGGCCGCACTGTGCAAGCTGATCCTCAACGACATCGGCGCCGCGCCGCACCTGAAGCCGAGTCTCGGCAACCCCTCGATCAGCCCCCTGCTCGACGGCAAGACCGCGCTGGGCGGGCTTTGCGAGATGGTCGGAACTTTCGCGCTCGTGTGGGCGGTCATGGGCGTGGCGGTGAACCCCCACGGAGCGCGCGATTGGGCCGGCTTCGTGATCGGCGCGACGCTCGGATTCGCCGTGTTTGTCTTCGGGCCGCTGAGCGGCGGGAGCATGAACCCGGCACGCGCGCTCGGTCCGGCGATCGTCGCCGGCGAATTCGCGGGTGGCTTTGGCCGCTTCCTGCTCGTCTACGTTCTCGGCCCTGCGATCGGCGCGCTGATAGCAGCGGTGGGCTACAAGCTGCTCGTGCTCGACCCCGAGCATCGCCTCGGCGAGCGACCGATCGACAAGCTCGCCTGAGCGCGGGTGCGTGCGGCCTCCGCGCGGCCCCCTTTGAGCACCCCTGCGTGACCGCCTAGACTGGGGCCGATGCGCCGCAGGGTCACGTTCAGCCGCAACCTGACGCTGTCGCTGTCGCGGACGTGTCGCTGCTACTGCAAGTACTGCGCGTTCGCCACGCACACGGCGCACCTCTATGCGCCCGAGGAGGTGCTCGAGATCCTCGACGGCGCCGCGCGCCGGCAGGTCAAGGAGCTCCTGGTACTCACCGGCGAGCGCCCGGAGGTCAACCCCCAGGTGGCCGCCCGGCTGCGCGAGCACGGTCACGAGGACTTCACCGCGTACGTGGCGTGGACGTGCGAGCGGGCGCTCGAGCGGGGCCTGCTGCCGCACACCAACCTCGGCGTGCTCTCGCGCGAGGATCTCGCCCGCCTGCGCGAGGTGACCGCCTCGCAGGGGCTGATGCTCGAGTCGGTCTCCGAGCGGCTGATGGACACCGTGCACGCGGGCTCCCCCACCAAGCACCCGGCGCGGCGCCTGGACACGATCCGCGCCGCCGGCGAGCTGCGCATCCCGTTCACGAGCGGCATCCTCGTGGGCATCGGCGAGAGCGAGGACGAGCGGGTGGCGTCGCTGGAGGCGCTGGCGGCGGCCCACGCCGAGCACGGGCACATCCAGGAGGTGATCCTGCAGAACTTCGTGCCCCACCAGCGCTACTACGGCCAGGAGCCGGCGGAGATCGCGGACGCGGCGGCCCGCGCCTACTGGCGCACGGGCGTCGACGAGGGCGAGGCGGATAACCCCGACGGGTTCCATCGCCCCAGTCTGCCGCTGCCCGAGTGGGCTTGCCCGGTGAGCATCGAGGACATGAAGCGCCTGATCGCCCACACTCGCCGGCTGATGCCCGACGTGGGCATCCAGGTGCCCCCCAACCTCGCCGACTGGTGGCCCGAGCTGGTCGCGGCGGGCGCTACGGACCTCGGCGGCCTGAGCGCCAACGGCGATCACATCTCGCCCGAGCACCCCTTCCCATCGCCCCACCAGGTGCGAAAGCGCCTGCAGCGAGACGGGTACGCGCTGACCGAGCGTCTGTGCGTGTACCCGCAGTACATCGACGCCGAGTGGCTCGCGCAGGGCGTGATGGACACGATCAAGGTCAAGTACTGGAGCTTCATCCCGCGGCGCGGCTCCGGCCGCACCGACCCGACCGCCATCGGCGCCCCGCCGATCCGTCCCGATCTGGTCGCGGGCGCGACCGAGCGCGCTCGCGACGGGCATGCGCTCACGCCGCAGGAGCTGACGGCGATGTTCGCGGAGACGCGACCGGAGGCGATCGAGGACATGCGCCAGGCCGCGGATGAGCTGCGGATCGAGCTCGCGGGCGAGCTGGTGACGTTCGTGGTCAACCGCAACATCAACATCTCCAACGTGTGCACGGTCGGCTGCGCCTTCTGCGGCTTCGGCCAGGGCAAGCGCTCGCCGGACGCCTACGAGCACGACGAGCAGGAGTTCGTGGCGCGTATCCACGACGCCCTCGAGTTCGGCGCGAGCGAGCTGTGCATCCAGTCGGGCATCCACCCCGACTGGCAGCTCGAGGACTACCTCGGCTGGCTGCGCCTGGCCAAGGACACGGCCCGCGGGGCGGGCGCGGAGCTGCACCTGCACGCATACAGCCCGATGGAGATCGCCCACATGTGCGACATCTCGGGGCTGGCGCCGGCGGAGGTGTTCGCGCGCCTGAAGGACGCGGGCCTGGGCTCCACGCCGGGCACCGCGGCGGAGGTGCTGCACGACGGCGTGCGCGAACGGATCTCGCCCAACAAGCTCCCGGTCGCGCGCTGGGTGCAGATCATCGAGGCCTCGCACCGCGCCGGCCTGCGCTCCACCGCCACGGTCATGTTCGGGCACATCGAGGAGCCCTGGGAGCTGGCCGAGCACATGCGCGTGGTGCGCGAGCTGCAGGAGCGCACGGGCGGGATCACCGAGTTCGTGCCGCTGTCGTTCATCCCCTTCCAGACGCTGCTCGGGCGCACGCACGGCGTGGAGGAGATATCCCGCGCGGAGAACCTCAAGCACACGGCCGTGTTCCGCCTGGCCCTCGGGCGGACGGTCGCGAGCGTGCAGGCGTCGTGGGTGAAGATGGGCCTGGAGGCGGCCACGGAGTCGCTGCGCTGGGGGGTGAACGACCTCGGCGGGACGCTGATGGAGGAGTCGATCAGCCGTCTGGCGGGCAGCTATCACGGCACGCGCCTGGAGCCCGAGCAGCTCGTGGCCGCAGCTCGCGAGGCCGGGCGCCCGGCCGCCGAGCGCACCACGCTGTACGACATCCGCCGCCGCTACCCGCTGGGCGAGCGAAGCGACCCCGACGGCGCAGGACAGCAGCCGGCGGGCGTGGGATCCACAGCCTGACGCGTTGAGCCCCCGTCCCGCCAGCACCCGGGCGATCCGTGCGCGCGTCGCGGGGCGGGTCCAGGGCGTGGGCTTCCGGGAGGCGACGCGACGCCGGGCACACGAGCTCGGCGTGATGGGCTGGGTGCGCAATGAGCATGACGGCACCGTGGCCGTGCACGCGGAGGGCCCATCCGCCGCGATGGAGGCGTTCGTCGCGTTCCTGCGCGAGGGTGCGCGCGGCGCCCGTGTCGAGGAGCTGACCGTGGAGGAGGCCGCGCCGGAGGGTCACGAGCAGTTCGCGGTGCGGGGCGTGAGCGCGGGTGTGTTCGTGGTGCAGCAGCACGCGGCCAGCACGCGCCACTTCGACCTGCGCCTGGAGGTCGCCGGGACGATGCGCTCGTGGGCGGTGCCCAAGGGCCCGTCGCTCGACCCGTCGGTCAAGCGCCTGGCCGTGCAGGTGGAGGATCACGCGGTCGAGCACAACGCCTTCGAGGGTCCGACGGAGCACGGCGGGGTGGTGGTGTGGGACCGCGGCCAATACGAGCAGGGCGGCAGGGTTCCGTGGCCGCAGGCGCTCGAGCGCGGGCACGCGGTGTTCGTCCTGCACGGCGAGAAGCTGAACGGCGGCTTCGCGTTGCAGCGCACCCGCGCGGGCGCCAAGCCGCAGTGGCTGCTGATCAAGCGCCGCGACGAGCACGCCCGGCCCGGCTCGGACATCGTCGCCGAGCGACCCGCATCGGCGCTGAGCGGCCGCACGCTCGAAGAGCTGCTCGAGGGGGATCCGCGTTGATCGCAAAGCGATCTCACATCACGGCATTTGGTGGTACGCTTCGGCTCATCTGAACCGGCCGGGGGGCCAACGGCGGTTCAAGCAGGCGAGTGTGAAGTCCCAGTCTTGCGGCACAGACGCGATCGCGGTGTTGCGCGCTCGGCGTCTCGCTCGCCGCGTCCCATCGTCCCATGCCAGGTGTCACCAACCGAACGGAGATCCCTCGTGAGCACAGCTGTGCAGTCCTTCAAGTACGGACGTCTTCCCGCGATGCGCCCGGCGGCGCTGTCGGACCTGGCGGTCTACGCCACCGGCAAGCTCCCACCGCCTCCCAGCACGTGTGCTGTGCCGAGCGCGGCGTATCCGATGGACGGCAACGACAAATACGGCGACTGCACGATGGCGGGGGTGGCCCACCTCATGGAAGCGTGGAACGCTTCGTTCAAACAGGGGGCCGCGGTGCCCAGCGAACAGCAGATCGTGGCCGAGTTCCTCAAGCTCAACGGCGGCGGGGCCGACACGGGCCTGGTCGAGGCGAACGTGCTCGCGCGTTGGCACAGAGAGGGCCTCTTCGGAGAGAAGATCGCGGCCTACGCACCGGTTGACCCGAAGGACATCCTCGCCATCCACCAGGCGATCGCCGAGTACGGCGGCTGCTACCTGGGCATCCAATGTCCGCAGTCGGCCCAGGAACAGTTCACCAACGGCGAACCGTGGACCTACGTGCCCGGCTCGCCCACCGAAGGTCACTGCATCGTCGGCCTGGGCTACGACGAGACGCACGTCGAATGCGCCACCTGGGGCGGGATCGCCCACGTCACCTACCCGTTCTTCGCCCACTACCTCGACGAGGCGTGGGCGATCCTCTCCGAACAGCTCGTCGCGGCCAAGAAAGACGACCTCGGGATCGCGCTGGAAACCCTCCAGGCCGATCTGGAGAAGGTGTGATGAGCGACGACCCCATCCTCGACCGCATCACCTACGTCGCCTCGCCGGCGCCGATGCAGCCGATCCCGTGGCCCGCAGGCCTCGGGCCCAAGGCGCCGGCCAGCGTTCCCGAGGAGCTGCCCAACGCCGACGTTCTGGTTGTCACCTGGACCGCGGCGGAGGCCCACGCCCTGGCGGACGTGCTGACGCCCGGGCGCGCCTCGAGCGCGTGGACGCGCTACACCGACGAGTGGGCAACCTACGAACCGCAGCTCACCGATCGCTCGCCGGCGAGGTTCTCCAAATGCCTGGGCCTGTGGGCGCTGAGCGAAATAGACGGCAAGCGCGCCGTGCTGTTCAAATCCGACCTGCACATGTCCACGGATGCGAAATCGTTGCCGGTGCGCCAACTGTGGGCACAGCTCGTGCGGGCGGTCGAACCGAAGCTCGTGATCACGACCGGGACGGCAGGAGGCATCGGTGAGCAGACACAGCTCGGCGACGTGTGCGTGACCAACGGGGCGAAGTTCAACTGCCAGAAGGAATTCAAGCAGGAGCCGTTCGCCCAGGCGACCTACACCGGCGCGCAGTGGTCGCCGGGCGGGCAGATGTCGAGCTGCGCCGGCCTGCTCGCTGTGAACGCGAAAGAGCTGCGGCCGGTCGCCACCCGCGATCCCGAGGTGGCCGCGGTGATCGGCAAGCCGGGAGTGGAGACGATCGACTTCTTCGGGTTCGCCGACGCGACCGACTACTACGGGGTCGCGAGCAACGACCCGGACGCGCGCAACGAGGAGATGGACGACGCGACACTGCCGCTCGCCCTCGGCGACATCAAGAGCACGGTGCCATGGCTGTCGATTCGCAACGCGAGCGATCCGCAGGTCGCGCACATGGAGACGATCGAAGAAGAGAAGAAGTGGGCCGAGGAGATCTATGAAAAATATGGCTACTGGACGACCGTGGGCTCGGCCATCGCCTGCTGGGCGGCGATCGCCGATCTGTGAGGAGCGTGGACGGTCGCGGACCCCGCTGTCCCCCTGAATCATTTGCATCGGACGACGCCGAGCGGGGACTACCCTGGCGAGCATGTCGAGCACCGGCCCCGACGCGCCGCGACCGCGCCTGACGGAGGCCTCCTACATCGTCCTCGGCCTGCTCGAGCTGACGGGACCGGCGACCCCGTACGACCTCAAGCGGGTGGCGCAGATGACGACCACCAACTTCTGGTCGATTCCCCACACCCAGCTCTACACCGAGTGCGCGCGCCTGGCGGATGAGGGCCTCTTGATCGAACGCCAGGAGCAGACGGGGCGCCGCCGGCGGACCTACCGCCTGACCGACCGCGGGCGCGAGCTGCTGCACCGGTGGCGCAACGAACCGACGGCGCAGCTCTACGAGCTACGGGACGCGAGCACGCTCAAACTGTTCTTCGGCGGCGACCCGGGTGCCCTGGCGGTGACCCAGCTCGAGGCGCACAGGCGCCAGCTCGAGATCTACGAGCGCCTGCACGCGAGCCTGGCCGAGGACGAGTCGCGCGGGCAGGTGCTGGCGCTGGAGTGCGGCATCGGCCACGAGCGGGAGTTCATCCGCTTCTGGTCGCAGGTGTTGGCGGACGCGGAGCGCTAGCGGAACAGGTCTTCCTCGAGCGGCCGCAGCAGCGCGAGCGCCCCCGGGCCATCCTCGTCGGTGACGAAGCGCTCCAGGCCATCGATCACCGCGACCGGCTCGCGCGAGTCCTTGGCGCGCACCAGATCGGCGGCTGCCGCCGCTGCGTCGGCGATCGCCAGCCAGGTGGCGCGCAGCTCCATGCCGGCGGCGTCGCTGCGACCGCGCCAGTCATCGAGCGGCTGCATGCCGGCCAGCCCGATGGCAACGTCGAGTTGCCCGTGGCGCCATGCCCGCCCGAAGCTGTCGCTGATCAGCACCGCGGGAGCAACGCCGCCGTGCTCGTGCCAGCGCGTGAGCTCGCGCAGGCGCGCGCGGATGCGCCTGGCGGATGCGTCGGGGTCGCGGGGGAGCAGCACGAGCGTCTCCCCCTGCGGGGACGATGCGGCGGGACCGGCGGCGGCGTTGGAGGCGTCGACGCCGGCGTTGGCGCACACGAAGCCGTGGTGGGTGCGGCAGACGAGCACGCCGCGCTCGGCGCGCACGAGCTCGGCGGACTCCTCGAGCACGACCTGCACGGCCCGCGGATCCTTCTCCTGTCCTCCGGGCGGCGCGGCGGCGAGCTCGATCGCGCGCTCGCTGGGGCGCACGCCGGCGAGCTCGACGACCGCGCCCTCGGACTTGGACACGACCTTGTGCGCGATCGCCACCACCTGGCCCGGCTGCAGCGCCTCGTCCCCGAGCGCGGCGAGGATCAGCGCGGCGAGGTCGTCGCCCGCGCGCACCTCTGGGAGGCCGTGCAGGCCGCGTGCGGAGATGCTGGCCACGTTGCCGGGGTCAGGCGGGGGTCTTGATGGAGATGAGATGTGAGCGTTCGTCGTGCCCGAGCACCGCCCGTGTGCGGATTGCCCCCGCGGAGTGCCCGGCCAGGCGGGCACGCAGCGCGTCGAGGTCCGCGCCGGTGTCGATGTCGAGCAGCAGCGAGGGCACGCGCTCCACACGGCAGGCGACGCCCGCGGTGCGGGCGAGTGCGCGGTGGCGCTCACACGAGTCGGGTCCGAAGCTGGGGGGGATGGCGTCGGGCGGCGCGAGCAGCAGGCCGTTGGTGCCGCTGCCGTGCCGGTCGGGAACGATCACCACGCCCGCGGGGTGCTCCTCGCGGGCGTGCGCGTCGAGCAGTGCGTCGAGCTCCGCCGGGTCGAGCGCGGGGCAGTCGCCGGGGACGCACAGCACGCGCTCGATCCCGTGCTCGAGCGCGCGGCGCACGCCGAGGGCGGCGGCGGCCGGCTGGCCCTCCTCCGCGGCGTCCGCGACGACGATCGCCCCGTGATGCACGGCCGCGTCCGCCACGGTCCGCTCGCTGGTGACGACGATCGTCAGCTCGATCGCCTGCGCCCGGGTGAGCGCGGCGAGCACGTCGGCCACCATCGCGCCCGCGAGCTCGCGTCGCAGCGCGTCGGCCACGCTCGCGCCGAGGCGCTGCTTCGCCCGCGCGAAGCGCTTGACCGGGAGGATGGCGGCGGTGCGCACGGCAAGAGCGTATCCACGCGGCCAGGGGCTGCCCCGGCGGCTGGCTCGAGGGGGCGCTATCCGCTGGGCTGGAGCGTCACGCGCATGTTCAGCTCCTCGCCCGCTTTCCTGCTCCCTGTGACGTGGGCGCCGTTCATGTCGCCTTTGTCCTTGACGAACACGTCGGTGGCCGCCCCGGGGGCTTTGACGAGCAGCTTGAACTTCCCGCCCACGGTCGCGAGACCGATGTAGTCGCCCTTCTGGACGAAGAAGTTGGTCGGCGCGAAGCTGTAGGTGCCGGGCTGCTTGGGCAGCGTGAACGCCTGGGTCGTGCTGAGGACTTCGAGCCCTCCGCCGGGCAGGGGTCGCAGGTCCTGGAAGTGGATGTTCCTTTCGCACACTTCTTCGGCCACCGGACAGCCGCCTAGGTAGTAGCCCCGCACTTCCACCTTCGTGACCTGGCCGTCGGCGGGCACGGCGCCTGAGCGGATGCTGGCCGCGTGGGCGCGCCGACCGGGTGCGGGCGCGAGCAGCGAGTCGGAGTCGGTTGCGGGGCCGTCGAAGAATTCTTCGAGTTCCTGCCACAGCACGTAGTCTTCTTCGGCGGCTTCCGCGAGTTCGGGTTCGTCGAGCAGTTCCGCACCGAAGACGATGGCTTCGGCCTGCTCTTTGCTGATCGGCGCCGGCGGGCCCAGCGGCACGAGCGGGCCCGACCCTGTTTCTGGCCCGAGCTCGCCGTCGCTGAAGCCGAGGTCGTGCTCCACGGGGGTGAACACGCCGTTCAGCCCGCCGGCTCCCGGGTGGCAGCCGGCGGCGAAGTGCACGAACGTCGAGCCGATCCCGTTGTGGCTCCACGGAAGCGCACCGGGGCCGTCGAAGAAGCCGTACGTCAGTCCGGGAGCAGGCTTGCCGGTGGGGCCGAGCTCGATCGTGCCGGTGAGCGCCCAGCAGGCGCGCACGTCGGTGGCGCCGGCGTTCGCGTTGGGCTGGACGCCCACGTCGAAGAGCCCTCCCTGCCTGTGTTGGCGCTCCTGGCTCCATACGTCGGTGCTCGCCGGCACCGTGTCCGTGAACGCGAACGACAGGCCGATGTATGCCCTGTCCTGCGGCCTGATGTCCTCGAGCTCTTCGCCCAGGATCAGCTTGGCGGTGTACTCGCCGAGGGCGTCGTTGTCGTTGCCCGCGGCCCGGGCGGCGGCGGCGCCGGCGGCGCGCCTGTCGAGCACGAGCACCACCGTCCGGAACGTGGTCGAGCGCTTGCCACGCTCGGTACGGGTGGCGGTGAGGGCGAGAACGCTGGGCGCCAGCGCGCGGTCGTTGGGGGCGAACAGCTCCAGCTCGGGGAACGTGGCCACGCGGGAGGGGATCGTGGTGGTGATCTGCTCGATCGTCACGTCACCCTGCGCCGGCGTGGGAACCTCGATGCGGATGGCCCTGGCCCTGGAGGCGCTTGCGAGCGCGCCCGCCGGCGCGAGCAGGACGAGGAGGGTGAGGGCGGCCAGCGCGAGCGGGGCAGTGGCGAGCATGCGAGGACCGCACGAACGCCACCCGGCGCCCGTGGGAGAGTCACACGACTGCGACCGAGTCCCCCCGGATGAGCTCACGCGGGCGATTATGCATGATCGCCCGGTCGTTCAGGGAGCCGCGCCGCCGTGTGGAACTCGACGCCGCCGCCGTGTGGAGCTCGACGCCGCCGCCGGCCGGCCGGCGGTCGCTCACCACTCGAGCAGCATCAGCCCGACGGTCACTCCGGGGCCGATCGTGACCATCAGCGCGCGCTCGCCCTGCTCGGGCTGGTGGCGGGCGATGGTGTTCTCGAGCACGTACATGATCGAGGGGGTGCCGATGTTGCCGTGCTCGGCGAGCGTGTCCCAGCTCGTGGCCACGTCCTCGCGGGAGAGCTCCAGTGCGCTCTGCACGTTCTCGATGATGCGCCTGCCGCCGGGATGCACGATCCAGTGGTCGATGTCCGCGTGCTCGAGCTCGTGGCGGCGCAGAAAGCCGCCCACCACCCCGGGCAGGCCGGCGCCGGCGAGGTCAGGGAGCTCGCGTGCGATGTGCAGGTAGCTGTCCTCGCCGGCCAGCTCGAGGCTGACGGCCGCGAGCGTGGAGCCGATCTGATGCACCTGCGAGCCCACGATCGCGGGGCCGTCGGCCCGCGGATGCCTGGACACGAGCGCGGCGGCGCAGCCGTCGCCGAACAGCGCCGAGCCCACCGTCTTGGCTTTCGGGTCGTTCGCGCTGGCGCGCACGAGGATGCTGCTCATGCTCTCCGCGGCGACCACCAGCGTGTGCTTGTCCGGCTGCTCGTGCAACGTCTGGGCGGCCAGCCGCATGAGTGGCACGCCGCTCGCGCAGGCGACTCCGGTGATGTGGTACTTGTCGGTGGTGGGATCCATCTGGTAGTGCTCGATCAGGCGGTGCGCGATCGTGGGGACCCCGAGCGAGTACAGGCTGGCGCTGATGACCGTGCCGACATCCTGCGGGTCGACCCGCAGCGCGTCGACCGCCTTGACGGCGTGGCTGAAGAGCTCGTGCTCCACCACGGTGGTGCGGTCCTGGAGCGTGCGGGCGAGGAAGTCCTCATCGAGGTTGAGGTGGCGGCGCTTGACGCCGCAGCGGGCGAAGATGCCCTCGGCGAACTCGTCGCCGGCCAGGCCGAGACGGTCGAGGACCTGGGCCTGCGTGAGCACGGTGTCCGAGTCCGACACGGTCAGCCCGGCGATGTGCGCGCGGCCGCTCGGGCCGCGCCTGGCGGCGCCCACGAGGGGCCTTGGCCGCACCGAGAGCCCGCCGCGGCCGCCATACGGTTCGTCGCTGCCGTACGGACCGTCATTGAGCAAAGTGGAGACTCCTTGGTTGGGGATGGCGTGTTACCGCACTGTTACCGGGTTTTGAGGACGATATGAGCCGTAGACCCGAGGTCCTGGTAGAAAGAGCGGGTTCTTACCGAGTTCTTCGCGAGCTCAAACGCCGATCTGCTGCGATGGCAGCGTCACTCGAGGGGAGACATACGGTGGGTCATAGCACTGAATCGTCGGGCCTGAAGCTTATCGGGGCGGGGCTCCCGCGCACGGGCACGCTCTCGCAGAAGGTGGCGCTCGAGCAGCTCGGCCTGGGCCCCTCTTACCACTGGGTGAACGTGATCGCCGACCTCGAGCACCAGCTCCCGTTGTGGGAGCAGGCGCTCGACGGGGAAGGACGCTGGGATGAGATCTTCGCCGGGCACATCTCGAGCGTCGACTGGCCCGGCGGCTACTTCTACCGCGAGCTGATGGAGGCCTATCCCGAGGCCAAGGTGCTGCTCAGCGTGCGCAACCCGGAGGCCTGGGAGCCGAGCTTCAGAGAGACGATCTGGACGATGAGCTACGGCGAGACGGTGATGCCCCTGCTGTCGCGGGCGCGCGCCGAGATCGACCCGCGCTGGAAGCGCTACCTGGCGCTCGTGGACCGCATGTTCTGGGGGCCGCAGGGCACCTTCGCCGCCGGGCGCGAGCCGGCGCAGATGATCGAGCAGATGCTCGCCCACGAGGAGCGCGTCAAGCGGGACGTGCCGAGCGAGCGGCTGCTCGTATGGGAGGTGGGCGAAGGCTGGGAGCCGCTGTGCGAGTTCCTCGAGGTCGAGGTTCCGGACGCGCCGATGCCGCACGCAAACGACCGCGGGACGTTCCTGGAGCGCGTGATGGATGGCGCACTCGCCACGTTGCAGGCGTGGCGCGAGAGCGACCCGGCTGCGGCTGCCTGATCCTGCGAGGCTCGGGCGAGCGCGTGGGCGCTGTCGCCTGGCCCCCTCAGGCGAGCGCCTGGGCGCCGTCCGTTGCCCAACTCAGGCGGCGCCTGGCGGTGTCCTGGGGGCAACTCAGGCGAGCGCCCGGGCGAAGGAGAGCGTCTGCTCGGCGACGCGCGCTCGGCCAGAGGCGTCGTCCATACGCGTGTCGGCCTGCAGGGTGGTCAGCCGGCCGACGTCTTCATCGGCGACGATGCCGTCGAGCAGCTCGCCGTAGAAGTCGGCCACGCCGTTTGCGTTGCAGTCGAGCGCGCCGAAGGCCATGAACGAGGCGGTCGGGCCCTTGAGCACCTCGCCGTCGACGATCGGGCTGACCGCCACGATCGGCGCGCCGGCGGCGTGCAGCGCGTCGTTGATCGCAGGGACGGCGAGGATCGGCGCGATCGACGCGAGCGGGTTCGAGGGTCCGATGACGATCGCGCTCGCCCGCTCGATCGCGGCGAGCGCCTGCTCGCTGGCTCGCGCCTGCTCGGCGCCGCGGTACTCGAGGCCCTCGATGATCCCCTCGGCCCGCTCGCGGATCATGAACTCCTGGAACGGGCACCAGCCGGCGGAGCCGGTGCGCACCCACGTGCGTACCGGGTCGTCGCTCATCGGCAGCACCTGGGCGCGCACGCCGATCGTCCCGTTCAGGTGCTCGAGAGCGGCCGTCGGGGTCTGGCCCTCGGCGAGCATGCGGGCGCGCTCGATGCACCAGGCGAGGTCGCGGTCGCCGAGGTTGAACCACACGTCCATGCCGAGCGCCCGCAGTCCGTCCATCACCGCGAAGCTGTCACCGCGCAACCCCCAGCCGCGAGCGTCGATGAGATCGGCCAGCCAGAAGGACACGAGGTCGGGGTCGGGCGAGACGTGCGCTCCGTAGATCTCGATGTCGTCGCCGGTGTTGACGATCGCCGCCAGGCGCTCTGGCCCGGCGACCTCGGCGATGCCCCGGGCGAGCTTGGCGCCGCCGGTGCCGCCGGTGAGCAGCACGATGTCGGGCTGATCCTGGGCCACCGCCTTCGTTACTCCCAGAGCTCGTCGGGCAGGCTCGTCAGGCGGATGCCCGCGTGGATCTTGTAGCGCGAGTTGACGGATATCAGCAGCGCTGTGAGCGCCTCCGTCGTACGCGCCATCTCGAGCTTGCCGCAGTCGACGCAGCGCAGCCCCTCGATGGTCTCGATCACGCCGGCCGCGCGGCGCTTGTGGGGGCGCGAGTCGCCGCACACGAGCACGTCCTGTGCGAGCGGGTGCTCGAGGTTGCTCAGCGAGGCGGCGCTCACGGTATGCAGCGCGGACACCACGTGCACGCCGTCGGGCACCATCTCCAGCGCCTGCTGGGCGGCGGAGCCCTGCCACACGCCGAGCATGCGCGTGGCCTTGCCGCTGACGGCGGCCGCGAGGGGCACGGTGGCGTCGATCAGAAGCTGTCCCGGGATCAGCGCTTTCTTGAGCTCGGTGAGCGTCTCGGACTGATTGCGAAAGGGCACGCTGAGGAACACCGTCTCGGCGGCGCGGGCGGCGCCGCCGTTGTCGTGGGCCGAGAACGAGCCCTCGGGGACGATCTCGCGTGCGCGGTCGGCGGTGTCGATCGCCCGATCCGGATCGCGCGATCCGATCACGATCGGCACCCCCGCGTGGGCGAGCCGCACCGCGAGGCCGAAGCCGAGCGCCCCGGAGGCGCCGATGATCGCGACGGGATCGGAGCTGGACGACGGCACGGCGGCCGAGTATAGGCTTCGGGCGATGAGCGCCAAGGGAGTCACAGCGCCGTGGGCGAGCTGCCGCAGGCGGTGAGCATCAGGGAGGTGGGTCCTCGCGACGGCTTCCAGAACGAGCCGGAGGTGATCCCCACCGAGCGCAAGATCGAGCTGATCGACGCGCTCGCGCGCACCGGGCTGGCACGCCTGGAGGTGACGAGCCTGGTGCGGGCGGACGTGATCCCGCAGCTGGCCGACGCGGCCGACGTGCTCGCGGGGATCGACGTGCCGGCGGGGGTGAGCGTGTCGGTGTTGATCCCCAACGAGCGCGGACTGGACGCGGCCATGGAGCTGCGTGAGCGCGCGGATGGGGCGCGGGCGGCATTCGACGAGATCAACGTGTTCATGTCGGCCTCGGAGACCCACAACCGCAAGAACGTCAACCGCTCGATCGCCGAGTCGCTGGCGGGCCTGGAGACGGTGCTCGGCCGCGCGCGCGCAGCGGGGTTGCGCTGCGAGGGCGTGATCTCGACCTCGTTCGGCTGTCCTTATGAGGGTCGGGTCCCGCGCGAGCGGGTGCTCGCGCTCGCCGCGGCACTGCGCGACGCGGGGGCAGAGGAGATCGGCTTCGGCGACACCACCGGCATGGCCAACCCGCGTCAGGTGCAGGAGTTCTTCACCGAGGCACAGGCATCGCTGGGGGAGGGGGTGGAGTTGACCGCCCACTTCCACAACACGCGCGGGCAGGGTCTTGCGAATGTGCTGGCTGCGATGGCGGCGGGCGTGAGGAGCTTCGAGTCGAGCTTCGGCGAGCTGGGCGGCTGCCCGGTGCCGGCCGGCGCCACCGGCAACATCGCCACCGAGGACCTCGTGTCGATGCTCCACGAGATGGGGATCGAGACGGGGGTCGACCTGCCCGCTCTGCTCTCCTGCGCTCGGCGCGCGCAGGAGATCCTCGGCCGCCCGCTCGGCAGCCACACGCTGGTGGCCGGGCCGATCGACTGGCAGCCATGACGTTATAGATGCCTCTTGCCCTGTCGAAGCAGGGAGTCGGCGGTGCTCAGCGCGCCCGGCGGCTGAGCGGGGATCTGTCGCCGACGGACCAAACGTGTCCGAACGGATCTCGAAAGCCGCCTTGGCGGTGCGTGCCCCAAGGCTGCTGATGGTCTTCGAGCTCGGAGCCGGGGCTGGCGCCCGCGGCGATCGCGCGCTCCATGAAGCGGTCTGGGTCCTCGACGAACAGCTCGATCCGCGTGCTCGTGACGCCGAGCGGGCCGGGGCTGTTCTCCGACGAGTTCTTCGGGTTGACCTCGTGGAGGAAGAACGGAGCGCCGTCCACCTCCAGGCCGGCCACGCCCCCGAGGTTCCAGAGCTCGCTCGCGCCCAGCGCGTCCTTGTACCAGGCAACGGCGGCGTCGGCGTCGGGGACGATCAGCATCACCGAGATCGACGTCGACTGCTCCTGTTGGGGCTCCGTCACCGGTTGTCCTCCAAACCCTGTCGACCGCGGCCGAGGCCGCCCCGCGCGACGCTCACGCCACGCTCTCGACGGGTGCCTGCGCCCCGTTGGCGGCTGCGGCGGCCTGCGCGCGGGCGACCATCATGCAGTACTCCTGCACCGCCGCCTCCATCTCCAACGTCTGGGCGATCGTTGGGCGAGCGGAGGCGTCGAGCACGCGCTTGGCGCGACCGACGGCCACGTGCGAGTTGGCCAGCAGCTCTTCCACGAGCGCGTCGGTCGCGTCCGCCAGCTCCTCGGGCGCGACCACGCGGTTGACGAGGCCGATGCGCTCGGCCTCGCCGGCGTCGATCGTGCGCCCGGTCATGATCAGCTCCTTGGCGCGGCCGAGGCCGACGACGGCGGGCAGCCGGGTGGAGCCGCCCACGTCGGGGATGATCCCGAACTTCACCTCCGGCAGGCCGAGCTGGGCGTCGGAGGAGGCGATGCGCAGGTCGCAGCCGAGCGCCACCTCGAGCGCCCCGCCCACGCACGTGCGGTGGATCTGGCAGACGACCGGCTTGGTCATCTCTTCGCACAGGTTGGGGCAGTCGAGGAACGTCTGGCGAAACGGGCGCAGGTTGCCGGGCGAGCTGGCCGAGGCCGCGAGCTCGACGAGGTCCACGCCGGCGGAGAACACCGGCCCCTCGCCGCGCAGCACCACGCAGTGCACGGCCTGGTCGGCCGCCGCCTCACGCAACGCCGCGCCGAGCGCTTTGAGCAGCTCCTGGCTCATCGCATTGCGCTTCTCCGGGCGGTTCAACACCACGTGCCTCACCGGCCCGCGGTCCTCGGTGTACACGATGCTCATGGCGCAGCCCTCCTATGCTCGAAGCGCCCCGGCGGGCGCCCGCGGCTGGGGCCGGGCGCGGCCGGGCTTGGCGCATCAGCCTACGGGAGAGGGCGCCCGCGCGGCGCGCCGGCGCTCAGAGGATGGTGAATTCGACCTGCACCGGCCCGAGCTTGGGTTCGGCCACCAGCTCCGTCACCAACCGGTAGTTGCCGTTCGCCAGCGGCTGGCCTTCGTCGCGGCCCGAGAAGTTGAGGCTCGTGCTGCCCTTCCGCAGGAAGGCCGCCGGGGTGCTGTCCACTTCCTTGCCGAGCGGGGTCTCGGTGATCAGGCGGACCTTCGTCGCCTTCGTCAACGTGATCGACACGATCGTGCCTTCGCTCACGCCGCCCGCGGGCTTGGTCACGCCCGCCGGCACGAAGGCGTCCGGCGCGATCGTGACGGCTGAGATCACCGAGCTGCCGTGCGCCGTGCTGGTTTGCGGCGCTGGGGTGCTCGAGGTCGTCGAGGAGGTGCCGCTGCTGCTCGACCCGCAGGCGGCGCACCCGAGCGCGATCGCCAGCAGCGCGCACGCCGGCAATGCAGATCTCGCCATGCGCCCGCGGACGCGGGTGGCCACCCCCAAGCGCAGCACTTCAGCGTCCACTCAGCCGCGACTCTTGCAGCTCTTCGGCTTGGCCATCTCTGTGCGCACGCCGGGCATTCTACAAATGCGCCCCGTGGGCGGTGACGCTGCCCGCCCGTGCCTCCTGACTCCGCGCGCGGTTACGAGGACGTGCCCGATGGGGCGCCACGCGCACGCCGCTCGGCGGAGCCGTCCAGGCGGAGCCTCAACTCAGATCCAGCACCGTCGTCGGCGCCTGGATCGCCTCGTCGTGACCCTCGCGGGGGACGATCGCGGTGCCCACGGCGAAGAACTCGATCGTGTGCGAGCCCCAGCCGTGGCTCTTCTCTTCCAGCGACACCCCCACGATCCCCTCCGCGCTGATCTCCTGGGCCTCCGACTGCATGCGCTCCATCGCCAGCTCGCGGGCGTCGTACAGAGCCTGCGTGAAGTTGGTCAGCTCGACGTTGCGCCCCGTCTGGGCCATCGACTGGAGCATGCCGCGATGGGCCACGTGGTACACGCAACTGCCCATCACCATGCCCACCGGCCGGTGGCCGGTGCGCAGCAGCGTCCAGAAGTCCTGGCCTGAGAGGTCGCTCGTGAACGGCCTGCCGTTGGGGGCGCGGTGCATCACCCCTTCGCGGTGCTTCACCGCCGTGCCGATGGCGATGAACTCGGCCATGTCCTGGCCCCATTCGTAGCGCCCGATGTCCAGGCGCACGCCCACCACGCCGTCCGCCCCGAGCTGGTCGGCCTCCTCCTCCATGCGCGTCATCGCGAGCTGGCGGGCGCCGTACATGGCCTCCGAGAGGACCGTCATCTCCTGGCTTTTCTTCCACCCGGCCATCTGGATGCCGATGTGGTAGATCGAGCTGCCCACCACGAGCCCGACTGGGTCGAAGCCCGCCTCCTTGACCAGCAGGAACTCGTTCACCGACAGATCTGACGTGAACAGGCCCTGACGGTTCTGCTGCAGCCGCGCCCTGCCCGCCTCGGGGACGCCCTCCAGAGAGGTGGGGTCATATGTTGGCTCGCTCATCCGCTTCGCTCCTCTAGGTCGTCAGATCCACGATGGTCTTGGGCGCCTGCTGGGGTGACCCCGCGTTCTCGCGCACGGCCGTGCCGATCGCGTCGAAGGTGATCACCACGCCGCCGCGCGAGCGGTTGGCGCTGCCCACGTCCTGGCGGCGGATGGTGTGCCCGATGCGCACGCCCACGATGCCCGACGCGCCGTGCTGCTGGGCCTGCTGGCCAAGGCGCGCCATCACCTGCTCGCGCGCGCCGTACACGCCCGCGGTGAACTCCCGCAGCTCGAAGTTCTGCACCGGGTTCATGCGGCTGGAGCCCATCAGCCAGTTGTTTTCATAGGCCGCGAAGAACACCGACGTCCACGCCACGATCCCCACCGGCTCGACGCCCGCCTGCACGAGCTTCGCGTAGTCGCTCACCGACAGCTCCGTCATCACCGGCTGCTCGCCGGACTCGGCGCCGGCGCGCTTCACCGCGGTCCCCATCACCACGTACTCGATCGCTCCTTCGGCCCAGTCGTGCGCGGCGGTGCGCAGGGCCACGCCCACGACCGCGTCCGCGCCCACCTGCCGCGCCTCGAGCTCCAGGCGGTTGAAGGCGCGCCGGCGTACCTCGTTCCACGCTTCGCTCAGCATGCTCAACTCGCTCAGCACGCTCCCGCCCATCATCATCGGCCACGTCGCGCCCTGGTAGCCGACCTGGTAGATCGAGCTGCCCATCACCTGCGACAGCGGCTTGAGCCCCAGTCTGTGGCACAGCGCAAACCCGTTCACCGACAGATCGGAGGTGAACGAGCCGCCGTGCTCGCGCAGCTCCCGCAGGCGCTGCAGCCCCTTCAGCGGGATCCCACCCGCTTCGATGCTCTCCCGCTCGCGTTCCAGCTCGGCCAGCGCGGCGGGCTCCTCCCGCGGTTCGCCCGCTGCGGGTTCCCGGTCCTTGGGGCTCATCGCCGCCGGCCGTGCCTGCGCGCGCTCAACGCGCCAGCTCCTCGCGCATCAGTGCAGCAGCTCCTCGAGGGCCGCTCGTGCATGGGCGCTGCGCTCGGCCTCGGCGCGCAGGTCCGCGGTCAGCGCCGCGATCCATTCGTCCGGAGGCAGCGACTCACGCTTGATGGCGATCCCGCCGACCTGGCGCTCGCGGAAGCCTTCGAGTCGCCCGCCCTCGACCCCGAGCAGATAGGCGGCCGACCCGAGCTCGACGCGCACGGCGCGGACGCGCTTGGGACCGCGGCCCAGCAGCCCGCCGCCCCGTCGCTCGACGCGGGCCTGGCCGGGCAGCGCCTGCTCGAGCTTGGCCGCGAGCACCTCTACCGAGATCGTCAGATCGGTGCCGTCGCCGCGCAGGCCCGCAGCCGCCAGGTCGAAGCTGTCCTCGCCTGCCTGCGCCCCGTCATGGGGCGTGCCCTCCTGGGTATCGCTCACCCACTCAGACTACCCGGAGCTGGAGGCGTTGAGCGTTCGCTCCTATAGGCTCTCGCTGATGGCGCAAGCGATCGAGAAGGTGGGGGTGCTCGGGGCCGGGCTGATGGGTCACGGCATCGCCCAGGTGGCCGCCGAGGCCGGCTATGCGGTGGTGCTGCGCGAGGTGGACGACGCGACCCTCCACAAGGGGCTCGCCAGGATCGAGAAGCAGCTCGCTCGTGCGGTGGAGAAGGGCCGCTCCAGCCAGGAAGACGCCGACGGCGTGCGCGCTCGCATCCAAGGCACCCTTCACTACCGCGAGCTGGCCGACTGCGACCTCGTGATCGAGGCCATCACCGAGAGCCTGCCGTTGAAGCTCGAGATGTGGCGCGAGGTCGACGAGATCGTCAAGCCCGAGGCGGTGTTCGCCACCAACACCTCATCCCTCGCGGTCATCGACCAGGCGGCCGCCACCTCTCGCCCCACGCGCTTCGTGGGCCTGCACTACTTCAACCCCGCCCAGGTGATGAAGCTCGTGGAGGTCGTCCGCTGCGTGACCACCAGCGAGCAGGCGTTCGACGCGGCCCTCGAGTTCGCCCGCTCCGAGGGCAAGCTGGCGATCCCCACACGCGATCGCGCGGGCTTCATCGTCAACCGCCTGCTCGTGCCCTACATGCTCGACGCCATGCGCGCCTACGAAGAGGGCGTCGGCTCGGTGGCGGAGATCGACGAGGCGATGAAGGCCGGCGCCGGGCACCCGATGGGACCGCTCACGCTCGCCGACTTCGTCGGGCTGGACACGCTCGGTTCGATCTGCGACGTGCTGTTCGACGAGTTCCGCGAGCGGCGCTTCGCCCAGCCGCCCACGCTGCGCAAGATGCTCAGCGCCGGCTGGTTCGGCCGCAAGTCCGGGATCGGCTTCTACGAGTACTCCGGCGAGAGTCCCGTCGAGAACCCGGGCGTGTAGCTCGCTGGACTACATTCAAGGGCATGAGCGACCCTTCGCAGATCCGCGTTGCCGACGCAGAGCGCGAGCAGTTGGTCGAGGAGCTGCGCGAGCACGCGCTCGCGGGACGTCTCAACGACGAGGAGCTCGAGGAGCGCATCGGCCTCGCCTACCGCGCCACCACCCGCGCCGACGTCGATGCGCTGCGCGCCGATCTGCCGGTCAGCTCCACCTCGGTGGCGCTCGTGCTGCGCAAGCGCAAGGGCCAGTTGCGCCGTCGCCTGGCGCAGGAGGCCGGCGGCGGGCTCGGCGTGTCGGCGCTGTGCGTGGGGGTATGGCTGGCCAGTGGCGCGAGCGCGAGCTTCTGGCCGGGGTGGGTGATCCTCGTGACCATGCTCCCCGTCATCCGCGACTCCTGGCGGCTGTTCGGTCCGGCGTCCGACCTGGAGGTCGTGCACGCGCGGCTGCAGGCCCGCCACGAGCGGCGTCTCGCGCGCGGGAGCCGTCACCGCCACCGCTACCGGGGGCTGCCGTGGTGAGCGTCCGCGGGGAGATCGGCGAGGCGCGGGCGCGGGCCGTGGTGATGGTCGCTCCGTGAGCGCACTGGGCGACGCGAGCGCACGGGCGCTCGCGGGGGGACCGGAGCGCCACCGCGAGAAGGCGCTGGAGCAGGGCAAGCTGGCCGTGCGCGAGCGCGTTGCGCTGCTGCTCGACGATCGCTCCTTCGCAGAGGAGGCGCTGCTGGCCAACTGGCGCGAGGACGGGCTGGGAGCCGATGGCGTGGTCACGGGGGTCGGTGAGATCGAAGGGCGCGCGGTGGCGTTGATGGCAAACGATCCCACCGTCAAGGCCGGCTCGTGGGGGCCGAAGACGGTGGAGAAGATCCTGCGCATCCAGGAACGCGCGCTGTCGCTGGAGATCCCGATGGTGTATCTCGTGGACTCCGCCGGGGCGCGCATCACCGAGCAGGTGCAGATGTTCCCCGGCCGTCGCGGGGCGGGGCGGATCTTCCACAACCAGGTCAGGCTCTCGGGGGTCGTGCCGCAGGTGTGCGTGCTGTTCGGCCCGAGCGCCGCCGGCGGCGCCTACATCCCCGCGTTCTGCGACATCGTGATCATGCGCGAGGGCAACGCGTCCATGTACCTCGGCTCGCCGCGGATGGCGGAGATGGTGATCGGCGAGCGGGTCTCGCTCGAGCAGATGGGGGGCGCGCGCATGCACACCGGCGTCTCAGGATGCGCCCACCAGCTGGTCGGCAGCGACGCCGAGGGCATCGACGCCGCACGCCGCTACCTGTCCTTCCTTCCGAGCAGCTGGAGGCGACAGCCGCCGTCCGCGGAGCCCGCGTCGCCGCGCGCCCGGCAAGAGGGGCAGGGCATCGCCGAGCTGATCCCCGCCGACGAGAACAAGCCGTTCGACATCAAGCTGCTGATCGACGCGCTCGTCGACGAGGGCTCGCTGCTCGAGATCCAGCCGCGCTGGGCCAAGGAGCTCGTGGTCGGCTTCGCGCGCCTGGACGGCCGCGCGATCGGCATCGTCGCCAACCAGCCCCAGCACAAGGGCGGTGTGCTGTTCACCGACTCCGCCGACAAGGCCGCGCGCTTCATCTGGGCGTGCAACGCGTTCAACCTGCCCCTGCTGTTCCTCGCCGACGTGCCCGGCTTCATGATCGGCACGCAGGTCGAGCGCGAGGGGATCATCCGCCACGGGGCGAAGATGATCAGCGCCGTCAGCGAGGCGACCGTGCCGAAGATCTCCGTGATCGTGCGCAAGGCGTACGGCGCCGGGCTGTATGCGATGGCCGGGCCCGCCTTCGAGCCCGACTGCTGCCTCGCCCTGCCGAGCGCGTCGATCGCCGTGATGGGCCCGCAGGCAGCGATCAACGCCGTCTACTACAACCAGCTCCAGGCGATCGACGACGAGGCCGAGCGCACCGCGAGGACCGCGGAGCTGCGCAGCGAGTACGCCGAGGACATCGACATCCTGCACCTCGCCTCCGAGCTGATCGTGGACGCGGTGATCGAGCCCGATGAGCTGCGCGCGGAGCTGGTCCGTCGCTTCGCCCACGCCGCCGGCAAGCAGCGCGTGTGGCCCGCCAAGCACAACCCGGTCACGCCCGTCTAGCATTGCCGGGCGATGGACGCCGTGGAGCTCGCCTACGCCGGAATCGCCCGCCAGGCCGAGCTGATCGCCGCGGGCGAGGTCTCCTCGCGAGAGCTCGTGGATCTGTATCTCGAGCGCATCGCCCGCCTGGACCCGCGCCTGAACGCGTTTCGCGTGGTGTTCGCCGAACGGGCCACCCTCGAGGCCGACCAGGCCGACGCGCGCCGCGGCGCCTCCGAGGGCAGCGCGGCTGGTAGTGGCCGCCCGCTGCTGGGGGTGCCGATCGCCGTCAAGGACAACATCGACGTGATCGGCGAGCTCACCTGCGAAGGCACCAACGCGCAGGACGAGCCCGCCCGCGCGGACGCCGAGGTCGTGCGACGCCTGCGGGCCGCCGGCGCGGTGATCATCGGCAAGACCAACGTGCCCGAGCTGTGCCTGTGGCCGTTCACCGAGACCGCCACCTTCGGTGTCACCCGCAACCCCTGGGACCTGCAGCGGGCGCCCGGCGGCTCGAGTGGGGGCAGCGGCGCGGCGGTGGCCGCCGGGCTCGTGGGCGCCGCGCTCGCCTCCGACGGCGCCGGCTCGATCCGCATCCCCGCCGCGTGGTGCGGGCTGTTCGGGCTCAAGCCCCAGCGCGGACGCGTGCCGCTCGCGCCCCACGCTCGCCACTGGCACGGCCTGTCCGTGTACGGCGTACTCGCTCGCCGGGTGGCGGACACGGCGCTGTTCCACGACATCGTCTCGGGGGCCAGCGAGGTCGACAGCGACCGCGCGCCGGCCCCCGAGGTGCCGTTCGCCACCTCCGCCGCCACAGCGCCGGGGAAGCTGCGCATCGCCTACTCCACGCGCGTTCCCCCCGGCCTGATCGCCAGTCCCGACGCCGACGCCCGCCGCGCGCTCCAGGACACGGTCGAGCTGCTGCGCTCGCTCGGCCACGAGGTCTCCGAGCGCGACCCCGACTACGGCAAGGAGGCCGGGCCGAGCCTGGTCGTGCGCTATCTGCGGGGCGCCAGCGACGACGCCGGCGCGGTCGCCCATCCGGAGCGACTGGAACGGCGCACCCGCGCGATCGGGCGCCTGGGAGGGTTGGTTCCGCGGGCGCTGCTCGAGCGCTCGCTCGCGGGCGAGGGCGCGCTGGCGCGTCGGGTGAACGCCGTACTGGAGGATCACGATGTGCTGCTCACGCCCGGCAACGCCGTGCCGCCGCCGCCCATCGGGCGGCTCCAGGGGCGGGGGGCGCTCATCACCTTCAACACGGTCGCCTCCTGGGTGCCCTACTACGGCGTGTGGAACCTCACCGGCCAGCCCGCCGCCGCCGTGCCCGCGGGGCCCGGCTCCGACGGGCTGCCCCGCGCCGTGCAGATCGTGGGGCGGGCCAACGACGAGGCCACGCTGCTGTCGCTCGCCGGGCAGATCGAGGCCGAGCGGCCCTGGGCCGATCAGCGCCCGCCCGGATTCGTGTGAGCGAGGAGGCGGAGCTGCTGGCGGTGGCCGTCGAGGCGGCCACCGGCGCCGGCGCGCTGCTCGCCGGGCGCGCCCGCCACGGCGCCGAGCACAGGGTGAGCAGCAAGAGCACCCCCACCGATCTCGTCAGCGAGGCCGATCTCGTCTCCGAGCAGATGATCCGCGAGCTGCTCGCCAGCCGGCGCCCGCGAGACGGCTTCATCGGGGAGGAGGGCGAGCACGCGGAGGGCACCAGCGGGCTCAGCTGGGTGGTCGACCCGCTCGACGGGACCGTCAACTTCCTGTTCGGGATCCCCCAGTGGTGCGTGAGCGTGGCCGTCCGCGACGCCGAGGGCACGCTCGCCGGAGCCGTGTATGACCCCAACCGCGACGAGCTGTTCAGCGCCAGCAGGCACGGGCTCGCCACGCTCGCGGGGGCGCACGGGACGGTCGAGCTCTCGGGCGCCACCGGGCGCTCGGGCGCGAGCGACCTGGCGAGGGCGATGGTGGCCACCGGGCTCGCCTACGACGCCGACGTGCGCGCCGCCCAGGGGCGCGTCCTGGCCCGCCTGATCCCGAAGGTGCGCGACATCCGGCGCTTCGGCAGCGCCGCCCTCGATCTCACGTGGACCGCCGCCGGGCGCTACGACGCCTACTTCGAGCGCACGGTCAAGCCGTGGGACATCGCCGCCGGCGCGCTCATCTGCGAGCGCGCCGGGCTGCGCGTGCTCGAGCTGCCGGTCCACGAGCAGTTGCCCTGGGGGATCCTGGTGGCCCCGGCGGGGCTGGCCGACGAGCTGCTCGAGCTGGTGGGGGGTCCGTAGGGCGCGGGCGCGCCATCGATCGATGCGGCGGGTGGGACTCGAACCCACACGCCCTTTCGGACAGGGCCTTTTGAGGGCCCCGCGTCTACCGTTCCGCCACCGCCGCAAGTGTGGTCGAGGCGAGGATACCCTGGCTCGCGCATGGCGCGGCGGTGCTCCTCAGGCGGCGGCCGCCTCCGTCAGGCGGGCTGGGGCGGCGCTTCGGTGTACACGTCCGTGCCGGCCGCCGGGTCGCGGCGCTCGAGCTCGACGTTCCAGCCCTGTTGAAAGCCCCGCATGGCAAATGCCACCAGCAGGATCTGCACTGGCACGATCAGCAGCGTGATCAGGCCGAGCAGGCCCGCGTTGAGCGCCGGCTGGGCGAAGCCCGACTTGTTGCGGTCGAACCAGCCCGGCCCGGCGACGAGTGCGAAGATCGCAAGGAACACCGCGAGCACAGCCGAGATCGGCAGCACGCCGCGGTTCCAGCGGGTCGCGTAGAAGGCGAACACCACATACACCACGATGTAGGCGATCTGCACGGGCACCGCACCCTCCAGCACGCTCCAGCCGCCCACCGTCACGATCAGCACCAGCGCCGCGCTGATCAGCAGCAGCAGCACGACCGTCGCGCGCGTGGCCTGCACGACCGGCTTGTCGCGGTTGGGGTGCGTGATGATCACGCCTGTCTTCCTCTCCCGGGGCAGCTGCGAGGACATCGCACACCTGACGATACAAGCTCGTGCCGCCCGCGTGCGCACGCTAGCCTGCCGAGGTAGCCACGCGGGCGTGGTGGAATTGGTAGACACGCCGGCCTTAGGAGCCGGTGGGCGCTAGCCCTTGGGGGTTCGAGTCCCTTCGCCCGCATTGGTTCCGGAACAGAGGTTGGTGAGACCGTCTGAACCCGATGCGGGCCAACGATTCGGCCCCCGACAGCGAACCGCAGCCACTGTGTCCGCTGGGCTAGCATGGGCACCCCACGATGCCCGCATCGCCGCCGATTCCACCCCCGGGCACGTTTCGTGCCAAGGTCGTCAACGGGCTCACGAGCGCGAATGTGATGCTGTACCGGCGCTCTGGTGGCCGGCTCGGAAACACCGTCAAGGGCGCCCCCGTGTTGCTTCTCGACCACGTCGGCCGCAAGTCGGGACGGACACGGACCGCGCCGCTTCTGTACATGCACGACGGCGACGACCTCGTGATCGTGGCCTCCCGCGGTGGCTCGGACGCGATGCCGGCGTGGTGGCTGAATCTGCAGGCGAACCCGACTACCACCGTCCAGATCGGGACCGAGCGCCGGCGGGTGGTGGCGCGCGAGGCAAGCGCGGAGGAGAAGGCCGAGCGGTGGCCGCGCCTGGTCGAGATGTACGGTGACTATGAGGTCTACCAGCGCCGCACCGAGCGCGAGATCCCGGTCGTGATCCTGAGCCCGGCCGCGTAGGGTTGCCGCTACTCTCGAGCCGGCATGCCTCGTACGGGGCGGGCAAGTGACACGCTCGCTGTGTACACCAGACCCTGCGCGACCTCCTCCCCCTCCGTCTGCCTCGCTTGCCACCTCGTGGTTCGAGTCCCCTCGGGCGCCAGCGCTAACGACGCTTGCGGGACGATCGGGTGTCGGACTGAATTGGGAGCGGCACGCGTGAGTCGGCAGCCTGCTCGATCTGTTCCAGCACGAGGTCGGTCCTGCGATCTTCGGCCATCGCCTGCAGCGCCGAGCCGATGCTTGGCGCCCACAGGCGGCGAGCCACCGCGATCGTCCCGGACTGCCCGTCGAACTTCTTCCATTCGAGCTCCACCGGCGTCAGCGGCGCAGCGCGGGCATCGGCGGGGGCATCGTCCGGCAGAGGCGCCCCGCAGCCGTACACGGTCACCCTCGCCTGCCAGCCGGCCGGGCACAGCTCCCCCATGACCGACAGCGCCTGCCATTGGTCAGACATCCGCCGCTGGCGGTGCTCACGTCGGCGCGCGTGCCTGACGGCCAGCGCGGATGCCGCCGCCATCGCCACCAGCACGGCCACGATCACGATCGTTTCACCCAAGGGCGCGTGGCTTGCGCCGTAGCGGAAGGCGTGCGGGTCGAACGCCGCGAGTACCGTCGGCGGGTTTGCGTTCATCGACCATCTCACGGTACCGCCGCAGCCAGCACAACCGGCGCTCGAGGCTCGGGGCCGGCGTCGCGAGGCACCAGAGCAGGGCTTCGTGCGGTCCTTAGCTCGCTCTCAAGTCGGGGCGCGAGTCTTCCGATGGGGGCTCGACATCAAGGCAGCGCCAACCCACGGAGGTCTCATGGCCCGGATCATCGTCACAGCCGACCCAAGCGAGCGAGATGGATCATCTGTCGTGCTCGAAGAGCGCGTATACCCCGTGCACCTCGCCAGCGACCACTCCGCCGCTCAGCTGATCGAGCGTCTTGCGTGGGCGGTGAGCGACGCCGAGCGCAGGGCCCAGGCGACCGAGCGCGTCGTCTAGCGCTGCCCGTCGCGAGCCACCGCTCCCACGGCAGGTCACGGCCCGGCCGTCTCGCCGACTCGCGCCGAGGAGACGGCCTCGGCTACTGGGCGGGTGTCAGCTAGCCCCAATACCGTTGACTTAGTGTCCGGTGGGCCGGTTATGGTTGGGTTGTGCCTCGGTCTGGTTGGGTCAAGCCGGTTAGCGATCAGCGTCTCTCGGATCACATCTCGATCGGTGTTTTGACGCGTGT
>Ga0302325_10002326_pt1 | contig 46357 bp, 48 predicted proteins | sample Palsa_T0_2_FD_201948 | JGI IMG/M metagenome (GOLD analysis project Ga0302325, IMG submission 201948) | Peat permafrost microbial communities from Stordalen Mire near Abisko, Sweden - Palsa_T0_2 | ecosystem: Environmental > Terrestrial > Soil > Palsa > Peat permafrost | place: Sweden: Abisko...
CCTACGCGACCGGCGACGCCGCCGAGGAGACGTCGAGATCGTTCGGCCTCGACGTGGTCCCGGCGCCCGCTGCCGACGCCGACCTGATCGTGTTCGCGTCGCGACCCGGCGTCGCCAAGGGGCGCGTCTCGATCCCCGCTGCCTCCGAGCAGCTGGCCGAGGAAGCCGCGTTCTGCCCCGTCCTCGTCGTCGCCAACGAGACGCCGCTGGATTTCAGTTCCTGACTGGGCGCCGGTGAGCCGGCCGCGGCTGGCATCTTTCACGGATGCGCCGCGCAGCCCTCCCGCCGCACCCGCCGCAGCTGCCCGTCGAGCTCACCGGCATCGAGATCGCCGCGCTCGCCAACGACGCGACCTACGCCGAGACCGAGCTGCGAGACGTCGAGCTTCCCGAACAGCGCGCACGCGGCGTGAGCTTCGACACCGTCAAGCTGACCAAGGTCGATCTGTCGGGCTCGCGACTGGAGCACCTGAGCCTCACGGACGGTCGGCTGATCGGCTGCAACCTGGCCAACCTGCAGGCCCGGGGCGCCGACGCCACGCGCCTGCAGATCGAGACGAGCCGGCTCACCGGGATCGCCCTGAACGAGGCGGTCCTGTACGACCTGACGGTCCAGGGCTGCCGGATCGATCTTGCCTCGTTCGGCTTCTCCCGCCTCACGCGGGTCACATTCGACGACTGCCTGCTCGTCCAGACGGACTTCCTGGAAGCGCAGCTCGACTCCGTCCGCTTTCACGACTGCGACCTCAGCGGAGCTGATTTTCGCGGCGCGCGACTTCACAGCTGCGAGTTTCGCCGCAGCGACCTGAGCGGGCTGCACGGCGTCCAAAGCCTGCGAGGGTCGGCGATGGAATGGGCCGACATCGTCGGTCAGGTGGGACTCTGGGCGGGGGCGCTCGGGATCGAGACGCTCGACGTCGATTGACGCGGCGACGCCGCCGGGTGGCACCGTTACGGCGTGATCAGGCCCGTCGGACCGATCGCGAAGCGACCGGCCCCAAAATCCTCGCGCGAGAGCGTGCGCACGAGGTGAGCGCCGGCGTTGGTGCGGTCAGGCCGTGGCAATCCGCCATTCAGCTCGATCGAGATCCAACGGCCGCGGAGCACGCGGCCGCCGGGGCCGAGGGTGACGCGGAGGATCCCGCTGTCCGATAGCACCCCTCCGCCGCCGAGTGTGTGATAACCGACGAAGTTTCCCAGCGAGTAAGCGATCAACCTGTGGCGATAGCGCTGGATCCCGCGGATCACGTGCGGTCCCGAGCCGAGCACTACCGACGCGCCGGCGTTGATCACGGCGTGGGCAAACCCGCGCGCGTTGCCGCGATCCTCACCGAGGTAGTACTGCTCGCCGTAGGGAGTGTGCAACTGATCGGCGCCTTCAGCACCCGCGTGAATGATCACCACCACGAGTGAGGCCTTCCGCCGAGCGCGACGTACGAGCGCCTGCGCCGCCGGGATGTCAAGCAGGTTGGCGTCGAATGAGTAAGGCGCGAAGCCGAGGATCGCTATCCGCTGTCCAGCGACGCGTCGGAATGCGATCTCGCCTGGTAGGCCGTCGTGCGCGATCCCGGCGCGTGTGAGCGCAGCGATTGTCTGCCGGCGACCGCTTGCGCCGTAATCGAGCGAGTGGTTGTTAGCGAGATTGAGGTCGCCGAACCCGAGCGAGCGCAGCTGCCCCGCATATGCGGGCGGTGCCTGAAAGGCATAGCAGTCGCCTCCGCCGATGCCTCCACACTTGGAGACGCCACCGACCGACAACGTCCCCTCGAGGTTGCCCATGGTGAGGTTGGAGTCATGTAGCAGGCCGCGGACCGGAGCCAAAGCCTCGATCAGACCACCGGGCGGAAGTCCGCGCTCGGAGCTGAGTGCGATATCGCCAACCCACTCGATCGTGATCGGATGCGGCTTTCGACGGGCCGAGGCGGCGGCGCCGCAGGCGAGCAGCAGAACCAGCACGGTGGGGACCGTTGCCGCGAGCGTCCGGAAGCCTCGCACGAGCGCAGGATAATCCCTGGGCCCCGGCCGGCGTGATCCCGGCGCGTGAATCGCCGGCTGAGCCGCGGCCTCAGCGCACGGTCGAGGCGAGCAGCGAGTCCAGCGCGGCGAGATCGTCCTCGCTCGGCGTCCACCTTGCGGCCGCCGCGTTGGCACGAACCTGGTCGGGCTTGGTTGCGCCCGCGATCACGGATGACACGGCGGGACGAGCAAGCAGGCCTCCGATCGCAACCTCGAGCAGAGACAGATCGCGCTCGCGTGCGAAGCGCTCGAGAGCCTCGACGAGGTCGAACTGCTCGTCGCTCGCGACCTGCGCGCGTCCGGCGAGCCGGGTGCCGGCCTGCGGCGCCTCGCCGCGCCGGTACTTGCCGGTGAGCAGCCCCGACGCCAGCGGGAAGTAGGGCACGAAGCCGATCCCGAGCCGCTCGCACGCCGGCAGCACCTCCTGCTCGGCTTCGCGGACGAGCAGGCTGTACTCGTTCTGGATCGCGACGCACCGTGCGAGCCCGCGCTCGCGTGCGACCGCGTCGGCCTCCTCGATCTGGTCGGCGCTGAAGTTCGACGCGCCGATCGCCCGCACGGTGCCTGCGCGCACAAGCTCGTCAAGCGCTTCGAGCGTCTCGGCGATCGGCGTCACGCCGTCGGGCTGGTGGTACCAGTAGACGTCGATCACGTCCGTGCGGAGCCGACGCAGCGAGGCCTCGACCGCCTGGCGAATGTACTCGCGCGAGCCGCGCGGTCCCTTCCCGTCGCCCATGTCCATACCGAACTTCGTCGCCAGCAACACCTGGTCCCGGCGGCCCTCGAGAACCTCTCCGAGCAGCTGCTCGCTGGCGCCCCGGCCGCCATAGATGTCGGCGGTGTCGAAAAAGGTCACGCCCTCGGCGAGGGCCGCGTCGACGACCGCGCGCGTCCCGGCGAGATCCACGCGACGGCCGAAGTTGTTGCACCCGAGACCGATGACCGAGACCTCGAGGCCGGAGTCGCCGAGCGGACGCGCCGGAAGATTTGCCATGCAGCTTCTATAGCAAAGCTGAGCGTCCGGTCCCCGCGCCGGCTGAGCGGGGGGCCGTGTTCCTTACGGCACTCGTGGTACCGCAAAGTACACGGGCTCTGTGCAATCCCCGTAATCGAAGGACATCGTCACGGGCTGGGTGACCGCGACGTCACAAATTGAGCGGGCCGGCGCCTCGCGCTCGGGTAGTCCCGCGCACCCCAAACCTAAACCCAACCACTGAACGCTTACCAAATCGACAGCAATCGCAAGCCGCCACGCTCTAAAGTTAGCCCAGGACCGCCACAGGGAAGATCCTCCCGATGACTCCGAGACCGATACCGCCCGAGGCGCGCCCCGGCTCGCGTCCCGCGACCTTCGAGGGCCTGCGTCGGCTGCCGCTGGTTGGGCGGGCGATGGACTGGGGGCTCGGGCCGAGCGCCGTGTCGCCCGCGACCGAGCGGGCCGGCGCGCGGATCGCGGGCCTGAAGGCGACCGAATCGGTCTGCCCCTACTGCGCCGTTGGCTGCGGGCAGGTCGTCTACACGCGCGCCGGCGAGCTCGTCGACATCGAAGGCAACCCGCGCTCGCCGATCAGTCAGGGGACGCTGTGTCCGAAGGGCTCGGCCTCTCGTCAGCTGATCCAGCAACCCGGACGGCTGACGAAGGTCCGCTACCGCCGCCCGGGCGGGACGGACTGGGAAGACCTCGACCTCGAGCAGGCGATGGACATGATCGCCGAGCGCGTGATCGCCTCCCGCGAGGCGGGATGGCAGGACATCGATCATCACGGCTGGCGCGTGGACCGCACGCTGGCCTTCGCCCACCTCGGCGGCGCGACGCTCGACAACGAGGAGAACTACCTGATCAAGAAGCTCTACACCGCGATGGGGGCGGTGCAGATCGAGAACCAGGCCCGCATATGACATAGCTCCACGGTCCCCGGTCTGGGGACATCGTTCGGGCGCGGCGGCGCCACCGGCTTCCTGCAGGACCTCCAGAACTCCGACTGCGTCCTGATCGAGGGCTCGTCGATGGCCGAGGCGCATCCCGTCGGCTTTCGCTGGGTGATGAAGGCCAAGGAGCGCGGGGCGCGGATCATCAACGTCGACCCGCGCTACTCCCGCACCAGCGAGATCGCCGACCACCACGTGCACATCCGCGCGGGGACCGACATCGCGTTCCTCGGCGGCCTGATCCATCACGTGCTCGAGACCGAGTCCTACTTCCGCGAGTACGTGGTCAACTACACGAACGCGTCGACGATCATCAACGAGAACTTCAAGGACACCGAGGACCTCGGCGGTCTCTTCTCCGGCTTCGATCCGGACACGGGCATGTACGACCGCTCGAGCTGGATGTACGAGGGCGGTGAGATGGCCTCGGCCGCCGGGGTGCGCGAGCATGCCTCGCAGGCGTTCGAGGAGCAGACGGGAGCGGGGATGCATGGCGGGAAGATGCACCGCGACGACACGCTCGAGCATCCGCGCTGCGTGCTCCAGATCCTGCGCCGGCACTTCGGCCGCTACACCCCCGAGATGGTCCAGCGTATCTGCGGCATCTCTGCCGAGGACTTCCACGCCGTGGCCAAGGCGCTGATCGAGAACTCGGGCCGCGAGCGCACGACGGCGTTCTGTTACGCCGTCGGCTGGACTCAGCACACCGCCGGCGTGCAGATGATCCGCACGGCGGCGATTCTCCAGCTCCTGCTCGGGAACATCGGACGTCCCGGCGGCGGGATCATGGCGCTCCGCGGCCACGCGTCGATCCAGGGCTCTACGGATATCCCGACGCTCTACGACCTGCTCCCGGGCTACCTGCACATGCCCCGCGCGGGGGAGCAGGAGCTCGATCTGAAGAGCTACATCGATACCGGCGGCGCGACCCGGGGCTGGTGGTCGAACTTCGACAAGTACATCGTCTCGTTCCTGAAGGCCTGGTTCGGCGACGCGGCCACCGAAGACAACGGCTACGGCTTCGAGGCGATACCTCGTATCAGCGGCAACCACTCCCACTTCGCGACGACGATGAGGATGCTCGACGGCGGCGTCGAGGGCTTGTTCGTGATGGGACAGAACCCAGCGGTCGGCTCGCAGCACGCCGGCCTGCAGCGCCGGGCGCTCGCCAAGCTCAAGTGGCTGGTCGTCCGCGACCTCGCCGAGATCGAGACGGCGACCTTCTGGCGCGACTCGCCCGAGGTCCAGTCGGGCGAGCTGCGGCCCGAAGAGATCCAGACCGAGGTGTTCCTGATGCCCGCCGCCGCGCACGTGGAGAAGGAGGGCTGCTTCACCAACACCCAGCGCCTGGTGCAGTTCCGAGACAAGGCACTCGAGCCGCCAGGCGACGCGCGCTCGGAGCTGTGGTTCATGCACCACCTGGCCAAGCGCGTCAAGGCGCACTACGCGGGCTCCACCCGCAAGCGTGACTGGCCGCTCGTCAACCTGCGCTGGGACTATCCGGAGCTGGGGGAGATCCGCGAGCCCGACGTCGAGGCGGTGATGAAGGAGATCAACGGGTACGAAGTCGCGAGTGGGCGGCTTGTGTCCGGATTCACCGAGCTTCGGAGTGACGGCTCGACCGCGTGTGGCTGCTGGATCTACTCGGGGATCTTCGCTGACGGCGTCAACCAGGCCCGGCGCCGGAATCCCGGTGACATCCGCAAGGAGGGCGGCCACGTCTCGCCCGAGTGGGCGTGGGCGTGGCCGGCGAACCGTCGCGTGCTGTACAACCGCGCGTCCGCCGACCCGCAGGGACGCCCGTGGAGCGAGCGCAAGAAGTACGTCTGGTGGGACGACGCCAAGCGCCGATGGACCGGTTACGACGTCCCCGACTTCCCTGCCGAGAAGCCACCCGATTACCGCGCCTCGGACGACGCCGAGGGCATGGACGCGATCAACGGTGACGACCCGTTCATGATGATGGCCGACGGCCGCGGCTGGCTCTACTCGCCGAGCGGGCTGCTCGACGGACCGCTGCCGACCCACTACGAGCCGATCGAGTCCCCGGTACACAATCTGCTCTACCCCAGTGTCGGCGCAGATCCAACGGGGATCCGCTGGCGGCGGCCGGAGAACCCGCTGCACGCGACGGGCGATCCGCGTTACCCGATCGTCGCCACCACCTTCCGGCTGACCGAGCACCACACGGCGGGCGGCATGAGCCGGACGCTTCCCTGGCTGGGCGAGCTGCAGCCGGAGATGTTCGCGGAGATCGACCCGGTGCTCGCGCGCGAGCGCGGGATCGAGGACGGCGGCTGGATGACGATCGTCACCGAGCGCGCGGAGATCGAGGCGCGCGCGCTGGTGACCGAGCGGATGCGACCGCTGCGCGTCGACGGCAAGCCCGTGCACCAGGTGGGGCTCCCCTGGCACTGGGGTTACGCCGGCGGTTACCCGGGAGATTCCACGAACGACCTCGGCGCCATGTCGGGCGATCCGAACGTCTCGATCCAGGAGTCCAAGGCGTTCACGTGCGACGTCCGCGCCGGCCGCCGTCGCGGGCCTTCGACGGAGCGCCTGAAGGGGGTCGTGGCGACTGCGCCTCGGGTAGCTCCGAACGAGGACGACCGAGCGGCAGAATTACCGAAGGAGGTTGGACATTGACCGGCACCAATGCCGCCCCGACCGAGCTTGCGATCCACCGCGGAGGCGCGCGCCGGATGGGCTTCTTCACCGACACGTCGGTCTGCATCGGCTGCAAGGCCTGCGAGGTTGCCTGTAAGCAATGGAACGACCTCCCCGCCGACGGATCGCAGTTCAAGAAAGGCGGGTCGTATGACCACACGGGCGACCTGTCGGCGTCGACGTGGCGCCACGTGCGCTTCGTCGAGCTGCTCGAGCCCTCCCCGCCGCTCCAGCAGGAGGCGATCAGCGCGCTGCCGGCGATCCCGCCGGCGGGCGAGCTGCCCGATCTGGTCGCGATGGCCGAGGGTGTCGGCAGCAAGTGGCTGTTCATGTCCGACGTGTGCAAGCACTGCACCAACGCGGGCTGTCTCGATGCATGCCCGACCGGTGCGCTGATCCGCACCGAGCACCAGACCGTCGTCCTCCAGGCAGACGTCTGCAACGGCTGCGGCTACTGCGTGCCGGCGTGCCCGTTCGGCGTCGTCGACCGCGACCCGATCGACGGGCGCGCCGGGAAGTGCACCCTCTGTTACGACCGGCTCGAGGACGGCCTCGAGCCTGCTTGCGCGAAAGCCTGCCCGACCGACTCGATCCAGTTTGGACCCTATGAGGAGCTGGTCGCGCAGGCCGAGCGGCGGGTGGCCGAGCTGCACGGGCGCGGCATCGACGGGGCCTACCTCTACGGCGCGGCGGACGAGCCCGAGCATGAGCTGGCGGGAGGGCTGGGGGCGTTCTTCCTGCTCACGGAGCCGCCCGAGCGCTACGGACTGCCCGCCGAGGCCGAGTCGCCGATCCAGGAGAACCTGCTCGCCGCGACGGCCGCGGCAGTCGGCGCCGGGCTGCTGGCCGCGGCCGGCGCCGCGCTGAGCTTCACGATCGCACGCAGGCGAGGGCGATGAGCGAAGGCAACGACCACGACAGCGCGTCGCGGGACGACACGCCGGCGCTCGGCACGCGCGGCGGGCCGGCGCCGTGGGAGCGCGCCGTCGAGGACAGCGGGGTGGCGCTCGCGAAGCCCGCGTGGGGCGACGCCGGCTGGTCCTACATCTTCGGCGCTGACACGAGCTACGCCGGGACCGAGCCCCAGCCGGGCGAGGTGGCCGCGGCGAACCGCGCGATGCGATCGGGGGCGATGCCCGAGTCCGTGCAGGGCCCCGTCATGCACGCGCCGGTCTGGACCTGGGAGGTGCCGCTGTACTTCTGGCTCGGGGGCATCGCGTCGGGGGCGGCCTTCGCCGCGCTCGCCGCGGACATCGCGGGCGACGTGGAGTCGGCCGCGCTCGCGCGCAAGGTTGCCCTGGGTGCGGTGCTGCCGGCTCCGGTGCTGCTGATCGCGGATCTCGGGCGCCCCGCGCGCTTCTTGAACATGCTGCGCATCTTCAAGCCCCGCTCGCCGATGAACATGGGCGCCTGGTGCCTGGCTGCGTTCAGCAGTGCCGGTGCCGGCGCCGTCGCGGCGGACCTGCTCGGGGCGCGCCGAACGGGAAGGCGCCTCGGGGTCGCCCAGGCGCTGCTCGGCTCCTACCTCGGGTCCTACACGGGGGTGCTGCTCGCGACCACCGCGGTGCCGCTGTGGGCTCGCAGCCGAGTCTTCCTCGGTCCCATCTTCGTCGCCACCGCGACCGCGACCGGAGCGGCCGCCACGCGCCTGACGCTCGCGGCCGCCGGCCAGCCCGAGGATCATCCGACCCACGTCGCGCTTGCCCGCCTCGAGGCCGGAGCGATCCTCGCCGAGTTGACGCTCTCGACGGTCAACGAGCGGCGACTCGGGCGGGCCGGCGAGGTGCTCTCGCGCGGCACGCCACGGCGCCTGTTCCGCGCCGCGAAGGGACTCGTCGGGGTCGGGCTCGTCCTTCCGCTGGTCGCGCGCGGCCGCTCCCGGCGGCCAGCCCAGAACGTGGCGAGCGTCCTCTACCTCGCCGGCGGCCTCGCGTTCCGCTTCGCGTGGGTAGAAGCCGGCAAGGCCTCCGCCCGTGACGACGAGGCGGTCGCGCTGATGGCCAGGGGAAGGCTCACCGCCGACGAGCGGCTCCGTGCCCACACCGAGCGGCGCGTCCTCTCCGAGGACCGCCCACCCCTCGCCGTTGGTGGGCCGGCGAAGACGCTGCGCGCGTGGAGCGCGACCGTCGGGCGGGCGAGCCTGCTGATCGAGCGCCTGGTCACTCGCGGCCGCTGATCCAGTCCCGTGCGACTGACGGGGACCGCTCGGGGCACTCCACTCGTAATGTGGACGTGCGCAGCATTGCTCGTGAGCTCACGACCCGCGCGGTACTGGCGCTCGCCGTTTGCGTGCCCGTGCTATCGCTGACGGGTTGCGGTTCCGCAGCGCGGCACGCGGGTAGGTCGGGGGTGGCCACCAGCGTGGTCGCCGCACGCGCGGTGACGCCCCCGACCCCGGCTACCCGGCCCCGGGCACTGCCGAGCCCGGAGGCGATCGTCGCGGCCGAGAGCGAGAACCGGCTGGTGCTCGTGAACCTGCGCTCCGGGCGTGTCATCCGCGGCGTGCCGCTGCCCGCCGATCCCGAGTACATCGCCGCCGACCGGCGCGTCATCGTCGCTGTGAGCGCCGGTGCCGGCGCCGTCACCGTGCTCGCACGGTCCTCGTTGCGGCGGATCAGGGAGGTGACCGGGTTCGGATCACCGCACATACCCTTGATCTCGCCGAGTCGCGCGTATGCCTACGTCACCGACGACGCGCGCGGGACGCTCACCACGATCCGGCTGAACGACGACCAGGTCACGAGCACGATCTTCGTCGGCGCAGGCGCGCACCACATCAGTATCTCGCCCGATGGGCGGGCGCTGTGGATCGCGCTCGGGCAATCGGCGAGCAGGATCGCGGTGGTGAACAGCTCAGATCCGGCTCGCCCCCGCCTGGTCGGCTCGTTCGAGCCAGGCTTTCTCGCCCATGCCGTCGTGTTCACCCCCGACGGGCGGCGCGTCTGGATCAGTTCGGCGAGCGGACCCGATGTCGGCGTCTTCAGCGCCGTCGACCACCGCCTGCTGTTCCGCGTGCCGGGCGGCTCGCCGCCCCAGCACATCGCCTTCGCGGGATCCTCCGCTTACCTCACCAGCGGATACGGGAGCACGATCGAGCGGGTCAGCCTCGCCGCGGGACGCGTGCTCAGACGGGTCAGCGCGCCGTACGGGTCGTTCGAGCTCGACGCCGGCAGCGGCTTCGTCGTGACCTCGTCGCTGTTCCGGGGCACGCTGTCGATCTACGACTACGGCCTCGATCTGGAGCGGACACTGTCGATCGCACCCGCGACGGAGGACGTCGTCATCTCACCGTCGTAGGACGGCTCGTGTCCCTCATGGCGCCAGGCGCCGCACATCCCAGCGTTCGCCGCCCCCGCGCGTGTAGCGCAGCCGGTCATGCAGACGATCGGCGCGGTGCTGCCAGAACTCGAAGCTCTCGGGGAAGACCCGGAAACCGCCCCATCCCTCCGGCAGCGGCACCTCGCCGCCTTCGTACTCGGCAGCGAGCTCGGCCACGCGCTGCTCGAGCGCCTCGCGACTCTCGATCGTGCGGCTCTGGGGCGACGCGAGCGCGCTCAGCTGGCTCGCGCGCGCGCGCGAGCGCACGTGGGCGGCCGACTCCGCCGCCGTCGTGCGTTCGGCGTGTCCCTCGATCCTGACCTGGCGCCCGACGAGCTCCCAATGGAAGAGCAGCGCGGCATGCGGATTGGCGCTGAGCTCCTGTGCCTTCCTGCTCTCGTAGTTCGTGTAGAACACGAACCCACGCTCGTCGTACTGCTTGATCAGGACCATGCGCACCGACGGTGCGCCGTCGGTCGAAGCGGTCCCTAGAGCTGCGGCCTCGGGCGCCGAGACGCCTGCGAGCGCCGCATGGCGGAACCAGACATCGAACTGGCGCACCGGGTCGGGATCGAGATCCACCTCTCGTAGCGGCGCGAAGTCCGGCACGACGACATTATGGAGGCCACAATGCAGTCGCGAGCGAGACTCGCACACCCGACCCCCGCACCACGAGGAGGTGAGGAGCGATCATGACCGCTTCCGAGGAGCCGACGCTCGCCACCGGCAAGGTCTGCTACATCGAGATTCCTGCAACCGACATCGACCGCTCGGCGGACTTCTACAGCCGAGCGTTCGGCTGGCGGATCCGCCGCAGAGGCGACGGCTCGGTCGCGTTCGACGACACCGTCAACGAGGTCAGTGGTACCTGGGTGCTCGAGCGGCCGCCGTCATCGGAGCCCGGCCTGATGATCTACGTCATGGTCGCGGATGCCGCCGCCGCCACCGACGCCGTGATCGCGTCCGGCGGCGCGATCGTGCAGCCCGTCGACCCCGCAGGCAAGGAGCGGTTCGCGACCTTTCGTGACCCCGCGGGCAACGTTCTCGGCATCTACCAGCAGCCCGGCCTGGCCGAGACCGAGGCTGCGCAGTCCGATCAGCGAGCTGCGGCGAAGCCCAGTTCGATCCCGGAGCATCTGCACACGGTCACGCCGAGGCTCGTCGTCAGCAATGGCGCCGACGCGATCGAGTTCTATCGCAGCGCGTTCGGCGCCGAGGAGCTCGGCGAGCGGTTCACCGGGCCCGACGGCGAGCTGATCCATGCAGAGCTTCGCATCGGCGACTCGATCGTCGCGATCACCGAAGCGGCGGCCGATGGCGCGCCGGCGCGCTCGCAGGACGGGATCGTCAACGCGATCATGAGCACCTACTGGGAGAACGTCGACACCGCCTGGGAGCGGGCGCTTCAGGCCGGCGCCGAGGTGATCTATCCGCTGGCCGACCACTTCTACGGCGAGCGCGGCGGTCGCCTGGGCGATCCCTATGGACAGCAATGGATGCTCAGCCAACAGATCGAGGCGCTCTCGCGCGATGAGATCGTGCGTCGAGCTCGGACGGGCGCCGACGGCGGCCCAGATTCCTGATGCGTCTCTTCAGAGTGATTCTGCCGGTGGGAGACATCGAGCAGGCGACAACCTTTTACACGCAGCTCCTGGCGATGGACGGTGAGCGAGTCACGAGCGGCCGGCACTACTTCGACTGCGACGGGTTTCTGCTTGTGTGCTGGGACCCGCTCGCCGACGGAGACCCAATCTTCCCTGGAGCGAACCGCGGCTACGTGTATCTGGCGACCGAGGAGCCCCTCGAGACGGTTCGCCGGCGTGCCCTCGACGCGGGCGCCGTTCCCGACCCGGGCTACGGCACGATCGCGGACAGGCCGTGGGGCGAGCGCTCCTTCTACGCGCGTGATCCGTGGGGCAATCCGTTTTCGTTCGTCGCGGCAGGCACCGAGTACCGCGGCGGCGGCTTCGACTTACCCAACAGCTCCTGAGCGACGCGACACAATCAGGGAGTGCCCCAAGTGCCCTCCTTCGCCGAGCTGGCCGCAACGCCGGACGCGGCGCTGGATCTCCTGGCGCTCGCGCTCGCGGCTGAGCTCCGCGATGTCGACGTGGCCGGGGCGATCGCGAAGCTCGACGTCCTCGGCGGCGAGCTGTCGCGGGCCGCTGGGCGAACGAGCGGAGCACCGGAGGCGCTGGCGCTCGCATGCGGGCAGGTCCTGGGCGTCGCGCACGGGTTCACCGGTGACCGAGAGGACTACGACCATCCTGACAACTCGATGCTCGACATCGTGCTCGCGAGGCGGCGAGGCCTGCCGATTCTGCTGTCGGTGGTATACGTCGAGGTGGCTCGCCGAGCCGGAATCCCGCTCGCCGGTGTCGGTCTGCCCGGTCACTTCGTCGTCGGCCACTTCGGCACCGACCCGCCGCTGCTGATCGATCCTTTCGCGGGCGGTGGCGCCGTCGGGGTAGAAGTAGCGCAGACGCTCGTGCGGCCGTGGAGCGCTCATGAGATCGCGATGCGGATGCTCAACAACCTGGTGCTGGCCTACCAGCGCCGCGGCGACCTTGGCGCCGCGATCCGTGCTGCCCGCATGCGGGTGGCGCTGCCGGCCGAGGGGTCGCTGCGCGATGCCGTGCTGGCGGAGCTGCGAGCCATGCAAGCGAGACTCAACTGACGACTGCGCTGCTGGGCCCGGCGGGGTTCGGTCAGCCTCGCGTGGGGTGCGGGCCGAGGTAGAGCCGGCTCAGCGATATGACGTCGTTCACGTAGGCGGTCGAATGGTTGTAGGTGTAGAGCGCCGCTCGCCAGTTTTGCGGCGCTCCCGATGCCTTTAGGTACGCGGCCATGGCGGTTATCGCATCGGCCGGGTCGTACGGATTGATCGTGCCGCGCCCGTCTGCGTCAACGCCGTACCGCGCCCACGTGGGCTTCACGAACTGCGCGGGTCCGGCGGCCCCGGCGGTGTTAGTGCCCCCGTTGACTCCGGGAGTGTGGCTACGGCCCTGATCTGACTCGATCTGCCCTACCGCCGCCAGCTTGGTCCAGTCGAGTCCGTACTCCTCGGCCGCTTTCCAGTACTCGTGCAGATAGCCGGTCGGGATCGTGTGCAGGGCAAATACGGACGGGTGGGGTGTGAAGGGAACGCTCGGCGCGCCGGCTCGCCCGCTTCGCGATGGTGACCACGGCGCCGCGATCACGACGCTGACCGCGAGCGCGAGAACCGCGAACGTGATCATCGTCCGGCGCAGTCTGCTTCGCCGACGTGGGCGTCGCTTGGGCCGGCGGAACTCGTTGCCGACCGACCCGCGCCCGCTCTGCCTCGGCGCGCGCGTGGCGGGGATCTCGAAGCTCCACGGTTCCGCCCAACCCCACGCGTCGGCGGTCTGCCGCTGACTGCTCACGGGCTCTGGCGCGACGTGAGCCGGCTCCGGGATGGGGGCGGGCTCGGGGGCGGGCTCGTGCGCGGGCTCTGCTGCGGGCGCGGGGATCAGCGCGAGTTCGGCTGCGGGCGCGGGCTCGGGCGCGGGCTGGGGCTCGGGCTCCGGCTCGGGCTCGGGCTGAGGCGCCGGCTCGGGCTGAGGGGCCGGCTCGGGCGCGGGCGCTCCGGTGTCCTCAAACCAGAACGCGGGAACGGGACGGGTCGCGGTCGCGCGCTTCGACGCCGGCGCGGGCGCCGGCGCGGGCTCCGCGGTCGGTGGCGCGGGCGGCGTAATTACCGCGGCGTTCGAGCTCGAGGGCTCGACTGGGGTGCGGGCCGGTTCGAGGGGCAGTTGGGATACGCGCACGCAGGTGACCCGCCGGGTCGGACGTGCCTCCCTCGCCGCCCGAGCGACGGCCACGAGCGCGACCGACACGACGCCCGCGGTTGGGGCTCTACGAGTGCGCACTCGCATCAGACCGTCTTGAACATAGGTACGTGCCTGGCATCGCAGCTCGTCGGCGGCTCATCTCCACCTGTCGGATCGGTAATTCGCCCCTCGCGCCGCGGATCCTGTTCGCGTCGGGGTAGTGTTAGCTCGTGGCGAGTTGGGATGACGTACGAAAGATCGCGCTCGCGCTGCCAGAGACCAGTGAAGGGCTCTCCTACGGTCAAACGTCGTGGCGCGTCCGAGACAAGGGCTTCGTGTGGGAGCGACCCCTCCGCCCGTCCGACATTCGCGCCCTTGGCGATGCCGCGCCGACGGGGCCGATCCTCGGAGCGCGCCTAGAGCATCTCGGCGCGAAAGAGGCGCTGCTGGCTGAGGATCCGGACGTCTTCTTCACGACCCCGCACTTCGACGGCTACGCCGCGATCCTCGTGCGCCTGGACGTGATCGCCGGCGACGAGCTCGAAGAGCTGATCGTCGAAGCGTGGCTCGCACGTGCACCGAAGCGACTCGCCAAGCGCTACCTCGACACGGAGCTCCCGCGTCGAGGCGGATGACCCGACCCGCCGATTACAGCTTGCTACGGTGCGTCGTGTGCCACGCACGAAGATCGCCGATGCCGCGGGCCTGACCGTCGCGGACGTCATCCACGAGCGGTTCACCGCGCTGCCCTCGAGCGCGACGGTCGGCGAAGTGAGGGACTGGTTCGCGGCCAGCTCGAGCCGCCGGATGGCGATCCTCGCCGAGGACGGACGCTACGTGGGCTCGCTCACGCCGGCCGATCTGACCGGTGAGGTCGATCTCGAGCGGCCTGCGGCCGAGGTCGCCAAGCGCGGTCCGACGATCGCACCTGAAGCGTCTGCCCGCGCTGGAGAAGAGCTCGCGCTATCGACCGCCGCGCGGCGCGTTGCCGTCGTCGACGGCGACGGGCGCCTGCTCGGAATCGTCAGCGTGACCGGCGATCTGACGGCCTTCTGCGGCACCGGCTGAACGTTCCCGGGCGCCGTCAGGAACTGCGCCCGAGCAGCCGCGAGCACCCCAGAATCCGCCAGGTCTTGTGCTCGGCGCGCAAAAGGCCGATATGACCGCCATGCAGCTTCGCCGCCCGGCGAGTCTCAAGCGACCGAGTGCGCGGCCGAGATCGGTCGCCCGCGACGAGCGACTGTCTTGGCCCAGCGCCTCCTGGAGGCAGCTGTTATTGGTATTGACCGGCGTCTGCGTGGCTGCGGCGATGGTGACCAGCGCAGAGATGGCGCGCGAGAACGCCGATCGCCACCGGCAAGCGCAGGTGCTGGTCGAGACGATCCGCTCGTCGAGTCAGCAGCTGAACGCGCTCAGGGCCCAAGCGCTCGCTGATGCGCTGACGAGCGACGCTCCGCGTGTGAACCTGAGCCCCGCCCTCGTGACGAGTGGGTTCAGCATCTGGGCGCAGCTCAGGACCGCGCTCCAGCAGCTGCGCTCGCTCGAGCCGGACTCACACACCGCGATACTTCAGCGCGACTCCTTCGCGCTGCTGACGGTCGGCCTGAAGACGCTTGCCGCCGCCCGGGACGCACCCCTCGCCGCCGCGCTGCGCCTCGAGCAGATCCGATTCGGTCCGGTGCTGAATCGTTTGGACGCCGCCGCCGAGAGCGCGTCTGGGTACGAGCGTGGCGTGGCCGACCGAGCCTCCGCGAACGCGCAGACCGCGTTCGTGCTGTCGCTCGCGCTGGGGCTGATCGCGCTGCTGGGGATCTGCGCCCGCTTCCAGCGTCTGAGGAGGAGGACTGCGGTTGAGGCTGAGCGGTGCGCGGTCGAGACCCGGAGCGAGGCGCGTCTGCGGGCGCTCGTCGAGCACGCCACCGACGTCGTCACGGTGATCGGAGCGGACCTCCTGGTGCAGTGGCAAGCGGCCTCGGTCAAGCGGGTCCTCGGCCACGATCCCGAGGCGATGATCGGACGGCCGCTGACTACGATCGTGCACCCCGACGACATGCGGCTCGTCGAGCGCTCTCTGAAGGCGAGCTTGACACGTCTGGGAAGCCACACTCTGAGTGCCAGGTTCGGTCACGCGGCCGGCGGCTGGCGAACCGTCGAGGCCGTGGTCGACAATCGCATCGAGGATCCGGCGGTCCAGGGACTCGTGCTCAGCATGCGCGACGTCACCGAGCGCAAGATGCTCGAGGACGCGTTGCGCCATCAGGCCTTTCATGACTCGCTGACCGGGCTCGCGAACCGGGCGCTGTTCGAGGATCGACTGTCGCACGCGCTCTCGATCGCAACCCGGCGCCGGCGCGCCTTCGCGGTGCTGTTCCTCGACCTCGACGATTTCAAGACGATCAACGACAGCCTCGGGCACGCCCGCGGCGACGAGCTGCTGCGGGCGGTGGCGGCGCGCATCCGCGGCATCGTGCGTCCTACGGATACCGCGGCGCGGCTGGGCGGCGATGAGTTTGCGGTTCTGATCGAGGGCGTGGAGGGAGAGAACGGAGCTCGGATCGCCGCGCGCCGGATCCTCGATGCGCTCGCATTCCCGTTCCTGCTCGACGGCCGCGAGCTCTGCGTGACCGCGTCGATGGGGCTGGCGCTGTGGGCCGACGCCGACGGCGTCGAGGATCTGCTCCGCAACGCCGACATGGCGATGTACGCCGCCAAGGCCGACGGCAAGGCCTCGATTCGCGCCTTTGAGCCGAGCATGCACCGTCGGGTGCTGGACCGTCTCGAGCTGACGGCAGAGCTCCGGGTCGCGCTCGATGACGGGCAGTTCGAGCTCGACTATCAGCCGATCCTGGAGCTCGACTCGGGACGGATCGTCGGGGTCGAGGCGCTCGTCCGCTGGCAGCACCCGGTTCGGTCGCGCATGGCTCCCGATCAGTTCATCGGTCTGGCCGAGGAGACGGGTCTGATCGTTCCGCTCGGGCGCTGGGTCCTCGACACCGCGTGCGCCCAGGCCCGCCAGTGGCAGCTGGCGTTCCCAGGTCGTCCGCTGCAGCTGAGCGTCAACGTCTCGACCCGCCAGCTGCACGAGCCCGATTTCATTCGCGCGGTGGGCGATGTCCTGCTCGCGAGCAAGCTGCCGCCGGAGTCATTGGCGCTCGAGATCACCGAGGGACTGCTGCTCGGCGACCGCGACGAGGTCGTCGCCCAGCTCGCGGGATTGAAGGCGCTCGGACTTCGGGTCGCGGTGGACGATTTCGGGACCGGCTACTCCTCGCTATCGCATCTACGACATTTCCCGATCGACATCCTCAAGATCGACAAGTCATTCGTCGACGGGATCGATCATGACCAAGGCAAGGCCAACCTGGTGCACGGCATCGTCAATCTCGGCGACAGCCTGCTGCTCGACGTGGTCGCGGAAGGCATCGAGCAGCAAGCTCAGGCAGATGAGCTCTGCGGCATGCGGCTGCCGCTGGCGCAGGGCTTTCTGTTCTTTCCACCGCTGCCCGCCACGGAGATCGAACCGCTGCTCGCCTCACAGGACCTTGGGCGCGCGGTGACGGTGTCCTCGAGCGATTAGCTGTCAGGCGGCGAGTCGCCGGCGCGCCTTCTGTACCGATGGCAGCGCGGCCTTGGCCTTTGCCAGCGGTCGCGCGCGAAGGTCGACGCTCGCGGGCTTGGCGGCGATCGTGATCTCCTCGCCGGTGGCCGGGTTGCGGCCCTTACGCGCCTTCTGCGCGGGCTTGACGCGTACGGTCAGCTGCACGAGGCCGCCGATTCGCACCTTCTGCGCGTTCCCGAGCTCCTCGAGCACGATCTCCTCGAGCGTCCCGAGTACGTGCTTGGCCTCGTTCCTGCTGATCTCGGCGCGGTCAGCGAGCGCGGTGGCGAGTTGGGTCTGGGTTAGCGGCAAAGGGACTCCTTGATTGTTGAATGGCGGGACGCAAGCTCGCTATTGAACCTCCAATGGCGGACATTCACGCTTCGAGCGACGCGGCGGCTTCGAGCCAGGCGGTCTCGAGTCGCTCGCGCTCGGCGAGGGATGCCCGTAGCTCGGCGTCCAGCTCGCTCAGCCGGGCGTGGTCCGTGGAGCTCGCCGACATCTGCTCCTGCAGCTTGTGTTCGAGCTCGGCGTGCCGGTCGAGCGCTCGTTCGAGACGCTGGATCTCCTTGCGCGCCGCGCGCGCTGATGCACCCGCGGGGACGTCGGTCCTGTCAGGTGCGGGAGCGGTGCCGGCCGAGGCCCGGTGGAGCTCGAGGTACTGGTCGATCCCGCCCGGCAGGTGGCGGATCCCGCGCTCTGCAGTGAGCGCGTAAGCGTCGTCGCAGACTCGCTCGACGAAGTAACGGTCGTGGCTGACCACCACGAGCGTGCCAGGCCAGCTGTCGAGCAGGTCCTCGAGCGCCGTGAGCGTGTCGATGTCGAGGTCGTTTGTCGGCTCGTCGAGCAGCAGCACGTTAGGACCCGACATCAGTAGGCGCATCAGCTGCAGCCGCCGCCGTTCCCCGCCGGAGAGGTCGCGCACCAGCGTGCGCGCACGGTCTCCTCGGAAGCCGAAGCGATCGCACAGGACCCCGGCCGTGATCTCCTGCCCATCGCTGAGGGTGGCGCGCCCGCGCACGGCCTCGAGCGACTCGAGCACGGCCAGCTCGCCGGGGATCTCGACGGTGTCCTGTGAGAGGTGGGCGAGCCGCACCGTCGCGCCGCGCTCGACGGAGCCCGAGCTCGGCGCGAGCTGACCGCTGAGGATCTTCAGCAGGCTCGTCTTTCCCGACCCGTTGACGCCGACGAGCGCCACGCGATCGCCCGGCCCCAGCCGCCAGGTCACACCGCTCAGCACGGTGTCGTTGCCGAATGCAAGCGAGACCTCGACCGCCTCTAAGACCTTGTCGCCGAGGCGGGCGGCCGCAAACCGCATCAGCTCCGTGCTGTCGCGTATCTGCGGCTCGTCGGCGATCAGAGCGTTGGCGGCATCGATCCGAAACCTCGGCTTGGCGGTCCGGGCCGGCGGGCCACGCCGCAGCCACGCGAGCTCCTTGCGTACGAGCTGCCGTCGCCGATCCTCGCGTGCCGCGTGCTGTCGGTCCCGCTCGGCGCGGGCCAGCACGTATGCGGCATAGCCACCCTCGTACCGGTGAATGACCGCGTCGGAGACCTCCCATGTCGAGGTGCAGACCGCGTCAAGGAACCAGCGATCGTGGGTGACGACGAGCATCGCACCACGTCGTGCGGCGAGATGCCCGGCCAGCCAAGAGATCGCCTCGACATCAAGATGGTTCGTCGGCTCGTCGAGCAGCAGCAGCTCCGGCGCGTCGAGCAGTAGCCGCGCGAGCGCAACACGGCGACGCTCGCCCCCCGACAGAGACGCGATCGTGGTGTCCAGGCCGGCGTGGAACCGGCTCAGCCCGACTCCACCCAAGAGCCCGTCGAGGACCTCGCGGAAGACGCGGTCGCCTGCCCATTCGTGCTCGGCCCGCTCGCCGACGAGCTCGCCGCGGATCGTGCCGTGCTCGCGGAGCTCATCGCCCTGGGCGAGCATCGCCATCCGCAGATCGCCGACACGCGTCAGAACCCCCGCGTCTGGGCTCTCGACACCCGCGATCAGCCGCAACAGGGTCGACTTGCCCTCGCCGTTACGCCCGACCACGCCGATCCGATCGCCGGCCGAGACCCCGAGCGTGATCTCGTTCAGCACCGTTCGGGTGGCGTAGCCCTTGTGGACGCCGCTCAGGTTGACGAGGTTGCGGACCGAGCTCATCGTCTGGGCATCCTGACGCGATCGGGATCGCGCCGCACAACGCGCGCGACCGTGCTCAGGCCCCCCGATCTCGAGGGGCGTGCGGCGAAGTGAACAACTCTGGTGTTCAGTTCGCAGCACGGCTTGGTGGTTTGCGTCGGCCTCCGGCCGCTGGGAGATGTGGATGGACGGCGCTCAGGCACGAGCAGCGCGGGCGGCGGTCACTTCGTGTCCCTCACGCGGCGGCGCGTGAGCCGCGCAGGAAGTGCGCGATCGCGTCGGCGACGAGGTCGTCGAGCTGCTCGGCGTGAATCATGCCGCCGGTGATCAATGCCGCGATGCCTTGGATCGTGGCGAACAGGACGAGCCCGACGCGCTCTGGCTCGCCGGGTTCGAGGACGCCGTCCGCCTGGCCCTGTTCGATCAGCTCGAGCAGGATCGAGAAGGCGCGGTCGGCGGCTTCCTGGAGCGCTCCGGACTGCGCTTGGTGCTTGCCTGCGAACATCAGCTCCAGCAGCGCTGCGTCGCGCGTGGCGAAGCGAATGTAGGCCGTCGCGGTCGCCCGCAACCGCGCCTGGAAGTCCTCGCCGGCGTCGACGACGGCGCTGCGTAGCTCGGCGCCGAGGCGCGCGAACCCAGCCTCGGCGAGGGCGTCGAGCAGCGCTTGGCGGTCGGGGAAATGCCGGCGAGGGGCGCCATGGCTGACACCGACGTCGCGCGCGAGCTGACGCAGCGACAGGTCCTGAACGCCGCGCTCGCGGACCGTGCGCTCGGCCTGCGCGAGCAAAGCCGTGCGCAGATTGCCGTGGTGATAAGGGCGCTCGTTCACTCGCTCGGCAGCCTACCGGAAAGAAGTTGTCGTTGACAGCATTGTTGTCATAGTCTACATTGTTGCTTATGACTACTTTTGATACCACGCAGATCCCTGACCTGACCGGCCGCAGCGTAATCGTCACCGGCGCCAACAGCGGCATCGGCCGTGCCGCGGCCGGCGCACTCGCCGGCGCCGGTGCCCGTGTCGTGCTCGCCGTGCGCGACACCGACAAGGGCCGGGTCGCCGCCGCGACGATGCCGGGCGAGACCGAGGTCCGCCGCCTCGACCTCGCGAGCCTTGCCTCCGTGCGCGAGTTCGCCGCGGCATGGCAGGGCGACATCGACCTGCTGATCAACAACGCGGGCGTGATGGTGCCGCCGCTGATCCGTACCGCCGAGGGATTCGAGCTGCAGTTCGGGACCAATCACCTCGGCCATTTCGCGCTCACCAACCTGCTGCTCGAGCACGTCACCGGCCGCGTGGTGACCGTGTCCTCGACCGGGCACCGGTGGGGCAGCATCGACTTCGACGACCTCAATTGGGAGCGCAAGCCCTACAAGGCCTCGCGCGCCTACGGGCAGTCGAAGCTCGCCAACCTGCTGTTCACCTCAGAGCTGCAGCGACGGCTGACGGCCGCCGGCTCCTCGGTGCTGGCCAACGCCGCCCACCCCGGCTACGCGGCGACCAACCTCCAGTTCCACAGCGGACGCCGGCTGATGGATCTCCTCAGCATGGTCGGCAACCGCCTGCTCGCTCAGGACGAGAACGGCGGCGCGCTGCCGACGCTCTGCGCGGCGGTCGCCGATGTCCCCGGCAACAGCTTCGCCGGCCCCGGCGGCTTCATGGAGCAGCGCGGCGCGCCCAAGCTCGTCGGGCGCTCCGGCGCCGCCAAGGACGCAGACGTGGCACGCCGACTGTGGGATGTCTCGGAGGAGCTGACCGGCGTTCGGTTCCCGCTTGGCGCCGCAGCTGCGGCGTAGACGCGGGGGCGGGCGACACCGCAGGGCTAGCCCCGCCTCGGCATCTCGACCCGGTCCTGGTCGCCGATACTGCGCCTCACCTTCGCCGGGGCACCGAACGCCACCACACCGCCGGGCAGGTCACGGGTGACCACCGACCCGGCTCCGACCACGGTGTCGTTGCCGATCCTCACGCCGGGGCAGACGATCACGCCGGCGCCCAGCCAGACGTTGTCGCCGATCGTGATCGGCTCGGCGCACTCCCACCCGAGCCGGCGCGGTTCGGGGTCGATCGGATGGGTCGCGGTCACGAGTTGAACTTGTGTGGCGAGCTGGCAGGCAGCTCCGATCTTGATCGGTGCGGCATCGAGCATCACGCAGTCATAGTTGACGAAGGTTCGGGCACCGATCGCGATCCGCGTCCCGTAGTCGCACCGGAAAGCGGGCCGGACGACGACGTGCTCGCCCACGCCGCCCAGTAGCTCGCGCAGCAGGCGGTCCCGCTCGACGAGCTCGGCGTGCCGCGTAGCGTTATAACGCTCGAGGATCTCCTGCGCGCGAGCGTGATCCGCCCGCAGCTCGGGATCGTCGAAGCGGTACAGCGCGCCGCGCAGCATCCGCTCTTTCATCCCCACAGAACCATCATGCCACCGCCGGACAGTGCTGGTAGGGTCGCCGCATGCGTCGCGCGGCGGGGTGCCTGATGCTTGTCGTCTGGGGGATCGCCGGCTGCGGTGGGGGCGGCTCTATCAGTGCCGCGCGCACGAGTGCCGCGACCACAGTTACCGCGACCACGGGCCACGACTCGACGACCACGAGCGCCAGGGCGACGGTGCTTCAGGACCTGCAAGGGCGGTTGGACGAGTTCGAGGTCTCCGACCTCAACCACCCGAACGACCGTGACATGCCGCTACCGGTGAGCTTCGCCGGCTGTGTGGGCGACGGCGCCGGCGCCGCGATCGGTAACCGGTCGGTCGCCGCACTGACCGCGCCCGGTTCGAGCGACACGCGATTTGTGTCGATCGAGAGGAGGCTGGCCACGTCGTGCCTGCAACGAGCCGGCGCAGGGTTCGCGCCCGTCTTCGTTTCGGCGGCGACCCTTTACGGCTCCTCCTCGGGGATCTCGGGCAGCTATCGCGCATGCGTCGCGAGCGAGGCGCGGGCGGCAGCCGGGACTTCGCTGCTCGCGCACACAATGCTGTCGGCCTTCTACGGCGATCCGACGAACACCCTGAGGCGACTCGCCGGTCAGTTCGGAGCGCAGTGCCTTCAGCAGCCGAGCACGCTTGCCGCGTACCGCTCGGCGATCCTCTCGACGCTGGCTCACGTGGCCCCGCCCAGCCTTAGGCCGTGCATGCTGGACAAGGCCGGGATGGAGCTCAGCGACGCCGACCTCCGCCGCGCGATAGCGCTCGGATCTACGATCCAAGGCGCGACCCTGTCGATCAGCCTGCGGCTGATACGGGCGTGCGGGATTCCCGTCGCTCAGACGCCCTGACAGTCCAATCCGGATGCCGGCATGGGGGGTGGGACCGCTGACGGTCAGTCGGGGGCGATCGTGTAGACCACGGCGACGGTCGCGTCGACCTCCTGGGCGCCGGGGTGGATGATCGTCGGAGTCGTCGGCTTCGAGGCCACCGGGGCGGTAGCGCTGCCATCGGTTCCGGGCAGGATTCCACTCGACTGCGGGTCGAGGTCGACGGACTGCACGCCGGTCACGGTGTAGCCGAGCGTCGCGGCTGCGTCGTTGGCCCGCCGGCGGGCATCCGCGAGCGCCGCGTTGGTGGCCGCGACCACTCCCGCGGACGGATCGGAGAACGAGAAGTCAGGCCCGTCGATGCTGTCCGCGCCGGCCCGCGTGGCCGCGTCGATCACTCGGCCGACGATGGCTGTCGTTGAGGTGAGCGACAGCGACTCCGTCGCCGTAAAGCGCCTCACGCGGCGCTGGTCATCGCGTGGCCCCACCCGGACCGTGCCGCGAGACACGTCGATCGAGTCTGTCTGGATCCCGGCCGACGGCACGCCGACCCGTCGAACGGCGGCGACGATCGCTCCGACTCTCCGGTTCGCGGCCGACAGCGCGGCCGAGGACCTGGCAGCGGAGCTGGCCACCGACACCGACAGCGACGCCACGTCCGGGGTCACCAGCACCGACCCTGACCCGTCGACGCTCAGCGTCGACGGCGGGGTCGCGTCGGCGAGCGCCGCCGGCGCAAGAATCAGCGACATGGCAGCCACCGCGGCCGCAATCCGTACAGGCCTGAGAACTCCTTCGATCGACTTGCCGAGGCACTATCGAGCTATACGCTCGAGTACATAGCCCATCACAAGTGCGACGAGTCAGCGGCAGCCGATCAAGGGGACCAGATGATGGGTGAGTTGAGCGTGCTGTCGGAGCCGTTGTAGCCGATCTGCGTGGCCGCGCCGGGCTCCATGAACGTCTCGCACGTGGTGAAGGTCTGTCCGGGGGCGAACGGATTCGGTGTGTCGGCGTCCGGGCAAGGCGGGAAGTAGCCAGTCAGGATCAGGTTGCTGTCCAGTTGCCCGTTGTGCTCGATCGCCCCGACGGCGTCGGCCGGATCGTCGCTGCTGGTGTTCATGGCGTGCCGGCTCAGGTTTGTCATCCGCAGCTTCACGTACGTCGGCGTGCTGCCCTTCGGAACGCCGGTCAGCGAGATGCCCTTGAAGTCCGCGATCGATCCCGCGGTGACCGACTCGATCGTGAGCTGGAGCCTGTAGCTGGGACCGTTGTTGCCGTTCGCCAATACCGTGTCGTAGTCGACGATCGCGGCCTGGCCGGGCTTCAGCATGGTGCCCGGTGCGGTTGGCTTCGCCGTCGCTGCGGGGGCCGGCGTCGTGCTGCCCGCAGCCGGCGTCGTGCTGCCCGCAGCGGGCGACGTGCTCGCAGGACTGGGTGTCGACGCGCTCGAGCCAGTGCTCGTGGCGTTGCTACCGCCTCCGCACCCTGCCAGACCGCACGCCGCTACCACAGCCGCCAGTGCTGCGCGCGCGGTCGCGCGCCCGTCCAGGCTCACATTCCTCGCAGCCATCACCGCTCCCTTTCGTTCCGAGGCGCCACGGACCCTTGCCCCACACGCCGTTTACAACCTTAAGGGACCCTAAAGGATCTGCTCGGCTCGTGCTGCCGCGAATGTCCAGTTATTTCCGCGACGGACCACTAAGCGGCTTCGCGTTCGAGCTGTCGCTCGGGCTCGCGAACGATGTAGCGGGGCGGCTCCGACTCTGCGGCGGCGTGCGCCCGGGCAGGGACGTTGCGGGTTCGCAGAACGGCAAGCGCCGTCGCGATTCCAATCACCATCCTCGCCGCGCCGCTGTTCGAGTCGGGCGAGAGGTGGTGCTAAAGTGGAGGCGTCCTCCGGAACTAACTGGAGGATCCCTCCGGAACACCGATGCGGAAGCTCACCGACGTCATGCAAATGGTCGGCGGGATCGCAAAGATCCCATCCAGTGAACCCGCGCAGATCGACCACATTCTCGAAATCGCGCTTGACGGACTGCGCTACCGAGCACCGAACGCGTAGTCTCGGGTCGTCATGCGAGCGGGCGGTCGTTCGAATCGGAGGAGCAGAGAGGAGAGCCGACATCCATGAGCGAGCACACGGAGTTCATCATCGGAAGCGACGTAGCGTGCAGCGACGGTGTCTGCGGGGATCTGAGACGGGTCGTGATCGATCCCGTCGCGCGGGCGATCACCCACCTCGTGGTCGAGCCAAGACATCGGCGAGACTCTGGTCATCTCGTACCGATCGATCTCGTGGCCTCGGCGGCGACGGAGATTCAGCTGCGGTGCACCAAGTCTGAGTTCGATGCGCTCGAGGCCGCTGAAGAGACACAGTTCATGCCGCGAGACAGTGGCGGGTTGGGCTACGAGCAACAGCACGTGTACACGTTGCCTTACTACGGACTTGGCGTGCGCGGCATAGGGCTGAACAAGGTCGACACCCGAGGCACCTTTGATCCTCACGCGGTCACCTATGACCATGTCCCGGTGGGTGAAGTGGAGGTGCGCCGCGGCGATCACGTAGACGCAGCCGATGGAGCGATCGGGCGGGTCCAAGGGCTTGTTATCGATCCCAGCAATCATCACGTGACGCACATCCTGCTCGACGACGGACACCTATGGGGCGAGAAGCGGATCGCGATTCCGATCAACGCCGTGACGCGCGTCGGCGAGATCATCCGGCTTGACCTCACGAAGGATGAGGTGCGGGACCTACCACCGGTCGAGGTCGATCACGCGGAGTGATCTGCGCGAGGTCCGCGTCCCATCGCACGTCTACGACCCAAGGTAGGTGATGACGGCGAGCACACGCCTGTGGTCGTCGGGAGACTGCGGCAGGCACAGCGAGCCGAAGATGTTCTTGACGTGCTTCTCGACGGTGTGGTCGGTTACGAACAGGCGCTCGGCGATCGCCCGGTTCGAACGCCCCTCGGCCATCAGGGCGAGCACCTCGCGCTCGCGATCGGTCAGGTGCTCGAGCGGGTTGTCAGACTGCCGGCGCCGGCCGACCAGCTCGCCGACGACTGCGGGGTCGAGTACCGAGCCCCCCTGCCCGACCCGGTTGACGCTCGAGCAGAGCTCGTCGAGGTCGGATACGCGCTCCTTGAGCAGGTACCCGACGCCGTCGGTCCCGGCCGAGAGGAGCTCGAGCGCGTAGCGCGCATTGACATGCTGGGAGAGGACCAGGATTCCGATCTCCGGCCACCGCTCGCGGATGACCTTCGCCGCGCGCAGTCCCTCGTCGGTGTGGGTCGGTGGCATCCGGATATCGATGATCGCGACGTCCGGGCGCGTGCGCTCGACCAGCTCGAGCAGAGCGTCGCCGTCCGCGGCAAGGCCGACGACGTCGAAGCCTGCTTCCACGAGCAGGCGGGAGAGGCCTTCGCGCAGGATCACCGCATCGTCGGCCAGGGCTACGCGCATGGGATCTCCGCTCGCAGTGTCGTGCCCCGGCCCGGCGGGCTCGAGACCGTGAACCGGCCGCCGAGCGCCTCGATCCGGTCGGCGAGCCCGCGCAGCCCTGAGCCGCCGGCGGGGGTGGCGCCGCCGATGCCGTCGTCGGCGACCTCCAAGATAAGACTGTTGCCCTCGTAGGAGCCGGCCACCCGGACCTCGCTTCCGTGGGAGTGCTTGGCGGCATTCGTGAGCGCCTCGCTGGCCATGAAGTAGGCGGCACTCTCGATCTGGTCGGGGAGCCGCCGATCGAGCGCCAGGTCGAGATGTGACGGCAGCGCAGCGCGGCGGCATAGCTCCTCGAGCGCCGCCGCAAGGCCGCGCTCGGTGAGCAGCGGGGGATTGATGCCGTGGGTCAGCTCGCGCAGCTCCTCGAGCGCGAGCGCCAGCGCTTTGCGCGTCTCGCGCACGAGCGGCTGCGCCGCCGTCGCCTGCGCGGGCAGCTTCGTCTCCAGCAGGCCGAGTGACATCGCGATCGAAACGAGCCGCTGCTGGGTGCCGTCGTGGAGATCGCGCTCGATCCGCCGCCGCTCGGCGTCGGTGGCCTCGACCAGCCGCGCGCGCGATGCCTGTAGCTCGACCAGCCGGGCGCGCAACTCGGCATGGAGGCGCTCGTTCTCGAGCGCGAGGCTCGCGGCCGCGCAAACTGACTGCACGAGCTCGGCGTTGTGCTCGAGCACGGGGTCGTGCAGCAGCACCGCGATCGGCTGTCCGTCACGCTCGACGAACGTCGAGCGGCGCCCGCTGTCGTGACCCGGGAGCTTGACCACGCCGCCGCCGCCGTCGACGTAGCACCTCTCGGCTCCGAACCAGTAGGCGAGCTCGAGCGACGGGTCCCCCAGCGCCCGGGCGAGAGCCTCGCGCAGGTCGGAGGAGGCGCTCGGCGCGCCGAGCTCGACGACGAGCCCGGCCACCATGCCGCGTGCCAGCCGGCGCTGCAGGAACACGAATAGCACCGCGACCGGCACCGTCGCCATCAGGGTGATGTACACGTTCGCGGGAAGCGCGCCGAGCGGGTCCCCGAGCAGGTCAAGGATGACCGTCGTGGTGAGCGCCACGAGGGTGGCGCACCCCGCCACCAGTACCGGCGCGACCGCACGCCGCTGCGGCGTGCTCGCCCGCAGCCAGCGCCGGACGAGTAACGCGATCACGGTCACGATCAGGGGGACGGCGATCAGATGCTGGAGGTTGATCCAGCCTCGGGCCTTGTGTTCGTCATGAACCAGCTGCAGGAGGTTGTTGGCACAGCCCGGACAGTGGAGCCCGGCCTTGTTGCCGTAGAGCATCGCCAGCAGCTCGAAGCCGACCCCCGCGACGGCCCCGATCGTCACCAGCGCGCGGTCGAGCCGACCTTGCAACCGTCCGGATGGAAACGAGAGCAGCAGATAGACCAATCCGATGATCCACGCCGACTGGACGGCCAATCCGATCGTGTTCAGCCAGGGTGCCGAGGCCTCTGTCAGCTGCGCGGCGAACCAGGCAAAGCCGGTAAGCACCATGACTTGGCCGAGCCGGTTGTCCGGCCGGGCTTGCCAGGAGGCGAGGCCGCAGCCCAGTAATGAGACCCCCACCAACAGCGTGAGCACGACGCCGGGCTCGGTCGGCCGGCCGGATGGGTGGTGCGCCGCCAGCCAGACCGCGCCGCCGCCCGCCAGCACCCCGGCACCAGCGAGCAGGGACAGCTTCGCCTTCATGGCAGTGGATTGTGGCGGCAACGGACCATCGGGACCGATCCAGGTGGGAGTTCCCACGCGCCCGCCGCCCCGGTCAGTCGGCCGCGATCGCGGCCAGCACGTCGAGCTTGGCCGCGCGACGGGCCGGCCAGCCGGCGGCGCCCAGCCCAAGCAGCGCTGAGAGGATCAGGAACCCGATCAGATCGGCATACGGTATGGCGATCTCGGTGATGCCCTTCTGCTTCAGCGACGCGGCGAACGCCACACCCAGTCCGGTCCCGATGATCAAGCCGATGACGGCGCCGAACAGGGCAATGATCACGGCCTCTGACCGGATCATCGCCTTGACCTGCCGGCGTCTCATCCCGACCGCTCGGAGCAGGCCGAGCTCGTGGGTGCGCTCGAACACCGACAGCATCAGGGTGTTGACGATCCCGATCAGGGCGATGACGATGGCCAGGGCGAGGAGGACGTAGACCAATCCGAGCTCCTGGTTGATCGAGGACTGTTGAGACTGCTCGAACTGCGCTCGAGTCTTGACTCCCACGTTCGGATAGATGTTGAGGTAGTCGTTGATGGCGCGGCCGACATTGCGCGCGCCGGGGCGCGTGCCGGCGAGGACGACGATCGGGAGCGGGTTGTTGAAGTGGGCGAGGAAGTAGCGCGCGCCAACCACGTAGCTGCCGATCAGCGGGTTGGTCTTGAAGATCCCGCCGATCCGGATCCTCGAGCTGCCGGTCTGGGCGAAGGTGACCGGCACGAGCGAGCCGACCGAGAGATGCTGGGTGCTCGCGGTGGTGGCGTCGATCAGCAGCTCTCCGGCGGCCAGGGCGGGAGCGCCGCGCCCGGCGGTGATGGCCAGGTTGACCGTCTGCGGCAGACCCGGCGTGGTCACGCCGACGAGGCTCTGCTGCGAGCCGCGGAGCTCGAACGGCCCCTTGTAGGCGGAGCTCACCACCCCGACTCCCGGGATCCGGGAGACCGCGGGGGCCACCGTCTTGCTGAACCCAGAGCCCGGGCCGGTGATGATGTAGTCGGCGCGAATGGCGCTGTCGACTTCGCTCTTCGCCGACTTGGACAGCGACGCACCGAGCACGGCGATCGCCGACACGAGCGCCATGCCGACCATCAGGGCGGCAGCGGTCTGGGCGGTCCGGCGCGGGCTGCGCATCGAGTTCTCGCGTCCCAGCCTTCCCGGGGTGCCGAGCAGCGCGGCCAGCGGCCGTCCGAGCGCGCCGGACATCGGGCGGGCCACGATCGGGGCGAGCATGCCGGCACCGATGAACATGGCCACCGCTCCGACGCCGACCAGCGCGACCGCCGGCGCGGTCAACCCCGCGACCAGCGCGCCGATCCCGGCGAGGACGACGATGCTGCCGCTCCCGATCCGCCGTCGCGACGACACCTCCCCCTCGTCTTCGCGGTTCTCGACCAGCGCGGCCACAGGAGCGATCCGCACCGCGCGCCGCGCGGGGCCAAGCGCCGAGATCAGGGTCACACCGACGCCCACGGCGATCGCGACCAGGACCGTGCGAGCCTCGAACACCAGTGGCGCCGGGGGCAGCGTGACCCCGAACGCCTTGAGCACCGCCTTCAGGCCCACGGCGGCCAGCACGCCAAGCCCCAGGCCGACGATCGAAGCGGCCATCCCCACCAGCGCGGCCTCGCCCAGCACCGACCGGAACACCTGCCGCCGGCTCGCTCCCACGATCCGGAGCAGCGCCAGCTCCCGAGTCCGCTGGCCGACCGTGATCGAGAACGTGTTGAAGATCGTGAACGCGCCGACGAACAGGGAGATCAACGCGAACACCAGCAGCGCCGTCGAGAGGAAGGAAAGCGCGTCGCTGACCGCGCTCGAGAGCTCGTTGGCGACCGTTTGGCCGCTGACCACCTGCACACCCGGTGGGAGCACGTTGGCGATCGCTCGCTGCAGCCGGACGTTATCCACGCCCGGCTTGGCCAGCACGTTGATCGTGTCGAAGTACCCGCGCGAGTTGAACAGATCCTGCGCCGTGGGCAGGTCGAAGCCGGCCAGGGTCGCTCCCGCCAGGTTGTCGTCGCTGCCGAAGGTCACGATCCCCGAGATCGTGAACGTCTCCGGTGAGGAGTCCAGCAGCACGCGAACGTGGCTACCGACCCGGAAGTGGTACTTCGTCGCCGTCGCCTTATCCATCACGACCGCGTCGGGGGTCGAGGGCGCCCGGCCCGCCACCAGCCCTATGGACGACAGCTGCCGATCGGGGTCGAACGAGAACCCCAGCGCCGATGCGGCGTTCCCGACCGCGTTCCCGTTGGCCACGAACTGCGCATAGCCTTCGACCGACCCGTCCGCGTACGCGACTCCGGGCACGCGGCGAACCGCCGCCGCGATCGACTCGGGGATCGGCTTGCGGTCCCCGGTCCTACTGAGAGCGGCCGCGGTGCTGCTGAACGGCGTCTTACTCCGGATCTGGAAGCTGATGTGCTGATAGGCACTGCCGACCAGGTTGTCGAACGTGCGGTTGAGCGTGTCGGTGAGGACCAGAGTGCCGGTGACGAACGTCACCCCCAGCACGATCGCCAGCGCGGTGAGAGCCAGGCGCAGCTTACGCGCGAGCAGACCGCTGACCGTGACCTTCCACATCTCTATTTCCCCAGCTTCATCATCTGCTCCACCACCGAGTCGGCCGTTGGTGAGAGCAGCTCTCCGACGACCCTGCCGTCAGCCAGGAACACAACCCGGTCCGCGTAGGCCGCCCCGCGCGGGTCGTGGGTGACCATCACGATCGACTGGTCGTGCTCGGTCACCGAACGACGGAGGAACTCGAGCAACTCGGCGGACGAGCTCGAGTCGAGGTTGCCGGTGGGCTCGTCGGCGAAGATCAGCTCGGGCCGGCGGATCAGGGCCCGAGCACACGCGACACGTTGCTGCTGGCCACCGGACATCTCGCTTGGGCGATGCGATAGCCGGTCAGCAATCCCCAGCGCTCCAACCAGATAGTCGAACCACGCCTGGTCGATCTCCGCGCCAGCGAGGTCGATGGGCAGGGTGATGTTCTCGCCGGCCGTCAGCGTGGGAACCAGGTTGAACGACTGGAACACGAAGCCGATCCGGTCGCGGCGCATGTCGGTCAGGCCCGTGTCGTCGAGCAGTTCGATCTCCTGGTCCCCCACGAAAGCGCGGCCCGACGTGGGTACATCCAGCCCCGCCATGCAATGCATCAGCGTCGACTTCCCCGATCCCGACGGGCCCATCACGGCAGTGAAGCGACCGCGTTCGAACTCGACGTCGACACCGTCCAGCGCACGGACGACGGCGTCGCCCTTCCCGTAGGTCTTCGTCAGCTCGACGGCGCGGGCGGCCGGCGAGGTCTCGTTCCGCAACGCTGTCGAAGTCGGTGAGGTGCGCTTGAACACAACCAGATAGTGAACGCTGCCCAACGTCCTGACCAGCCGGACAGCCGGAGTCTTGCCTGGTACGGCTAGCAGTACCACGCCGCCGGTGAGTACCGGGCGGCTCCGGTGGGTAGCATCGCCGATATGGGAGCGCGGCAGGCCGGCCTTGCATCGCAACCCGCCGACCGCAGTCGGATGCAGTCGCTCGGGCCGATCTTGATCTTCGATGTGGCTGCGCCGCTCGTGGCCTATTACTCGCTGCGCTCCGCCGGCTTGTCATCGGTGGGCGCGCTCGTCCTGAGCGGCGTCTTTCCCGCCTTTGGGATCGCCCTCGGCGTCGTGCGCCGCGGAAGCTTGGACGCGATCGGGGTCCTTGTTCTGATCGGGATCATCGTCGGGTCAGCCGTCGGCTTGGCAAGCGGGAGTGCCCGTTTGGTGTTGCTGGACGGGACGGTGCCCACGGCCGTGTTCGGCGTTGTGTGCATAGCGTCGCTCTGGTCGAGGCGACCGATGATCTACCGGTTCGCGCTCGAAAGCATGGGACCGGACACGCCCAAGGGACGCGATTTCGCCGACCAGTGGCGTTACGCCGGCTTCCGCCACGCCTTCCGGGTGACCACAGTTGTCTGGGGTGTCGCGTTCCTCGCCGAAGCCGCGGTACAGATCGTCATCATCCAGACGGCCTCGACATCAGTCGCCAAGACCACCTCGAACGTGATGCCACTGGTTGTCGCCGGCCTTGTGATCATCTGGAACATCTCATACGGCAAGCGCGGCCGGCGCCGGGGTGAGCTCGCGCGGCAGGCGGCCCGCGCCCGCGGCGAGAGCCCCCCGCCGATGCCGGAGGAGTCGACGACATGAGCGAGGCGAGGGTAGAGGACGGGGTTCCGACGACCGCGGGATGGTTCGTAGTCAATGCTCGCGATGCTCGCTGGTTGCACAACGAGATGCGGGTGGTATGCCGGTTCGGCGGTGAAGGAGAGGCCCATTTCGATGACCTTGGCATCGGGCTGTACTGGCTGGCACCGGGCAGGCCGATGTCGCTCTATCACCACGAGGCCGGCCAAGAGGACTTTCTGCTCCTTCGCGGCGAATGCATCCTGATCATCGAAGGGAACGAGCGCCCGATCAAGGCCTGGGACTTCGTCCACTGCCCACCCAGGACGCCGCACACGATCATCGCAACCGGCACCGAGCCCGCCCTGATCCTGGCTGTGGGCGCGCGTAAGGAGAAGGGAAGCGCCCGATATCCGGTCGAGGCGGCCGCGGTGCGCCACGACGCCGGCGTGCCGGACGCGTTCGCCTCTGCGTCGGACGTCTACGCCGGGTTCGGTGAGCCTCGTCCGGGGCCCGCGCCGGACGTCTTCTAGGGCTACGTCCCGCTCAGAGCACGCATCATGCGCGCTGTCGCCACCCCGAACCGGGGGCTGAGTCGGTTAAAGCGAGCGTCAAGGCTGCGCAACTGCTTGAACGCGCGCGTTTCGTCGCCGGTGATGAAGGGCTTCACCATCTCCGCGAGGTCGATCACGGCTGGGGGGTCGTTGGCGAGCGCGGCGAGCTTCAGGAACCGGGCGGCGTCTGGTGGCAGGGTCGTGAACCCGCCGACGGCCGAGGCCTTGGCATCAGTGCAGAGATCCGGAGGCCTGAGCGTCAGCGCAACTTCGTCCTTGCGCACCTCTGTGGCCATCGAGCGATTGATCGCTGGTTCGCTCCAGTGCAGGCGCCCCAGGGCGCGGACCCACGTCACGCTCATCGCTCTGAGAGGCGCGACCTCCGCGAGGACGAGCTCGAAGTCGGCCTCGGAGATCAGAGAAGTCAAGGTCCGCCTCTGTGCCGCGGTGCCGTTCTGTAGATCGGCTGGGAGCGCACCTGGGCAGCTCGACGCGACGTGCGCGATGAGTGCGTTCACCGCCCCTGCTTCACTTCGGCTCTTTCCGATGGCTGCCGTCAACAGCTTGTTCGTGGCGGCGAGGAACCTACCCGAACTTCTGGCGTCGAGCGAAGCAGCGGCGGCCGGCGCGGTCACTCCCGCGACTACGCTCGCAAGAATCGCCAAGGCATATCTGCGCTGCACAATGACTCACGGTAGAGCACGTCGGCTTCGTGGCCACTAGAGCTCGAGCTGCCTCATCGCCAGGTCGAGTACGTCCGCGCGGCTGCGCGCGCCGTGATCGGCGGCGATGAAGTGGTTGCCGATCAAGAGCGAGAAGGCGAGCATCGAGCGGGCCTCGACGTCGCCCTCGTCGGCGCAGAGGGCACCGAAGAGCGACCGCAGGTAGTCCATGCGCCGGTTGTCGACACGTCGGAGGCGCTCGGCGACCGCCTGCTCGCGTCGTGACCAGTCGCGCACCGCGAGGTCGATCGGGCGCAGCCGGGCGCTGAACGTGAGCGCGCCCGCCCGCCGGATCTTGGCTCTCGGGTCGCCGCCCTCGCTCTCGACGCGCTCGAGCACCTCATCGGTGCTCGCTCGCTCCCACGCGTCGAGCATCTCCTCGAGCAGCGCCCGCCGGTCGTCGAAGTGCCAGTAGAAGCCGCCTCTCGTGACCCCGAGCGCTTGGGCGAGCGGCTCGATTCGAACGGCGTCAGGACCGCCGGCTGCGAGGGCCCGCAGTCCTGCTTCGATCCACTTGCTGCGAGGCGTGCGGGTCGGGGGGGCCATCGCCTATCTATATCGCGTCCCGCGCGGCATTGACACCGCCGGGGGGGACGGCTAACCTCCATCCATACACTACTGTATGGATGGAGGACGACGAATGAGGCTCCCGAACACCGCGCACACCTCCAAGCGCTGGCGGATCCACGAGCTCACACGCGATTTCCGGCTCGAGGACGTGTGGGCGCTGCCGACGCCGGGCGACGCGGACGACTTCCCTCGGCTGGTGGCGCTGATCGCCTCCAGCGACCCGTCGCAAGGCTCCTCCCGCGCTGCCCGCACGCTCTGGGCGATCCGCTGGAAGGTCGGCGGGCTGCTTGGCTGGGATGGCCCGGACGCCGGCCATGGCTCGCAGCGGCCGACGGTCCGCGACCGACTGCCGGTGGATCTGCGCGCGGCCCCGGCCGGCCCGGACTTCGACACGCTCCCCTTCACCTCGCTGTACGTGCTCGACGACGAATGGGCCGCGGAGATCGTCAACCGGACCGTTCACGGTGTCGTGCACATTGGCTGGGTCCCAGACGGGACCGGCGCCTACCGCGGCCAGATGGCCGTCTACGTCAAGCCGCAGGGGCTACTCGGGACCGGCTACATGGCCGCGATCGCGCCCTTCCGGCACCTGATCGTGTACCCGCCGATGATGCGGGAGATCGGGCGGGCCTGGCGGGCGCATCACCTGGACCGTCCCCGGCGAGAATCGCATCGCCGGGACCTACCGCGGTCTCGAGCAGGTGCTCGACTACTTCAGCCGACGACGAGACCTCGCCGGTCGAACGTTTCAGATCAAGCGGCGAGATGTTCTCGTCGGTGAAGGAGACCGGCTGGCCGCGCTCGTCGACGGCTTCGTCACGATCAGCAACGTCGACCATCGCTGGTCTACCGTCGGCTTGTATGACGTGATCGACCAGCAGATCGCAGCGTGCTGGCTGCTCCCGCTCGACCAGCGCGCGTTCGACGCCATCTGGGGTGCCTGAGCCGTGCTCGGAAGCAGTGGCGCAGGCCTGTGGGAACTGCTGGGAGTGAGGCGATCGGGAGCCGGGGAGTGGGAGGTCTCGATCCCCCGTGATTGGTGGGCGTGGTCCGGGCCTCACGGCGGCGTCCTCGGGGCGCTCGCCACCGGCGCCGGCTGTGAGCTCGGTGCGGGCTCGGTGGTGCGATCGATAGATCTGCACTACCTCGAACGATCCGACGGTCAGAACCTGAGGTTCACTTCCGTGCTCAGTCGGTCTGGCCGCGGCCTCCAGGTCGTCGACGTCGCGGCCACACAGGAGGACCGGATCATCTTGACCGGCTCGATCACGTTCGTCGGCGCTTCCGAGACCGATGTGCCGGCGGTGCAGTTCTCCAACCGTCCCGCCGTTCCGCCTGCCGATCAGTGCGCCCGCATCCCGGTTCCCGAGCAGATCGTTCCGATCGGAGCCCATCTCGAGATCCGTCCTGCCGGTGGAGCCCTCCCCTGACCGGAGCAGCAGCGGCGGAGATGTGCGTGTGGCTGCGCCTCGATCCCCCGATCCCTGTCGATGCCGCGGTCTCGGTGATCGTGGTTGATGCGTTACCGCCCGGGATCTATCCGCTGCTCACCGCCCCGGTTCCAATCCCCACCGTGCAGCTCAGCGTGCACCTCCATGCCGATCTCGGGGCCGAACCGGTCGAGGGCTTCGTCCTAGTCGTCCAACGCAACGTCAGTACCCGAGCCGGTGTGTCGATCGACGAGACCGACGTCTGGGATGCTTCCGGGAAGCTCCTGGTGCAGGCACGTCAGCTACGCCGCATCCTCGGCAGACTGCCGATGCACCGAGAGCATCAGAGTGAGAGTTCATAGACATAGCTTGACTAAACATATCTAGGCTAGTAAGGTCATGGCTATGGCGACTTCGAGGCCTCCCCAACGCTCATCTTTGGGCTTGATCGTGCTCTACATGCTGGCCGAGGGCCCCAAGCATGTCTACCGGATCCAGAAGCTGATCGAGCAGCAAGGCAAGGATCGCGTCGTCAACGTGCGGGGGCGAGGGAGCCTGTATCAGACGATCGACCGGTTGGTGCGCCTTGGGCTCGTCGAGGTTCAGGAGACGGTTCGGACGGAAGGTCGTCCCGATCGGATCGTGTACGGGATCACCGATTCCGGACGTGAGGTCGCGAGGGAGTGGCTGCGCGAGATGTTGAGCACGACCGGCGGTGAGTTTCCCGAGTTCATTGCCGCGGTGTCACTGCTGTTCGGTCTGCCGCCTGATGAGGCGCGGGCGCAACTCGAGGTGCGGGCGGAGAAGCTCGCTGCTGAGCTCGCGGACGCCGAATCGGTGCTACGCGATTACTCGCAGGTGCCGCGGCTGTTTCTGCTGGAGGAGGAATACCGGCGAGCGGTCACGCAAGCTGAGCTGGCGTGGGTTCGAGGTGTGGTGGAGGACCTGCGGGAGGGCCGGCTGATCTGGAGCGAGGAATGGCTGCGCGAGGTCTTTGTCGCGCTCCACCCGCCAAACGACAACGAGGAGGGCAGTTAGATGACGGCGATGATCGAGGCGCGGGGCCTGATGAAGCGCTATGGCAAGACCACGGCGCTCGATGGCCTCGACCTGCTCGCCGAGACCGGGCAGGTGGTGGCGGTCCTCGGCCCGAACGGGTCGGGTAAGACGACGTTGGTACGGGCGGTCGCGACGCTGCTGCGCCTCGACGGTGGCACGCTCCGGGTGGCGGGGCACGACGTGCGCCGCGAACCGGGCGCGGTCCGTGGAGCCATTGGTCTCGCGGGCCAGTTCGCGGCCGTGGAGCCGGCGATGACCGGACGCGAGAACCTCGAGATGGTCGCGCGCATGTTCGGGCTGGATCGCCGGGCCGCGCGAGCCGGCGCTGCTGCCGTGCTCGAGCGACTCGGCCTGGTCGAGGCCGGCGACCGTCTCGTGCGCACCTACTCCGGTGGCATGCGCCGCAAGCTCGACCTTGGAGCGAGCCTGGTGGGCGCTCCCCGGCTGCTGCTGCTCGACGAGCCGACGACCGGTCTCGATCCGCGCGCCCGGATCGACCTCTGGGATGCGATCCGGAAGCTCGTCGGGGCGGGGACCGACGTGCTCCTCACCACCCAGTACCTCGACGAGGCCGACCAGCTCGCGAGTCAGATCGTGATCATCGACCATGGCCGGGCGGTCGCCGCCGGCACGCCGACCGAGCTCAAGCAACGGATTGGCACCAACGTGATCGAGGTGCGTGTGCGCAGCGGCAACGAGCTCGCGGACGTCGCGGCGTCACTGGGGCGACTGATCCCCGGCGATGTACAGATCGACGAACCGACACGACGGGTGAGCATCGGGGTCGAGTCCGGGGGTGACGAGCTGATGAACGCGCTGGGATCGCTCAAGGCCGACCGCGTCGAGATCGAGGAAATCGCTCTGCGCCAACCGAATCTCGACGAAGTGTTCCTGGCGCTAACGGGGCAGCCCCAAGAAGAGCGCCAGGCGCAAATGCCTCCAGCCCACGCGGCCTAACGACCCAAAGGACGATCGTCATGACAACCATCGCACCAACGCTCGACCGCAGGAGGCCGGCGCTCGCGACCAGCTGGATGATGGTGATCCGGCGGGCGGTGCTGCGCTTCGTGCGCACACCGCAACTGATCGTGCTCGCCACGCTCAATATGTCCCTGTTCTTCTTGGTCTACCGCTACCTGTTCGGCGGGGCGTTCCGTAGTGTCGGAATCCCCTACGTCGATTTCCTCGTCCCCGGTTTCATTACGACCGGCGTGCTGTTCACCGGCATCGGGACGGCGGTCGCGATGGCTGAGGACCTCGAGCAGGGCTTCGTCGACCGGCTCCGCTCGCTGCCGATCCCGCGCAGCTCTGTGCTTGCGGGCCGGGCGATCGCGGACACCGCGATCCTGACCTGGAGCTTGGGCGTCACCGCGGCGATCGCGTTCGCGGTCGGCTTCCGTCTCCACGGGTCGGCGCTCGATGGGCTCGCCGCCTTCGGGCTGGTGATCGCGTTCGGGTTCGCGTTCGAATGGCTGTTCATCACGCTCGGCATGTTCGCCGGCAACGGACAGGCCGCGCAGGGGATGGGGATGATCGTGTTCCCGTTCGCCTTCATCTCCAGCGCCTACGTGCCCGTGACCACGATGCCCAGCTGGCTGCAGGTCTTCGCCAAGCACCAACCGCTCACCTACATGGTCGACGCCGTCCGGTCACTCACACTCGGCACCCACGGCAACGCTCTGCTCGGCCACCCTACGTCGTATTTCCTGACCCGAGCGCTCCTGTGGGCAATGGCGATCATCGCGGTCTCCGTCCCGCTCGCCGTCGCCAAGTACCGACGCGGCTAGCGGCTGAGCTTGCAGATCGTCTTGGAGCCCGCCCAAGCGAACCACTTCCCGTCCCGGCCTCCGGGCCGTGACGGCTCGCGCGCCTTGAGCTTCCGGTACGCCTTGGGCCCATGCTTGGTGCAGCGACCAAGGTCGTAGGCGTGCAGCTCGATCGTCACTCGCCGACGGTAGTAGCCACCGCTGGGCTGGAAGATCGCGTTCAGACCGTGACCATCGGTGCTCGACGCGCCCCAGTGACGCCAGTGGAGCCTGGTGACCAAACCGCTGGGATCGCCGCCGTCGAAGATCTTCGCCGGATGCTGCGAGCCCCAACCCGCGCCGCGCGGCGCATAGAACGCCCGGGAGCCGAGGACCACCTTCTGCTTCTTGGGCGCGTGCGCCGCCGTCTTCCCGGGCGACTGTGGCTGCACGGTCATGTTGCCGGCCAAAACCGACAGCGATGTCGAGTTGTTCAGGGCGACGGTGTACTTCAAGGACGTAGCCGCGGGATTGACGGGTACCGTCGTGCTCGGCATCGCAACATACGAACCGCTCGCGGGTAACGCCACGGGCACTGCTTGGTGGCCTACGTTCCGGCCCGCGGCGTCGAACTGATCGAGCTCGACATCGATCGTCGCGCCGAACGGATCTGACAGCGACAGGTAGCCCTGGGGCGGGGACAGCGGTGAGATGCGGGCCGCGAACTGTCCTGTGAGCGCGACCGAGGGGACGCTTCCCGGCGCGATCGTGATCGTCTGCTGTATGTCGCTCGAGAAGCCCAGGTAGCAGCCGCCGTCGGGCGAGAAGTCTTCGTCGCGGGAGATACCGAGATCGGAGCTGGGCGCGGAGGGGTTCACGAGCTGCCAGGGGGCTGCGGTGGTGCAGCGCCAGGCGGTTCCGTTCGCGAGTAGGTTGCGCGCCAGCGTGTATACGTAGACCCCCTCGTTCGCGGCGTCCGAGCCGCCGACGAACGTCATGAACGTCTTTGCGCTCCTGGGGTCGATGAACAGCTTCGAGTACGCCGGGAGGCAGCGCGCGGTGTAGGTCTCGGCGGAGTTTCCCTGCTGCTGGCCGTAGACGATCGGGTTCTCGCGACCGGGTAGGTTCGGCTGCTGCCACACCGTCTGGGAGGTGCTGTCGGCGCGCAGGATGCCGAAGTCGGAAATGGTCGCTCCTGTGCAGTAGGCGTCGTTCGTCGTCTCAGCCAGGTTGTAGAACATCCCGTCACTCGGGTTGTAGATGATCGAGTCGCCGCCGCCGCCGACGTCGCCGGTCGGCCAGCTCTCCTCTGGTTCGTCCCACCCGACCGAGTCCAGCTTGGTATAGATCGCGTCATCGGGCAGGTCCTGGCCGCTGCCGGCGAGGTAGGTGATGAAGTTCTGGGTCTTGGCGATCCCTTCGTAGAGGTTGCCGCGCTTGTCGATTCCGTGGAAGTCGACGAAGTACCAGCCGGGGTCGCCCGGATTCTCGAAGATCGACGGGGTCCCGGCCTGGTTGACCTGTAGCGGAGCGCCCGCCAGCGTCACGCACAGTTTCGTCGTGTTGGTACAGATCGAGTTCCACGGGTCATAGCCGCCCGAGTAGTCGCCCCACACCGGGTTCTTGACCAGAGGCGCCCACGTGCCCTTGGTGGGATCCGGACTGGTGTCGTAGAAGACGCAGACGTTCCACAGCTGTCCCCAGCTGCCGTCGGTCACGTCAGCTGGGTTGGTCTCGCACTGGAACAGGTAGATCCACTCGCTCCCAGTCCACACCGCGTCGCCGTCCGTGGCCGCACACGACCACGGCGTGCCCGCAGCGGGGCTGACCACCTTGGCCTCAGCGCTCCACGTCTGACCCTGGTCGGTCGATCGGCGCACCACCGTCCCAGCTTGCAGGCTCGATGCCGTGCAGTCCGAGCTCGGCGCGATCGTGGTCCTGTAGAACCACTCCCACGCGCCATCGGGTCCGACACGAATCGTGTCACCAGCCCCGAAGCCCGAGTTGCCCGGGCCATACACACTCGTCGGGTAGAACGCGTAAGGAACCCAGTCGGCGCCCCCCGCCCAATAGTCGGCGAGCGTAGGCGGCGAGCTCGGAGCCGCAGCAGCAGCCTCGGACGCCGGTACGAGCGATCCAAGCGCCGCCAGCATCAGCAGCGCAGCGAGACGGCAAGACCTACGCTGCGTGATGCGGCTTACGACTCGCTTTCTGATCCACAGTTACGACGTAGACCTTGGTCCCGAACGAGACAATATCCTCGCCGACGCCAGAGGGACGTGTATCGGTCCTGACCGTGGCGGTCCAGCCGCTCTTGCGGGCCGCGGTGCGGAGGTCGACCGCAAGATTCTTCGCTCCACGGTTGTATCCATTCTTGCCAAAGCTGCCCAGACCGCCATCCGTGCACGCCCGAACGCCTGAAGGCGCGAGAGTCCGCCCGCTCCCCTCCACGGGGTTCAGCGTCCCTTTGTGGGTCTTGTAACACGCGGTCTCGTAAGCGGCGGCGATAAACCAGGCTCCCGTCCTACGTTGGAACCAGACGCGAGCGTGGTTTGCGCGCCCAGTAAGCGTGAGGGGGTTCCCTTCGAGGCACCCGCCCGGCTGCGACGCCATATTTTGGCTCACGAATTTCGTTCCGAAGAGATCCGCGCGCTCGATCGACGAGCAGCCGGCCGGAACAAGCTTTCCTGGGCGGATTGCGTCCCAGTTGAAGTACTTGGAGAGGGCACCAAGAATCTTTGCCCGAGGTACGGTCGAGCGTCCGCTGACGATTACGTTGAGCGGCTCGACGCCGGGAGTGTCACCGCGGACGCGCTTGGTATTCCAGTCCGGTGGGATGCAGTAGTCGGGCTTGTCCGGGATGCCGATGGGCTCACCGCAGACCGGCGGCGCGCCAAGGGCCACGGTCGCGTGGTACGCACCACCGTTGTCATTGTAGGTACCAGGGTCGCCCGTGCAATAGGGCCCGTCCGGGACCCCCAAGAAAAAGCGAGCGGCGCCGGCTGGAACCAGAATCTCGTGAAGCGCACCGGAGCTTGTGCGGCCGGTGCCGATCAGGAACGTCTGCCCGAGTTGCGGCGACAGTGTCGTGTAGTTGTCACCGATCGCGGAGTTTGAGAAGTTGAGACTCGCCGGCGGGGCGCCAGTCGGCGCCGCGCCACCGAGGAATACGCCGGTGAGGAACTCACAGCTATTCGTGTCGATCAGCCCCGAAATCGGGCCAACTGGGTTGAGGCTGGTCATGAAGTCCGGATTGCCGTTCGGCGTGGCCGTGAGCGTCGGCCCCTTGAAGTAGATCTCCCCGGTAGATGACGGCACCGTTAGAACTTCGCCGGCAGAAGCGACAAAGCTCACGCTAGGGGGCAGCGTCCCGCCACCGGTGCCCGCTGGTCCCGTGCTAGGTGCCAACGCCGGGGGTTGCGCTAGACCGGCGCCGAAGATGTCGGCTGTTCCTGGCACGGCGACGTTGAACGTCGCGTCGTCCTTCACCGCGGTCGGGGTGCGCTGGACGGATCGGCTCGCACCGAACGCGCTTGCCGACATCAGCCCTGTGGCACAAACCAGAACAACAAAAATCCGAACGCCGCGCATCTAGTCTCTCCCCAATCGGCGTGCGAACACGCCAGCTCCGTCTTTCGTGAACCATGAGCGTAGTGCATCGTGCTGCCGCGACACCAATTAGCTAACCATCGTGCAATGTGGCGACGAACTATGCACGGCGGGGGCGCATGACTGCGGCGTGGGCCTCGGCAGCTCCCGGCGTTCTGCGCCTGCCGTCCGCTCGACTGATTCGTGGCCGCGGGCTCCGCTGGCCGGCGCCCGACGGACCGACTCCCGACGTCGGCCTTTATCTGCTCGCGGAGGAGCCGCCGCCTACTGCATGGGAGTCTCGGTGGGTCAGGTGGTCGGACCTCCGGCTGCCTCAGGACCGCCGTGAGGCTGAGGACGCGCTGCGCGAGGCCTGGCGGCGCGCCGAAGCCGAGCGGGTGGAGATCGCGTGTCGAGGCGGCCTGGGAAGAACCGGCACGGCGCTTGCTTGCATCGCGGTGCTCGACGGCGTCCCGGCCGATCGGGCAGTCGACTTCGTTCGGGAGCGCTACCACGCCCGCGCGGTCGAGACTCCATGGCAGCGGCGGTACGTTGCGCGATTCCCGGCGCCGTAGCTCGTCCGCCGGCCGATGCACGACCGAGAGCGCAGCTGCCGTAGCCTTTCCTCAGCCCGCGCGGTCCGCCGCGCGGTAGGAGAGGACTCTGATGATCTCGATCGCGGATGAAGTGGTACTGCTCAGCGCCGGGGTGCTGGCCGGGATGGTTGGGACCGCTGGGGGAATCACGTCCCTGGTCTCCTATCCTGCGCTGCTCGCCGTCGGCGTTCCGGCCTTGGCGGCAAATGTGGCGAACATCGTCGCCTTCGTCGGCTGCTGGCCCGGTTCCGCGCTGGCTTCCAGATTGGAACTGGAGGGAAGGGGGCACTGGCTGATCCGCTGGGCGCCTTTGTCGGCTGCCGGCGGCGCGGCGGGCGCGGCCCTGCTGCTGTCCACACCGGCGGGCGTCTTCGCCAGGGTGGTGCCGTTCCTGGTGGCAGCCGGTTCACTGGCCCTGCTCCTCCAGCCGTACCTCGCTGCGCGTCGCAACCGGCGCGCTCACTCCGGACTGATCCTTTCCGTCGGGTTGCTGGCCATGTCGGTCTACAACGGCTACTTCGGCGCCGGCGCGGGAGTCATGGTCCTGGCGCTGCTGCTGGTGACCGTCGAAGGGCACCTGGCGAGAGCCAACGCGCTGAAGAACATGCTCGTGGGCGGGGCGTCTGTCGTCTCCGCCGTGGCCTTCGCTGCCTTTGCGCCGGTCGACTGGTCCGCGGTCGCGCCACTCGGCGTGGGCATGTTCGCCGGGAGCACCTTGGGGCCGCGCGTCGCCCGGCGGCTACCGCCTCGCCTGCTGCGATTGCTCGTGGCCCTCCTCGGCATCGGCCTCGCAATCCAACTCTGGGTTCACGCCAACTCCTGAAGATGCCTGGAGGACGAATGGTTGAGTTCGCTCGTGGCCTGTCTGCTCGTGAGCTACGCGCGTTGGCCGAGCTGGAGACGCGTTCCCTTGCGGCCGACGGTGGTCGTCTCAAGCTCGAGTGGGGCGTGCTCCGGTCGCGCGCAGGGCAAGACGTCGAGGACTTGCTCTGGTGGGAGGGCGATCGGATGGTTGGCTTCCTCGGTCTCTATGCCTTTGGACCGCCCACTGTCGAAATCGCCGGCATGGTCGATGCCGCGTCGCGGCTTCGCGGCATCGCGACGACGCTCCTCGCGGCCGCGCTGCCGATCTGTCGCGAGCGCGGGTATCAGCGGGCGCTGCTCGTTACTCCCCGCGGGTCTGTAGGCGGGCGAGCGTTCGCTCTGAGCCAAGGGGCGGTGCTCGAGCACTCCGAGCACGCGCTCGTTCTTCTCGATGAACCGACCGACGGGCCGACCGACCCGCGGATCAAGCTGCGGACGGCAACTGTGGCAGACGCCTCAGACCTCTCTCGGTTGCTCGCTGCCGCATTCGGCGGAGCCCCGTCTGACCTGGTTGATCGGCTCGCGGGGGACCGTGCGCGGACGCTGGTGGTGGAGCTCGAAGACACCGTAGTCGGCACGGTGCGAATCACTCGCGAGGAGGACGCCAGTAGCGTCTATGGGTTCGCCGTGGACCCCGACTGGCGGGGTCGCGGCATCGGTAGGGACGTGCTGCGGAGGGTGTGCCGCCGGCTGCGGGATGAAGGCGTGCGGCGCGTCGGGCTCGAGGTCGCGGTCGAGAACGACCATGCGCTGGGTCTCTACACCTCGCTCGGGTTCATTCAGGTGACCACCGAGGACTACTACGCGTTGTCCCTTTGATCCGTGCTCGAGGCTGAGCGTTATTCTGAGGGGCAGTGGCCGTCGACGAACTTCGCAGCGAGATCGACAAGTTGATGTCTCGTACGCCTCCAACGGCGAGCGAGTTCCCGCAGGTTGTCCTCAACGATGGGAACGCCAAGGTTCGCTTCGAAGCACTGCGAGCGCTGATCTGGCGGGTCGAGCCTGATGTCGGCGCTGAGGCGATCGATGACGTCATTGCCCGAGGCGACCTGGAGTTACTGACAGAGGCTGTGCGAGCGCGCCGCCGTTCCGTTCCCGCCGTCCTGCGTGCCCGAGCGACCGAGGTCCTCGCCGCGTAGCGGCCCGTACCTAGCCCTCGAGGACGCCGATGATCCAGCTGCGCTTCACCGGTCCCCAGAAGCGGCTGTCGTCGGACGCACCGCGGTTGTCGCCGAGCATGTAGTAATCGCCGCGCGGCACCGTGATCGGGACCGGGAACGCGCAGATTGAGGCGACGCCGCAAGGGGTGATGTAAGAGTCACGCTCGCGAACGCCGTTTCGGTATACGTGACCGTTGACGATCGCGATCCGATCACCCGGCAGTCCGACGACGCGCTTGATGAACTCCTCGCTCGACTCCTGCGTCCCTGCGACGCCGCACGGCTGCTCGTCGGGGCCGCCGCTCTGCCCTTGATTGGGATCCGGGCAGCCCAGGGCGTAGTTCTTGGGCGGATGGAAGACGACGATGGCGCCCAGAGCGGGTGGATGGGCTCGCATCGCGGCGTTGTCGGAGGTCACGGTCTGGCCGATCTTGAGGGTGGGCTCCATCGATCCGCTCGGAACCCGGTACGTAGCGGTCGGCAGCCGGTCGATCTGGGTACCGGCGCAGCAATCGATTCGCCACACGCCGTTGGCTCCTCTGATGAACCCCGCGTCCTGCCCCGCGCTCACGCTCGCCGAGGCTCCCGTCGTCAGGGATCCGGTCGCCGTATGCCCGTGGACGACGACGTCTGTCAGCGTGAACTGCGGTACAACCGACTTCGCCGTGGAGATCGAGAACAGCTGCCCCAGTCCGCGCCGGCAGGCGTTGCCGGGTAGCGCCGCAACCGAGCGGCCTGCCAGTTCGGCATTTGCCGCTTGCGCGGTCGCCGACCAATACGCCGGCGTGATGACTGCGCAAGCCCCAGCCGCGTCATGCGTCGCGAGCGCTGTGAGGTACGCGTCGACACTCGCTCGAATCTCACTCTCGGAGCTCGTGCCACCACAACCTTGCAGTCCGAGCACCGCAACAATCGCGGCGACGATCGGGACGATCCGCCAACCCCGACACACCCACGATGGCCGCAGCTGAAACATGTCGACGGCGAGCCTAACTGAAAGGTCCGGACATCAGGTGCCGCGCTCTGGGTGGCGACGCTTTCGGGCGGTTTCGGCCTGTGCTCGTGCTGAATCGCCCGAAACTGTTGGGGTCGTGCTGCGAACTGAACAACTCTTGTCGAAAACGCAGCACGGCCTCGTCCGAAAGCGAGTGACGGGTGCGGGAAAGTGCCGCCCTCCGCGGAGCCCGGGCAGAGCTACCCTCCCGGGCATGAGCACAATGATTGGGTCGCTGGTCCAGCTCCGGCCACCCACTGAAGAAGACATTCCTGTTCTCGCACAGATCCGCCGAGCACCAGAGGTCCACTCACACTGGCGAGGCGGCCACGATATGACTGCCGCCGTCATCGAGGATTTACACGAGCCGGACTCGACGGCCTATGTCATTGAACTCGAAGGACGCGTCATCGGCTGGATCCAGTGGTCCTCCGAGGAGGAGCCCGACTACCGGTACGCCGGCATCGACATCTATCTCGACTCGGCCGTCCACGGCCGCGGGCTCGGCACCGACGCGGTGCGAACCCTGGCCCGGCACCTCGTCGGCGACCACGGCTATCACCGCCTGGAGATCGACCCGGCGCTCGAGAACACGGCCGCCATCCACTGCTACATGAAGGTGGGGTTTCGACCCATCGGCATCCGTCGCCGCAGCGAACGCGGCAATGATGGCACCTGGCATGATTCCCTACTCATGGACCTCCTCGCCGAGGAACTGGTCGAGGAGCCGAGCGCGGCCGCCGGACAGCGCGAGCGCCACCAGCCGTCCCGCTGATCGAGCCGACGACGCGAGTCCTGGGTAGCTAATACCCTCGCCGGGATCGCGGCCCTTACAGGTCTGCGGCGTGGCCAGCTCGCGCGAGTGCGCGGCGGGCTCGCACGATCGGTAGCGGGTCGAGCGGATGGTGCGCGAGGTTGCGCGCGATCGCCCGCGGAACGACGCGTGTGAAGAACGGGCCGACGCTGAACGCCGCGCGAACGGCCCG
>Ga0302325_10002327_pt1 | contig 46340 bp, 37 predicted proteins | sample Palsa_T0_2_FD_201948 | JGI IMG/M metagenome (GOLD analysis project Ga0302325, IMG submission 201948) | Peat permafrost microbial communities from Stordalen Mire near Abisko, Sweden - Palsa_T0_2 | ecosystem: Environmental > Terrestrial > Soil > Palsa > Peat permafrost | place: Sweden: Abisko...
CGGCCTCGGGCGGGTAGACGCCACCCGCAGCCATCACCGGCTCGGTGATCACGGCCGCGATCCGATTGCCGTGCCGCGCGAAGACTTCCTCGGCCGAGGCCAGGTCCCCGATGCCGATCCGCATGACGTCGGGGAGGAGGGGTCCGAACCCTTCACGGTTGGGGTCGATGCCCTGGACGGAGAGGCCGCCGTAGGTCACGCCGTGGTAGCCCTGCTGCCGGCTGACAACAACGGTGCGCTCGGGATGGCCGGCCTGCACATGGGCGACGCGCGCCAACTTGATCGCGGTGTCGACCGCTTCCGAACCCGACGAGGTGAACATGACCCGGGCGCCGTCCATCGGGGCCAGGTCGACGACCTTTTGCGCGAGCGCCTCCGCTGTCTCGTTGGAGAACTTGTCGAAGGTGTGGAACGTCTCGATGCGCCGCATCTGCTGGGCTACGGCATCGGCCATCTCGGGCCGACCGTGCCCGATGTTGCAGTACCAAAGAGCGGCGAGGGCGTCGACGTAGTCCCGGCCTTTGTCGTCGACGACGATGGCGCCCTGGCCGGAGACGATGGTGAGGAAGTCGGTCGAGGCCGGCCGGGCAAACGGGTGCAGCAGGGGGCCAGGCTTCATGACCGAGCTCCGTGGTCACTCGTGGTCGTGGTCATGGTGATCCTCCCGATCTCAGTGTGCGTCTGGGTCGATCAGCTTGTCGATGTCGCCGCCCGGCACACCGAAGGCGTCGGCGACGGGCGGGGAGACAAGCTCCCCCTCCCAGGTGGCCGCGCCCCGACGCAGCGCGGCGTCGCCGCGCATCGCCTCAGCGGCACCGAGGTTGGCCAGTCGAGTCAGCCACGGCAGGGTGGCGTTGGTCAAGGCCTGCGTCCCGGTGCGAGGCAATGCGCCCGGCATGTTGGCCACGCAGTAATGGATGACCCCATCGACGGTGTAGACGGGATCGGAGTGCGTCGTCGCGTGCGACGTCTCGAAGCATCCACCTTGGTCGACCGAGACGTCCACGACCACGGCGCCGTCCGGCATCGAGGCGACCATCTCGCGGCTGACCACCTTGGGAGTGGGGGCGCCGGGCGTGAGCACGGCCCCGATGACAAGGTCGGCGCCGGCGACCGCCTGGCCGACGGTCGACGCCATCGAGTACTCCGTGCGGTAGGCCGAGTTTTGGTCGCTGAGCCGACGCAAGCTGGGAAGGCTGATATCGAGGATCGTCACCTCGGCACCCATCCCCGCCGCTACCCGGGCGGCGTTGGTCCCGGCTACGCCGGCGCCGATCACGACGACGGAGGCGGCGCGCACGCCTGGTATGCCACCGAGAAGGATCCCGCGGCCACCAGCAGGGCCGTGCAACCAGTTGGCGCCGACATGCGGAGCCATGCTGCCGGCGATCTCGCTCATCGGGGTGAGGAGGGGCAGTGATCCGTCGGCGAGCTGCACCGTCTCGAAGGCGATCGAGGTGGTGCCACTCTCGACGAGCCGCTCGGTGAGGGGTCGGTCGGCGGCGAGATGCAGGAAGGCGAAGAGCACGAGCCCCTTGCGGAGACGGTGATATTCCTCCTCTACCGGCTCTTTGACCTTGATCAGGATATCAGCAGCGCCCCAGAGCTCGTCAGCGTCCCCGACGATCTTGGCGCCGGCCGAAGCAAACTCGGCATCGGTGATGCGAGAGCCCTCACCGGCAGCCCGCTCGACGAGGACGGTGTGACCGTGGCGCACCAGCTCGGACACACCCGCCGGCGTAATGGCGACCCGCTCTTCGTTGTCCTTAACCTCACGGGGGATGGCGACGGCGCTCGTCATCGCCGGATCACCACGAGGCGCTGGTCGGTCATCTCCTGGATCGCGTATCGCGGGCCCTCCTTGGTGTTGCCGCTGTCGGCGATCCCGCCGTAGGGCATGTTGTCGACCCGCCACGGGGGCACCTCGTTGACGAGCACGCCGCCGAATCGAAGCTCCTCGATCGCCGTCCACGCCGCGTCGAGATCGTTGGTGAAGATCGATGCCTGTAGACCGAATCGGGTGTCGTTGGCCGCCGCTATCGCCTCGTCCAACCCCCCGAAGGGTCGCAGACCGACGACCGGGCCAAACACCTCCTCGCGCCAAACCGCCGTGTCGGCCGGCACGTTGCCGATCACCGTTGGCCAAATGGTGTTGCCGTCGCGCTTGGCGCCGCACAGCACGTCGGCCCCGGCCGCCGCGGCCTCGTCGATCCACGTTGTGATCCGGTCCGCGGCCCGCTGATCGATCACGCACGAGACATCGGTCGTCTCCTCCCCGGGCGGTCCGACGACGAGCGCCTCGGCGGCCGCGACCAACGCCGCGGTGAAGGCCTCGATCACACTGCGGTGGACCAGGATGCGTTGGGTCGAGATGCAGGATTGACCGGCGTACCCGAAGCTGGCGCCGGCCAGGGTGCGGGCCACGCCGGCCACGTCGACGTCGGGCATGACGATGACCGGTGAGTTGTTGCCCAGCTCGAGGAGGACCTTCTTGCGCGGAGCCCGTGCCCTGATGTCCCAGCCGACGGGCACCGACCCGGTGAAGGAGATGCAGGCGACGTCGGGATGGCCGACGAGAGGGATCCCCACGCTCTCGGCCGTCCCCGGCAGAACGTGAAAGAGCTGAGGCGGCAGCTCGCAATCCTCCACGAGGAGGCGTCGAAGCGCGAGGGCCGTCAACGGCGCCTGGTCGGCGGGCTTCAGGACGATCGGACATCCGGCGGCGATGGCGGGGCCGACCTTGTGAGCGGCCAGGTTGAGCGGGAAGTTGAAGGGCGTGATGCCCCCGACCACGCCGATCGGCACGGGGATCGTGAAGCCGATCCGGCCGGTACCGGCCTCCGTCGCGGCCAACGGGATGGATTCGCCGGTCAGGGCCCGACCTTCCACGGCGGAGAAGCGCAGGGTCGACACGGCCCGACGAACCTCGTCACGAGCAGCGCGGATGGGCTTGGCCACCTCGGCGCTCAGCAGGGCGGCGAAGGTCTCGACCTCGGCCTCCAGACGAGCCGCCGCCCGATCCAGGATCGCCGTCCGAGCCGCTACCGACAGGGTCGGGAATGAGCGCCCGGCGGCCACGGCCGCGTCGACATCGGCGGGCTCAGCGAGGGCAGCGACGCCGACCACGGCGCCGTCATACGGGGACCGGATCTCGACTGTCGTGGCCACACCACTGAGTACACGCGATACACGTCAAGATCGCAATGACAATTGGCCGCCATCTGGGGCCTCATTGTTGGGCATTTTGCACACCCGACTCAGAGGAAGGACCCGAGTCAGAGGAAGGACCGGACCGCCTCGACCACGACCTCGGGATGATCTCGTTGAATGTTGTGGGTTGTGTCGGAGACCGTCACGACCCGACCCTCGCGATAAAGGCGGCAGAAGTCGTCCCGGACGGAGGCCAACAGCTGTTTGGCATCGGTACCAAACCGCATCCGCGTGAGGCGCCCCCAGTCCTCCCAGTCGTCGCCCAGGATGGCCACGGCCGGTAGCTGTGGGGCCGGCGTCATCGGGTCGGCCATGCTGGCCCACTCGCGCTGGACCATGCCGAAGAAGCCGGGGCGATTGACGTTGTCGACGACGGCATCGATTGACGGGGACCGGGGGTCGGATCGCAGCGCCGCCGCCAGCCGACGGCGGGCAGCCTGCGTGCGCATGAGGCCGCTCGCCGCGGCCCACCCCATCGCTCGTAGCGTCCACGCCTGCGCCGCCGCCACACGGGGCGTGGTCGTGATGAAGTCGTCAGTCGCGCCCTCGACGAGGACGATGCCGGCGACACGATCAGCGACGGGCTGGCCGGTCGCCGCCCGCACGATCCGCCCGCCCAGTGAGTGGCCGGCCAGGACCAGCGGGCCGGTGGGCGCCAGGGCATCGCACACGGCGACAAGGTCGCCGGCGAGAGACCACAGGTGGCGGCCATCCGACGCGAACGGACTTTCGCCGTAGCCGGCTCGGTCATAGGTGATGACCCGCACGTCCGGGCCCAGCTTCGCGAGGACCGGGTCCCACGCGTGGTGATCCCCTCCGAGCCCGCTCTCACAGACCAGAGTCGGAGCCGGGCCTTCGGGTCCGGTGACGAAGGCGGCGAGGTAGCGGGCACCGACCGAGACCTCGGTCCGGCGGGTTGACTCAGAGTCCGTCATGTCCGGGGCAGGACCATGCCCGCGGCCACCCGGTCCCAGGTCGCCGCAGTGTTGCCTCGCTCGCGCAACTCCTGTTTCTTGAGCCGCAGGGTGCCGACCGTCTTGGCCAGATCATCGACGACCTCGATGTAGCGCGGGATCATGAAGCGAGGCATCCGGGAGATCAGGAAGTCGGTCAGGTCCTGGGGATCAGGCGGGTCGTTGGGGTCGGTCGGCACGACGAAGACCTTGACCTCGTCCTCACCCTCGTCAGCCGGCACGCCGACGGCCGCCGTCTCGCCGACGCCGGGGAACTGGTTGACGATCGTCTCTACCTCGAAGGAGGAGATGTTTTCGCCACGTCTGCGGATGCAGTCTTTGACGCGGTCGACGAAGTAGTAATAGCCCTCCTCGTCGCGACGGAAGGCGTCGCCGGAGTGGTACCAGCCGTTGCGCCAGGCGTTGGCGGTGGCATCCGCCATCCCGTAGTACCCCGAGTTGAGCGTCCACGGCTCGTCACTCCGGACGATGAGCTCGCCCACTTCACCAGCGGCCACCTCGCGGTCATGGTCGTCGACGAGACGAACCTGGATCCCCGGCCAGCCGGGAATGTGCTTGCCGACGGCACCGTGGTTGTCGACGTCCCATCCGACCGATGCGAAGGGGATGGAGAGCTCCGTCATCGAGTAGGCCGTGCAGATGCGCACCCCAAACCGTTGCCGGAAGTCGTCCAAGTCAGGGACCAACGGCGCCATCACCATGTTGCGGAGGGGGATATCCCGGTCGTCGGGCTGCTCGGGCATCTGCACCAAGAAGTGGGGGATGGCGCCGACCGCCGGTGTCGTCGTGATGCCCCACTGCCGGATGTCGTCGAGGAATGACCCGATCTTGAAGTCGGCGCGCATGACGGCGCGCCCGCCCAGCATGGCGGCGAGGTAGGGCAGGACCTTGGCGCCGATGTGGGAGGCGGGCGTGAAGACGTATACGGCATCGTCGGCGTCCAGATCGTCATAGGGGAAGGTGCGCTGGGCGGTGCACCGGATGACTCCCCACGGGGTGACCACGCCTTTGGACGGTCCCGTCGTGCCCGACGTGAAGATGATGGCGGCGGGATCCCACGCGTGGAGGTCGACCGTCTCAACCGGGCCGCCGGCCTGACGCAACAGGTCCTCGCTCGCTACAACCGAGTCGTGCGCCGTGCCGTCGCCTCCGACGACGACCACCAGGCGGACGGTCGGCACCTGGGGAAGTGCATCCAAGACCCGGGTGAGTCGGGCGGCCTCCACGATGACGACCTCGGCGCCGACCGTGTTGATGGTGTGCTCGAGCATGTAGCCGGTGAAAGCGGGATGGACCGGCGCTTCGATGGCCCCAACCTGGGCGATGCCGAGCCACGTCAGCACGCTGTCGACGGAGTTGGAGAGCAGGGTCGCCACCCGATCGCCGACACCGACGCCGATGCCAGCGAGGGCCGACGCCCAGCGACGGCTGCGCTGCTGGGCTTCGACATAGGTCGCGCTGTCGCCGAGGACATCTTGGAGCCACACGCGATCACCGTGGGCATCGCTCCGCCTCGCGATGATCGCTGGGAGCGCCTCGATGGACGCATCCGGAGGGACCCTCGGCACTGAGCCCGGGCTGGTTGCCACCAAGGTCAACGTAGCCTAACGTTCGAGCGGTCGCACGTTCGCAGGGAGAGGCGCCGATGGCAGTCAGGGTCGACTTCGATCTGGAGATGCGGACGCGAGACGGCGTGGTCCTCCGTGCCGATGTCTACCGGCCCGAGGACTCCGCAGCGGTGCCCGCCATCGTGTTGCGGACGCCGTACAACAAAGCCCTCCGGGGCAACCGTTTCGACGGTCTGCACGGGGTGACGGCGGCCAAGCGTGGCTACGCCTTCGTGATCCAAGACGTGCGGGGGCGGTGGGCGTCGGAAGGCGAGTACACGCCCATCAGCCTCACCGAGGGGGCCGACGGATACGACTGCATCGAGTGGGTCGCCGCGCAACCGTGGTGCTCGGGCCAAGTCGGCATGATCGGCGGCAGCTACGAGTCGCTCGTCCAATTCATGGCCGCCCAGGAGCAGCCACCGTCGTTGGGGGCCATCTGCCCGCAGTTCTCAGGTGACTCGCGACGCGGGGCGCTGATGCTCGACTCCATTTTGATCAGCTGGGCCGCCGGCCAGGCCCTCGACTGGGTGACGAAGAAGGCTGCGGAGGGCGTGGCGACTGACGACGACCTGGCCATCGTCATGGAGACCCTTCACGACCCGCAGCGCTTTGCCCGCTGGCTGCCGTTGTGCGATATGCCGCTGATGAAGGTGGGCTCGCTCTTCACCTACGCGGAGATGCTGCAAATCCTGCGTGGGGTTGCGGGCATCCAGTGCGACCGCATCGACGTCCCCGTCCTCATGGTCGGGGGTTGGTACGACATCGATCCGCTCGGGAGCGCCCAGATCTTCAGCCGCTTGCTCGTCGAAGCCGGCGAGCGTTGCCGGGCCGGCAGCGCCGTGGTGTGGGGACCGTGGGAGCACTGCGTCACGCTCGAGACGATCGGCGAGCGGTCGTTCGGCCAGCAGTCCAGTGCCCTCAACTTCGGGTTGGCGGAGCTCCAACTCCGGTTTTTCGACCGCCACCTCAAAGCCGACGCCGACGCGAGCGTGGCCGGTGCCACCTGGTTGGTGACTGGGGCCAACGTGTGGAAGACGGCCGAGACCTGGCCACCGCCCGACACGTCGTGGCAGACGTGGCACCTGAGCGGCGGCGGAGGCGCCAATGGCGTCGATGGGGACGGTCGCCTCAGCCTCGAAGCGCCCGACGAGGACCGGGAGGACGTCTACACCTACGATCCGGCTGACCCGGTGCCGTCCTTCGGCGGCCGCTTCTTCCGAGTTGGCGGGTCGCTGCCCGGGCCTTTTGATCAGCGGCGGGTCGAGTCCCGAGCCGACGTTCTCGTGTACACGTCGGCCCCGCTGGACGAGGCGCTCGAGGTCGCTGGTGACGCGCGGGTCGCGCTACATCTGACGACCAACGTCGTCGACACGGACTTCGTCGTGAAGTTGTGCGACGTCGATCCGTCGGGTCTGTCTCACAACGTGAGCGACAACATCGTGCGGATGCGGTGGCGTGAAGGTACCGACAAGCCGCTCGTCATCGAGCCTGACGAGCCCTTCGAGCTCGTGGTCGACCTGTCCCCCATCGGCCACATCTTCAAGCAGGGGCACCGGATGAGGCTTCAGGTGACGTCGAGCAACTTCCCCGCGTACGACCGCAATATGAACACGGGCCATCCCGAAGGGACCGACGCCGTCGGCGTCAAGGCCGTCCAACGGCTGGCGTGGGGCCCGGCCACACCGTCTCGGCTGGAGCTACAGGTGCTCTGAGCTGTCGCCGAAGTCCCACGAGGCATAGGGACTGAGGTTGGGCGGCCCGCTCGTCAGGTGCAGGACAGGCCGATCGGTGAGCTCCATCACCACCGAGTAGAAGGTGAAACCGGTGTCGCCGTCCGCGCCCCGACAGAGCGGCCTGTCCCGGAGGATGGCGGCGACGTCGGCCAGCCCGAGGGTCGGGGGTGCATCCGCCAGGCGCTGTTGGAGGGTGTCAAACCTGACTTCGGAGTTGGAAAGCGCGCCAGGACCGGAAGGGGCGCCACTCGAGTCTTGGCCTATCGGGTGGTTGGTGTGGCCCAGGCGCCCGGCGTGCGGGGCGTATTCGCTGATCGTGCCCGCTCCGCACTCGAAGTCGGCGACGGCGGTCGGTGCGCCCAGGATGAAGTTTTGCCCGGATGCGTGGGGCGTCGTCCTGAGCACCTCGGCGGCATCGGCGAAGGAGCGCTGCGCGGCGAGGAGGCGGACCATGAAGGCGACGGGCAGACCGGCGTTGCTCGTCGGGAGCTGGCTAAGGGTGTTGACGCAGGCACCGACGCCATGCTCGTTGAGGACATTGGTCGCCACCATGCCGGCGTACGACGGCGCCAGCACCCTGGGCTCGCCATCGGTGGGACGGATGTCGAGTAGGACCTGAAGCCCGTCGAGCCAGCCCGGCAGGTCCATGTTCTGCGCGATCAGGGCCGGCTGGTTTGGACCGGGACGGATGCCGAGCCCGCTGCACGCTTCGGCGGCCGCGAGGTGCCCACGGGTCCACCAGTCCTCGTCCAACAGGTTGAGCGCCCAGACCAGCCTCGGGTCGACACCGGACGCGCGGGCTATGCCGTCGACCTCGGCGACCAGCCCAGGACTGAAGCGCGTCGCCGTCGTCCGGAAGCTGCTGCGATCGACGAGCTCGTCCAGAAGGTTGCGATAGCTCGTGCCGGCGTCGCTCGTCCACCGCTCCGCCGCTTCCGCTATGAGGTCTTTGGCCTGCTCGCCGTACGCCTCACCGCGCTGGCGGGCGTCGCCTTCTAGCGTCAAGACGACGGTCAACCCGCCCGCCTCAGACCCCTGTCGCGCTGTAGTGCGCCCGGGCGTAGTTGAGCCGCTGGCGGTTGGGGCCTTTGAACGTGTTTTTCTCGAAGGGATCGTCGAGGCCGCACAAGGTGGTGACGATCGGCGCGTTGCGCTCCAGGACGGCTTGGTCGATGTCGGCATACCGGTCGAAGGGCCGGGTAAAGAACCGCTGATACGTGTTGTGCAGCGTCAATCGTTCGCCCTCGTCCTCGCGGATGGCGGCGCCGTGCCACGTGGCGCCGTGCCACATCGCAATCGAGCCCTTGGGCATGACGATCTTGACGGCGTCCCGCTCGGCTCCGGGCGAAGGGAGTCGGTTGCGCTTGGCGGTACCGGGCACCACGACAGTGGGGCCGGAGGTCTCGGTGAAGTCGTCGAGAGCCCACACCGTGGTTACGGCCAGACAAAACTCCGGGTACGGCTCCGGGATCAGCGGATAGTCGGTGTGGAGCTGGTGGGTGTCGATGCCTGCCGCCTTGCGGAAGGCCAGACTCTGGCTGAGGGTGAAGCCGGGCCCGAGCAGCGACTCGGCCAAGGCCAGGACCCAGGGATGCTGAGCGGCCTCCTCGAAGATCTCGCCGCGCGCCAGGAGCACGGCGGCGGTCAGGTGGGGCGCCGGCCCCTCCAGGATCAATTGGCGGAGGGTCGCGGCCAACTCGTCCGCCAGGTCGGCGCTGAAGGCTCCCTCCAAGATGGTGTACCCATCTCGGTCGAGGTCCGCGACACGCGGGTTCAGACCGAGGCGCTCCAGACGATGGTCGAGATCGGGACTCGAGAGCGTGCGGCGGGCCATGTGGTCATGGAGCCCGGCGATGACCTGAGCGGCGGGCGACGACTGATCGATGCGCCCCTTGATGGCGAAGACCGGTCCCCCCTCGCGGTGGTCCAACTCCCGCACGACTCGAGCGCGCCGTGCCGGGAGCTGCTCCCAAACGGCGCTCACCGCCGCGGCGGCCTTGGTGTAGTCGGCCTGCGCCTTCATATCCACGTCGTCGATCTCACCGACACCGACGGTCACGACCCCATCGTCGATGCAGAGGTGAAACGCCGCCGGCTCCCCTCCGTAGCCGAGATGAGCGGGCGGATCGGTGTAAACCTCGCACACCCGCAGGTGGCAGCCGGCCAGGCTGGCCGCATGGGCCGCCACGCCGGCTTCGAGGTAGGCGCGCGCAGCGTCGAGCCATGCCGACGAGGCGAACTCAACCCGCTCGGCGAGCGGCACCGGCAAGGGGGTCAACTCCATCGTGTCAACTCCATCGGTCCTTCTCTCTCTCTCAAAGGTTACTAGCCATGAACGTTAGGCGCGATTGATGTTGGGGGCAAGCCCCCGTGATAGCTTGAGCGCTGTGGCGTCGAAGGGCGGTGCTCGGGTTGGGCCCAAGGCGGCGCCGCCCGGACCGGCTCCGGCGCTCACCCGTCTCCCTGAGGTTGGGCTCGGCGGCCGTCGTAAGCGCCGGCCCGAGCGCCATGACGAGGTGCTCCTGGCCGCCGTCGGCCTGTTTCACGCCAAGGGGTACCGAGCGACATCCGTCGAGGAGATCGCCGCCGCCGTGGGCGTCTCGACAACGGCGGTGTATCGGCACTTCCGCAACAAGCAGGAGATCCTCGACACCGCGGCGTTGTGGGCCAACAGCCAGCTACTCGGGCGCTTGCTGGCCATGCCCGCCGAGTCGGTCTCGCCCAGGGTCCGGCTCGAGCATGTGATCGACGGGCTGATCGACGCAACCCTGTCCACGCCCCATTTCATCGGGCTGTTTGTGAATGAGCTGCGGTCGGTGAGCCCGTCGGTGCGCGCCGAGTGCCGGGCAGGACGGGAGCGTTACGTCACTCACTGGCGCGAGGCCCTCATGGGGGCACGGCCCGAGATCTCAGCAGCGGAGGCGGACGTCCGGGTCGATCTGGTCCTGACTCTCATCACAGGGATGCCCGACTGCCACAGGATCGAGCAGGTGGACGCTCGCACCTTGGCGAAGGAGATGAGCCTCGCCGCATTCGGCATTGGTGGGGCCAAAGCCGCCCGTACTGGCCGCTAGCCGGTCGTGCGGCCGACACGGGTAGGGGCCGCAGCACTGGTCGTCATGGTCGCGGCGTCGTGCGGCTCGTCAGGCAACACCGGCGGCGCCGGGTCGGAGGCCGGGAGCGGACCGCCGCAACCGGTGTCAGCCGCGACCCTCAACACCGCCCTGGCGCAAGGCGTCCAACAAGCGGGCGCACCCGGGGCGCAGGGCGCCCTCTATGCGTGTGGACATCTCGCCTGGTCCGGTGTCGACGGCGTCACCGACCGAGCCACGGGAAATCTCGTGACGCCCGACACTCGGTACGTCCTACAGAGCGTGACCAAGATGTTCACGGCCACCATGATCATGCTGCTGGTCCAAGCCGGCAAGCTCAGCCTCGACACGCCGCTCGCCCAGTTCTACCCGCAGGTCCCCGATGCCTCGACCATCACCGTCAAGATGCTCCTCGATCATCGCAGCGGTCTTCCCGAATATCTGGACGATCCCGTCATCCAGACTGACTTCAACGATCCGGAGCACGTGTGGAGCCGCGATCAGGTCATCGCCTCACTCCACACCGCGGCGTTTGCCCCCGGCATCAAATACAGCTACACCAACTCCAACTACGTGGTGCTGGGTGGATTGCTCGAGATGGTGAGCGGCGCCTCGGTCGAGTCCGACTTCCAGACCGATATCGCCCTCCCGCTCGCCCTGGCCGACACGTCGTTCGTCTCTCCGCCATCCGATTCGGACGTGTTCGCCCACCCGTACTCATACGACGACGGGTCGACCGCCACCGACCAGTGGGTTCCCGGCTACGGCATCAGTTCGGGGACCGTCGGCCCGGTGTGGACCGACGGAGGCCTCATCTCCACGGCTACCGACATCGCCCATTTCGGCGACGCCCTCTTCGACGGCCGACTCGTGGCGCCGGCCACACTGGCTCAGATGACGACCATCGATGGCGATGGCGAAGGCCTCGGCCCCGAGAGCTCCACCTACGACGGTCGCACGTGGCTCGGTCACAGCGGCGACTACGGCGGATTCGAGAGTGAGCTCTGGCATGACGCGTCACGGGACATCACGCTGACCGTCACCACCAACATGGACGAGCCCAGCTCAGCCGGCATGACGACGTCGGCGACCATCTGGGACGCCGTGGCCAGCGCCATCGATGGCGCCGAGCCCGCCTACGAGCCCTGCCCCTAAGGGCCACCGTCCGGCGGGCTCTTGCCGTCCCGGCAGTCACGACACGTGCCGACCAGATCCATGCGATGGTCGTCCACCGAGAAGCCGGTCTCCTCCTCGGCGACCCGGGCCGCCTCGGCCAGGGCTCGCTCGAGCCGAGGCGAAGCCGCCACGTCGAGTACCTGGCCGCAGCCTCCGCAGATCAGGTGGTGATGATGGCCGGCCAGGTCCTCGGCCAGCTCGAAGCGCCCATGGTCGTCGCTGCCGGCGACCCGCCGGACCGCCTTGGCGTCGATGAGGGCCGTCACGCTGCGGTACGCCGAGCTCTGGGGGATGGCCGGGGTGGCGGCGAGCAACTCGGGGATGCTCAACGGCCGCCCGGCGTTGGCGAGGGCCGCCACGAGGGCTCGACGCGCCGGGGTATAGCGCTGGTCCACCCGGGCGAGACGGGCCGCCACTTCGGCGTGCGGTCCATCCCCGACGGGGCGCCGATCAGCCACCGTCATCAGCGGTCCACCCCGGTGCCGACCCAGGCCATGCCCCTATGTTGGTCGAGGCGCGGGAGCCCCGCACGGTCCGGCCTCGGCGCCAGGCCATCCAGCCGCGCCCGACGCCGTAGGCCAGGGCTCCGATCGTGCCGACGAAGAAGCCGATGGGCCAGTTGGTCTCGTACGACGCAGCGATCGCCACCCAGACGGTCGCGAGGGCGATGGCTACCGAGAGGGGCAGGGCGGCGAGAGGACGGTCGGTGAAGCACCGGGCGGCCGCGGGCGGCCCGATCATGAGGCTGAAGATGAGGAGGGCACCGACCACCGGGACCGTCATCGTCGTCGCGACGGCGACCACGACGAGGAACGCCAACTCGATGCGATGGCTGCTTACGCCCTTGGCCTCGCCGATCTCGGGGACGATCGACGACAGCATGAGCGGTCGGTACAGCACGGCCAGTGCCCCAAGGCAGACAGCCCCGAGTGCGGCCACCGGGACCAGCTCCTGACGGCTGACACCGAGGACCTCCCCGAAGAGCAGCGAGTAGATCTGCGGCTGGTACTCGGTGCTGTGACTGAGCAACGCCGCACCCGCCGCCAGCAACATGACCAGGGCCAGGGCGGTCACCACGTCGTGGCGCCCACGCCGGCCGAGGGTGCCAATGCCGAGCGCTGACAGCACCGCACAGACACCGAGCCCGACGAGGGTGTTGAAGCCGAGAACGTAGGCGGCGGCTGCGCCGGCGAAGGCCCCGTTGGGGATGGCGTGGGCGGGGAAGGCAGCCCCCCGCAGGACGACGAAAAACCCCACGACGCCGGCGATGACGGCCACCAGCGTGGCCACCAGCCAGGTGTCGGTCATGACGCCACCCCACATGGCCCTAGCTCCTCCGGCCGGTACGAGGTGAGAGGCTGACGGCGAGGTAGGTGACGAACAGGACGGCGACGATGAAGAAGCTGACAGGCAGGCCCTCGTGGCTCGACCCCCACGATGAGCTGTCGTACGCGAGGAGCACCCCGAGCCAGGTGCCTCCCACCCCGATCCCACTGGCGAGGAGCATCGCCGGACCAACACGCTTGGTGAGGCGGAGCGCGGTCGCCGCCGGACCGACGAGAAGGGCGGTCGACAAAATGGCGCCGATGGCCAGCGACGAGAGTCCGACGGCGACGGCCAGTGCCACCATGAAGAGGACCCCGACACGGGCGAGAGGCACCCCCCTGGCGGCAGCAATGTCATCACTCACCGAGCTCAACAACATCGGTCGATAGAGCAGGGCGACAATGGCGAGAGCCACAAGACCAAACCCCACCACGACGGGGACGGTGCCGGGGGCGGTCGTGAAGATCGACCCAAACAGGATGTGTTGGGCGGCGCCGGTCGTCGCCGACTTGGTGGTGTCCAGGTAGAGGAAGAGAGCGGCCAGCCCGATCGACGCACCGAGCACGATCCCCGTGGCCAGATCCCGCCCCCGCTCTCGGCGGGCTCCGATGAGGTCCATGACCACGGCGGCGACGACCCCAAGGCCCACAAACCCGATCACCGGACTCATCCCGACCAGGAAGGCGCCCGATCCACCGGCGGTTGACACATCGGTCAGGGCGTGGCCGGCAAATGACTGACCGCGCACGACCGTGAAGATGCCCACGACGCCGGAGACGACGGCGACGATGGCGCCGAGGACGAGGGCCACGTGCACCGGTTGGCTGGAGAAGAAGCCGGGCTCGAAGACCCACCGATAAAGCTGGCGCACCCGGTCAAGCTCCGGCCACGACGAGCACGCGTCCGTGCACGTGGAGGACATCGACGTGATGGCCGTACAGCCCGCTCAACACGTCGCTGCGGATCACTTCGTCGGTCGTCCCGCTCGCCGCTCTCCCACCCGCGAGATAGACGACGCGATCCATCACCGGCAACAACGGGTTGATCTCATGGGCGGAGAGCAACACCGCGACCTGATGCTCGTCGGCGATCCGGTCCAGCAGGGCCACGATCTCCTGAGCGCTCCGCAGGTCGAGGTTGGCCAGCGGCTCGTCCAGCAGGAGCAACGCAGGACGGCCGATGAGCGCATGGGCGATGAGGACCCGCTGTTGCTCCCCCCCGGACAACTCACCGACCCGAGCCTCGGCGAAAGCTTGGGCGTCGACGGCACGAAGCATCTCGTCGACGGCCTGCCGCCGCCGCGCCGACGGCAGCGGGATGCCGAATCGATGACCGTCCAGACCGAGCGCCACCACGTCGCGGGCTCGCATCGGCATGTCGGGGTCGAGCACGACCTTCTGGGGAACGTAGCCGACCGAGCGATTGCCGCGCGAGAGCGCCCGGCCTCTCATCAGCACCTGACCCCGACCTGGTCGTTGGAGCCCCAGGACCACTCGAAGCAGCGTGGTCTTGCCGGCGCCGTTTGAGCCGATGAGCCCCGTGAACTCGCCGGCGTTGATCCCAAACGAGACGTCCTCGAGGATATGGCGACCGGACAGCGAGACGCTGATCCCGTCAACGCGCAGGACCTCCTCGCTCATAGGTGCTCCGTCGAGACACCGTCGGCGACCGCCTTCTGGATGGCGTCAACCTCGGCCAGCATCCAGGACTGATAGTCGTAGCCGGGTGTCGGCATGGTCTCGTACACGCCGACGACAGGGACACCAGCTTTCACGGCGTCGAGGCGAATCGCGGTGGTCAGGTCGTCGACGACCTGCTCGTTGTAACAAAACACCTTCACCTGATGCTTCGCGAAGAACCCCTCCTCGAGCGAGATGTCCTGCGGTGTCGGATCGGTGCCGTTCATGATGTCGGCCTGGAAGTCGAACGGCGTCAGGTCGTCCGTCCCCATCGCCTCCAGCAGGTAGTCGGCGACGGGCTCGGTGGTGGCGACGGCAGTCCCCCCGTACTCAGCCTTGAAGGAGGCGATGGCGTCGAGCCAGGGAGTCAGCGACGCGTCGAACGTCTCGACGTTGGCCGCGAAGTAGCCGGCGTCGGCCGGCTCGATGGACGAGAGATCGGCGGCCACGGCGGCGGCGACCGCCGGCATCGTCTTCGGGTCGTACCAGAGGTGGGGGTTGGGGGTGCTGTCGGGCAGACCCAACAGATGCTGGACGTCGATCACCTTGCGCGCCGCGCTCGGCGAGGCGGACTCGATCTGGGTCATGAAGTCGTCGTAGCCCACGCCGTTTTGCACGATCAGCCGAGCGGCGCTGACCTCTCGCGCCACGCGAGGGCTCGACTCGAAGGTGTGTGGGTCGGTGTTGGGGTTGTCGAGAATCGACGTGACGTGGACGTAGCGGCCCCCGATCTGACTCATGACATCGGCGTACTGGCTCTCGGCGCCAATGGCTCGGATCGCCGTCGCCGGGCCGGAGGGTGTCGGGGCGCTGGACGTGGCGCCGCTGCACGAGGCCACGATTAGGGTCACCGCGAGGCAGGCAAGTCCAGCACGCGTCCTTTGGTGTCGCACGCGGCCATCCTAAAGAGAGAACGGTTCTCATTACAAGTGGGAACCTCACCCTGTGGTCGGGCAAGTTGGTTCGGCGACACAAGGGGCATGATGCGCTTCGTCATCGACGACCACACGCGGGTTGGCGTCAGGGCGGACAATGCCTCATGACCAATTTCCCGGACACGCCCGTCGGCGCCCAAGCGGCGTGGGTGCTCGACGTGATTCGCACCGGCACGATCACCGAGGCCGACGTCCGCGAGCACTTCCACGAGCACATGCTGACCATGGTGTCGGCGCCCGCCCTGGTTGCCCTGCTGTCCGGCCTCCGCACCCAGCTCGGTGCCGTCGAGTTGGTCGCCGTCGACGCCGACTCCCCCGAGCACGTGCTGGCCAAGTTTGCGTCGCCCTCCGGGCCGGGGCTCGTCCTCGACTGTCTGGTCGCGCCGACGCCCCCTCATCTGATCGTCTTCGCCAACCTCGAGCCGTCGCCCCCCACGACGACCGCGACGCGGTCATGGGACGAGATCGCCGGCGTCGGGCAGAGCGCCGAGCCGGACTGGATCGACTCGAAACTGTGGGACACGCGCGCGCAGTTGCGCCTCGGCGGTCTGGTATTCGGAGTCGTTGAGGACGGCAAGCTGGTGGATGTACGCAGCGGAGGAGTCCGCGACCTCGCCGATCTCAGCGCGATCGACGAGGACACGGTGGTGCGGATCGGCTCGATCTCCAAGACCTTCACGGCTACTGGAGTGATGCAGCTGGTGGAGGCCGGTCGCATCGGTCTGGATGATCCCGTCAACGATCATCTCCGCGCCTACCGGCTCGAGGGATCGTCGGCGCCGGTGACCGTCCGGCATCTCCTCACCCACCGGGGCGGCATCACCCCGGGATCGGCGGCCATTGGCGTCCCCGAGGGACAGCCGGTACCCACCCTCGCCGAGTTCATCGGACCGACTCTCGAAGTGATCCGCGAGCCGGGGACCGTCTGGGAGTACAGCAACCTCGGGTTTGCCACCCTGGGCCAGCTCATCGCGGATGTGACCGGCGTCTCCTTCGAGCAGTACATGATCGACCACGTCTTCGATCCCCTGGGGATGGCCAACACCGACTTCATCCGCTCGTCCCGGGTGACGGGGGCCTTGGCCATCGGGTGTGCGGCGGCGTTTGGGGAGGTCGGCCTCGTGCCCTACCAGGACATCATCGTTCGCCCGGCCGGCTCGGTCTTCTCGACCCTGACGGACATGACCAAGTGGGTCGCCGCCGTGATGAACGGCGGCGCCAACGACCACGGCCGGGTGCTCGATGAGACGACCTTCAGCTCGATGGTGGCAGCTCAGTTCGAGCTGCCAAGCGGGGCCGGAGGGATGGGACTGGGCTTCATCGCCCTTGACCTCGACGGTCATCGGATCGCCTTCCACAACGGCGGTTGGCCGGGCGCGGCCAGCTCCATGTGGGTCGCGCCGGACGACAAGCTCGGCGTGTTGCTGTTTTCCAACACGTTCGCGGCCCGCAACGCCGGGGCGATCGATCAGGCCGTGGCCGCCATCCTTGGCCACCTGCTGACCGAGCGCGCGTAAAAGGCGCGCGGGCCGCCGGTTGCTGCTGCCCGCCGCGACCGTGGGCGGTCGCCCAGGTCTGCGAACCTCCCCGGACTGCTTCAGCTGTCCCCTAGACGCCCCTGCGGAGGCGGCGCCCGGGAAGGGCGTCGGTGAACTCGCCGGCCACGACGACCGGCTCTCCATTGACGACCACGTGTGACACGCCGGTCGCGTAGCTGTGGGGCCGCTCGAACGTGGCGGTGTCGGCCACGGTGGCGGCGTCCAACACGACAAGATCGGCGAAGGCACCCTCGACGATCCGGCCCCGATCGCGTAGTCGCAATGTGTCGGCGGGGAGACTGGTCATGCGCCGAATGGCCTCGGCTAAGGGCATGAGGCCGAGGTCGCGGCTGTAGTGACCGAGGATCCGGGCAAACGTGCCATAGACGCGCGGATGGGTGGACTCGGCTGGCTGCGGCGGCACGGCCATGGCCGGAGCGTCCGACCCGATCGACACCCACGGCTGCTGGAGTCCCAGCTGGACGTTGTCCTCGCCGATGATGAAATACAGGGCGCCCACTGACGAGTCACGGGAGACGAGCTCCAAGAGAGCGTCGACCTCGTCCATCCCCAACTCGGCAGCGACGTCCGACAGGCGACGCCCGTCGGTCTTGGTCCCGTCCTTGAGGTCGGCAGCAAGCATGACTCCCTGGCCCCCGCCGGACGCGAGAAAGAGGTTTTCCCACTCGTCCGAGGCTTGGCGAATGTCGGCGGCCATGCGCTTGCGCTCGGCCGGCTCGGCCAGCCGCTGGGCGAGAGCGGCGGGACCACCGACGTGGTAGCTCGGGGGGATGGAGGACTGGAGCGCGGTCCCGCCCGCGACGTAGGGATACATGTTGGCGCCGACCGATTGACCAGCGGCCCGGGCCGCATCGATCCGGTCGATGGCGAGTCGCATCTTCGGCCAGTTGGCCCGGCCGGCAGCCTTGAAGTGCCACACCTCCGTGCGCACCTCAGCTCGTCGACCGATGTCGATCAGCTCGTCGAGGCATTCGAGGAACTGGTCTCCCTCCGAGCGCATGTGCGAGATGTACAAGCCGTCGTGGCGCGCCATCACCTCGCTCAGGGCGACGAGCTCGTCGCAGGAGGCGAAGCAACCGGGCGGGTAGATCAGGGCCGTGCCCAGGCCGAGAGCACCATCGGCCATCTCCTCGTCGAGCACGCCTCGCACCAGGTCCAGCGCCGCCTTGTCCATGGGCTCGTCGCCGAGACCGGCGCCGAGCATGCGCAGATTGTGCCCGCCGACGAAGCTGGCCACGTTGGGCGCCACGCCGATGGTCTCGAGGTGCGACAAACCATCGGAGAGGCGGGGGAAGTCCATCACCACACCCTCGGGCAGGCCCCGAGCCTCGATCAACGAAGCTTGCGTGGGGCTGGTGGGGCCGAGGGAGACGGCCTCGCCGAAGATCTCGGTGGTCACACCTTGCAGCAGATCCGACTGGCCCCGCGGTTGGAGCTGGAGGCTGGCATAGGCGTGGCTGAGGATGTTGATGAACCCCGGCGCGACGGCAAGACCGGTGGCATCGAGCTCCCGCGCTCCGCTGTCGGCGGGAATCGAGCCGATGGCCACGATCCGATCGCCATCGATGGCGACATCGGCGAGACGACCGGGCGCACCGGTCCCGTCGAAGACGGTGCCACCGCGGATGACGAGTGACGTCGGCATTGATCAGTCTCCCTCCAGCTCGAAGATGCCCTGCACCTGGGAAGTCACGGCTGCTCCTTGGTCCTTACGAGTTGGGCAGGGACGGGTTCGCGGTAGCGCCCTGATAGGCGAGCAGCCCGAGATCGGCGGAGATGGCACCGGTCGGCAAGTTGACCGGCGCGCCGGGGCCGAGCACCGTGAAGGTGACCTGGCGGGCCTCGATCGGCGCCGCGCCCGTCCGTCGGTCCAGGCGGTCGATGAAGCCCTGAGCCAACGCCGTCTGGGCGCCGGCCGTCAAACCGCTCGGTATGTCGAGGGCGTAGTCGCGGACCAGCTCCGGCAGCCGGGCCAGGATGTTGACGTCCTCGCGAATCGCCGTCAGATGCCCGGCGTGGACGTAGATGGCCAACTCCCGCAGCGCCGCCAGCCCCGGTGGGGGTCGGGATGATGCCAGGAAGTTGCCCGCTTGGGGGAAAGCCGCCCGGACCAGGTCGTAGCGGTCTTCACCGACGCCGGCTGCGGGGAAGGGGTCAGGGTTGTAGGTCGGGCTGAGCGACGACGGGGACCACAACTCGACGGCGGTCGCCGTATCGACGGCCTGAAGGGCATACCCCGCCATGGTCAGGGGCTCATAAAAGGGGTCGGTGTCAGCCCGCGTCGTAGGTGACTGCTGGGGTAGGGGTGGCGCGCCGTCGTTGTCGAGCACCCACTGACGGGCCTGGAGCGCCCCCAGCGCCGTCGCCTGGCCTTGCGTGGTGGGTGACGACAACGTCTTGCCTGCGGACAGATAGGCGACCGCCTCTGCCGGGTCGTCAAACCGGTCGGCCACGGCGTCGTCGACCACCACCTCGTCCCAGACAGCAGTCCCGTTGACAAACAGGCGCACGGCGTAGCGGTACGGGTCATCGACCGTCCCGGTCACGGCGATGGCGCCGCCCATGCTCACCTGGGTGTAGACGAAACTGTAGGGAGTCGCGCCGAAGCCGGCCAGTGCCGCGTCGGCCGCGCGCTCCTCCGCCCTCCCTTTGCCGCAGGCAGTGAGGAGCAGGGTGCAGAGACCGCATGAGACCAGCGCGCGGACGACACGACGGCCGGTCACGGGGTGGCCGCCAATGCCGCCCGCAGGACGGAGCGCGGGAACGGGTAGCCGGTACGGACGGCCAGCACAGCAAGGTAGCCAGGCTTGAACCACACCCAGAGTTGCTGATCGAGCCCGCTACTGACCCAGACCGGGACACCGTCGAGATGCAGCGCAACCGGGGTGGTGACCCCGACGTCGTCGGCAACCTCCTCCTCGAACGACGACTTCCGCACGACAGGCAGGTTGCGAAGTTGGTCGAGCTGCAAGGTGGCCTCGGCCAGGCGGTCGAGGCGGAGGCTGAAAAAGGCTACGGCGTCGACGAAGCTCGGACGGGTCGGATAGAGCGCGGGGTTGAGCGGCTCATCGACCACCGTCAGCCCGGCAACCGTCGGAGGCAGGACACCAGGAGGGAGCGGCGCGATCGCGTGGACACTGACCGAGCCCGCGCCCGTCGAGCACGACGTGGCCAGCGCAGCCACCACAGCGAGCCCGGCCAGGGCGATCCTGCGGCCGCGGCCCAGCCTCACGTGGCCTCGACTTGGAGGGTGCCGACAGCGTAGGGACGCGTGCCGTCCTGGTAGCCGAACTGTCCGACGGTGCCGGCGACGTAGGACCACGAGCCACCGGCCGGGATGGAAGGCGAGCTGAAGGCGCGACTATCGGCCACGACCGAGTGCGCCACCGTGTCGTCGTTGACCCACTCCACCTTCGTACCGACATAGACGGCCGCCTGGCTCGGATCGAAGGCCGACTTGCCGGAGTTGTCGCCGTAGATGCCGATCACGTAGGCGTGGGCGGTGGCGGTCTTGGCCGCCGTGACGGGCGGGGCAGTGACGTGGGTCGCGGCGGTAGTCGGCGTTCGGCGAGTCGGCGCGCTCGTGGTCGGCCCGTGAGAGGCGATCGCGCTCGAGGCACTGAGAGTCGTCGAGGTGCCGGTGCCGATGCCGAGCTGCCCGCTGGCCGCCACCTTGGTGTTGACCCCGGAGCCCACGTTGGTGCCCGACGAGCAGGCCGCGACGAGGACGACCAGCAACGCCGCCCACACCAGGTCCACCTTCTTCATGATCCCCTCCCAGAGGTGACGGTCGTGTCGGCCTCGTCGCCGAGGTAAGACGCCACAACGCGCGGATGTTGCAAGACGTCGGCCGGCGCGCCGCGCACCACGACCTCGCCTTGGGCGAGAGCGATGAACTCGTCGGCGACCGCGGTCAACAGCCGCATGTCGTGCTCGATCACCAGCATCGCCGCGCCCGTCTCCTGCTGGATCCGGCGGAGGACGGCCGCCAGTCCTGCCGACTCCGCCTGGGCCACGCCCGTCGATGGCTCATCGAGCAGCATGACCTGGGGTGCGAGGCCGACGAGACAGGCGAGGTCCACCAAGCGACGGACACCGGTCGAGAGCTCGCCAACGAGCTTGTCGCGGTAGCTGCCCAACTCGAGCAGGTCGATCAGTTCGTCGACGCGCAACCGCAGACGTCGCTCGGCGCGCCGCGACGCCGGGAAGCCCACGGCCGCGAGTGGGATGCTTCGGACGGCCAGCTGGCGGTCGAGGGTGAGCGCCAGGTCTTCCCGCACGGTGAGGGACGGAAACTGCCGGGCGTCCTGAAAGCGACGCACCAGACCTCGCGCAGAGCGCTGGTCAGGTCGCAGCGAGGTGATGTCCTGACCGCTCAGCAGGACTGCGCCGCTGTCGGGTTTGGTGAAGCCGGAGACGATGTCAAGCAGGGTGGTCTTCCCGGAGCCGTTGGGTCCGATCAGGCCGAGGACCTCGTCGCCGTGCAAGGTGAAGCTGACCTGGTCGACGGCGGCGATGCCTCCGAAGGCCTTGGTCACCGCCTGGGCCTCGAGGACGGGCCCGCGCTCCAGCGCCTCGGGCGTCGTCGGTCGGCGAGGGCGCGCCGCGCCGACGGTCGCCACCCCGCGGACGTACACGGCTCGCAGGATGTCCGGGCGGGCCAACAGCTCGGCGGTGGCGCCGACGAACTTCACCTCGCCCTTCTCCATGAAGACCGCCCGGTGGGCCAACTCGAGCGCGACGGATACGGACTGCTCGACGATCACGACCGTCGTCCCGCGGGCGCTGATGCGCCGCACTGCGGCAAGAAGGGAGGCCACGATCCCCGGCGCCAAGCCCAGCGTCAGCTCGTCGATCAGCAGGAGCCGGGGGTGGGCGAGCATGGTCTGGGCGAGCGCCAACATCTGTTGCTCACCCCCGGAGAGCAGCCCGGCGGCAGCGCCCGCCTTCTCCTGCAACACCGGGAAGAGCTCGTACACCTCGTCCAGGCCTTCCGTCCGACCTTGGATCCACCCGGCGAGCGTCAGGTTGTCGGCGACCGACAACGACGGGAAGACCCCCCGGCCTCCCGGCATGCAGGCCACGCCTCGGGCGGCGATCTCGTGCGGGGGCATGTGGGTGGTGTCACGGCCGTCGATGATGACGGCGCCCCCGCTCGCCTCCTGGATGCCGCAAATGGCGCGCAGCAAGGTCGACTTGCCGGCGCCGTTGGTGCCGAGCAGCGCGACGATCTCACCCTGCTCGACGTCGAAGTCGACGCCGAAAAGGACCTGCACGCCGTCATAGGTCACGTCGACCCCCCGGCACACGAGCAGCTTGCCTTGACCGGCGGCACGGGCGACTCGCCACTCGTGGCTGGCCATGGAAGCCAGGAGGGCGTTGCGCCGGTCGGTGTCGAAGAAGCCGCCGGACGTGGCGAGGATGAGCCCGGCGATCAGGAAGAAGGGGACGGCTGCCTCGAAGGTCGGCGTGTACCCGTAGCGAGCCTGGATGACGGTGAAGAGGCCGAGCCCGAAGATCAAGGCCGGGATGCCGCTGAGGCCCAGGATCTGCACGCCCTGGGTACGGATGGTCGGGGGGATGACCTGGCTGATGACGGCACCCACAGCGGGCCCGAGGAGCGCGCTACCGAAGGCGAGGACGGCAAAGGCGAGGACAAGTACAGGAAGGGGCGGGCCGAGACCGATCAGCCCGATCCCGACGGCCGCGATCACGCCGAACACGCCGAACACGGTGAGGACCCGACCGGGTCGCTCCCGACCGAGCACGTCGACGAGACCGCCGCCGAGGAAGGCACCCAGGACGGCAGCGGCGGCGCTGGGGAGCTGGATCAGCCCGCGCTGCAGGGCGTCGAGCCCGTAATGCTCGAAGAGAAAGAAGTTGAAGAAAAACAGAGCGACGAGACCAAACTCCAAGACGACCTGGGCGATGAAGATGCGTCGGATGGTGCGGACCGCCCAGGTCGTACGCCACGCCTCACCAAACGACTGCGGCTCGTCCTCGATGCGGGCCACCTCCTCGTCAGCTCCCATGGCCGATCGCTCGAAGTAGCCCCGGATCGGTTCGCGCAGGATCGCGGCGGCGACGACAGCCATGACCACGAGCGGGACGCCGACAAGGCCGAAGGCAAGGGTGATGCCCAGGGCGGCCAGGGCCTCGCCCACCAAGAGGGGCGAGATGACGGTGGCGACGCTGGAGGTCAATCCCAGCAGGGCGTACACCCGGCCGCGCGCCTCGACCGGGTAGTAGTCCGGTAGGAGCGATCCGAGGGGGACCTCGGCCGCCGTGGACCCGACGTTGCTGATGGTGTTTGGCAGCCCGTAGGTGAATGTGGTGCGGCCGACGCCGATCACGCTGGCAGCCGCGCCGCCGATCAGCGTGCCGGCCACGTACAGGGGCACCCGTCGGTGGCGGTCCGCCCACCATCCCAGCCCGAGGGCCCCGGGAATGGCGAGGACCCCCACGAACTGTTGGACGTGGGCGAGCGTGCCGATGCTGACGTTGAGCCGCCGGACGATGTCGGGGCCGGCGAGGGTGAACACCTGGCCGCCGAAGACGGCGAAAAACGTCACCAGGCTGAAGACGACCGCCGGCCCCATCCCGTAGGGGGTTCGCCGCAGGGTTCGCCACTCGCGAGCGGCGCGAAGCGTTTGCAGGAGGGCGTTTTTCACGGGGTGGGCACTCCCGTGCGGTCGCGCCGCGAGGGTAGGGCGAAGTCGACGTCGCCCAGGGCGCGTAGCCCCGAATCCGACGATGGGGGTCGGAGGGGTACGAGCCGTCGAGCCACGGTGTCCGGGTCGTAGTCGGCAAACAGGCTCGGGACGACGAGTTGACGCCGCTGGGCGATGACCCGAAGGACGCTGTCGCGGACCCCGACCACGATCGAGGCCAGTCCGCCGGGCACCGCGTAGAGGATCCCGAGGGGCAGGAGGGGGAGGATGTAGTCGGCGATGACGTTGGAGTTGATCCTTCCGGTGACGCCCATGTAGACGCCGGCGAGAAGCGCGCCCAGCACCGACGTGATGCCTCCGAGCACGGTGACAACGGCGATGGTCACGCTGGCGTTGGCATCGAAGATCTGCGGCACGTCGCGCAACTGGTAAGCGAAGAGTGAGCCGGCCAGGCCGGCCAGACCTCCCGAGACGGCAAACCCCAGCAAACGGGCCCGGACCACGTTGAAGCCGATGGACGCAAGGTTGGCCTCGTTGTCGCGAGCACCGATGAGGATCCGCCCGGCGCGGCTTCGTCGCAGGTTGATGACGACCGCAGCCGAGGCGATCAGGGCGACGAGGCACAGGGCATACATCGCCCGCTCGTCGTCGAAGTTGACCAGCAGCACAGTCGGCCGGCGAATGCCGCTGCGGGGCAGGAGCCAGCCAAACCACCGATGGTCGAAGAGCACCGTCTCGACGGCCACGGCCAGGGCGAAGGTGGCGCCCGCCAACAACAGGCCGGGCACCCTGAGCGCCGGATAGCCGATGAGCATGGCGACGAGGGCGGTGGCGACCGTCGCCATCGGCACAACGATCAAGAAGGGCAGCCCGAGATGGGCGGCCAGACCGCCAGTGATGGCGGCTCCGATCCCGACGAGCGCAAACTGACCGAGGCTGACCTGCCCGGCCCAGCCCGTCAGCACGACAAGGGACAGGGCGACGATGGCGTCGAGTAGGCCGGTTTGGGCCGTCGTCATGACCGTCGTGTCGCCCACGATGGGCAGGACGACAGCGGCCACCACGACCAACCCGATCAACGTCCAGCGCGCGGCCCGGATCCCGCCGATCCGGGCCAGCTCCTCGGGGATGGGCCGCAGCTCGCGGGTAGCGGCCCACGACACCTCGGCCGACGTCTGGCGATAGCTGGGTGGTCGCGCCAGATAGGCCCCGACGGCCACCACCACAAAGAAGCCGACGTTGAGCAGATCAACGTACGACGAGTGCGAGTAGTCGACTGAGGCGCTCAGTACCTCACACGCGATGGCGCCGGCGATCGTGGCACCGAAGCTCCTGAATCGTCCGATGGTGACGGCGACCAACGGCAGGAGCAGCGCCTCCGGTACAAACCCAAAGGACGATCGCGGATCTCCGATGAACGCGTTGAAGGTGACAGACGCGCCGGACAGCACCCCCCCGATGGTCCAGACCACGGTGGAGAGGAGGCCGACCGAGACGCCGAGCAGAGCGGCCCGCTCGGTGTTTTCGGCCACGGCCCGGATGGCCGTGCCCATCCGCGAATACCGCAGGAACACAAACAGGCCGCCGAGTAGGACGATGGACACCTCAAACGGGAAGAGGACCGAGAAGCCAAGCGGTGCCGCGAAGGACCCGATGTGCACGGCCAGGTGCGGGAGGGGCAAGTAGGGCTGCAGCCCGCCCGGACCCGCGAAAGCCGTGATCGGACGGGCCGACTTCGGAGGTAGGAACGGGAGGTCCTGGATCAGCGACGAGCCCGTGTTGCCGACGGCGTAGGCAACGGCGATCGTGATGATGGTCAGCGCCACGCGGGGCGCGCGCGCGAACCGCCGGCCGATTACCAACTCGACGATGGCGCCGACAGCGGCCGACAGTCCCAGTCCGAGCGTCAACGAGGCCCAAAATGGGACGGCCGGCTCGAACCGCAGCAAGAGCAAGGTGAGTTGACCGCCGGCCGCGCCGATGGCCAGCTGGGCGAAGTTGATGATGCGATTGACGCGGTAGACGAGAAGGAGGGCGACAGCCGGAAGGGCGACTACCAGTCCGGCTATGACACCCTCACTCACGATGGCGACGGGGACGGCGAAGACCACGAGGCAGAGCACGGCCAGGACGGCGGCTCCGAGGACGTAGGCGGCGACCGCCCGTGCCAGAAGCGAACGTCGCGACGTCACGAGCCACTCGACGAAGCGGGGGCGGTCGGGGCGACCTGGCCCAGTGTTTGCGTGGTCGCCGTCACGGCTTCACCGACACTGGCGACGGGCACCTGGGCGAGGTAATCGAGCATCCCGCCGAGCTGGGTGGCGACGTTGTAGGTGACGGTCGTGCGGAGGGTGACGCCGGGAGCCAGGTAGGTCTCGGTGCCGGTGACCTGCCAGCCGTCCACGATCTGGCCGCACGCGTCGATCCTCGCCCGGCCCACGACGCTGGCGACGTTGGTCAACGTCGTGCCCGACGTCGGGTCGGTGCCAATGCCCTCGAAACTGTCAGGCAACTCGAGGGGTAGAGGCAGCAACAGCACCGGCGGGGTCGGCGTGAACGCGCTGCCCACGGGATTGCCGGCCTCGTCGACTTCCTGCACCCGCACGATGGAGAGCCCGCGGTCGGGCGTGCCAGCCTCAAGGTCGATGTTGGTGCCGTACTGGCTGAGGTTTTCGGTGACGCGCGGTGCGCCGGTTTTGACCTGGTAGGTCGTCACGATGTTGTAGCCCTGATACGGGACCATCTCGTCGAAGGTGAAGACCTGGCCGCCGGTGGAGGACAGCGGGTCGCGCACCACCGCGCTCTCGTCGAAGATCCGATGCTCGACGAGGGCCGTGCGCTTGCCTGGCACCACAAACTTCCAGCGGTAGTTGCCCGGTTGCGGCGGCCCAGTCGGATCGGAGGTCGCCGCCTCGGTCGGGAACGTGCCCGGCGGCGCGCTGGGACACGGGCCGGTCGGTGCTGCCGGACCGCCGCCGTAGAGCGACGGGAGCGATGCCAGCGACGGCGACGATCCCAGGTCGGGCTCGAGGTCGGGAGCAGGCGGCGCGCCACCGACACCCCCCGGCTGCTCACCGAACACCGACGACGGCGCGAGCGCCGACACGATCGGCGGCACCACGACATGGGCGGTCCCGACCAGACCGAAGCTGATGTTGGACTTGACGCTGACCATGTTGACGCTGAGCTGTCCCCCACCACACGCCGCCACCAACAGACACCCGGCCACGCCCAGGCAACCCGCCAGTGACCGGCGCGACCCGCGGCCCATGCGGCCCGAGCGGCCCGAGGGGCTCGAGCCGACGCCGCCCCTAGGCCGGCGAGGGAATGAGAGCACGGGTCACCTCCTTGGCCGGGTGCGCCCCGAGCGCGGCGTAGAGCTCGGGCGCGCTCGACTCGCGCAGAGAGAGCCGTGAGAGGACGGCCACCAGACGAACGGCCGGGGGATGAGCGGCGGCCAGCCGCCGGCGAAGGGCTCGCGACAGCTCCACCGCCCCCGCGGCGAGAGCGGGATCGGCGGTCGCCGCCAGATCGCCCCACAGGGCGCGCGTGACGAGCCAGGCGAGCGCCCGATGCTCGGCGTCGTCGGGGAACACGGCCAGCAGCTCGAGCGGTGTCTCAGCCGGATGGCGGTAGCCGAAGTCGGTGATCAGGTCACGCCACTCGGCGTAGGCCAGAGCGATCTGCGTGCGTGGGCCGGCCTTGGCTGCGGCGGTCCGGCGGCGGGTGCGCCGGATCCCCTTGGCGACGCCCGGATAGAGCACGTACGCCGACAGGATCAAAAGCGCGACGCCGCCGATCAGCGCCAAGGCCAAAAGGACCAGACGGGCGGTATCACGGGCCGGCTGGTTGATGCCCGGGAAGAAGAGGTTGACGGCAACGTTGTTGCTGGGTCGGACATTGGCGAGCTGCTGCTGGTTGGGGTTGCCGCCGATCGATGGTTTTGCCGTCGCCGGATTGCCGAGAAACGGCAGCCATCCGTACCCGGGGAAGTACACCTCAACCCACAGCGAGGCGTCGCGCGGACGCACCTCCAGCTGACCACCCACCCGATTGCCGCCGGTGAAGCCATAACCGATCCGCGACGCCAGGCCGATCCATCGGGCGACGAGTGCTTGGGCGGCCACGATCTCGTAGGGCGACCCTTCCTGGGAGCCGGCCAGCATGTCCTGGACGCGCGACGGTGGCACGGGCACGGGAGTGCCGGCGCCGCTCGCGGTGATGTGGTCGAGCAGGTAGAGACGAGCGGCGTTGAACTCGTCGAAGAGGTTGGATCGACGGACCGTCGCCAGCAGCCCGACGACAGCGGGCGGCGCCGGTGGGACGCGGGTGAACTGGGCGTCGGCGGGCGGCAAGGGCATGGTGTCGGCTTCGAGGGCGCTCACCGCCGGAAGGGCGGCGGCCACGACGGTGTAGGACAGCCCCGACGTGACGTCGCCGTCCAGCAGCCGGATGTTGTCGCTGCGAAGGTCGAAGTCGAGGCTGGGACCGTGCGACACGATGCCTTGCGTGTTGGGCAGGGCCGGGAGGACCTCACCCGTCAGTCCTTCCATCGTGAAGGTGGCGGCCGCCGCCGGGACCAGGTTGGGTCTGACCACGCCACTCCTGGGTACCGGCTCGATCTGGTCGGCGGCATACGGCGGAAGCCGCCAGCTCGTGCCGTCGTAGACGTCGAGCGACCCGAGTCGCCACGGTCCGGTCAGCGATGACCTGACGGTGAAGAGCACCCGATCGAGGGCGGTGGACAGGGGGGCGACGCGGGGCAACTGGGCCTGGTGGGCGGGGTCCACGAGCGGCCTCGGAAACAGCACGCCGGTGCGCGACAAACCCACCAACACGACCGTGGCCACGGCGAGGTAGGCGATCGATTTAGCCAGGCGCCGCATCAAGTACCCGACTCCGAGTCCCGGCCCGTGCTCGGTCCCCTCACCCGTCGACAAGACGCCGAGCCCGATAGCGAAGAGGAGGATCATGACGATCCCACTCGCGACCTGATCGACCTTCGGAGTGGAGACGGCGGCGAGAACGGCCAGCGGCACCGGCGCCAGGAGGCCGATGTACCCCTGGTCGAGGGCGACGGCGAGCCACGCTCCGCCGAAGCCGAAGATGGCCGCCAGCCACGCGACGATGGGAGCCCAGCCCGGTGCGAACGGCACCGGCGGCCGAAGGACGCTCCCCTTGGTCACGGCCTGGTCCAACTCGCTGTGAAGCTGCAGAACGTGTCCCGGAGCCGCCACAGCCAGCGCGCCGAGGCCGATCAAGACGATCCCGGCAACCACCGTCAGGGTCACGGTGAGGGGCCGCCGTACACGTTGGGCAAGAGCGGCAAGCGCGACCCCCGCCAAGCCGCCGACGCCACCGTACAGGCGAGGCGCGACGCCGATGAAGATGCCGCCGAGAAGGGCTCCGGCGCCGACGGCGGGGAGGGCGACGGCGAGGAGGGGCCGAAGGATCGATGGTTGCGGTAGTACGTCCTCGTCCGGCGCGGGGGCGGGCCCGAGTAGCTGCTCTTCGAGCCGATCGAGGTCGAGGTCGAGCACGGCCGGGGTATCGACGAGCGTCATCGACTGGCCGCCCCGGCCCCAAGGTCATGACTGAGGGCTGACGCCAGATCCTTGCCGGGGTGGACGGCGGCCACCTGGCACCCCAGGGCGCCCGCGCTCGACATCACCGATGCGCTCTCGTCGTCCCACAACAGGGCGACGACCAACACCGAAACGTCGTGGCTGACGAGTTGACGCAACTGGGCGACCGCCGGCTTGCTCAACCGAGGTGTGACGACCACGAAGTGGGCGTCACGGTCGCGCGACGCGGCCAGCCGGCGCAGCGCGGCGTGCAGAGGGTCGCGGCCGAGCTCCACGCGGGCGAGGGCATCGAGCACCGCCAACTGACTGGTCGCGCCGCGGACGGTCCGAGTGAGAGGCCCGGCATTGGCGAGCAGCGTGACGCCGTAGCCGTCCCGAAGGTGGCGCACCGCCAGCGATGCGGCGGCGCGCACCCCCGTCTCGAAACTGTCCGAGAAGCCTTCCTCCTCGGGGCTGTGGCCTCCGCGGTCGGTATCGAGGACCACCATCACCCGGTCGGTGACCCCCTGCTCGGCCTCGCGCACCATGAGCTGTCCGGTTCGCGCCGTCGCCCGCCACACCATCCGTCGCAGGTCGTCGCCATGACGAAATTCGCGGATGCCGATGAAGTCGAAGCCGGAGGGCCATGGCTTCGAGACCGGTGGGCGAACGGGCGGATCCTCGTACTGGCGGGTGAGTGGTCGGTCGACGACGAGGTCGATTCGCGGGTGGACGAGCAACTCAAACGACTCGGCCAGGACGGTCGACCGCTCGGCGAAGCCGAGTGGGTCACTGGCGATGGCCACCAACGGACCCACGGTGTAGACGCCTCTGCGGGTGCACCGCAGCCGGTACGAATGGGTCACCGTCTCGTCGCCCGAGAGCTTGGAGATCGGGACCCGTACGGTGGTGCCGAGACGACCCGGCACTCGCTCCTCGAGTTGGAACGCCGTGATGCGACGACCGGCAGTCAGCGCCACCTCGACATCGATGCGATCACCCTCGTGGGCCCGTGGGTAGAGCCCACTGCGCGTCCCGGTGAGCTTGAGACGGCGGGGGGCGACGACCAGGCTGAAGACGACGAGCAGGGCCGCCCCATAGGCAAACATGAACATCTCGGTGCCGGCAACGACATACGCGGCGACCCATACACCAACCGCCGCGACAACTGCCGTGAGACCGGCCGGCGTGAGGCCCACCTTGCGGCGCAGCAGGGTGAGCAGCGGCGTCCGGGTGGACATGCGCTCCCGGATGAGATCTCGGACGCGTCCCGGACTGAGGGCCCGCACCACGGTCGGCTACTAACCCCCAACCGGCGCGAGTGGAGGTTTGACCGTCGCCAGGACCCGGTCCAAGGCGGTGTCTACTGTCTCGCCGCGCAGGACCCCTTCGGGCTCCAGCACCATCCGGTGGGCGAGCACAGGTCGGGCGGCCTCGCGCACGTCATCGGGGTACACGTGAGAGCGGCCGTCGGTCGCAGCGAGCACCCGAGCGGCCTTGAGCAGTGCGATCGTGGCGCGCGGACTACCACCGACGGCGATGGCCGGATCCTGCCGGGTCGCCTGGACGAGGTGCACGATGTAGCCACCGACCTCCTGGCTGACCTCGGTCCGGGCCGCCGCGAACTCGATCATCTCCACCACCGTCACCGGCTCGATCACCGAGCTCAGCCGATCGATCGGGACACTGACGGCGTTGTCGATCATCACGTCGAACTCGGCCTCGAACGAGAGATAGCCCATCGACAGCTTGAAGAGGAAGCGGTCGAGCTGCGCTTCCGGGAGGGGGAATGTGCCCGCTTGCTCGATCGGGTTTTGGGTGGCCAGGACGAGGAAGGGGCGGGGCAGCTCGTAGGTAACCCCATCGGCGGACACCCGTCGCTCAGCCATGGCCTCCAGGAGGGCCGACTGGGTTTTGGGGGTGGCCCGGTTGATCTCGTCAGCCAACAGCACGTTGGTGAAGACGGGCCCGGGCCGAAACTCGAACTCGCCGTGACGCTGGTCGTAGATGCTCGACCCGGTGATGTCGCCGGGGAGCATGTCCGGGGTGCACTGCACCCGCGTTGTCTGAGCATTGATCGAAGCGCCGATGGCCCGGGCCAACATGGACTTCCCGGTCCCGGGCAGATCCTCAAACAGCACGTGCCCCTCACACAGGATGGCGACCAGGGCCAGCCTCACGATGTCGTCCTTGCCTCTGACCACGGCCGTGATGTTGGCCATGACGCTGTCAAAGGTGGCCTTGAACGTCCCTACGTCGTTGATGCTCGCCTTCGACCTCGTGCCATTGGCCGACGGCCTGGTCCTCGCAGCCATGCATCCTTCCCAGCTCGTCGTCGTTGTCCCGGTGCACCGTCGCTACAGCCTGCCTCACACCGCTCCACGCCCGCTTGGGACGCGGTGACGAAATCGACCATGCCCGGTGGTCGGTCGCCACCACGGCAGCCAGGCGGCGTTCACGCCGCCGAAACACAAGGCCAGGATTGGGTCGCGGTGATAGTCACGACGGTCCAGTTGGTGCTACCCCACAGGAAGATCGACGCCCGGCCGACCGTACAATCCAACCCTTGCCTGCAAGGACGAAGTCGCACGAGCCCGCTCGCGTCTACCCACCGCTTGCCGTGCTTGCCATCGGCACGGTGATCGCGCTGCTCGTCCTCCCGTCGGCCTTGACGACCCCCCAGGCCAACCCGTCGACCGAGCTCGAGTTGGCCCCCGTGCCGCCCAACACCAAGACGCCGCCGCTGCAGACAGGCAACCTCTCGACGCTGGCGCTCGGCAACCTGTCCACCGGCCTCGGCGCGGGCGCCGGCGGAGGCGGCGCCCCGACCACAACCACGTTGCCCTCCCTCCTGCCACCCCTCGGGGCGGTGACCGGAGTGGGTTCGAGCCCCATCGAGAAAGACTGTGTCGGCAACCCGCCCCGCCAGACGGAGGATCCGCTGTCCCCGCCCTGCGTCGGCTACTTCCAGGGCAACAACGACGGCGCCACCTACCAAGGGGTGACGGGCAGCACCATACGCATCGTCCTCTACTACAACACCGGTACCTACCAGGTCGGCAACAGCGTCTACGTCGCGCCGGTCAACACCATCATCAACCTGGACCAGACGCCCTACCAGCCCGGTGAATTCCCCTATTTGACCGTGGACCGGGCTTGGGAGCGCTACTTCAACTCCCGGTACCAGACCTACAACCGCCACATCGCCTTCTACCTGCAGTTCGAGAGCTACGACGCCAACAGCAATCGGACGACGGCGACACGCGAAGCGGACGCCGCTGCTGTCTACGACGAGGTCAGACCGTTCGCCGTCCTCAACGAAAACCAGCTCAACCAGGACGCCGACCAGTCCTACCTCGATTACATGGCCCAGCACGGCGTGCTCAGCTTCGGATCGGGGCCCGAGGTGCAAAGCGACGAGCTCTACCAGCGGTACCCGGGCCTCGAGTGGAGCTACCAGGCCACCCTCGAGCAACTCGACCGCAACTTCGATGCCTACGTCTGCCAAAAAGTCGTCGGCCAGCCCACCGACGACGGCGGCGCCGGCGTCGGTGACGGCCAGCCCCGGAAGTTTGGCCTCATCGAGACCACCGACCCGGCCTTCCCGAGCTATCAGCACGCGGCCCAACAGGTGGCGTCCGCCATCGAGGGCTGCGGCGTCAAGATCGCCGACACCGCCACCTACGCCTACAACGGTGAGACGATCGACGAGCGCACGACGCCCGAGTACGCCATCGACGCCATGAGCCGTTTCGCCGCGGACAAGATCACCACCATCCTGTGGCCCATCGGTATGGAGACGAAGTTTTCGGCGGAGGCCGAAACCCTGCATTACGACCCGGAATGGGTCCTCGGGGGCGACCCGGAGCAGGCGTGGATCGACACCGGTCAGTTTCAAAACCAGTCCGAGTGGAGCCACGCGTGGACGATCACCTCAGACGTCTACTACCCACGCCTCGCCTCGAACGAGGTCTGCTATGAGGCCTATCGGACGGTCGACATCCAAGCCAGCAACGACGACGTCCAGCTGCTGGCTTGCCCCCAGTACAACGACCTGCGCCAGCTGTTCACCGGCATCCAGGTGGCGGGGCCGATTCTCGGCCGCTACTCGGTCGACGAAGGGTTCCACGCCATCCCCGACAAGCCCAGCACCAGCATCGAAGAGCCGGCTTGCTACTACCTCGCCAATGACTACACCTGCGTGAAGGACGCGACCGTGGAGTGGTGGGATGCCACCGAGTCCTCATCGCAGAGCGACGAGCCGGGATGCTGGCGGATGATCGACCGGGGCCAGCGCTTCGACAACCAGCAGTTCCCCCCGGGCAATCTCGCCGCTCAACAAGTGCCCGCCGACGATCAGTGCAACAACGACACCGGCACCGAGAGCATCGCCGGATGAGGTACCGGATCGTCGCAGCCTGGGTCATCGTCGTGATCGCCGTAGGTCTGACCCCGGCCCTGGCCAACGACTACCCGGTCATTGTCGTCTCGCCCGGCCAGACCGTCACCCGCCACTCGTCGATCGTCGCCTACAACCCGGCGGCGTCCGAGATCCCCCCCAGCCCGGCCGCCTGCTCTGGCATCCAGGCCAGCGCCTGCGACACCTTCGCGGTCACCCTCGACATAGCCAAGTCGGCCCTGGCCACGTCGGTCGTCGACGTCACCGTGACATGGGACGAGGGGCTTGACGAAGCCGGGTTGGCCGCCGTCAATGAGCTCCAGCTCTGGGTCTACGAGGACCCGGAGGTTGACAGCACCTTTGACGGCGACTCGTTCGAGGAGCCGGCCTCGGTGATCGTCAATGGCCCAACGTCGACCCACCTCGAGCTCGTGGTGGCCAACGAAGGTCCAGGACCAAACGTCGCCTACAGCGTGGCCGTCCAGCTGACCACCCCGGCGACGTCTCCCTTTGCCGGCCAGCCCGGACCAGGGTTCGACCTCAGCGCGCCAGGTCCGAGCAGTCCCGCGTCGCCTGGCAGCACCGCTGGTCCGCCGGCGTCCGCACCTCCGGGCCCCTTGGCGGCGGCCGCGCCGCCGGGCGCTCCGCTCTCTAGCTCACCCGCCAACACACCCGCCGCCTCGCCTGCTGCGTCTCCCGTCCCGCCCGCCTCGTCGTCGCCCGTCACCGTGCCGACCTTTGCGACAGCGCCTCTGGCTTCTTATCCGGCCCTCGACTCGATCAACCCTTCGACGGGCGACCGCGACCTCGCCCTGGGCGCGGCCCGGTCGCTGCCCACCGTCCACACCGCCCAACCACGCGCTGGGGTCGGTGGGGCCACGGGGAATCTGCTGTGGTTTGGCTGGGTTCCCCTTGTCGCCATCGTCGCCGCCGGACTGTGGTGGCGACAGCGCCTGGCTCGCGATGCTTGATCACCACAACAGGAAGGACACACCCATGCCCGCCAGCCTTCGGGACCGTATCGCCGACGTCCTGGTCGAAGCTGATACCGACGCCTTCGTCCACGCCGTCGACATCGACCGGGGTCACGCCACGGGACTTGGTGAGGAAGCGCCGGTGGTAACCGCGTCGACGTTCAAGATCTTCGTCCTCTTGGAGGCGGCTCGACAGGTCGCGGCCGGTGCGCTCTCGTGGACGACGCGCATCCACGTCCCCGCCGAAGGGCGGACCATGGGACCGACGGGCCTGTCGGTCATGCTCGACGACGCCGAGCTCTCGCTCCGGGATCTGGCCCTCTTGATGATGCAGATCAGCGACAACCACGCCACCGATGTGGTCCAGGGTGTCGTCGGGACCGACGCCATCGCCAAGACCATCGCCGAGCTGGGCCTCACCGACACGGTGATCGACGCCGACTGCCGGAAGTTGTTGGACGACTTCTTCGAGGAGATGGGCGGCCGCGACACCGTCGGGACGCTGAGCCCCCAGCGCCAGGCCGAGCTGCTCGCCGCCAGCCCCACCATCCAGGCCAAGGTCGGCAACCGCACCACGGCGCGCGACATGACCAAGCTCCTGTCCGCCATCTGGCGCGACGAGGCCGGCCCGGCCGATGCGTGCGCCGAGGTGCGTCGAATCATGGGGCTCCAGCACGCGCCCCATCGACTCAACACCGCCTACGGCGACGGGGTTGCCGTCGCCGGCAAGACGGGCACCTTGTACGGCGGCATTCGCAACGAAGTTGGCGTCTTTGAGTTCCCGGACGACGGCGGTCGCTACGCGTTGGCCGTCTTCCTGAAGCAGCGCAACCATCGGCTGCGGGACGCTCGCGCCGACCGCGCCATCGGCGAGATCGCACGCTCGGCCATCGAGCTGCTGCGCGAAGCTCGGGGGTAATGGACACCGCCGCATCGTCCGGCCTCACCGAGCCTCTGCGCTCGATCATCGACGGCAAGCCCGTCGTCGGCGGGCACGGACGCCGGCTGGACTCGACCAACCCGGCGCGCCTCGAAGACGTCGTCGCCACCGTCGAGCTGGCCGACGCCGACACCTTGGTAGCGGCGGCCCGATCAGCCCGCGAGGCGCAGCGGACGTGGGCCGACGTCCCGGCTCCCATCCGGGGTCGGGCCATCGCCCACATCGGTCGCCTCGTCGAGGACAACGCCGAGGCACTCGCCCGACTCGTCACCCGCGAGATAGGCAAGCCTTTTGGCGAGGCCCTCGGCGAGGTCCGCGAGATCGTCGACACCTGCGACTTCTTCCTCGGGGAGGGTCGGCGGCTGTATGGCCAAACCGTCCCGAGCGAGATGCCGGACAAGCAACTCTTCACGTTCCGCGACCCCGTCGGCGTGGTGGCAGCGATCACCGCCGGCAACTTCCCGGTGGCGGTACCGGCCTGGTACATCGTGCCGGCGCTGCTTTGCGGCAACGCCGTGGTCTGGAAGCCGGCTGACTACTCGCCGGCGTGCGCGGCGGCGCTGCATGAGCTTTTCGTCCGCGGCGGCGGCCTGCCCGACGGGGTCTTCAACGTGGTGCAGGCCGATGGCCCCACCACCTTCGAGGGTCTGTCGAGAGCCCTCGACCTCGGCTTGGTGGACAAGATCGGGTTCACAGGCTCGTGCGCCGTCGGCGCCGAGATCGGGGCACTCGCCGGCCGTCACCTGCAATCGGCCTGTCTCGAGCTGGGCGGCAAGAACCCGATGGTGATCACCCCGAGTGCGGACCTGCGCCTGGCCGTCGAGGGGGCATTGTTCTCCGGATTCGGCACCGCCGGACAACGCTGTACCTCGCTCGGCACGGTCATCGTGCACGAGGATGTGCACGACGAGTTCGTGGCGGCCTACGACGCGGCCGTGCGCACCGCCGCCGTGGGCGATCCGACGGCCGATGTCGTGTTCGGTCCGCTCCTCGACGAGAAGTTCGGTGCCGAGTTCGAGAAGCATCTGGCCCAGATACAGCCGCACCACCAGGTGCTCGGCTCGACTGGGATCGGTCGGATCACCGCCGCCAATCCTCGTCACGGCTTCATCGGCGATCCGAGCGCCGGCGTCTTCTATCACCCGACCGTCCTCGACGGCGTTGGCGAAGATGACTCCGTGTTTTTGGAGGAGACCTTCGGACCACTCGTGGGGATCACCACCTACGCCGACTTCGCCGACGCCATTCGCCTGGCCAACCTACCGGGGTACGGGCTGAGCTCATCCATCTACACCGGCGACCCCAGCGAGGTGTGGACCTTCCGCCGAGGTGTCTCGGCCGGCATGGTGAGCGTCAACAACTCGACCTCAGGTGCGGAGGCTCACCTCCCGTTCGGCGGCAACGGCAAGTCCGGCAACGGATCCCGCCAATCGGGCATCTGGGTTCTCGATCAGATGACGCGTTGGCAGTCGCTCAACTGGGACACCAGCGGTCGGCTCCAAAAGGCCCAGATGGATGTCACCGAGTTGGTGGGCGACCCCGGCTTACGCTTGGCCGACTGAGAAGCTCGCCGTAGATCTCCGGCCGCCGCTGGTTGATGGGGCTCGGCATGCGACCGTCGCGCAGCGTGATGCGGGCGGCGACGATCTCGTCTCCGTCGCGACCGTCCTGGGCGATGATCGTGCCGTCGGGCCCGATGATCAGGCATCGCTTCGGGTGCACAAAAGCGACGTGGACGCCATTTTCGTAGGCCCGGGTGCGCATCATCACGTCATTCATCTCGCCGTACATTCCCCACGCCGGCACGAGGATGAGCTGGGCACCTTTGACGGCCAGGATGCGCGAGGTCTCCGGCAGCTGGCGGTCCATGCAGATGACGCTGCCCCAGCGCCCGAGCGCGGTGTCGACCACGGGAAACTCGGTCCCTTTGGTGTTGAGCGGCTCGTCGTCGGCCGTGTGCGTCTTGGCGTAGCGCAAGACCACCACGCCCTCGGGCGACACGACCACCGCCGAGTTGTACATCCGATCGGCGCACCGCTCGGCGAACGCGACGACGAGATGGATCCTCAGCTCACGCGCGAGCGCACCGACGCGCCGCATCAGCGGGCCGTCGATGGTCTCCCCCGCCTCGAAGTACCTGGTGCGGTCGAAGTCCTTGGGGTTGTCGTCGTGCCACACGTAGCCCTCGAGGAATCCCTCTGGAGTCACGACGACCTCCGCGCCCTCGCTCGCAGCCTTCCTGGCAAAGGACTCGAGTTTGTCGAAGTTGCCGGCCTTGTCCCAGGCGACGGGGGTCACCTTGAGGCATGCCAGCCTCAACGACACCGACCCGTCCGCAGCCGTCACTGAGCGCCCTGTTCCCGCTCGTCATGGGCGCCGGTCACGACGGCATCGAGGTCGGCAAGATACGTGCCCCGACCGATCAGGACCAGCATGCCGCCGACGGCATAGATAGGGCTGACCAGCAGCAAGGCGATCCGGAGATTGTCGCCGAGAAGTGTTGAGATCAGACCGACGACAGGCGTCCCGACCGCGGAGACAAACTGCACGAGGTCTGTCACGGCGGAGGCCTCGGATCGCAACGGCACGGGGATGACGTCAAGCAGGATGGCCGATCCGGGCCCGACCGTCAGCGCGTAGCCGGTCGACGAGAAGGCCAGGCCGACGGCAGCGAGCACCAACGCGTGGACCGAGAAGGCGGCGATCGACGCCAGGGCCGCGAAGATGAATCCCGCGGCGGTGACATAGACGCGGGCCAAGACCACACCTTTGCGCAACAGACGATCGGCGATCGATCCGCCGAACAGCACACCGACGAGCGCGCCCGCCCCGATGACAGGAGCGAGGCCGGCGACCTGGACTCCGCTCAGGTGAAAGGTTCGTTTGAAGTAGGCCGTGCCCCAGAACATCGTGGCCGTCTGCATGATCCCCGCGACCCCGATCCCGAAGCAGATCAGACGAAAGCTGCGGACGCGAAGGATCTCTTGGAAGATCTCTCGGCGACGGACGTTCGACTGGCGGTGGCGCTCGGCGTGGACGACCGCGGCCGCCATATTCTCCTCGAGCCTTCGAAGGTCGTCATAGAAGGCGGCATCCTGGGCGCCCCGCTCGGGCTCGGGCCTCGTCCGCATTAGCGCCGCGCCCAACAGACCGAACGGCAGCCACATGTAGCAGGTCGGCTGCCAGCCGTAGCGGTCGACGAGGAAGCCGCCGACCGCCAGGCCCATGAATCCGCCGACGGCCGACCCGGCCTGGTAGATGCTGATCGTCTTGGCCCGGATGCTCATCGGGTAGTAGTCGGCCAGAAGGGGCAGGGCGGCGGGGTCGGTCGCGTTGGCGGGAGCGGCGATGAGTGACAGCGCGAAGAAGACGGCGAATCCGCCGACGGTCAGTTGCAGGCCGCCGACGGATACATGGATGGCGCGAGCCAAGCCGGTGGAGAATTGAAGGACGCCCCACGCCCCGTAGAGGCCGGCGAGCACGGCGGTGCGACGATGACGGTCACACAACGCGGCGACGCCGAAGGCCGAGAGGTTGGCGACCAGCCCGATCGCCAACGGGATCGTTCCCAGGGCGGCATCGTTGATGTGGAAGGCGTGCTTGAAGCTCTCCGTCGCTTGCGAGAACGCCGCGTTCTGTCCGTCGGAAAGACCGACGGCGAAGCAAAGGCCGACCATCGTGATGATGCCGCTGCGCCCGAGGCGGGGGACGGCGCGCTTCTGGCCGGGGTCCGGTGTGGGGCCCTCCGTCAAGCGCCCGCCCCGAGTGGAGGATGCGGCGCGCTCACACCGGGTCGGGCCAGTCGACGGGTACCGTCGCCACCCGCCCCGCGGCCTCGAAGGCGACCGCAACTTTTTCAAACACGGTCGGATCACCGGCGACCGCTACACCGGGGTCGACGTGCTCGCCCTCTCGCCCCAGACGCGACGCCGTCACCATGCGATACCAGTCCCCCACCAGCTTCACGTCCGGATCGGCGACGGCCTCCAGTCCGAACCTCACCTCGCCTCCCGCGAAGCTCAGCGACCAATACTCGGTGACGCCGGCCCGGCCGTTGCTGAGCTCATAGAGGATGACGTAGTCGCGGTCCAAGGCGGCCGCCGCTTCTTTGACCTCCTCGGACGCGGCGAGAAGCTCGTTCATGGTCTCTACGTGTTGCGGGGACATGAAGAGCATGGCTCACCTCTCCTGCGGGTCGGCTACTGGGTCGAACGTCGGGGGGTGGCATGCTCATGCTTGCCCGGCCATTCGATGTGCGTGGCCATCAGCGAGGAGGACGTGCCGTGACCGTGCAGTCTATTGCCGAGGCCCTCTGGTCGTACGAGGTTGCCCGGGCGCCCTATCTCCAACTGCGCAGCGGCGTCCCTGTGGAAGGGCTGCCGGTCGGCAGCTTGGACGAGGCCGACGAGGACGCCGCGTTCGCGCGCGGTCAGATCGAGGCGCTCCGGCAGATCGACAAGACGAGCTTGCCCATCGACGACTGGCTCACCGCCGAGTTTTTGGATGTGGTCCTCACCGAGATGACCAGTGCGGCGGAGGCCTGGTGGTGGTCTTTTGCCGTGACCCCCTACGGGACGTACGGCCTCAACGCGAGCACCATGCAGGTCGTCGCGTCGTTCGATCTGGACGAGCCCGCCGACGCCAAGCGCTACCGCGCCGTCGCGGCCGACTATGCGGCCGCCGTGAGCGCGGCACATGACAAGTTGGTCCGCCAGACCGAGCGGGGCTGGCCCCTCCCGCGAGCGGCTCTGCCGGGGGCACTCAACACCATTCGGGGCGTCCGAGCGACAGCAGAGCGCCTCTTTGCTGAGGCCGAGACGATCCTCGCCAAAGAGATCCTCCCCGCGGTGGACTCCCTCCTCGAGTACCTGGATGAATACGAGCCCCTCGCCGCCGACGGCGTGGGTCTCGGCCAGTACCCCGGGGGCGCCGCCGCCTACGAGCACCTCGTGCGCCAGCACGCCACCTATGACATCGGCGTCGATGCCATCCACGCCCTCGGCCTGAGCCAGGTCGAGGGCTTGACCGAGGAGCTCCGCCTCGTCCGCGAGGCCGTCGGCTTCGGCGGGAGCGAGGACGAGTTCCGCCGCCAGCTCGAAGCCGACCGGCGCATGTACGCGACCAGCGCGGCCGACGTCGAGGCTCGCTACCGGACGGCCATCGCCCGAATCGAGCCGGTCATGCACGAGGCCTTCTCCGTCCTCCCCGAGGCCCCCTACGACGTGGCCCGCTTGGATCCGTCCATGGAGGCGGGCCTCACCTACGGGTTTTACGAACCGCCGACGCCCGCCATGCCGGTGGGCCGCTACCGGTACAACGGCTCCGGCCTCGAAACCCGCTCCCAGCTCAACGCCGCGGCCATCATCTACCACGAGCTCATCCCCGGCCATCACTTCCACCTGGCTCGGCAAGCGGAAAATTCGGCCCTGCCGCAAGCGCGCCAAAACAGTTTGTCGTTCGGCGCCTTCAACGAGGGCTGGGCCGAGTACGCCGCGGGCGTAGCCAACGAGCTCGGCATGTACGAGGACCCCTACGACAAATACGGCTGGTTGATCCACCAACGCTTCGTCGCGCAACGCCTGGTCGTTGACACCGGGCTCAACGCCCTCGGCTGGTCGCTCCAACGGGCCCGCTCCTACATGTCGGCGATGACCTTCGAAGCACCGGAGCAGGTTGCGACCGAGACGCTTCGATACGCAACCGATCTGCCCGGCCAAGCGGTGGGCTACCGGCTCGGGTACCTGAAGTTGGGCGAGCTTCGCCAACGGCTCGGCCGACCGGCCAAGGAGTTCCACGAGGTCGTGCTGGGCCCGGGCGCCCTCCCCCTCTCCGTCGTCGCCCAACACGTCGACCGGCTCCGAGCCCAGACCGTTCGGTAACCTTCGGGCATGACGCTTGCGACCCAGACCGTCAAGTTCATCCAGATGAAGGACGGGACGAAGGAGGACTACGACATCCTCCTCGCAGCCGAGCCGGCCGACCACCAGTTCGTGGCCGACAACGCCCTCATGCTCCTCAAGCAGATGGCCGGGGACCGGCAGGGCTACCAGATCGATCGGTACCAGCACTCGCTCCAGACCGCCACGCGAGCCCAGCGCGACGGGGCCGACGACGAGTTGGTCGTCTGCGCCTTGTTGCATGACGTCGGCGACGTCCTCGCCCCGGGCAATCACAGCGAGTTGGCCGCGGCGATCCTGCGCCCCTACGTGAGCGAGGACAACCACTGGATCGTCAAGCACCACGGCGCCTTCCAGGGCTACTACTTCTTCCACCATCGCGGCCGGGATCGCAACGTTCGGGATCGGTATCGGGACAGCCCGTACTACGACGCGTGCGCCCACTTTTGCGAGGCCTGGGATCAAGCGGCGTTCGACCCGGCCTACGACACGCTCCCCCTCGAGGCCTTCGAGCCCGCCGTCCGCGCCATCTTCGCTCGGGAGGCCGCGGCCTTCGCCTGATCGGTCGCCTGACGGGACGACCTATCGTGCGGTGGGTGATACGACTGCTGACAAGGGGAATGTTGCCGCGCCGTGCCCACCCGGCGCGAGTGGCAGTGGCGCTCGTGGTCACCCTCGTCGGGTTGAGCGCGTGCGGCACCACCGTCGGTCGCCGGCAGTCGGCCGACGCATCGGGGCTGGGCCAAGGACTGGGCGAAGGAGTGGGTGGGGGGACCGGATCGGGAGGCATGGGGCCATCGGCGATCTCTGGCTCCCTGGGGGCGTCAGGCGGGTCCGCTGCCGGCACCGGCGTATCAGCGACGCCCGGCGCTCTCGCCACGGGAGAGTCTGGAGGCGGCGTATCCGGGCCGTCGACAACCGGTGTGAGCGGTGGAGGATTGCCGTCGGTCTCGATCCCGCCCGGCGGGACGATCGAGCTCGGTATCGCGACCTACAGCGATCCGAGCGCCGTCGGTGAGTCCGGTTTCGAGGGAGCTCCCGACTTCAACGGGATCCAAACGTTCGGAGCCATGGTGAGCTACTTCAACGCCCACGGTGGCTTTGGAGGTCACCAAGTCGACCCCATCTATTACCAGTTCCCTTTGGCGAGCACGACCGCCTATGCCACTGAGGAGCAAGGGGCTTGCGCCGACTTCACCCAAGATCACCATGTCCTCGCCGCCATCACCGATCGCCCTTCCTTTGATGACGTCCTGACCTCCTGCCTGGGCGCCGCTCACGTCCCCCTCATCACCGACACCTTCGGCTACCTGAGCCAGAGCGACCTGACCAACTATCCCGTCTACTTCCCCTCGGAGGCGACTGGTCAACGGGTATCACGCAACTGGGTGACCGGGCTTCAGCGAGAGGGCTACTTCGCGGCCACGGCCCGTGTCGGCCTGGTCTATTGCGACTTTCCCACGTTCGACGCCGTCCTCCCGAGCCTGCAGGCGGCGATCTCGGCCGCCGGCGTGCACCTGGCCGCCACGTCGGAGATCACGTGCGGAAGTGACGGCGACGTGGCTCCTCAGATCGCCGCGTCGGTCCTGAAGTTCAAGTCGGTCGGCGTTGACCATGTGCTGCTGATGGACGAAGGTCCTGTCCTCACCCTGCTGTGGCCGATCGAAGCCGACAGCCAGGGTTACGCCCCGCGCTATGGCCTCAACACGTTCAACACTCCGGCGTTCGTCTCCGGCAACGTGCCAGCGGCCGAGTTCCACGGCGCCATCGGCGTCGGGTGGTGGCCGTGGGAGGACGTCGGCCCCGGCCAGTGGCCGGCTCCCGACGCCCCCGCGTCGTTGTGCATCACCGTCTTGACGCAGGCCGGCCTCCAGGTCAACAGCGCCGGCGGGCGGGCCGCATCATTGTGGGACTGCGGGATGCTCGAGTTCTTCCGCTCGGTCGCCGCGGTGGCGCCCACCCTGAGCCTCAGTGGCATCGCCTCGGCCGTCAACGGGTTTGGCACCTCTTGGGTTTCGCCCAATACCTTCCGCACCCAACTGGGCCCGTCCCGCCATGACGGCGCCGCGGCCTACCGCGACTTCGCCTACGCCGACGGTTGCGCCTGCTTCCAATACACCTCCCCGACCCTCTATCCCATGTGACCTTGGTAATGGCTCAGGGGCTAGAAGGATCGGCCGGGACGATGACGGTGCGCTCCCCGGGGATATCGGGCACCCGCCACGCCGACTCGACATCTCGCAGAGGGACGGTGCGCGCCGTGATCCGCAGCGTGCCGGAGTCGATCTCATCGATGAGCGCCGGCAACTCGGCCAGGTAGACCTTGGGTGACACGGCGCCCTGACCGTTGCCCTGGATCCGAAGGTTGGATGAGCGCAGGGCCACCGACGGCAGCTCGAGCGTCGGCCCCGCTGTGGCGCCGATCTGGATCCAGTTCATCGCCCGGCTGCGGTCGGCCCGCTGGGTCAGCAACGCCATCATCGCCATCGCAGCCGGCTTGCCCCACAGGTAGTCGATAACGATGTCAACATCGGCAGCGGCCTTGGCCAACGCCGCTGCGGTCGTATCGGCGTCATCGGTCAGTTGCACGATCTCATCGGCCCCGAGGCCGGCGAGGGCGTGGAGCCGCTCTGCATCACGACCTGCACCCACGACCCGACCGGCTCCGAGAAGCCTGGCGACCTGCACGGCCATCGTCCCGGCGTTGCCCGTCGCGCCGAGTACCAACACGCTTTGGCCAGTCTCGATTGGCACTCGGCGGCGCAGGGCCACCCAGGACGACATCGCCGGATTCATGGCCGCGGCGATCGTGGTGACATCAGCATCTTCGGGAAGCTGGATGGTGCGCCGCAAGTCAACGACCGCCTGCTCTGCCATCGGGCCCGGCATCTCATCGGCGGCGACGAAGTAGACCCTCCTCCCGTCAGCCAATCGTCCGACTCCGTCGATGCCGGGGATCATCGGCAATTTGCCCGTGCTCGTGTAGTGCCTGCCGGCCGCATCTGTCCGGACCCGAGGATGGAGGCCGACAGCCAGGACGTCGACCATCGCTTGGTCTTCGGTGCTCGGGGTCGGGCGCTCGAACTGTTGATAGTGCGGTGGCTCGTCGAACGATGTGACGACCGCGGCGTGCATCAGCTCCATAGGGTACTCGTCCTCTTAGTTGGTGCCACGTACTAATATAGTTGGTGCCACGTACTAGTTCAACTACGATACGGAGCATGACGGGTGGGGACGACCTAGGCATTGTCGACGCGCTGGCTCAGCTGAGCTTCCTGACCCAGCACGCGCTCGCCAAACACGCGGCCGGACAAGACTTGTCGCTGATCCAGACACGGTTGCTCGGCGTGCTGCGCGACCGCGAGCCGACGATGCAAGAGTTGGCGAGGCTGCTGGGGCTGGACAAGTCAAGCGTGACCGGCCTCGTCGATCGGGCCGAGAAACGTGGTCTCGTGCGGCGCACGCCTTCCAGACAGGACCGGCGGGCCGTTCGGGTCGAGCTGTCCGCGTCGGGCCGGAGGATAGGCCGCCGCATCGCCGATGGGTTCGAGGCCGACGTCACCTCGGTGACCCGATCGTTGTCCGCCGCCGAGAGGAAGCAGCTCTCAACGCTGGCGACACGGGTCGTCATGAGCTACGCCTGTCCCCAAGCACAGGCGGACGGCAACCCGTGACCTCGCCGTGACCGGCGACCAGGCGCCGGGGCGGCCGGCGAGGAAGGGGTGGGCGTTCGGCTCCCGTGTCCTCGGGCCAACGGACGAACCAGGTCCGAAGGTCTCGGCTCGGGTGCAGCTCCTCCTGACGACGACAGTCGTCGTCGCGAACGTGGTCGGCGCCGCGGTGGTCACCGCCATCGCTACCGGCCTGACCGGGGGGCTCGGCATCCTCAGATCAGCCGGTGCCCTCACCCTCAACGCGGTGGCCGTCCCGTCCTATGTCGCCATGGCCGTTGCCGTAGGCACCTTCTGGGGTACCCGTAGAGTCCGGCCCCGCTTGCGCTGGGTGCGCGACGAGTCTGCGCCGACCGCAGATGACCAACGGGCTGCTCTGCGCGTGCCGCTGGAGCTCATGAAGGTGCAGCTGGTGCTTTGGGGCCTCGCGACGGTGGTCTTCACGAGCCTCAACGCCACAGTCGCTCCCAGGCTCGCACTGCAGGTTGGCTTCACCGTCGCCCTCGGCGGGGCGGTCGTGAGCGCCAACGTCTATCTACTGTCGGAGTTCGCCATGCGCCCGATCGCCGCCCGCGCCCTGTCAACTCACGTACCCGACCGGCTTCAGGTCCCCGGCGTCACCGCCCGAGCTTTGCTCGCGTGGGGCCTGGGCACGCTGCCCGTGATCGGTCTGATGGAGCTCGCCATCTCCTCGTTGGTGCAACACGGCGTAAGCAAGACCCAGCTGGCCGGCTCGATCCTGGGCCTGGGTGCCACGACCCTGGTCTTTGGCCTGCTCCTCGCCGCCCTCGCGGCGCGGGCGACGGTCGACCCGATCAAGGGCCTTCGCCTGGCGCTGGCCCGCGTAGGTGACGGCAACCTCGAGGTCGAGGTGGCCGTCTACGACGGCACCGAGGTCGGCCTCCTCCAAGCCGGCTTCAACCACGCCGT
>Ga0302325_10002328_pt1 | contig 46328 bp, 39 predicted proteins | sample Palsa_T0_2_FD_201948 | JGI IMG/M metagenome (GOLD analysis project Ga0302325, IMG submission 201948) | Peat permafrost microbial communities from Stordalen Mire near Abisko, Sweden - Palsa_T0_2 | ecosystem: Environmental > Terrestrial > Soil > Palsa > Peat permafrost | place: Sweden: Abisko...
ACGCCGAACGCCTCCATCCCCTTGATGCCGGCGATTGATGCGTTCAGCACAATTGAACTGCCGTCCCTTAGCAACGGAAGCGCCTTTTGCACTGTGAAGAGCAACCCCTTCACATTAATGTTGAATGTCTGGTCGAAATGCTCTTCGGTCACCGCGGCCAAGGGCAAAAACGTTCCGCCGCCTGCGTTGGCAAAGACAATATCGAGCTGTCCCTTTTCTCGCTTGATGACTGCGTAAAGGTTGTCCAAGTCGGCCATCCTGGAGACATCACCCTTGACGCCAGTCGCTTGCGAGCCCAGAAGCTTCACCGCCGCGTCGAGTTCGGTTTGTCGGCGACCCGTAATGAAAACGTGTGCGCCCTCTGAAACGAACCGCTTTGCGGTTGCGAGGCCAAGGCCGCTCGTTCCACCCGTAATCAATGCCACCTTGCCGTTCAATTGACTCATGTTAACTCCTATGTGTGATTTCGTATTACTGTTACTTAGTAAGTATCATTAAGAGATGGCCATCAGGAAGCTTTCAGTTCATTGACGAGATCGGCCACGCTTTTCTGTGCCAGCCGTTTCTCCATTGCCGTCTGCACGTCGTCCAGGACTCGGCCCAATGCCAATTTGATCCCGCAGCTGACTTCGCAAAGGGTCTGAGCTGGATACCGATGAATTGCAAATGCTTTTTTAGCATCTACCGCGCGATAAATGTCCAGCAACGAGATTCGGCGGGCTGAATGCCCCAGCCAGCACGCCCCACCGTTGCCCTTCGCAGTTTGAATTAACCCCGCCCTGGATAACTTTGCGAGAGTCCGACGGACAAAGGCTGGATTTGTGTTCACACTACTGGCGATTTCCCACGACGGCACTTCGCGCGGCGCGGCGCTGGCGAGCCCCGTCATGATATGTACCGCAATGGAGAACTGCGTGTTCATCGCCATATTGATACTATTAGAGTAACAGTTGTCCGAAAAGTCAAGAGCGAATGCATTCGACTGCTTTTATCGGCCGCTAATCCAGTCAAAGCGGGATCGGCGTGTTGTTCACGAACACCGACTGGCGCAGAATGCCGCATCGCCTGTCCCGCAACGGCGCCATCCATTCAAGTCAGATTTTGCGAATCGAGTAGTCGCATCCAAAAATCCTTGATTTCAGCGCAGAAGCGCAGAAAAAGTTCGACTGGTGTCCCGTCACTCCGATGCAACGGGATAGAAAGCCCTTTGACGAGAACGTCGAACGGCTTTCTTATAGTGGTAGCTGGAAATAATTGATCGATGTCATCGAAAAAACAGGAAAGGAAAAACACATGGAACTTGATCCACGAAAAACAGCTTTGCTGACTCTCGATTTCCAAAAGGGGATTTTGGGATTTGTTCCCGGTGCTGATGCCATCATCCCAAACGCATCCAAAGCGGTGGAATTTGCCCGAAAGAAACCATTTCAAATCATCCATGTGGGACTTGGATTTTCCGAAGGCCATCCTGAAATTCCGGAGAGCGACTCGCCATTGAAGAGAGTGAAGGAAAACAATCTTTTCGTAAAGGGCACCCCATCGGCCGAATTCCACAGTGCTATCGCTCGCCCGGAAGAGCTTGTGGTTTATAAGCAACGGATAGGCGCGTTTTCGGAGAACCAGCTCCACCTGATTCTTCGATCTCGCGGCATTGAGAACCTGGTGTTCTTCGGAATATCGACGAGTGGGATCACGCTCTCGACGCTGAGGCGCGCATCCGACCTTGATTTCCGATGTGTCGTCATCAAGGACGCCTGCTTCGATCGCGATCAGGAAGTTCACCGTGTTCTCACCGAGAAGATTTTCCCGACACAAGCAACGGTCATCACCGTGGATGCCTTCATCGAAGAGCAGGGAGGACCGTTGTAAACGCAGAGGCGTTTCGGTACGATCCAGATGGAGGTCGCGAGAACATCTTACAGATGGCGTCTGAGCTGCGCAAACTATTCATTGACCGTAGGTTATGGCTTGGGCCGGCACCTTGTCTGGTGCTGATTCTGGCGGGGGTTAATGTATGGATTTTTGCAAGCAGTCCCTCGCTGGAGCAACGACGGGTCACGACGCTTCTCGGGGCCGATCCCACGACGACAATCAGCCCGTCCGAGGCGGACTATGACATTTCCTGCGGCGAGGCGATGGGGGCGTATTGGCCGTACATTCCCGATTCGCGCCAACAACGTCTGGTCGTCCTCAGCGGCATGTCGCAGATGTTCACCATCAACGACCGCAAGCCGGGCGACCGGACGATCTCGCAGTGGATGGATGACACGCTGAAGCCGCAGGGCGTGCGGGTGTGGGGCGAGGCGGCGCCGAATCTTTGTAACGAAGAAGCGACGATGCTGCTGCTCGCCTTCTGCGCCGAGCAGCGCACGACTCCGGCGGTTTTTATTTATGGGTTGTGCTTCGACAAATTCCGCAACGTCGATCTGCGGCCGGGGTATCAGGATTTTTTGCGGTCGCGGCCGGATATCGAGAAGGAGTGGAAGGCCACCGCCGAACGCATCGCCAGCACCTATCCGCTGGCGTCAGCCAAGATGCTCAGCACATTGAATGACCTTCACGCTTCGTCGGCGGCGGAGGAGAATACGTTCGAGTCGCGGTTGCGGGCGCGCGTCGGGTCGTGGTTGCCGCTCGTGGAGCAACGCAAGAACATCTATGTTACGGTGGGGCTCTATTTATATCAGGCGCGCAATAAGATTCTCCACATCACGCCGACGACCAAGCGGCCGATCATTCTGTCGCGGTTTGATCTGAACAAGCAGTTCCTCAGCCTCATGGCGGACATCGCCAGAGAGCATCACGTTCAGCTTATTCTTTATGTTATTCCGCTCAATCCGCTGGCGGAGAATCCGTATGTTCCGGAGCAGTACGAGGCGTTCAAAGTATACGCGCGGCAGTTCGCCGAGGAGCGGGGGATTCCATTTGCGAACCTTGAAGATGTCGTGCCGCAGGGTATGTGGGGCATTTTCAATGGCGGCCCGGATTTCAAGCACTTTCGGGAAGAGGGGCACGAGCGGACAGCCAAGGCCGTGATGGCGGCATTCGAGCCGTGGCTGGATGGGACGGCGACCTCCACGACGAGCATCATGCGATGATTTTTACCAGCTACACCTATCTGCTGTTCCTGACGGCGGCATTTGTTATTCACTGGAGTCTGCCGGTTTCGGCGCGCAAGTTGTTCCTGGTGGCGGCCAGCTACTTCTTTTATTGCACCTGGAAATGGCAGTTTGGGTTTCTTCTCCTGGGCGTGAGCTTATTCAATTGGACGTACGCGCGCTGGGTGCTGGCGCGGGCCGCGTCGACGTGGACGCTGGCGTTGGGGGTGGCGGCGAACCTGTCGCCGCTGCTCTATTTCAAATACTCGAACTTCTTCCTGGCCAACGCGACGACGGTGTCGCGGTTATTCGGATCGCACTGGCACGCGACGTTGCTGGACATCATTTTGCCGCTGGGGATTTCGTTTTTCACCTTTCAGGGCGTGGCGTATCTGTTCGATGTGGCATCGGGAGAGGAACCGCTGGAGCATCTGCTGGATTTCATGCTGTTCAAGGCGCTGTGGCCGCAGCTCATCGCGGGTCCGATTGTGCGCTTGCACGAGATGCGCGAACAGATCCTGACGCCGCGTTCGCTGGATTACAGCGATGTGGCGGAGGGATGCCAGCGCATCCTGTTCGGGTTCTTCAAGAAAGTGGCGCTGGCCGACAATCTGGCTCCAAGCGTGGAGATGGTTTTCTTCTCCAATTCCCCCGCCAACGCGGCGGATGCGATCACGGCGACGCTGGGATTCGGGATGCAGATTTATTTCGACTTCAGCGCGTATTCCGATATCGCGATCGGGACGGCCCGGCTGTTCGGGTTCCGGCTGCCGGAGAATTTCAATTGGCCGTACGTGTCCGCTTCGCCGCGGGAGTTTTGGAACCGCTGGCACATGACCTTGTCGAACTGGATTCGGGATTATCTGTTCACGCCAATGGTATTCGCGTCACGGCGGCGGCCGGCGATGGCGCCGATCTGGTTGCTGATCGCCATGGCGCTGTGCGGGCTGTGGCACGGAGCGGCGTGGACGTTTGTGCTGTGGGGCGTGTGGCACGGGATATTGCTGGCGGTCAATTCAACGGTTTTGAAAAATGTCTTCCCGCCGATGGACGAGGCGCTGAAAGCACAGGTGTCGTTTGTCCGCAAATGGCTGGGAATGATCGCGACTTTTGTGCTCGTCCATATTGGATGGGTGTTGTTCAGGGCCCGGTCCATCAGGCAGGCGTTGAGCATAATGCACGCGATCGCCGTATTTCGCGGAAGGTTTCGGCCGTCGATCCTGCGGGAGAACGATATGTTGCTGGTCGGGTTCGTCTTCGCGGGGATGCTGACGGCGCAGGTCATCCAGTCGCTGAAATGGCCGCGGCTGGTGCTGCCGGAGTGGTCGCTGCCGCTTCTGCGGCCGGCCCTGTACGCGCTGATGATTGTGACCATCATCGTCGCGGACCGCGAGTCGCAGGCGTTCATATACTTCCAATTCTAACGCCCCACGATGATGGCTCACGATTCAAATACGACTCTCTGGAATCGGTGGGCCGCCCATGCCGAGAGCAGGCCGGATGCGGCGGCGGTGGTGCACTGCGTGGCGGGCGAGGAGCCGTTTGTCTGGACGTTTGCGGCCCTGATCGAGCGGGCCGGTCGATACGCGGAGCAGTTGAAGGCGCAAGGCGTGACCAAGGGACAGGTGTGCGCCACGGTGCTTCGGCATCACCGCGAGTTTTATCCGCTGTACATGGGGATCGAGGCCGTCGGAGCGCTGCCGGCGGTGCTGGCGTATCCCAATCCGCGGCTGCATCCGGACAAATTCCGGCAGGGATTGGAGGGGATCGCGCACAACTCGGGGCTGGACTGGCTCATTACCGACCGCGAACTCGAACCGGTCGTGCGGCCGCTGGCGACGGGAGGGGTCAGCACGGTGCGGGACATATTTTTCCCGCTGGAGTGGCAGGAGCGCGGGCAGCTCGCATCGGTTTTGACGTCGCACCCCCAGGTCGATCCGGGCGAGCCGTGCCTGTTGCAGCACTCTTCGGGAACGACTGGTTTGCAAAAGGCGATCATGCTTTCGCATCGGGCGGTGCTGGAACATGTGGACCGCTATGGAAGAGCGATCTCGATGAGCGCCGCTGACAAGGTGGTGAGCTGGCTGCCGCTGTATCACGACATGGGATTGATCGCGGCGTTTCATCTTCCTCTGGCGCTGGGGATTCCGACGGTGCAGATCGATCCTTTCGAGTGGGTGATGGCTCCGGTGCTGCTGCTGGAGGCGATTTCGCGGGAAAGGGGAACGCTGACATGGCTGCCGAATTTTGCGTACAACCTCATGGCCGACCGAATCCGCCAGGAGGATTTGGAAGGCGTGCGGCTGGACAGTTTGCGGATGGCCATCAATTGCAGCGAACCGGTGCGGGCGGCCAGCCACGAGAAATTTCTGCGCCGATTCGGAGCGATGGGACTTGCCTCCACAGCGCTGGCGACATCGTACGCGATGGCGGAGACCACCTTCGCGGTGACACAGAGCGCGGCGGGTGCGTCGCCACCGGTGCTGATGGCGTCGCGGCGGGAATTGTCCGCGGGACGGTTTTCGCCTGCTGGGGGGGATGAGCCGGCGACGCGGTGCGTTGCGTCGGGGATGCCGATTTCCGGGTGCGAGGTGCGTGTCGTGGACGATAAGGGCGTCGATGTGCCAGAGGGAAACGTCGGCGAGATCGTCATCCATTCCGTTTCCATGTTCGACGGATATCGCAACAACCCCGCGAAGACGGCGGAAGTGCTCAAGGACGGTTGGTACAGCAGCGGAGATTACGGTTTTGCCTGGGAGGGGCAACTCTATGTGATCGGCCGGAAGAAGGATATCATCATCGTCGCCGGGAAAAACCTTTACCCCGAGGACATTGAGGAAGCGGTCAACGGCGTATCCGGCGTGCTGCCGGGTAGGGTGGTCGCGTTCGGGGCGGAAGACGAATCGTCGGGAACGGAAGTGGTTTGCGTCCTGGTGGAAACCACCGCCGACGAGCCTGACGAGCGCAAGGCGCTGAGGCGGGCGATCGTCGAGGCGGCGATGGCGGTGGATGTGACGGTGTCGCGCATCTACTTCGTTCCGCCGAGATGGCTGATTAAAAGCTCGGCGGGCAAGCCGAGCCGGTCGGCCAATCGGCAGCGCGCGCTGCAGGAACTGGCGCCCGCCTGAAGCCGGAGTGATTTAGCATGATTTCAGATCGCCTCAAAAAGTTGATCCTGGCACAACTGAAGCTGGACGATTTCGATTTCACGGATGAAACCATTGCGCCGCAGGTGCCGGGTTGGGATTCGCTGGCGCACATCGGCATCATCACGGCTGTTGAGAATGAATACGGCATCCGCTTCAAGACGCTGGAAATCATCCGTTTCAAAAACGTCGGCGAACTGCAGGCGGCGATCGATAAGAAAATCAGGGTGTGAGGCCGGCAGCGTTGTGACTGCATCGACCCCGCGACGTACCGCATCAAGCGAAACCTGGACTCGGGAATCCAACGGGATGGTCTGGCTCAGCGATGGCTTGGCCGGCGGCGCATCAGCATGGGCAAACCCAGAGCCAGAAGGCTGATTGATGCCGGTTCGGGGATACCCGGCGTCGAAGAATTAATGGTGATGTTGTCAAAGCCAATCTCGTTGGCCGTTCCGGTGAAGTTCACGGATTCCGCCGTGCCCGCGAAGGTGACGCCAACGGGCGCCCAGTTGTCGTAATCTTCCAAGCCGCCATCCGGCGCCGGCGTGATCTCCGGCGTCACCGGCAGGTTCAGGGTAGCCAGAAGAGTGCCAGTGTCATTCAGACCACTGTAGACATCCACCTCGCCGGGGTCGTTAATCGCGGAATAGTAGAAAGAGAATCCAGTGTTGAAACCGGCCGGGACATTCATCATGTCCCCGGGACCGCTGAGGAAAAACGCGGAGGTGACGCCGCTGGGATTGTTAGCGAAGTTTCCAGTACCTCCGGCGGAATCCTGAATGCTCGCCAACGCATCAGACCCAAACACGATGCCGTAGTTGGGACCGGGTCCACTGCCATCGCCGCCCAAACCGCCGTCATAATAGTTCTCGATTGGCTCTTCGTCCTTCAAACCCTCAAAGGTAAGAGTCTGTGCCCAACCGCGGCTGGCCATCAACAATCCCCCAATCAGAACCGCCAATCCCAGTTTATAGTGGCCGGCCCATGTTCCGGCATTCGTCTCGGATTTCATGCAAATCTCCCTTCCTGATGTACTTCCCAGATACGCTTCGTCCTCGTCGCAATTTGGAGCAATTACGTCGCGAATCATGACGTCAATTCCAACGTGCGGCAGAGCACGGTTCATTGACTTTATGAATAACAAAAGTATTTCGGACTGAGATGCAGCTTACAAATGCACCCAACTTACGGAGGGCATCATCATTATCGGACTCGCAAAGTCAAGAAAAAAATGGTTAAAATAACCATGGGCGTTTTATCACATAATCGCGAATCAGAGGGTCCGAGAGAAGAGAAGAGTCCATAAAGATAGCTATATAAATGCTGTGAAGTCATTCGTTTATAATAAGCTGATGTTCCAATTCGGAGCCTTAGCCTCTATCAACATTAGATTGCAATCAGGCGATCGATTTGCGTCATCGGCATACTACAAATGCGACAGGACTTGATGGATAATTGGGGGCCATGAAACAGAGCCGCTGCGTTTCGGTTTCATGTCCTAAGACCCTTCCCGTTTGGCTTGGCCAACTTCAGCCCTGAAGAAGAACCACAAGAGTGCGGTAAGCGAGAATCCATCCCGGATCGCATTTGCACGCAGCATTTCTGCGACCTCAGTCAGCGTGAACCAGGCAGCCCGAGAGACTTCGTTCGTGTCGCAGATTTCGCCGCACCGGGCAACGCCATTCCCGATGTAAACGTGGAAAGTTTGGTTGGACAATCCATTGCTCGGGTAATACTGCCCCAGATATTGGAAAGCCGCCGCCGCGTGCCCTGTTTCCTCCAGCAACTCGCGGGCCGCAGCCAATTCGGTGTTTTCGTTCGGGTCTATGCCGCCAGCGGGGACTTCCCAGCCGGTCGTCCCGGTGATGAACCGATAATGCTCAATCAATAAGACTCGACCGTCTCCGCCAACAGGGATGATTCCGACGGCCGGGCGTGGCACGTCGACAACGTGGTGGCCATTAATCATCGACCCATCAGGCAGACGAATATCATCGCGGTGAATACGGACCCAGGGGCTATCGTAAACTGTAACCCGGCGGAGCACTTCCCAATAAGGTGTCTTCATATCACCAACAGCATACCCGCGGCCCGATTTGCCGTCGCAGTTGCGGCGTGTACGCGATGAAAGCATCACGATTGGGGAATGAAATCGGGATGCAGCCCCGTTTCATCTCCCCCGCCTGAAACCGGAGTGATCCATCATGATTTCAGATCGCCTCAAAAGGTTGATCCTGGCACAACTGAAGCTGGACGATTTCGATTTCACGGATGAAACCATCGCGCCGCAGGTGCCGGGTTGGGATTCGCTGGCGCACATCGGCATCATCACGGCCGTTGAGAACGAGTACGTCATCCGCTTCAAGACGCTGGAAATCATCCGCTTCAAAAACGTCGGCGAACTGCAGGCGGCGATCGATAGGAAGGTCAGGGCGTGATGGCGGCAGCATTATGAATACATCGACCACAGAGCCTCTGCGTCACCGTTCAGGTCCCTCAGGGATCGTTAATCGGAAGTGATGAGACCCAGTTTCTGATATTGCTGGATTCGATAGTAGAGTTTTCGAACGCTGATGCCTAGTTCGGTAGCAGCGTCCTGTCGGTTGCCATTATGCCGCGTCAGTGCCGCTAGAATTAGCTCTCGCTCCATGTCCTCCATCGATCGCTGGGTTTGCGAATCCGTCGCGGCAGTTGGCGCGGCGGTGGGAAGAGAAGCCTCGCTGATCGCCTGCGCCGCCTGGGTCGTGGAATCGGCCGTCCACCGGACGAGCCAGCGCAGGCGGGCACGGTTTAGCGCATTTTCCAGGTCATCCATGCCGCAGGGCTTGGTCAGGAAATCGACAACTTCAAGCCGGATCGCTTGTCGGGCGGCTTCCAGATCGCCAAATCCCGTGAGGATAATGACCTGAAGACTGGGCTTTTGGTGATGCAAGCGTTCGCAAAGTTCCATCCCGTTCATTCCCGGGAGGTTCAAATCAATCACCGCCAGGGCGAAGAATTGCTGATTGACTAACTTCAAGGCGGCTTCGCCGGATGCAACGGCCGTTGGGTGCAGCCCCATTTCAACGATCGACGCATGCAGCATCTCCCGCAACCGCTTCTCATCTTCCACGATGAGCACCGACTCACTGGCGGACTGCGGCGCGGGCATGCCATGCAAATCCCAGTCTTTGATTGAATCGGAAGGCTGGCGTGTCATACGACAGGCTCCGCGATCGGCGGTCTGTCTTGCGAGATCGATGGCGTCAGACTCGCTTCCACCGCGGGAAGTCGAACGGTGAACCGGCTGCCTCGACTCGGACCGTCGCTGTGGACCAGAATCTCACCGCCGTGATGCGTGATGATTGCGTGGGTGATGGACAGCCCCAGCCCGGTGCCCGGCTCGCCGGCACCGCGCTTATTCGTGAAGAACGGTTCGAAAACTCGATCAACAGTCTCTGCGCTCATCCCCCGGCCGTTATCGGATACCTCCACTTGAACCCAATCAGCTATTCGCCGGCCTTCAACGACGACGTTGCCGGTTTCTGCCTCCACCGCTTCGATCGCGTTGATAATGAGGTTCAGCAGCACCTGCGTCATCTCGGTCAGATTGGCCCGAACATACAACCTCTCCCCGGTATCAATGGATATTTCCAGCTTCTTATCGCGGAAAGTCTTGAGTCCGCGCACCAGTTTCGAAACTTCCGCCACCGCATCGGATAATGAGATTATTTCGCGTACATCACCATTACCCTTGGCCAGCGACAACAGCTTCCGGGTGATCTCTTTGCAACGAAAAGCTTCCGCGTGAATGATCGCCAGGTGTTTGGCAAGCTCTGGATCCACCGAATCCGGCGAGAGGCGCCGCAGACGCTTGAGGGTCAGTTCGGCATAGCCTGACATGATGTTCAAAGGGCTGTTTATCTCGTGAGCAACACCAGCCGCGAGATAACCGACGCTCGCCAAACGTTCGGAGCGCACCAGTTCCCGGCTTTTAAGGGCAACCATCGACTCGAGTTTGCGATAAAAGGCGTTGAGATCGTCGGCCATCTTGTTCACATCTCGACCCAACTCTTGAAACTCGCGGTCGGTGGTGGGTTGGTATGGAACGGAGAAATCACCCGAAGCGGCAAGGCGACACCATTGCCGCAGGCGGTTGAGGGGGACCACTATTTTACGGTACTGCCAGGAACTCGATAAAACAGCAATCAAAAGCATTGACCCGGCTATTGAAGCAATCGCGACCGTCGTAATACGGAGATCCCTGTCTGATTCGAGTTGGGTCCGGTGGACGAAACCGTTGCATGTTGCCAATAAATCTGTGAGCTGACGTGACAAGCGATCAACTGCGTTGGAAATGGCAACGGGGTCCAGCGGCGCTGCACGCTGCGACTTTGGCGGATCAACCTGAAGCATCAACTGTGCAAGCCCGGTCACAATGCTCTTGCTTTTTGTCCGGGCGAGCAGTCGAAGGTCCGGCGTGATCTCCGGTGGAAAGATGTTGTCGTACTGACTAACGATGCCTTTGTATTCGATCATCGCTGACAAGGCAGCCCGCAAATCGGTGATTGCCTGGGGCTGACGGATTGCACCGGCACGCACAGCCTGCTGGAACGCAAGAAGGCGAGCCTCCGCAGCCTCCACCCGCTGCAGGGCGGAATACTCTCCTAATGATGCATGGACATGCTCGCGCTGCCGCCACAGCCCGAACATCGTACCGGCAATCATGAGCAGGAGGGTGACAAACAGAACCACATCTTTAAGGAGGATTTTTCGCCGCAGACTCATAAAATGGCTCAGATAACCATTGAATTGTACTACAGGAATCGTAAGACCCGGCAAAGGAACTGCAAAGTTTGCAGTCCATTTCCGATCAGCCCGTCCGTATCAGATATAAGCGTCTTCAAATAAGGTATATGGGCTTGATCTCGATGACGTTTTTGGTCATCGAAAGTGACGACAATGTATAATTCTGCTCATGACGCTTTGTGCCCGTCCAAATAAAGCGCCGTCGTCAGCCGCGCGAGGGTTCACGCTGGTTGAACTTCTGGTTGTCATTGGCATCATCGTCATGCTGATTGGATTTCTCCTCCCGGCGCTTTCGGCGGCGCGCGAGTCGGCCAACAGGGTGAAGTGCGCAAGTAACCTTCGCTCGATGGGGCAATTCGTCTTGCTCTTTGCCCAAGATCATAATGACCGCGTGCCCGAAGGGCAGGACACTCCGGCTTCGGGAGCAGGCAGCTGGATGCCAACATGGATGTACACTAAGGATTACTTTGTTTTGGTCGACGACTATGGCGCGAACCAGAACTTGTTTATCTGCCCGTCATCCGCACTTGCCGATCAAGGTCCCAGTGCGTTTCCCTACGGAGAAGGAACGGAGTTGGCTGCGCGGGCAAGCACTGTTTTCCTGCCCGACAATCCGAAAACGGTGGCTGAGGGCGAAGAGGACCTGACCAAATACTGGGTCGGGTTCGGGTATGTGTGGATGGGACGCAACATTCAGGAGACTCAAGCCCCCGGAGGGCAGAATCCAAATGGCGCCCCGTTTGAAGTGACCAAGCTGTCTCATAACACCTTCACCGGAACCACGATAGATTCGAACCCTCCGCTGATGGCGGATGTCGCCGCCTACCAGACAAACGGCACTTACACGTTTAACCATGGCCGGCGCTGGCAAATCCCCTCGTTCGACACCGGCACATCGCTTCAGCCCTGGTACTGCGGCACCGCATCAGCGCAGCTCGGTGATATCCGAATTAACGTCCTGTACAGGGACGATCACGTCGAGCTCAAACAGCCGGACCTGCATGGTTACACCAATTCAAGGACAACCTACTTCTTCCGCTGAACTACTGCATTTTTTGCAGGGTTAATATAACCCTACGGAAAACCGGTAGATTCCCTATACAGCCGAGAGCACTGTGCCGCGGCAAACGTTCATTTTTGTTGGCAATCGGACTGAGGAGGATCATCATGCGTTCCATTCATTTTTTGGCCGCACTTGCGGCAATGGGTTTGATTACCGTCTCCACTCGCCGGGCCGGGGCGGCATCACCGCCGACGGCGTCGGGAACCGTCACCACGACCGGGACCGGCGCACTGAATACATACGCGCTCAGTTTGATAGATTCAGGCAGCAGCCCCAGTCCGATCGGATCGGTTTGGGCGGCTTGGGTTCCGGGCCAATTTTACCTGACCTCAGACCCAACTTCCGTCACCGCTCCCACTGGTTGGACCAGCAACGTTACGCCCGGAGGCGGCGGTTACGGGATTCAATGGGTGGCTTCGTCTTCATCATTTGATGTTCCCATCGGCGGCTCGCTCTCTGGGTTCGGATTCCAGAGCCCGGACTCGCCCGCCAATATTGATGGCAACTCAACCGTTGTCCCAGGCACTCCCACGTTGACCTCGGTTGCCTACGACGCCGGCCTGTTCAGCGACAGTGGAACCACCTTCGTTTTCACGCCAACGTCCGTTCCCGAACCAACGAGTCTGGCTTTGTTAGCGCCCGCGGCACTGATGATGCTTCGCCGCTCACGCCGATCAAGTTGATTGTATCGCTCCGCGCGTGCTCAACGGCGCGTGCGGGACATGAAACCTGGACGCGGCTAGTTCCTCCTCGTTGAAATCTAGCCGCGTCCGCGTTTCATCTCGCCTGTTTCATCTCCCTCCGTGCTGAGCAGCGATGGCACGGTTGCCAGGATTACAAAGGCTTCTGGATTGGATTTAATCGTGCAAATAACTTCCAGGTTGGCGCCCGCGGCCCGGACGTCTTTCTCCCACTGACTCAGGGTGTACGGAGCGTGAATTTCCAGAATGAGTACTCGGACGCGAGCAATCCAAGCGGCGCAGTCGGCAAAAACTTCGGCTTCGGCGCCTTCGATGTCACATTTCAAGAGATCGATATCGCCCGTGATATTCTCGCTGGCGAGCATTTCGGATAAAGGCAGCGCCTTTACCTCGACGTGGTTTTGGTTCCGGGGGCCATCCACCATCCGCACTCCCCAAGCGCCGTGTGAACGATCGATCTGAACAGTCCGCGCCGAGGCCGCCACGCATGCCTGGACGATCCGCGTATTTGGGTCGCCGCCGCAGTTCAGTCGGAAGACGCTGACGTTATCCGGATCGGGTTCGACGGCGAGGACGGCGGCCGCGGGAAACTTTTGTCGCCACAGCCGCACGGAAAACCCGACGTTTGCCCCCAGGTCCACGACTTGCCGGACATTGTCCAATTGAATTTGCGAGAGGCAGTCATATTCGCCGTGAACGTAAATCTCTTCCAGCACGAGCCAATCCGTCGTCCCAACCCGCAGGAAAAACGGGTCGGCAAATCCCTTGAGGCAGACCTTCGCCAAGCGGCCATTTCCGGGAAGCCATGGGCCGATCTTGTGCTGCAGGACGCGATTGTAGAGGCTCAAAAGCCAGTCCCTTGTCCGGGGGTAATGCCCGCGCGTGGCGCGGGAGCGGCGAATTATTTCCTTCAGGCGACGCGGGGTCATGGGTGGCGGGTGATTGTAGGTTTTGTCGACTGGGCCGCCAGTCCGGCACGTGGCGATTTGATTCCTGAGTTTGTCGCATCTAATTTATTAGAGCGGTCGCGATTTGCATAGCCATTAACGCTCGACTCGAAGGATGCGAGTATGTTCAGGGTTCGGGTTACCACCTCCTTCCCGCATTGGCCATTTGCCCGCCAGACGCCGGGCGGAGCGGGGCGCTGGGGCGATTACCAATTCCTCTTTGATGCGGATGCTCAGGATTACGATTTCTGGGTGGTTTTTGACCGATTTGGCGCGCCGCAACGAGGATTCTGCTCCAAAGAGAACATTCTATTTTTGACCGCCGAACCCCCCTCGCTGGCGAAATATCCGAATCGCTTTTTGGCGCAGTTTGGCACGGTCATTACCTGCCATGCGCACATCCGCCACCCGCGCATTATTTTATCGCAGCAGGCGCTTCCCTGGCATGTGGGCGTCAGCGGCGACCACGTGCGGAAACCTGGCGAAAAGGAGATCCTGCCTCATGTTCTGGACTACGACAAGCTCAAAGCGGCCAGTTTCAGGAAGACGAAACTCATCTCCGTCATCGCATCGGCGCAGCAGCAGACACGAGGACATTACAGGCGATTCCGTTTCGTGCAATATCTTCGCGAGCGCCTGGGTGACCGGATCGACGTCTTCGGACGCGGCGTTCGTGATATAACCGATAAATGGGACGGGATTGCCGACTACAAGTACCATGTTTCGTTGGAGAACTATTCTCTGAAAGACTATTGGACCGAAAAGCTGAGTGATGCATTTCTTGGCGGAGCGTTTCCACTCTATTACGGCTGCCCGAATATCGAGGAATACTTCCCGAAGGAATCGATGCAACGGATCGATATCTCGAATCCGACGCGGGCGGTGGACATCATCGAATCGACGATCGCTTCCGGGGCTTATGAAAAGCACATCGGGCAGATTGAGGAAGCCCGCCGGCTGGTGCTGGATAAGTACAACTTTTTCCCCACCGTGGCCGGGATTCTTGCGGGTCTAAATGCCGGGGCGGTTAAGTCCGATATTCTTCTCCAGCCAATCCAGCAATACGAAGGTTTTGGGTGGAAGATGGCCCGGCGAATTAAGGCGAATCTATCGAGTTCAATGTCGCGATATATTAAATGAGCGTCGCGAGCGCTCGGCCCCTGGATGACAATTTGCCCAAACTCAGGACCTTGGTATCCTAAACAAAATGGGCCGTGGATGACGATGGATTCGACTTGATCCCATGGAGTATTTCTCTCAATTTGGTCAGGACCGCTTCATCGATGAGGTCGTGATGCGCGGAAAGACGGGCGGGGTGTTCGTTGAAATCGGCGCCTACGATGGTGTGACGTTCTCGAACACGCTTTTTCTGGAACGGTATCGCGGCTGGACGGGCCTGTGCGTGGAGCCGAATCCCATGCAATGGGATGCGTTACAGCGGAACCGCTCGGCGCGATGCCGGCAGGTCTGCATCGGGGATCGCGATGAAACGATAAAATTCAGAATGGTGCAGGGTCCCACCGGCGTTGGGATGCTCAGCGGCAGGACCGATGCGGGCGGCACAAAGGCGGAGGAACGCATCGAGCGCGAGCAGGGTACGGTGACGATCGTCGATGTCCCCTGCATCACGTTCGAGCGATTGATGCGGGAGGAGGGGATTTCCAATGCGGATTATATCTCGATTGACGCCGAGGGCCATGATTTCGCGATTCTCCGCGCGATTGATCTTGCCCGTGGCCCCGCGTGCATTACCATGGAGGAAAATCATGATTATTTTGCGGTGCGGCGTTATGTTCAGCGCTTCGGCTACCGAATCGCGGAGAAACTTCAGGCCGATTACATCATTGTCCGCGGCGACGTGGCCGGCGCGATGGGCGGCGTCGGATTGTTGAGTCGCTCGAATCGGCTACGCCGGTATGGGAAGACCCTGCTGCGTCGCCTTCGACTGCAGTCCTGATATTGCCGACAGAAGAGTGGCCCGCATGATTACCAGCCGTCTGCCGGACGGATTAGGCGGCAACTCAAGTAAACGAGGGGTTATGCGAAAACCGATTGTCTATGTGAATTATGCGAAGTGGTGGCTCAAGCCGACCTTTGTCGGCCACCTGATCGGCGAAGGTGAAGGAGAGATTTCCAAGCGGTACATTGGCCGATTTATTCCAGGAAATTCCGTGATAATCGACGCCGGCGCGCACACCGGGCAAGATTCCATCGAAATGGCGCGGCTCTGGCCGAACGCCACGGTTCACTCCTTCGAGCCGGTGCCGGCTGTGTTTGCCAAGCTGCAAAAAAAGGCTCGCCGCTATCGCAATATACGCTGTCATCCGCTGGCGCTGGCCGACCATGAGGGGGAGACCGAGATGTTTATCAGCGAAGGGCAGGATGCGTCCAGTTCGTTGCTCCAGCCCAAGGACGTGCTGAGCGAGCATCCGGAGATCGCTTTCAACAAGAGCCTGCGCGTTCGCGTGACGACGATCGACCGATGGGCGGCGGAAAACGGCGTCGAACGGATCGATTTCATGTGGCTCGATCTTCAAGGGTGTGAACTCAAGGCGCTTCAGGGGGCGGAGCGCCTCCTGGCATGCGTCAGCGCCGTTTACACCGAGATCAATCTCAAGGAGACGTACAGCGGGGCCGTCCTGTATCCCGAGTTGCGGACCTGGCTGCAAGGTCACGGCTTTCGGGTCGAGCGTGAGAACATCCCCTGGGAAAGTCAGGGGAACGTCCTGTTCGTTCGGGCCGGTGGGGCGACGACGTAGAGCCTATGGCGAATCCCGAAGCAATCCCGCCGGCGCTGGGGGCTTCCCCTCCGCCCGATTCCTCCACGCCGAAAAATCTGGGTCGCCGTACCCTATCCGGCCTGATCTGGCTGACGTTGCAGACGGTCGGCTCGAAGCTGGCGGGGACGGCGAGCCAGCTTCTGCTCGCATGGATTCTCGTTCCGAAGGATTTTGGCGTCGTCGGCATGGCGCTGACGGTCTCGTCCTTCGCGAGTCTGATCCAACAGGCCGGGCTCAATGAAATCCTGGTTCAGCGCGGCCGGCATTTTGCGCGCTGGGCGAATGTTTCGTTCTGGATGTCCGTGACGCTGGGTCTGCTGTCGGGGATGGCCATGATGGCGGCGGCGCCGCCGGCGGCGCGGTTCTACAAAGTGCCGGGCCTCATCGGCCTGATTGCCGTTGCCGCTGTCGCGGCGCCGATCAGCGCGCTCAGCGTTGTTCCCATGGCGCGCCTCCAGTTGGATTTGCGCTTCCGCACCCTGGCGGCGATAAATTTCTGGGTCAATTGCAGCCAGGCGGTGCTGAGTGTGATTTTCGCGCTGCTCAGATTCGGCCCCTATAGTCTCCTGCTTCCGCGCCCGATCATTTGCGTTTTCCAAGCCGCTATCTTATGGCGCGGGCAATCGCGATTTCTGCGCCTTAGGCCGCAATGGCGGCGATGGAAATTCATGCTCGCCGACAGCAGCTACATCTTCACCGCGTGGATCTTCTACACCATTATTTCCCAGGGCGATTATATCTCGCTGGGCCTGCGCCGGACGGCCGAGATCGTCGGCATCTACTATTTCGGATTTAATCTTTCCGTCCAGATGAATACGCTCTTCACGCAGAATGTGATGTCCGCGCTGTTGCCTGCCCTCAGCACCCTTCAGCATGATCCGAAGCGCCAGTTCGCGGCATTTCTCCGCTCGGCGCGCTCATTGGCATTGGTGGGGATTCCATTCGGCCTGTTCATGGTCGCGTTGGCCGCGCCAGGATTCCACCTCATGTTCGCGCCCCGATGGTATCCGTCGATCCGCGTCGTGCAGGCGCTTGGCGTCGGGATGGCAGTGTCGATGATCGGGGCCGTCGGCATCACGCTGCTCCAGGCGCGCGGACAATTTCGCCTTTTGATGATTCTGTCGATCTTTGCGTCCGTTCTATTCGTCACCCTTGTGGTTCCTGCCGTGCTCATCGGTGGGGCCGGAAGCGTTGCGATTGCCGTCGGAATATTCCACTTCATCTACGGTCCCTGGATGCTCCGCGAGGGAGTTCGATCGGCGGGGGGGTCGTGGCGCGATGTCGCGAACATTTACGGGCCGGCCACGTTTTCGGGCGTGCTTGGAATCGGCGCGGCGACGGCGGTGGCGCAACTGCTGCCGAACATTCACGGCCGCGATGTTCTGCAAATCGGGCTGATTGGAATTCTGGGGTTGGCGCTGTACGCGCTTTTGATCTGGCGAACCGCTCCGGAGGCGGGCGCGGAGCTGCTTAAACGCCTGGCAGTCCTGCGGTATCGGCTTCCGTGGGCGGGGCGAGGCGCTGCGAAGTCCTCCCATCCCGACGCGGACATCATCGACTAATCCGCCACCGGCTCAATCACTGGCGCGGCCAAAAAAGTTGTGTCGCGCGAACCAGGACTTAAATGGCCGTTTCAGTAAATGACGGAGAAGTGATCCGTCCGATTCCTAATCGCGCGTTCGCGCACGCGTAATCTCCGGGAATTATCATTTTAACCGCACTGCCGGCAGGCGTTTGAGCCGCTGGTTCTGCGGATCGACTTCGATGCCGACCGATTCCAGAGCGGTGACGCCCAAAATGGGTTCGATGTCATCTTGTCCAAAAATGATCGTAACCCCGACCACCTCGCCCATGAATTCCACGGTGGCGACGCCGATATCCATGATGATTTCCGTGCCATCGGCCAATTCGTACGTTCGTTTTCCCCTCGGCTCGATACCGATGCCGCGTAAATGTTTGGCTGGGGCCATGCAGTCAATCGCGCCGGTATCGACAAGAAACAATCCCTCCCAACGCCGCTGAGGATCGGCAGGATGACTCACCGCTACAGTTACATGTGTTGTGCCCATTGGTGGGAGTATAGCCACGATGATGAAAAAGAGACAATGCGGCGGAAACGCCAATCGTCACGCGGCTTCGACGGCGAGCTTCAAGCCGTTATATTTGGGCCTGCGAAAAGGCCTGAGTTTTAGGTTAAGCCGGCTTCAGAGGGCCAGATGAACACCATTCTTATGGAACCGATCGGTACCGTCCGTAGTTCACGAGCAGGCGTCGAAGACGACCATTGGGATCGTGAGACGGCTTACATCGAACTGGACGAAGCCCGGTTTAAGTCGGAGGCGCTCAGCGGCGTCGATCTGTTCTCTCACGTCGAAGTGATATTCCTTATGGATCGGGTCGATATCGCGAGAATCGAAACGGGCGCTCGGTTCCCGCGCAATAATCCGGATTGGCCGAAAGTGGGAATCTTCGCTCAGCGGGGAAAAAATCGGCCCAATCGGATCGGTGTGACCGTGTGCCGAGTAATTCGAGTCGAAGGCTTGCGCCTTCATTTGACGGGCCTCGACGCGGTTGACGGCTCACCCGTTCTGGATATCAAGCCGTGGGTGCGGGAGTTTGGCCCGCGCGGAGCGGTGGCGCAGCCGGCGTGGATGACCGAACTCATGAAGAAGTATTGGGACAGCCACGTTTAAGCCGAGCCGTTTCCAGTGGGCATCCACTCAGCTATTCTGTCGGCGATATGTTTGACGAACCCGATGAAACCCCCACTGAAGGTCCGTCCGAACCTGCGGATCAGGCGCGGGAGAAAGCCCATGAGTTTCGCGTACACGCCCAGCTTGTGGCGGCATTCGAGGGGCATCGCAAATTCGACGCGAAGCTGCTGGTTGGTCTGGACCCGGAACTTGCCCGCGAGATTCAGCGGACCATCGGCCGATTGGAAAAATCCAAGCCGGCCGATAGCCCGATCCTGCCCGAGAATTCCGCGGCCGAAGCGGCCGGTTTACTGAATTTTCCCAAGTCCCGCGGTCTTTCCACCAACGATTACCACATCCACCGCCGGCCTGGCGAAGTCATGATTGTGCGCTGGATTGAAGGCGATCAGGTCGAAACATTCTACGAGCGGCTGCAGGCTCATTTCGACGTGGCTCTGAACGGTTTCAGGGAGGATGAGCGCGAAGCGAACGAATGGAAGAAGGAGCCCAAAACTCTGGCATATCTCGCGGCTCTTGATGCCGTCAAATTGCGGATGGCCGATGTCTATCTCCGCGAGCCCATCGGCAAGCACCACATTTTCGTCCTCTCGACGCAGACGGCGGACGAGATGGACATCCTGCACCTGTGCGAGACGGTGATGGGCGTGTCCGCGGCGGATATTGTCGGCAAAGCCTCGGCCCCTCCTGAGGACCCGACCGAGCACGATCGGGCGTGGTTTTTTCGACTTTTCTGTCTTCGCGGAATTTCGGACGGCATGGAGCAAATGTGTTTTTTCACCTATCTGCAAAAGGCGGAGGATACGTTCGAGAGCAATTCGTGAGTCGTTGCCGAACGTCCCATAAATATTCTCCGTGCGGTTGCACCCACCCAACAGGGCCATCAGCCGATATACTTCAACCGCGATGCAGATTCTTCACGGGCTGGATGGCCTGCTCAAAATCCCCAAGCGATCGGTGATGTCGGTCGGGAACTTCGACGGTGTGCATCTCGGCCATCGTCGTATTTTTCAAACCGCGCGCGAAGTGGCCGCGACGCGGAAAGCGGAGCTGGTGTTTGTTACCTTCGAGCCGCATCCGTTGACCGTGCTGCGGCCGCAGTCCGTGCCGCCGCGGCTTACGCCGCCGGAAATCAAGCGGCAGTTGCTTGAAGCGGAAGGGGCGAATTATCTGGTGGTTCTGCCGCCGGAGAAACAGGTGCTGGATCTCACGGCGGAGGATTTCTGGACGATTCTGCACGAGCGGATCGCCGTGTCCGATTTGGTGGAGGGGGCATCGTTTCGCTTTGGCCGCGGAGCCAGGGGAAGCGTCAAATCGCTGGCCGAATGGTCGGCTCAAACCGATCTTCAGTTGCATGTGGTGGAGTCGGTGCAGGCGCCGCTGCTGGATTTGCAGGTCACGCCGGTCAGCAGCTCGGTCATCCGATTTCTTCTTGGATATGGCAGGGTGCGCGATGCGGCGATCTGCCTTGGCCGGCCGTATGTTCTGAGCGGGCCCGTCGGAAAGGGATTTTCGCGGGGGAAATCCCTGGGCGCGCCGACGGCCAATCTTGTCTGTGATGGTCAGCTTGTCCCCGCCGACGGTGTTTATGCCGGCAGGTGCAGGCTGCAAAACAAGGAATATCCCGCGGCGGTAAGCATCGGGACAATGCCGACCTTCGGGGACAATGTCCGGCAGATCGAGGCCCATCTGATCGGCTTCGACGGCGACCTCTACGGCCAAACCCTCGCGGTTGAGTTGCTGGATTGGCTGCGCGAACAGCGTGCGTATTGCGGGATCGAGCCGCTGAAAGTTCAGATCAGCAAGGATATTACCGAAACGGTGTCTATAGTCGGCAGAAATTTCGCCCGGCCGATCGCCTCGGCGTCCGGGTCGATTTCCAATCCGGGCGGGTTCGCCTAGAATCCCTCATAGCCATGGAAGCGGCCCCTCCATTTCTGGACGTGAATACCCTGCTCGAAGCCAGCGAGCCGCGGCCAAGGATTCCCTTCATGCAATTTTTGATCGGCGGATTCGTTCTGGCGATCATTCTGTCGTGGTTCCTCAACCGAGCAAATTCCGGCGGACCGTCTCAGGACGTGCTTCAATCGGTGATCGGGTTCGGGCTGATGGGATTCGTCGGCTGTGTTACGGTGGTGGGATTTATTTCCGTTCGCCGGGTCCGCGCCGAACAGTCCGCGGTGAGCGCGGTTGATGAGCTTGTCCAGTTGCGTCGCTGGCCCGAAGCCGGTTTGATGCTGCAAACCATGCTTTCGCATCCGGCGCGTTCTCCGCTGGCGCGGGCGCAGTCGCTGCTTTATCTTGCGATGGTGCTGGCGCGGTATCACCGCTTCGAGGATTCGGTGGCTGTTCACGATTACATTCTCAGCCAGATTCCGCTGGATGATGTCACGGATCACGCGGTTCGGCTCGGGCGGGCGATGTCGCTGCTTCGGGAGGACAATCTGCTGGATGCCGACCGGGCGATTGCCGAGCTTCGCCGCACCAGCCGGGGCGTCGAATCCGCGGGTTTGGCGCTGGTGGAAATCTATCGCGATGTTAAAACCGGCCATCCCGCCGAGGCCATCGAAATGTTTGAGAATCGCCTGCCCGTGCTGCGTCGGCAGCTCAGCCATCGCGTTGCCGATGCCTGGGCGCTGGCGGCTCGCGGGTATGACATGCTGGACCGTCCCCAGGACGCCCAAACCGCTTACCAAAACGCCACGCTGCTGATGCCGCTGGCCGAACTCACCAGGCGATATCCCGAGATCTCGCCGCTGGCGTCGAGATATCAACCCGCGGCCGCGCCGGCGGAGGTGGCGTGAATATGCTTTCGGTGGACGGCACAATCACGCGATTCCGCCGCGATCTGACGATCGCCGCGCTGCTGCGCGCCGGGCTGGTGACGGTGGCGCTGACCTGCGTCCTGGCGCAGCCGCTTTTCGGCATGCGGCAGGATTGGATGCCCATTTTGCTGGTGGTCGGCGGCATCTGGGTTCTGCTCAGCTATCGCAGCATGCAGGGCACACGCATGGCGGCGGATTCGCCTTCGCTCATCGCCGCCGGTGAATTCGATCGCGCCGAGAGCCACATCGACGCGGCGCTCAAGAGCTTCTCGCTCTTCCGCACCGCGAAGATTTTGAGCCTGCACCATCTGGCGGTTCTCCGGCACGCCCAGAGCCGCTGGCGGGAATCAGCCCTGCTTTGTCAGGCGCTGCTCTCGCAGAAGCTGGGCTATATGCAGGGGATGGCCCGGACCTCGCTGCTCATGCTGGCCGATTCGCAGATTCAATTGGGCGATCTTCGCGGGGCGTTCAGCGCCATGGGACGCCTTTTTCACTATCGCCTGAGCCTGGGGGAAGCGCTCACTTTGCAATTATTGCAACTTGACTACGGTTGGCGCATTGGCGCTTGGGACTCCATGTTGCAAGGCGTGGGCGGAAAGATTCAGATGTGCGAGCTGATGCCCCCGCTCAATGCCGCCCGGGCGCAGGCGTTGCTCGCGCTGGCGGCGTACCGGCTTAACCGCGCCGACCTTGCCAAATGGCTTCGGCGGCGGTCCGAGCTGCTCGCTGACGTGCCCGAGATCGCCGCGGGCAGGCCTCCGCTTGAGGAGATGTTCCGGCAAGCTCTGTAATGACCGATATTTTTCCGCTGTTCCCGATCCGAGGAGCGTAATGAAGGACCGATTGTTGCTGACCATATTGGCGTTGATCCTGACCTTGGCGTCGGGACGCGCTTTGGCGGATGATGGCGATGATAACGCCAGCCCGGGGGACCCGGAGGGATCGATCTCACTGGCCGAGCATTTTGCCACCTTTGCGCATCAAACGTTCCATCAGGACAAAATTCCCGCCAAGGCCCTGGAACTTAACGCGGCCCTCTATCGCGCCGCTATCAAGCTTAATCCCAATGAACCCAGATTTTCCCGCGCCCTGGCGGACATCATGCTGGAGATGAACGATGTCCCCGGCGCCATGGACGCCCTCAAAAAATACATGGCGCTGGTTCCTGCCGATCAAACCGCGCAAGTGCAGTTCGTCGATCTTTGCCTCGCTTCCGACGGGATGCAGTCGCTCGATCAGCGTCTGAGTTATCTCCGATCTCTGCTGCAGAAGCAGCAGATTCCCGATCCGGTCAAGAGCGAGATTGCTTACCGGGCGGCGCAGCTTCTCATGGACCGGGGCCAGAACGACGAAGCGATGAAGCTTCTGGATTCGGCCCGCGTTCTCAACCCGATGAACCTGAAGGTTCTTCGCATCCGATATATCCTCACGCAGGCGACCGCGCTGCCGGTGGACCGTGTCCAGCAGCTTTTGGGGATTCTCCAGGCCAATCCCGCCGATCCGGTCGTCGCCTCCCGCCTCGCCGAGCAACTCGCTCAACTCGGTTTGGTGGGGCCTGCCACGTCGTGGTACGGCCTGGCGGATCAGCTTTACACGGCGACCAATGTGCGTGCCGATCCGGCGTTTGTTCTCGGGGCCAGTTCGGAACTGCTTTTGGCCAAGGACACCGAGCATTCCACGCTTTTATCCTCGAGATATGTCGCTGTCCGTCCCGACGACGCCGACGGCTGGTTTGTTCTTCTTTCCGTGCTGAAATTGCAGCTTTCCCAGTATCAGGATCAGCAGACGCAGGACCTGGCGACCACGACCGAGCGCAAGGCCGCGATCGCGATATCCAACGGCATCCTCACCCTGCGCAAGATGGCCGGGGACACGACGGCGACCACGCGCCCGGTGGATTCACCCGATGAGACCGTTTTGCCCGATCTTTCCAGTGATGCCGATCTTTTCAAGACGGATGAACACCGCAATCTGCTTGGCTCCTATGAATCTTCTCTGGCTTCGCTTGCGTGGCTGGAGTTGTATTACCGCCAGGATACCGCCACGGCGGCGCCGCTGATCGATGACCTGGCCCGGCTCACTTCTCCAAACGATCCGAACGTGCTGCGATTGCGTGCCTGGCAGCAATACATCGCCGGCGATGCCAAAGGCGCATTGCCCAAGCTGCGAGCGCTGGGCGGGCGCGATCCGCTGGCGGCGATGGGGGCGATTCTTATCGAGTTGTCCGACTCCGCGAAGGAACCGCAGGCGGTCGTTCAAGCGCAAAAGCTCCTGGACGATCATCCATCCGGTGTTATCGCCGCCGTCCTCTGGACCGCATTCAACAAGTATCACCTTTCGATCGATCCCTCCCCGGGTTCGGCAACCGTCGCCACCCTGGCGACCAATGTGCCGGAAACTTTCATGCAATTGGTCAAGGACCCTCGCACCTTCTACACCGTGCAGGTGACGCCCCTGAGTTCGACATTCAAATTCGGGGAACCGATTCTGGTTCGCGTGACGCTGCAGAATATCAGCACCATCGATCTGGCGATCGGAGACGACTGCGCCATCCACCCTGAACTGTGGTTCGATGCCCACATGCGGGGAATCATGAATCAGGGCGTTTCCGGCGTGGCGGTGGGCCGGTTGGATCAGCGGCTTGTTCTTGCGCCAGGCGATACGGTCAGCACGGTGGTTCGCGTGGACCAGGACGGACTTCAACATTTGTTCTCCTATAACCCAAAGATAGACCTGACGGTTGACCTGATCCTGACGATGAATCCAACCGTCCCGCAACAAACCGAGCAGAATCGGAAGCCGTCGGCCCAGCCGGGCGCCTGCGGGTTCGCCCAGCCGAGCGCCGAACTCGTCATCCGCGAGCCGACTCCGCTGGAAAGTTCGGACCAGCGGCGCGCGATCTATGAGGGCCTGAATTCCAATGATGGAGGCGAGAAAATTCGCACCATGGACGTCCTCACCGCCTACATCCAACTGCTCGGCGCCGACAAAGACCCGGCGGTGGAAAACGTCGTCACCGAAATGCTTGAGAAGCTCCATCGGATGGATTGCGGCAATAAAGACAGTGTCCTTGCCTTTCAGCAATACGTCGAGGCGTTGGTGGCAAAAGGCTCAGACCAAACCGATGCGATCAACGCAATGGCAAACGACGATCGCTGGCAGACCAGCCTGCTCGCGCTGCAATTGGTACACCAGTTGAGCGACAAGGGGACAGCCATGGCGGATCAGCTGAAGGGTTCCAAGGACCCTATCGTCAAGGATTACGCGACGGCGTTGTTGCAATCGCTCCAGGCCGTCGCGGCGAGCCAGCCCCAAAATCCGGCTCCCGATTCGCAAACATCGCAGACGCCGTAGTCGGTTCGGCGTTATTTGAGCGGCGCGAATCGCGCGGGGAACCCGGCGACCTGCGGTCGCCCGCTAAATATTGCCCCTCGATTCATTGCTGACGAACCACTGGGTGCGCGGGGAGTTTTCAGGCTGAGCCTAGCAAAACCGCCTCAATGCGGCGACAATATTCCGGTGAATCAGCGGCAGCCGCAATACCGCAACTGAGCACAACGCCAAGGAATCGGCCGTGTCACTTCCCCAAAATCTTCCGACCTTGCCGACGCCGACAACTCAAATCCCGCGCAAGCGCGGCCGGCTCGGCTTTGGCGAGGATTTCAAGCGTTTCTTCGTGCGGGGGCTGGCGGCAATTATGCCCACGTTGGTTACTCTTTGGCTTCTGACCTGGGCGTGGGATTTCCTCTGGCAAAATATCGGTAAATTCCTCATTAATTTGATCCGCATCGCCTGGGACGATGCCATCGCCCAGGGCTGGCTTCCCTTTCAAACCCGGCATTACATCGTCACCCAACTCGACGACAACAACCTGGGCACCAAAATTCTGGGCGTCGGATTGTCGATCATGCTGGTCTATATCACCGGCGTGTTCGTCGGAAATCTGATCGGCCGCGCGTTCTGGCGGGTTGCGGAGCGGGCGTGGCTGCGCATACCGCTGGTCCGCGCGATCTATCCGGCGGTCAAACAGGTGACGGATTTTGTTCTGACGGATCACACGCACCAGTTTCAGGGGTCGCGCGTCGTCGCCGTCCAGCCGCATGAGCAGAATATCTGGTCCGTCGGCATGATCACCAGCGTCAGACAATGGACGCTCAGCGAAGCCGGTCCGGAAGAAATGGTGACCGTGTTCGTGCCGTCGACGCCGACCTCTTTCAGCGGGTATATGCTGGTCGTTCCGCGCAGCAAGGTCGTGGAATTGCCCATGACCGTCGAAGAGGCGATGCGGCTGCTGGTTACCGGGGGCGTCATCATGCCGGATGAGGGAAAGACCGCCGGCCGCGAAATCCCCGCCGCAGGGTCCGAATCACCGTCACCGATCAAAATCCCGATCCCCTTTGAGAAGACCGGCTAATTATCGGGCGGCGGTGCGCAGCACCGGGGGATTTTTCCCGCGAAAAGGCTGGTTCGGAACTCGTGCGGGAGGGTAAAGACCCCACGGCAGCGCCGTGGGCGTTTCCGGGGAGTCATGAAACAGCGGTTAAGATCAAATGCGGTCTTTCCTCGCCCTTTGCTGTACAATGGCCCCGGAGGGAACTAAGGAGGTTCGCGTGTTGGTCACCATCTCTTCGCGGCACATGGATGTCAGCACTTCCCTCAAGGCGTACGCCGAGCAGAAATCCAATAAACTCACCCGTTATTACGATCGCATTCAGGAAATAGAGGTCGTCTTCGACAATGCCAAGGATGCCATGCAGGTGGAGATGATCGTCAGCGCCGAGCATCGCAACATGTTCATCGCTCATGACACGCAGGAAAGCGCTTACGCGTGCATCGACGGCTGCATCGACAAGCTGGAGCGTCAACTCTCGGAACACAAAAAGAAATACCGCAATCGGAAACATTCCGGCGGTGAGGACAAACATGAAATGCGCGGAACAGGAACCCGCACTGATCCCGCCACGGCGACGCGACCCCGCGCCAAACCAAAAAATCGACGGGAATGAAAGGGCTGCACCTACAATGAAGTTGATGGATTTCATCGTGTCCGATGCGATCGTCCCCCAACTCGCGGCAACCGACCGCGACGGGGCGCTTCGGGAGCTGGCTTCGGCGCTGGCCGCCGCGGAGGCGCTGCCGGCGTCCGCCGTGGAAGAGATCGTCGCGGCACTGGTCAAACGGGAACAGAACGGGTCCACCGGATTCGGCAAGGGGATCGCCGTGCCGCACGTCAAGCATCCCATGGTCAAGCGCATGGCCGGAACGATCGGGCGCAGCATCGCGGGGATCGACTTTGCCGCCCTCGACCATCAACCGGTTTTCACCGTCTTCCTACTCTTGTCCCCTGAAAATCAGCCTCAGCAGCATCTCCAGGCGATGAACATCGTGTTCAGCAATCTGCAGAAGGACATGTTTCGCAGATTTCTGAGGCAAAGCGCCACCCGGGAGGCGATCGTCGATCTGCTTCAAGAGGCCGACCAGCGCCCTTGAGGAACCTGGTCCCCGAGCTGGAACCACAACGGAATCCCAATTGTCCATGTCCACGGCGTCTCGCGACATTATTGTCAGTAATTCACTGGGCCTTCACGCCAGGCCGGCGATGCAGTTCGTCGATCTCGCCAACCAGTTCCGTTCCACGGTCACGGTCAGCAAGGGAGGCGACGAGCCGTACTCCGCCGACGGAAAGAGCGTCATGCAGATGATCATTCTTGCCGCCACGCAGGGAACCCCGCTGCGAATCCTCGCCGACGGGGACGACGCGGACGTCGCGGTCGATAAACTCGCGCGGCTGTTCGAGGACAAATTCGGGGAAGATTGACGCGATGGAAATCAAGAAAGGCATTGGTGTGTCCCCGGGAGTGGCCATCAGCACGGCGATCGTGCTGGATGCCGACAGCCTGGTCATTCCGCGCCGAAAGATTCTTGCCGCCAAAACCGAGGCCGAATTGCAGCGCTTTATTCAGGCCCTCGATCAAACCATCAAGGAACTCACCGCCCAGCGCGACGAACTCCTCGCCAACCAGCGCAAGGAGATCGCCGGAATCATCGATTTTCATGTCGGCGTGCTCAAAGACAAATCGCTGATCGATCAGATTACGGCCGAAATCCGCGACAACCTCGGAACCGCCGAATATGCCGTCAGTTCCATCATGAAGAACTACGCCGCCGTCTTCTCAAAAATGACCGATTCTTATCTCGCGGAGCGCGTCAAGGACATCCAGGACATCGAGCGGCAACTTCTACAACGTCTCACGGGCCGGCAGCGGTTGGATTTCGCTCATTTCGACAGCGACATCGTGATTATCGCCCATGATCTTCTTCCCAGCCAGGCCGCTTCCCTGGACCGGCTGCACGTCAAAGGCTTTGCCACCGATGCCGGAGGCCGCACCAGCCATACCGCCATTGTCGCCCGGTCGATGGGAATCCCCGCGGTGGTGGGGCTCACGGACATTACCCATGAAGTCTCCGCGGGGGACGTCGTCATCATCGACGGCAATCACGGCGTCGTCATCATCAATCCCGACGAGCAGATGATTGAGGAGCATCGCAAAGCCGGCATCCACCAACTCGAACTCGAGACCGAACGCGCCCTCCTGCAGGAATTGCCGGCGCAAACCCTCGACGGGCATCTCGTCAGCCTCATGGCCAACATCGAGTTTCCCGCCGAGGTCGATGATGCGCTTCGCCGCGGCGCGGAAGGGATCGGCCTCTACCGGACCGAATTCCTCTATCTGGCCAGCGACCATGAACCCAGCGAAGAGGAACATTATGGCTCGTACGCCGATGCGCTGCTTCGCCTGAAGAACCGGCCCTTGGTCATCCGCACGCTCGATCTCGGGGCTGATAAATACACCCAGTCGAAATCGATTAATCCCGAGCGCAATCCGTTCCTCGGCGACCGATCCATCCGAATGTGTCTTCACGACATCCCCATGTTCAAATGCCAGCTTCGCGCCATCATGCGCGCCAGCATCCTGGGCGATGTCCGCGTCATGTTCCCGATGATCACCACGCTCATCGAGTTGCGGCAGGCAAAGATGCTCCTCAACGATGTGATGGAGGAACTGGAAGATGAGGGCGTATCGTACAACCGCGACATTCCCGTCGGGATGATGATCGAGGTGCCCTCGGCCGCCCTCATGGCGGAGAAATTCGCCAAGGAAGTGAATTTCTTTTCGATCGGCACCAATGACCTTATTCAGTACACGCTGGCGGTGGACCGCACCAATGAGCGTGTCGCGGGCCTGTTTTGCCCCGGTCATCCGGCTGTGCTGGGTCTGGTGCGCGATGTCATCCGCAAGGGATCGCGCAGCATTCCCGTGAGCATGTGTGGTGAAATGGCGGGTGAACCCCTGTACACTCTTCTTCTCCTGGGACTCGGTTTGACGACGTTCAGCATGAACGCTCCCGATATCCCGGAGGTGAAAAAAATCATTCGATCCACCACCATGGAACATGCCAGGGCGGTGGCTCGCAGAGTCATGAGTTTTGACAGTGAGCGCCAGGTCATGCATTACCTGCGCGACGAAACGAGAAAAATCGATCCGGAGGCTTTCTAGAGTGGCAAAGGAAATGCTCATCAATATCTCCCAGGGCGAGGAATGCCGAATCGCCCTGGTCGAGGACGGCAGGCTCGAAGAGCTTTACATGGAGCGCACCAGCGCCACCAGTCATGTCGGCAATATCTACAAGGGGTACGTCACCAACGTCGAACCTTCGATACAGGCGGCCTTCGTTGATTTCGGGCTGGGGCGCAACGGGTTTCTGCATATTTCCGACCTGATGCCGAGCTATTTCGGCCGGGCGGGGTCGGACATACAGGAAACCGTCGGGCGGAAAATATCCCGCCGCGACCGGCCCCCGATTCAACGCTGCCTGCGCCGCGGGGATGAGATCATCGTTCAGATCATCAAGGAAGGGATCGGCACCAAGGGGCCAACCCTGACGACGTATCTGTCCATCCCCGGCCGGATCATCGTCATGATGCCCGGTATGTCGAAGATGGGGGTCTCCCGAAAAATCGAGGACGATGAGGAACGACGCCGACTGCGGCAGATTCTGGATTCACTCAAGCCGCCCAAGGACGTCGGCTTCATCATCCGCACCGCCGGCGTGGGCAAAAGCAAAACCGAGATTCAGCGCGATCTCACCTACCTCACGCGGCTCTGGATCAATTTCGTCAAAAAGCGCGACGGAGGACCCGCGCCCGCGGAGCTTTATACCGAGGGCGATCTGGTTACGCGCAGCGTGCGCGACGTTTTCACCAGCGATATCGATTGCATCGTGGTCGACGATGTAGAGGTCGCCAAACGCGTCAAGGAAGTCATCAAGCTCGCGAACCCGCGCACCAGAAACAAAGTCGAGCTGTACGAGGGACCGGTGCCGCTGTTTCACAAGTACGGCATCGAGCGTGAAATCGAGCTGATGTATTCCCGGCATGTCCCGCTTCCCTCAGGCGGATCGCTGGTCATCGACAGCACGGAGGCCATCGTCGCCATCGACGTCAACAGCGGGAAGTTCCGCGAGCACGCCGACGCGGAAACCACCGCTTTCAAGACGGACATGGAGGCGGCCGACGAAATCCCCCGGCAGCTTCGTCTCCGCGATCTGGGCGGCGTCATCATCTGCGATTTCATCGATCTCCGCTTCGAACGGCATCGGCGGGAACTGGAAGAACGCCTTCATCAGAATTTCCAGAAGGACCGCGCCAAGACCAAGGTTTTGCGAATGAGCCAGTTCGGAATCATTGAGCTGACCCGCCAGCGCATGCGGCCGAGCCTGAAGCGGTCGATTTATTTCGATTGCCCGCATTGCCGCGGCGCGGGCGTCGTCAAAACGCCCGAGAGCATGAGCCTCGATGTGATGCGCCGGCTGGCCATCGCCATGAACGATCTCAAGGTCATTCGCGTTGAAATGACGGTCTGCCCCGATGTGGCGTTTTATCTGCAGAACAAAAAGCGCGAGCAGATCGTCGCCCTGGAAAAGCAGTTCAATAAACGGGTCGTCATCCGCTCCGACCCGGCGATAGCCCTCGACGAGGCAAAGCTCGACCTCTTCGATTCGCGCGACGTGCGCGTTTACCTCGAAGACCTCGGCATGGCGCCGCCGGAACTGGCGCATGCGGCTCCGCGGTCCGGACGGGGCGCCCCGGGACGGTTTCGCCAGGATCAGCAGCGCCGCGATAACCGCCAGTCGCAGGGCCAGGACAATCGTCCGTATCGCAAGCCGCCGCCACCGGTGGCGCATGGGGAGCCGGATGAAGACAAGTATGACATCGACAATGTCGAGGAGGAACTCGACCGCCGTGACCGGGCGCTGGAGGATTCCGAAACCGAGCCCGCCATTGAGGCGGCCGCGCCGGACAACGCGATCGTGGCGGCGGAACCGCCGGAAATAGAATCCGTCGAGGTGGAAACGGTCGAAGGTGAAATTGTCGAGCCGGAACAAATACCACAGCGGCCCGCGGATTTCGGCGACGACCAGGGTCCCCGGCGTCGTCGCCGGCGTCGCGGCCGACGCGGCGGCAGGGGACGCAACAAAGAGCGAGCCGAGTTCGACAACGGACCGCAAAACCGCCCGCCGGCGCGCCCGGAATTATCCGCACCGGTCCGGGCCGAGGATGAACCCAACGGCAACGTGGCTCCGCCTTCGGTGGATGATGGCGAAATCGTCGAGGCGGATCATCGCGCCGATTCCGGAAATTCGCGCGATGATCGGGTGGATGCTGATCGTCCTCCCCGCCGCCGCAGGCCCCGCGGCGGCAGACGCCGGCGCGGCCGGGGACCGGGAAATGAACTGAACGCGGACCAGCCTGCGCTGCCGGCGCCGGCGGTGAATTCAAAGCCCAGTGTTTCCGTCCGGCCGAACGAGCCGCGGGCCCGGGAAATGCCCGATGCGATCCGAACCGGTTCCGCCGACCGACATCTTGTCAACGATGAGCCGATCGCGCCGCAGCCCGTTTCCCGGCCACGCAGCCATCGCGATCTCGATTCCATCCCGGATGATTATGATTGATCGATTTTGCAACAGCCGTCGGGGCCGGCCAACGGCGGCAAGATAAACATGCAGTTTTGGCAACTCCTAGGCGATCTTCATCCAAAGCTCGTGCAGTTTCCGCTGGTGCTGCTGCTGGCGGGTCTGATTTTCGACGGGTTCGGACTCTTGGCCCGCTCGCCCCGCTGTCATTTTGCGGCAAAGGCCCTTTCAGCAGCGGGGACATTTTTTCTGCTGATCGCGTTCATCTGTGGAATCTATGCCGAAGTCTGGGCGGGCCGGGCCGGGATTCCGCAGGAACAGATCGAATGGCATGAACTCATGGCCAATATCGCCTCGTGGGGATTCGTCATCCTCATGGCCTGGCGAATGTTCCTCAGCGAAAACACCCGAAAATCACTGGCGGTCTACACCTTGATCGGCTTGGTGTGGTACAGCCTGCTCGTCATCACGGGATATTTCGGCGGAAGGCTGGTCTTTGAATACGGCGCGGCCGTCGTCGGGGGACGGGCCAATGACATTATGACCCTCCACGATCTGAACGTGCTGGCGACGCGGCAGACGGATGAAAACCTTCGATACTCCGAATTGATGCATCACGTCGCCGGCTGGCTGACGCTGGCGCTCTCCGGCTCGCTTTTCGCGTACGCGCTGTTTCCAAAAAAGGCCGATCGGCTGAAATGGGTCGGGCCGGCCCTTCTTCTCCTTGGCGGCATCAGCCTGTTTTTCTTCGCGGATCTCGACCTGTATCGCCTCACCGATATCCGCCAGCTTCGCGATCGCGAGGTTCAACTCCACAAAACTCTGGCGATCGTTCTGGCCACGGTGGGGGCGCTGGGGCTTTATCGTCTGCGCCGACCAACCGTCGGACATAGCCGCATGGCGACGCCGTCCAAGGTCGTCGCGGTGATGGCATTGATCGGCGGAGGGATGCTTTTCACCCATGTCCACACGGTCGCTCCGTATGCCAACGTCGCCGCCGGAGTTTACATTGCGCACATCGTCATGGGCCTCACCGCCCTCGGAATCGGCGCGGCCCCGCTGGCGCAGGATTCCTTCCCGCGATTTCGGCATACATTCGCACTGCTGTTCGCATTCCTGATGTGCACGGAGTCCGTCCTGCTCATCACCTACAACGAAGGCCTTCCCTGGTACATCGGCTATGGCAAATATCAGCGCTGGGGAGCCTTCGCCGATGGAACGCGCGATCCCAAATCACCGATCGCCCCGTATGGACCCATCCGCGCACAACTTAATTTCGATCCAGATACCCTGCGACTCGATTTGTTCATCAAGGACCGTTTCACCGAAACCCCCGTCGCCGTCTCGGCTCATGAAGTTAATCTCCTCATCGCCCGCGGGTACAGCGAAATTGGGATCCCCCTCGAGGCGGACGCAACCCAAACCCATTTCTCGGCATCGGTTCCGTTTCTTAAAAATGTGATGGCGTTCTCCGCCCGCGCGGAGTTGCCGGTCGATGGCGTCATGACGATGGGATATTTCGATCCGTGGGTGACTCCCGCGATCACGCCCGTCCCGCCGAACAAAGTCGCCCGATATCAATGCCCGATGCACGATGGGATCATTTCAGAAAATCCCGGCGTCTGCCCGCTTTGCGGCATGACCCTGATGCCCATTCGCCGAACCCCGCCCACAACCCTGCATCTGGCGGATTATGACATGCGCCTCGATACCGATCCCCAATCCCCGAACATCATTGCCGGCAAACCTGTCGTGCTTAGCTTCGTTCCGCTACATAACGGCAACCTGCTTCGCGATCTCATAGTCGTTCACGAGCATCTGCTTCATCTCATCATTATCTCGGCCGACTTCAACTATTTCGATCACGTCCACCCTGTCATGCAGGAGGATGGCTCGCTGCGGCTTATCTATACATTCCCGCATCCCGGCGGATACCTGCTGTTTGCCGACATCACGCCCAGCGGGCAGCGGCCGCAGGTGTTCCGGTTGCCGGTGGTGGTCCGCTCGGCCGATGCCGCCGCCGAGTTGCTGATGGATCCGCCCGATCTAACGCCATCGCCCTCGTTCGCCAAGGCTTTCGACGATGATCCGACGATGACGGCGGAGATATTTTTCCAGCCTCGTTCGCCGGTGGCGGGAATCGAAACGCATTTTCTGATCCGCCTGACCAAGGACGGCCGGCCCGTCAACGATCTTCAGCCCTACATCGGCGCGATGGCCCATGGCGTATTCATTTCCGAGGACTCGCAGATCTATCTGCATTGTCACCCCGAACAATTGATCACCCCAACCCCCGACGCCCGCGCCGGCCCGGATATTCCCTTCGCGACCAATTTCCCCAAGCCGGGCCTTTACAAACTCTGGGCGCAGTTCAAACGAGATGACAAAATGCTGGTTGTTTCGTTTGTCGTTGACGTGAAATCCCCGATCCTGCCGCCGAATGTGATTCGGTTTTTGCTGGATGATTAGGCGGTGCGCCGAATCAACCGCTGTCAATATTGCTTTGTCAGGTCCGCGAAAAAATGGACTTGTGCAGCTTCATCTCATCGAGCCGCCGCCGCTGTGCCATCAGCAGATCGCTGCGCGTGACGATGCCAACGACCTTTCCCGGGTTTTCCCGTTGCACGACCGCCAGCCTTCCGATGTTATGGTTGACCATGTGGTCCGCCGCATCGCGCAGCGTCAAATCGTCATACACAATGATCGGCGGCCACACGAGCAGTTCACGGACCAGCCGTGATCCATCCAAAGCTGGGTCAGCAACGCTGCGACGAGTCAGCACACCGACCAGAATCCCATTACCGTCAACGACCGGAAATCCCTGATGCGACCAGGCCGGCTCGCCGGAACTCAGCAACCGCCGGACCGATTCTACGCTTTGTTCCGCCGACAACACCGTTGGATTTTTCGAGGCAACATCGCGCACCCGAATTTGCGAAAACAGATCGGCCGTATATTCGCCGGGCACTTGCACGCCGCGCCGCGCAATTTTTTCCGTCATGATGGTATTGCGCATGAGCAGACAGGAAACCAGATATGCCACCGTGCATCCGCCCAGCAGCGGCAGCAGTCCCAGCGGCTGCAAAGTTGTCTCGAAGGCGAAGACGACGCTGGCCAGCAGAGCGCGCGAAGCCCCGGCAAAGATCGCCGCCATGCCGACGAGTGCCGCGATCGACAGCTCAACGCCGGCGCCCGGAAATAGATGCCGTCCCGCCGCCCCCAAAACCAGCCCCAATCCGCTGCCGATGGTGAACAGCGGCGCCAGCGTTCCGCCGGACGTGCCGCTGCCCAGGGCAATGCACCAGGAGATGAATTTCCACAAACACAACGACGCCACCATCGACAGCGTCCACCGTGTTGTGAGTATAGCACTGATGTTTTCGTAACCGACGCCCAATATGCGTGGATGGAAATGTCCGATGACGCCGACGAAGACCGCCCCGATCGCCGGCCACCACATCCAGTGGATTGGGGTATGTTCAAAAACATCCTCGACGAAATAGACCGCCCGGGTGACGCCGACCGCCGCGATGCCGACCACCGCTCCGACCGCCATGTAAATCGCCAGCGCCGCCAGCGAGGGCTGGTCCGGCGTACCGAGATCGAAAATGGGATACTGCATGTGCATGGCGAATCGCGCCCCCGCGGCGATCGTGGCCGCCAGCGCCACCGGCACAAACGACCGCGGCCGAAATTCAAACAGCAGCAGTTCGATCGCCAGCAGGACCGCCGAAACCGGGCTTCCAAACGTCGCTGCCATTCCCGCTGCCGCCCCGGCCGCCAGCAGCGTCTTGCGCTCCGCCGCGGTGGTGCTGAGCACTTGCCCCACCAGCGAGCCAAGCGCTCCACCGGTGGCGATGATCGGACCCTCCGCTCCAAAGGGGCCGCCGGTGCCGATCGCAATCGCCGCCGACAACGGTTTGAGAAATGTCAGCCGCGCGGGAATCCGACTCTCATTGGTCAACACCTGTTCCATGGCTTCGGGAATTCCATGGCCGCGAATGCCCGCCGATCCGAAACGCGCCATCAGACCTACGATAATTCCCCCCGCCACGCAGACACCAACAACCCACCACCCCAGATGATTCTCCGCCGGAGCCCGCAGCACCGTCGAATATTTTCCGAAAAACACGAAACCGGTGATGATCGCAATCAAGCACATCAGCCCCTTGGCGACCACGGCGGCCACGAATCCCAGCAGGCAACTCAAAAACGAAACGTAGACGACGCGCCCGTCCACCAGCGACGTGTGCGGCGGCAAATGGGCCGCCGCCAGCGTCGGCCCCAGCGACGGAGAGATCGGCAGCGCATCGGTCGTCGCCGCCTGCAGCACGGGATGATCCTGATCGATCACGAGCGTTCCTTTCGTCGCGGCCGGGGAGCATCCTCAAAAAACAGCGCCGGCGGACGATCGCCGACCCCCGTTCTTCTCACCAGTTCCTCCAATAGAACCCTTAGTTCCCGCCGCCGGTGCATGGGCAACTGCTGCAGCGCCACCACGAGCCGATCCTGCGCCGCCGCCGGCGCTCCGCGCAGCAGCGTCCGCCCCTTCTGCGTCAGCGCCAGCTCAACCACCCGCCCATCCGCTTTTGATCGCGACCGCCGGACGAGCTTTCGATCCACCAGCTTCTGCGTCACCACCGAAACCGAGCTTTGATGCGTATGCGTCCGAACCGCCAACTCGTTAATTGAGACGGCCCTCCCGGCGCGCACCTTCTGAAGGACAAACAATTGCGCTCCGCTGAGTCCGACGCTTTTATCCGCTTGCCGATCGTACATGCGCAGCGTCTGCACGATCCGCCGGATGGAATCCAGAACGCCGCGCACGTCACGGGTGGAACCGAAATTTATATGGGATACCATATAATACTTCAGCCAATGGTAGGGCCTCGCTGGAAGATTTGCCAATATGCCGTAATTTTTGCCTCCGCTTTTGCACCTTCTCAGCGACTCCGGCGGCAGTCATGCGACGGCGGCGACGACTTTTTTGGCGGCGTCGGTCAAATCCGTGGCGGTTTGGAGCGTCGGCATCCTCGACTGAGCCTCGGCCAGAATCTTGCGGGCTTTTTCCACGTTCGTCCCTTCGAGGCGGACGACGACCGGAATCTTGAAGCCAACTTCGCGGGCGGCTTTCACGAGCGCTTCGGCAATCACGTCGCATTTGGCGATGCCGCCGAAAATATTGACGAGAATACCTTTGACATTTTTGTCGGAGAGGATGATTCGGAAGGCTTCGATCGCGCCCTCGGCCGTGACGGAGCCGCCGACGTCCAGGAAATTGGCGGGCTCGGCGCCGTGGAGCTTGATGATGTCCATGGTCGCCATCGCCAGGCCGGCGCCGTTGACGAGACAGCCGATGTTTCCGTCGAGGGCGATGTAGTTGAGGCTCGCCTTCTGCGCCCGCACGTCAAGCGGACGCTCCTGGGATTCATCAACCAGCGCGGAAAGGTCGGGGTGGCGGAAGATGGCGTTGTCATCGACCGTGAACTTGGCGTCGATGGCGAGAAGCTTGCCGTCCCGGGTCACGACCAGGGGATTGATCTCGGCAAGAGAAGCGTCCATTTTCATGAATGCCTTGCCGAGGTTGAGCATCAGTTTGGCGGCTTCCGAGGCGAGCTTGTCCTTGAATCCAAGTTTGTACGCGAGTTCGCGGGCCTGGAAGGCCTGTATGCCCAGGAGCGGATGAATCGGTTCCTTGAAAACTTTTTCCGGGGATTTGTGGGCAACCTGTTCGATCTCCATGCCGCCTTCGGCCGAGGCGATCAGGGTGGCCGCGCCGCGGGCGCGGTCGATGGTGATGCCGAGGTAGTATTCCTTTGCGATATCCACGGCGGGGGCCACCAGAAGAATTGAAACGGGAACGCCCTCGGGACCGGTCTGGTTGTTGATCATGCGGTTTGTCAGCATGAACTTTGCGGCGTCCCACGCCTCTTCTGCGGATTTGACGAGCTTGACGAAACCCGCCTTTCCGCGGCCCCCGGCGTAAACCTGGGCTTTGACGACGCAGGCATCGGTGCGGATTTTTTTGAACGCATCGGCGGCGGCCTCGGGTGAGCGAACCACCTCGGCGGGGGGAACGGGGATGTCGTGATCGGCGAGAATCTGACGGGCCTGGTATTCGTGGATTTTCATGGCTGGGTGTCAGTTGTCATTTGGCGTCGGCGATTTGTCAATTACACTGCAAAAGGCGGCGGTGCGCGTTTTCAACACGGTTGGCGCGGATCGAGCTCGTGTAAAAGGCGATCCAACAATTCCTCGATGTTCAATTCATTGGCCCATTGCCTGAGATAGCTTTGGTCCAACGTTTTCACGTTCAGCTGCGCTACGCCTATCGCATCGCGATATTGCCGCTCTGAGCCGGAGTCGCGTGACCATTCCAGCTTGGAGAGGATGGAATCCTCCGGGGAAACCACCGCTACTGCGATTCCGAGGATCGTGGCAGGCACTTTGCGGGAAAACTCCCGGAGGCTGAAAGGACGTTCTTTGCGAATGATCAGGTCGGCTTTCCAGCCTGCGCCAGAATCGATCACGTTGAACATGGACCGTTGTCTGAGGGCGGCTCGAGCCGTATCTTTGCTGGCATACCAATCAGCGGGCAAGGAGCGGAGGAATCGGTTGAGTGAGTCGAAGTCCGGATCGATCACAAGGTCGAAATCGTTAGTCGCCCGGGGGTCTCCATGAAAGCTGCTGGCGAGTGATCCGCTAACCATAAATGGGATTCCAGCGCGATCCAGCAACGTTGTGAGTTGGCGGAAGAACGGCTCTTGATCGTTCACGACTCCACGTCCTCGCCAGGATAGACGAGCTTGAACAGATCGGCGCCAATCGCCAGTTTGATGGCGGCAAGCTGAACGCGGCGCTCGTCATATCCCGGATGGCGATGGCGGACGCCGGCTTCGGAGAGGGACCGCAAGGATTTATTCAATTCGAAAGTCATGCGTACGCGACCGTCAAAGCCTATGTTACGCAGGATTTGCCACCCAATTGCATCGCGTTCATGGGAGCCGGTTGCGTTCATCAACTGCGATGTTATGACGGCTTTGGCAAGGATACAATTCCCGAAATGATTCGGAATGATCTTCCAGCCATTATTCTGAGCAGCGGGGGACTCGACAGCACAACCTGTCTGGCGATCGCGCGGGCCGACGGGTTCGGGCCGATCTATTCGCTGTCGTTCGATTACGGACAAAGACATCGGCAGGAGCTTGCCGCAGCCGCGGCGGTGGCCAGGGCGATGGGGGCGGCGGAGCATCAGGTGATTCGGATCGATCTGCGGCAGTTTGGGAAAAGCGCCCTGACCGATGCGATCGCCGTGCCGAAGGATCGCGAGCCGGGGCAAATGACCGACGAGGGGATTCCAATCACCTATGTCCCGGCGCGGAACACGATATTTCTGAGTTATGCCCTGGCCTGGGCGGAAGTGCTGGAAGTGCGGGATGTTTTCGTCGGGGTTAACGCGATCGATTACAGCGGATATCCCGATTGCCGCCCGGAATACATTGCCGCGTTCCAAACGATGGCGAATCTGGCGACGCGCATGACGATCGGCGGCGGACGCGCGTTTGCGATCCATGCGCCGCTGATCAATTTAACCAAAGCTCAAATCATTCGGCGCGGGACGGAACTACGCGTGGATTATGGGCTGACGCACAGTTGTTACGATCCGGACGATCAGGGCCGGGCTTGCGGACGTTGCGATAGCTGTGTGCTGCGGAAGAAGGGATTCGCGGAGGCGGGGGTGGAAGATCCCACGCGGTATCAGCGGGAATCAGATGCAGGCTGATGCCGCCCGACAGAAATCAAAATCGCCAAGGCGAGATGCGAACTTTTATGAGATCGCCGTAGCCTAATGATTCGACGTGTCCATCGCAGAAACCGATGTTCATCAATCCTCCGCCATGGCGGTTAGTCTTGGAAAGGTTGCAGGGGGCTTTGGCCAGCGGAATGCGATCGCCCAGCCAGTAATCAAGGGCGATGTCCGACATGCGGCCGGCGCCACAGTAGTTAGTCGAATAGTAAAGGATGTCGTTGCGGTCCATCGGGCTGACAACCGAATGACCAGCGGCAAACGCCGATGGCCGCACACCGCAGTCCGCGAAAAGCAACGTCTCAGTCGATCTATAGACGCGGTCGAGGCGGCAGTTTAGAGACTGCCCGAGCTTTCCAGGATTGCTGGTGGGCCCGGCATATATATTAAAGGCGTTGCCAGACCCTGGGGTGAACTCCGCATATCCACCACCGCCGAGCACCATCGTAATGTCCGCATTCACTCCGTATGAGATGGGCTGATAGCTATAGATAGTACCGGGGCCAGCGGGTGTCTGAAGGACATTGTTGATCAGTGAATAGCCTGGATCAGAAGCGGAAAGCGCCAAGTCGCTGGGGCACTGGAAAACCTTGGTCTGCTGTTCGGCGTTAGTGCTATTGAGGAAATTATTATTGTTCTGCCCCGCGTTTCCCTGGCCGAGGTACGGAATAAGCGAGCTGGCCCAATCCAAAACGACAAAGTTGAAACCCAGCGTCGAGTTGGAATTTCGGTAGGTGAATCTGCTGGTTGGAATTGTATCAGCCGCCAATGCCCACGAGGTGTCGGAACAAGTCGGGATGTAGCCCTTGTGATCCTGGGAGCAGAGAATCGCCGCCATGACCATTTGGCGAATGTTGGATTGGCACTGTATGAGCTGGGCCTGCGCCCGCGCCCGGCTGAGAGCGGGCAAAAGCAGCCCGATCAGGATGGCGATGATTCCGATCACCACCAGCAGCTCGACGAGCGTGAATCCCTTCCGTCGGTTCATAATGTTACTCCTGCCCCGTTGATTCTCCTGAGGATCGGGCGCCTCCGACCCAATGCGCCAATTAAAGCCAAACCGAGAAATGCGAGAGGCGCCGGTTCCGGGACGCTGGTCAGCTCGGACAGGAACCCGTTGGCCCGGGCGAAGGCGTCGAGTGCCGCCATATCAGCTACCTCCGCCACCGACGGGAATGCGTCGCTCGCCGCCTGATCAAAATTTTCGGCCAACAGGAGAAAATCCGCGCCGTTGACCGTGCCGTCATAGTTGAAATCTCCCTGGTCCCAGTTGGGGGCGGACTTGTTGAAATTGGCGGCCAGGATGGTGAAATCAGTGCCGTTCACCACGCCGTCGAGATTGGCGTCGCCGTACAGGGTGTATCTGATCAGGATCTGCTGCGATCCGAGGTTCGAGACCACGCCATCGGCTCCATCGGCGTAACCGACGGCGTAAGTAGAGCCGGCGTTTGCGTACGAACTGTTAATGCCGGCGCCGTTCCACGCGCCGCCGTTGTAGCCGCTGGCGAGGTATTGGCGGATGGTGGCAATCGGATCAGGGCCCGAGCCGTAACTAATGAGCATTGAATTATTGGTGATGTCGAGGGAGGCCATGCTGTTGATCGTCAATGACGGCACGGAACTGACGGCGCTGCTGGGCACGAGCTGCAGGGTGTTGGCGGTGGCGCCGTTGCCGATGACGAGGCTTCCGTTGCCGCTTATTTGGGCGATGGCCTGATTCGCGTCCACGATGAGATTGCCGCTATTCGTGATGGCGATGCCGTTGGTTCCCAACGCCGTGTCGGACTTGACCACAAGGGTGGCGCCCGCGGCGATCGTCACCGTTGACGCGCTGGAAAGATTGCCGGCCGCGACGAGATTGAACGTGCCGGTACCGCTGAACTGCAGCGACGCGGGCACGCCGCTGTCATTGAGCCCGCCCAGATTCACGACGCCGGCGCCGCTTCCGTTGTTGGAGACCGCAAATGAGTTCGATCCGGTCACATTCGTCGATCCGAGAGTCACGGTGTACGGGGTGTTCGCGGCGGTGCCTGTGACCGTCAGCGTGGAAGCGGCGGACATGGCGAGCGGCCCCAGGGTCGCGGCGCTAACGGGAACCTGCAGGTTGTAACTTGTCGCGGCCGGCACCACCACCGTAACGCTCGGTGTAAGACCGTTGAAATACGAGATCGTGTTAGCGGAAACGTAATACGGACTCGATGAACTCAGAAGGTTGTTCTGCTGAAGCTCCTGCTGGAACAGCAGCCAGGAATTCGGATCGTTCAATCCGTTCCCGCTCATGTCGGCCGAGGGATTGAACGCCTGGCCGTTGCTTTGCACATCCTCGAAGAAGTCCAGAACATCGGTTGTGTTGATGTGCCCGTCCTTGTTCAGATCGCCCAACCCAAGTCCGTTGGTGGTTGAGTCTCCCAGGTCGGAAAGCTGACTGGCAGTGAACCGCTGAATGCTGTCGTTGCCGTCGGGGCGGTAGCTGACGACGGTGGCGACATTATTTCCATTCTGGAGGTTGCTAAATCCGTACGCGAAAACGTTCTGGTCGATTTGTCCGGCCGATCCGCCGACGTATGTCACACCGTTGATGGTATCGTTCCCCGTGCTGATCATGTTGAGTATCTGGGCATTGGTGATGCCCACGGGCAGGTTCAAAAACGCGTACTCGCTGTTGGTCGTTCCATCCGATTGGATATCGAGTTGCCGGTTTTGGTAATTGGTCGGGGCTGATGTGAAGGGGGCGAAACTCTGGAGGCTGGAACTGGGCGTTCCGCGATCGACATAAATCGTCTCATACCAGTCGTTGTATACCGGGGGAGCGCTCGTGCTGGAGTTGTGGCGGAAGGAGATCGCTTCAATGTAATGATATCCAATGGAAAGTCCGGCGGTGTCGATGGTTTGGGAATAGGCGCCGTTGCCGTTGGCGTTGTAATAGCCGGGCGAGGAATTCGCGAAATCCTGATAGCCGTAGGAGACGTTGCCGGGGGTGGTGATCTCGCCGTTGGTGCCGGGCGTGGTGGAAGTCAGGCCGTTTGCCGCCACGGTGACTGCGCCGCCGTCGATGGTGAATTGAGCGTTGTCACCATCCGCGTCTTGATCGTGATAGACCTGGGTCGGGCTGACCTGGAGGTTGGCTTCGTTGGTGTTGAGTTGTAATACGAACGAAGAGGCGGTCACCACATTGACGGTGGAATTCCTGGCCGTGCCGTTGCTGTAATTGGCGTTGGGTTCCCAACCGCCGGGGGTGGTGCCGGTTCCGGTCTGGCTGGCCATGACCGACGCGGTGTTGGTCATCGAAAGCGTGCCGGTGGGGGTTGGCAGGCCGTAGATCAGGAATCCATCATCGGTTGAATAAGAGTTGGTGGTGCTGCCCTTGCTGTAGACGATGTTTCCGAGGAATTTCGCCGTGACCTGGCCGCCGCCGGAAATCTCGCCGCCGGTCTGCACCTGAAGGAATTGCGAAATTTCCCCGTTGGGATCGGCATAGGAACTGGTCGCGTTGCCGGTGAGTTCTTCCAGCCAGGTTCCGGGTGCAAAGGTGACGCTCATGGTGCGGGTCTCGGCGTCCACGCCTGCCGCGAGCGAAGAATCAATGGTGGTGGCATTGCTCAAAAGCACGAGCGCCGAGCCGGTGCGCTCGTAAGCCAGGAGATTTGTTTCGATCCAGTCCTGCCGATAGTTACCGCGGCCATAACGATTGCGAATGTCCACCAGGTTGGTGATGTCGAGATTGGAATAGGTTGAGTTCTGCACGTTGGTGTCAAAAACACCGCCCAGTGCGCCTTCGGAGGAATCTTTGGGGTCGCTGGCGCCACCCTCGGGGAAATAGCCGCTGCTGCCGCTGCCGCTTTCGTTGTTGATGTTCTGGCCGTTGTAATACACTTCCTCCTCGCCGGGCAGCATGAGCGAATAGGCGTAGGCGACCTGAACCAGCCCCGGCGCGGGAACTCCACCATCCTGATCGTTGACGAACTTGACGCCTTGGCTGCCGTCGAGCAGTCCGTTGTCAGCGTAGTCAAGACTGGAGGTGACGACGTTGTTCCAGTTGTTGCCCGATGAATTGCCGTAGGTGCCGCCATACGCGTTAAGGTTGCCGACCATCGCCTGGTACAGAGGAAAATCCATCGCGTCGCGATTGCCCTCGACGGTGCTGCTGGCGCCGTAGTTGTTATCGCTCAGATTGATGTATGCCTGATCGGTCGAAGTGCTCCCGTAGTAGATCTCGGAGTAGCCATAAACCTGTTCCTGATTGCCGTTGAGGAGCTTGCGGTTGGACTCGTCGTAAACGGCCGCATCGTAGTAATTCAGGACCCATGTCGGCATGTTCAGGGCCGCGTCAATGCGGAAACCATCCACGCCCATTTGCTGGACCATCCACTGTGTGTATCGCATCAGATAACCCGTGGCATTCTCCGCAACGGGCGTGCCGGCCATGGGATTGGTGGTGCTGTACGGATAGACGGTGAAGCTCTGGTTCAGCGCCGAGTCGTAAACGGTCTTTGGCGTCAGGGCCAGGTCCGGGTAGTACTGCGCATTGGAGGCGGTGGGAACATTTGCCAGATATCCATCCCACGGCGTGGTGCCCGCGGGAATGTTCTGGGGATTCCCCGCGGTGGTGGGCTGGCGGATGAGAACATTGTTTTCTTCCTGAGCGATGTCATCCAGACCCGCGACGGTGCCGTCGACGCCGTTGGACGGCTCGGTGGGATCGTGGAAATCACCGACATAGTGATAGGTGTTGCCGTTGTCCGTATAGGTCGCGCCACCCGTGGTGCCGGTTTCGTTATATCCCAGCGTGTTGTAACCGGGGGCACTGGGATTGGTGTTTTGCAGCACGACCGCCAAACCTGGATATCCGCCGGAAGCGGCAAAGCCGGAAGTGCTGTTGTTCATGGTGGCGGTGTCATTCCAGAGCAAGTCGGCGTACGCGCTGCCGCCGAATGAATGAATGCCCTGGACGACGGACTGGAATTCGGCCTGGGTTCCGTATGTGGTGGGCTGCTGGGCGGTGCCCAGATCAAATCGGTTGTAGACATCGTAGCCAACCGAGTTGGTAGTTGTGCTGTATCCGGGCGGCGGAAGATAGACCGCTCCATATCCGCTTTCAAAGATGTCCGGCATCTTGTTTTCGATCGACAGATAACTGCTGTCGAAATCCTGGAGGATGACCGGGTCTGAAACGTTGTACTGGGCGCGAGCGCGCGCGGAGAAGATGAAGATGGCGCAGGCCGAGAGAACGGCCAATCGAATCCACCGCGGCGAAACGCGCCCATCGGGTGGTGAACCGACAGCAGACCTTGGATGCCACCGAAGGTTAAACATGGTAAACCGATTTAACACACCCTCAAACCCTCGTAAGAAGAATGAATATAATATTACCCACGCATGAGGATACTTGAAAGAATTAAATCTGGAAAAACTTTGACTCAGCGTGGGAGCTGAGTCAAAGCGTACTTGGCTTAATTCATGTAATTTGATGGCAGATCATGCCTTGCGCCGTCGGAACGTCAATAACATCGACACACCGCCCAGCATTGCCAGCGAAGTCGGCTCGGGAACCGCCAGCTCCGGGGAAACACTAAGGCTGTTGAAGAATCCATTGGAATCCGTGTTCAGATCGAACATATCGACCTGCTGGATCGGTCCATTGGTGGAATTGCTGAAGACGTACGGCATAGTGAACGACGAATTCCCCGGTGCGGGGCTGACTGTCAGGGTATACGGATTCAATCCATCGGGATTGTAGCCAACGGCTACGGAAATAAGGAGGCCGCCGTTGATGTTGCTGAAGTTGAGCGGGACGGCCGTGTTATTCGTTCCATCATTGTCAATCAGCGTCATGTTGTCGGAGCCACCGCCCGCATACTCCAAGGTAAGGACCGGATTTGCGGTTGCGCCGGCACCCTGTCCTGTGTCCAGTGAGAATCCAAAGGCGCTTGACGATCCTCCTACGCCGTAGGTTTGCATGGCGAGGGAGAAAGTCTGGTTGTACAGCGTTCCAAGAGTGGATGGGTCGGAGTACCCGCCGGCCGCCGGCAGGAACGGCCGCACCAGGTCGACCCGCGGAATAGCGCTGGTTGGATTGTTGGCGTAGGTTCCCCACGAGTCGGACGAGGTTGAAATATTTGTTCCGGAGGTGTCGAAGTAGGTCCCGGCGTAGGGTGGGCCATTGTTATTGGTGCTGAAGCTTGCCCAAGCCCCGAATCCAGAACCGAGGTTTGGAGCCGACAGGCTCCAATTGCCGCTATTGTAATTGGCGGCATTGTCGCTTGCGACCATGGCTGCGCGGGTTATTGAACTTGAGCACGCAAATGCGGCGATGGCCAGACCCGAAACACCCATGACTCGCAAAGCCCTCATCGATCGATTCATTTCTCTACGCATGTTTCTCCCTTTCTGCCGGTCGGATGGTCCGCCGGTACTGTTGAAATGACCGCCATCTATCAACATCAGTTTCCTGATCCGCGTGCAACTTAATTCCACTTTTAGTTAACCGTTT